>Ga0105245_10003558_pt1 | contig 13902 bp, 9 predicted proteins | sample KBSM54metaG_FD_81523 | JGI IMG/M metagenome (GOLD analysis project Ga0105245, IMG submission 81523) | Miscanthus rhizosphere microbial communities from Kellogg Biological Station, Michigan, USA - KBS M5-4 metaG | ecosystem: Host-associated > Plants > Roots > Rhizosphere > Soil | place: Michigan... | reverse complement strand
TACTCACCCGGTCGCCACTTTACTCATGGATTGCTCCACTTTCTCGTTCGACTTGCATGTGTTAGGCACGCCGCCAGCGTTGATTCTGAGCCAGGATCAAACTCTCGTTTGAAACCTGTTCACTCCCCGACGGGTCATCGGCTAACCTAACCGACCCTCAGCTCTTTCAAGCCAAGCGCCTGTAGATATCCCGACAATTACGGGGAGTTGCCATCGCGGCTAATAAGGCATCGTCTCGCTTACGCAAAACCGCATGCCCGGAATTCACCGGATGGCCCTGATTCTTGTGAGATCACTCGGGCCATAACCCTCGTTCATCTCACGACTGGCACGTTCAACCATTTTGTCAAAGACCCGATAGCACTCCGCCTGAGCGGCGCTTTTCAGGTACCCCAAGTTTTCCTCGAAAGGAAACTCTGGAGCTCCTCGAAACTTGTTGTCTCACCTGCGCCCAAAAGCGCTAGAGACGAACCTTTCAAACTTACCCCGAGCGGCTGCTTTCTGTCAATGTGGATTTCTTTGGAAATCCGGGGCGAATCTCTTTTGTCACGCCTTTGTCAAGTCTTTCTTGACTTAAATCCGAATCACTCTTTTAGATTCGAATCTTGAGATCCAGCGACCCGCCTGACATCGGCTCTGGAGCCTTTAGCTTTTAGCCCTTGGCCTGAGCCTCTCGACTCGACAGTTCAGGTTGCACACAAACGCTCTCCGTCTTTGCTTTTACTAAAGGCTAAGAGCTAATGGCTAAAGGCTTCTTCGCAACACATCGGTGCCTCCCCATTGAGGAGGCAAAAATCTTGTATTAAAGATCGTTACAGGTGATTAAACCCTTCAGGAAATTCAAGTTCCCGAATAGAGCCTCGCAGGTTTTGCCTTGGAGGCGATTTAGCGGCTTAAGCTTTAGATGGCCTGGATTCCCGATCGACTCAAATTTCTTCCGACCGTCCCGGCCCCTCGCTGCACATCACAGCGGCTGCCACATCTCTTACGTCTTTTATTAATGTATCAGGACAACCAAAATCGCGCAAGCGCGAGCAGAAACTTTTTCCAGCGAAATCGTACATGCCCCGCCGATACCGCATTTTTAGCCGATTTTCCGCGCTTTTTGTTTTGGCTAATGGCTAAGTGCTAATTGCTTATTTTTGGCTAACGGCTAAGTGCTAACGGCTTCTTTCCCGGTGGAAGCCCCCGACTTTAGTCGCGGGTGAGCGTAGCGAAAAGGAAGAACGGCCCTTCCGGGCCGTGAAAAAGGGCTCCTCAAAATCCCTTCCTCGCGCCGCAGGCCTGGGGTTCCAGACGCGCCGCTCGCGCGGCGGGTGGAGATCCGCGCGCAGCTCAGCGGAGCGCAAGAAAAAGGGTTTTAACCTGAATCCACGTTCTCTGCTTGCGTGAGGACAACATGGACGCGCAATCAATCGCACCATCTATTTCTGACATCGTAAAAGCCCTTGCCCCGGCTTTTGTTGCCGGATTCGCCGTGCAGCAGGGCGTAGAGGTCGTCAGCAGCCTTTGTGCCCAAGCTGTTAAGGATTGGGAAAAAAACATTTCCAAGAAGAAAGCGATTCTTACGTTAGTCTCTCTGGCCATCTCCGCCTGGGTTGTGGCTTTCGCAAAATTAGACGTGATGCAGGTTTTTGCAGCCTCTAAGAATTGCGAGGCTCCCTTCACTCATGGCCTGGTGACGGTGATTTTCATCAGCGCCGGTACCGAAGGCTTCAACTCATTGCTCAAATGGATCAGTTACAAAAAAGAGGATGCCAAGGCGTCAGCTGCAGGCACAAAACAAACAGTAACAACCAACGCTCCGGACGCCATGAAACAGATGCCTAGCTAGGAGATGAGATATGACAAAGCCAAAACCACCCAAAAAGCCGCCAAAGAAAAATCCGAAGAAGCCCAAAAAGCCTGCTCGCAAAGCGCCCGCTAAGGTTTTTGCCTTCGCCGCAGATGCCATCAGCATGGACGATGCAATGCAAGCGGTGCGCGATTGCCTTGCCAAACTAATCGGCGAGGATAAAGCATCAAAAATCAAACTCAGTACTAAGATATCCAACGCTTTGCCCGACGATGACGATGGAGGCGGCCTCCAGAGCTTGATCGATTGCATCAACAAGTCTCAGGATTCAGACCTCGATCCGCGAGATTTCGCTAGCGGCTCCTTCCAGGACATTGCAGACAAGCTTGCTGGTGTGGGAGGAGATGCATGAAAAAGCTTCTGCTGTTTTTCATACTTTCTTCAAACGTCTTTGCTGATGACGTCACCATACACAGCCTAACTCGGGGACATAACCAGACATCAAGTGAGCTTACCGTTACATTTGATGACGTCGGTGCACCCAACGAAAACATCGCCACAAATAAGGGGAATTGGTCTGCCCAATGCCTCCCGAACTCAACAACCATGCCCGTGAACCTAGAGATCGACCATGCACCTCACACGGGAAAGGGTGAATTTGCCACAAACCCAACGGTCACCCTTTTTTTTAAGAGGACAACGGATGGCTGTCAGGCGGTGCACATAATTTTTCTTAGTGGAAAATTTCCTTCTGCGACCTGGCTCACCAGTTCCAAAAAAGATACGTCAACATCCTCGATTTGGTCAAAAATTTTTGACCCGGTAAAAGAAAGTGATAGTGGAACCCCCGACTATTCTCTCTCGTTCACTTGGGCCCCAGCCGTAGGATCGAATCCGGTTTACACGATTGACGGTTCTGTTCAACACCGGTTCTTGTCCGGCCCTCCCTCACTTTCGTTCGTAGCGATTGCCAAAAGCGATAGCAGCAAGAAGGCTGACCCTGACAGTTTCAATTGGGCTATGCAATTGTTACACGCGGGACAAAACGGGTTCGGCTGGAGATCGAAGTTCGCAGGAATGGAATTCGATAAAGCCGGCAATGTCATGAATAGCATTTCAGAAGGCGATGTCGTTTGGCGCCATTTCCACGACACCCTTAAAGCGGACGGAAGCTTGGCATTTGCATGGTCGATTCTCTTTCGCGCGGGTGTCGAGCTCGGCGACAATTTCAAGAATGAATTCACCATTGCCAACCAGCCAAACCAGCGAGGGACAGGCTTTATTTTTCGTGGCGTGCCATCTGCTAGATTCGCATTCGTTATCCCGACCGATGCAAAGCACACGATTAAATTCAATTCCAACTACACAGTTCGGCTGCCGGCTCAAGATGAGCTATTCCTTGAGACTCGCCATGTTAAAGATCCGGTCCCGGAACTCGGGACCAATCCGCGCCATTACTTGGAGAACAATCTTACGTTCAATATCACTGAATATTTCGCGTTCAAAATTCAACATAGTTACGGTGCCCTGCCACCCGCCTTCAAGTTCACGGATCACAAGGGCTCAGTCGGAATCGAGTTCACCGCAAAGCAACCTAGGTAGGCTAAGCGTTCAGAAGCGCATACGCCGTTCACTTCCCTTTAAAACAAAGCGATTTAATAACGATGGCGTCAGCCCCGAGGTTAGGGGTTCAGGATTCTAGAGATAAAAATACGCACGCGGGCGGCGGCTCGTAGTGTTATTTCAGCCTTTGCCTAAATCGGCGCCGTAATTCTCACCCGTCCCTTATGGTAGATTTTCTTCTCCCCGCGGTCGTTTAGGCTACCGTTCTTATCTTTGATCAGCTGAACCGCACCATTCCGATGGATGTTGGCGCTTATCGGAGCGTCGTTATCCCGGCAGCAGGCAAATATGGAATTCTTTGCCGAGACAAGAAGCTCCGCCATGCCAACCGCGCCTAAATTCCCAGGCATCGCGAAGTGCCTCACTCCGTAACGATGCAGATCGTGGGCCTCGCGAGGGCGATATCGCTGGTGCCAATCGCCAGTGATTAAGATCCAACCGCGCTCACCCACTTTCGGAAAATAGCGGTAATCCTCGGTTCCTTTTTGTGCGTCTTGACTGTAAATGCGGAATCGAATTCCGGCCCTGTGCAGGACATTGGTAACTTCGGGGCAATTGAAATCTTCGTCCAACCAGAAACTGTACTTATGCGGCTTTTTGAGAGATTTCTTTCCCGATTTCCCACTCGATCGCTTCTTTGATTTGTCCCACGGGTCTGCCATAGCTATTCGCAATCGCGTGTAACGTGTCACCTCCGCGATATCTGCTAGCTAAAAACCCAGTTTTTATTCGGCTACCGGCTAGCACTGGCAGACCGAAGCAAATATTGGGATCAATAAGCACGGTTTTAGGAGGCTCCGCATCGCCCTTCAGTTGTTGCTTTTTCGTAAATGGATAAATCTTTTGTGCCAAACCGCTGGGAGCTCGGTCTACACGTTTCAGATAAGCGGTCGTCCACTCCGGTATCTCGTACTGACCGCCCAACGTAGAATTGACGATTGTTCCATCTTTCAAAAACAAAAGATACTTGCCTTCCATTGTTCGCAGTTCGTAATCAGCTAATGGATGGCTGGACTCTTCATGCTCCAACAAGTCCTCAACGGCGGCTCTGATCGCCCGAACCTTTAAATTATGGATGTGGCGCAAGCCCTCCAACACATACAACTCCACCATATTCTTAAATGACAGCATGCGACTTGGGCCAACCTTCACCAGCGCATGCGACGACTTGGTCCAATACTCGACTGTTGGAAACGGAATGTGAAAATATCGCACCGCTTCCGCCAGAGAGTAATTGGGCATCTCCAAAACGTCTAATGGGAGTTGTTTGTTTCGCCTCATAGCTTTCGTCACAGATTCAGTCATTTTGCCAGCCGCAATTGAGCCTTGGCCAAGGCCCATCATTGTACCCTCGCTGCCAGTCGTTTGCGAGAAGTAACCTCAAATCATACTCACCAAGGTAACGGGTGGACTCACGCACTTTATTTCACCCTCTTGCGGATTCATTCGCGGCCATTTCTTTTCTTCCTTTGCACCCTCCGTGTCCTTTTTACGGATAAATCCCCGGGTTTGATTTTGGCCAATTGCCAGTTGCTATTTGCCAATTGCTCTGCCTCATCTGCGTTCCTCTGCGCAAATCTGCGGCGAGCGCTCTTGCTTTTCCAATTCGCGTTCTTCGCGTTCATTCGCGGCAAAATCTCTTTTGCTTTTCTCCGTGTCTCCGTGCCTCCGTGGTGAAAATTACCTCCTCCCAACCAACCTGCACAGCTCCACCACCTCTATCTCCGCCGGACACTCCTTCCAGTTATGTCGCCAACACACAATCATGTCGCACCCCTTTGGATCATGCCCATGCAGCTTGAAATTCTTGCTTTCATACTCAAACTCAATCCGCAGATACTGCCACTTCCCCGGCGCAACTTGCCGCCTGGCGATACAATCCGGAAACTTCCCCTGTACCGACTCCACCTGCAGACCCAGCCCCGCCGCCATCATCCCAAACAACACCATCACGCCCAGTTCGTTCACCGGCGCATTCGTCATCGGCGACCGGTCAAACGGCTCTCCGAGGACTGGCCGATCTTTTTTCACCGCAGAGGACACAGAGGTTCGCAGAGGTGGAAAATTGTTTCTCGCACTTCGCGTGCCGACCTTAGCACCCGCAATCTGTTCTGCTCGTTCGATTCGCTGCCCTCCGTGTTCCTCAGTGACCTCGGTGGTAAAAGGGTTCGCTCTTGGCTGAATGCTGAGTGCTGACGGCTGATTGCTTCGCTGGCTAATTGCCAGTTGCCAATTGCCAGGTGCTAACAGCGTATTCACCACCATCTGCGCCACCGCTTCCGTTACCCGACGCATTCCCACCACCGGCGCCGGCACCGCAGCCAGCGGCATGCGATCAAAGTTGTGCAACACAGATTCATCAGGCTTCACAGCACGCGCAGATTGCGCCAAGCCGCCGCTTTCCCTTTGCGTTCCTTCGTGTCCTTTGTGGTTACCCGGTCTTGATCTTCTCCGCGCCTCCGCGTCTCCGTGGTGGGTTTTTCTTCCGATGTTTCCCCACGTTCCAAACCGCCCCACGAACGCGCCCGCGCTGTACCGTCCCTCCCTTACATACTCCGCCCGCGACGGCCTTCTTCCCAGCTTCTCCGCCACCCTCTTCCAATCAGCCAGCAAATTTTCCGTGCTGATCTTCTCGCCCTTCGGATTCGGTTCCAACCCCGCCGCCCTCACCGCTTCCCGCAACGTCGGAAACTCCGCCAGCACGCGATAGTGGCTCACTCCCGTAATCCGCCGCAGCTCCCCACGCGACGGCGCTCTTCCCAACTCCGCCGCCGCCCGCCTGATCGCCGCCACGATCTTCTCTTTAACGTCCTTTTCTTTGCCGCCGTCTTCTTTTGCCATCGCGTTCTCCGCCATCAATCGCATTTGCCGCAACATCGCACTTTCCCGCTCCAAAAACCTACTTTGCCGACAGCGAATTTTAAGCGAATATCACAAGGAGCGCAACTCCAAAAAACCCACGCAAATCCGCGTTTATCCGCGTAATCAGCGGTAAGGTTTGTTTTTGGTGTTGTTTTGTTTTGGCTAAGAGCTAGCGGCTAGCAGCTCCCCCAAAATCCGCGTATCAGCGATACGGTTTTGCTTTTGCCTTTGGTGTTGGGTTTAGCCAAGAGCCAAGAGGCTAAGACCCAAAAGCCGCTCTTTTCCTATCCGTATTTATCCGTTCAATCCGCGTAATCAGCGGTATGGTTTTGCCTTTGGTTTTGTTTGGCCAATTGCCAATTGCTAGTTGCGAATTGCTCCAAATAAAAATGCTCCCGAGGGGTCGCCCCGGGAGCGTTTGTTTTAGCCAGAAGCTAGCAGCTAGTAGCCCGCCGCTACCTACTCGTATGCCTCGTCTCCGTCGGCGTGTCCATGCCCTGCCAGCCGGGTTTCTCGCCCTGGTTCTGTTCGTCCAGCCACTTCTTTAACGGCGCAAAATAATCCAGGATGGCTGTCGCGTCCATCTGGCGCTGTCCGCTGATGGCTTCCAGCGCGTCCGGCCACGGCTTGCTCTTGCCCATGCTCAGCATTTTGTTCAGCCGATCGCCCGCCGCTTTGTTCTTATAGATGGAGCACCGGTGCAGTGGCCCCTGGATTCCCGCCGCCTGGCACAGCGCGCGATGAAACTGGAACTGCAAAATCCGCGCCAAAAAGTACCGCACATACGGCGTGTTCGACGCAATGTGATACTTCGCCCCCGGATCAAAATCCGCTTCGCTGCGCTCCACCGGCGGCGCCACGCCCTGATATTTGCCTTTCAGGTCCCACCACGCTTTGTTGTACTGCGCCGGCGTGACCTGGCCGGAAAAAACTTCCCAGCGCCATTTGTCGATCATCAACCCAAACGGCAGAAACGCAATCTTGTCCATCGCCTGCTTCAGCAAATAGCCGATGTCGGCGCTCTCCGGCGGCACCGTATCCAGCAACCCGACTTCCTTCAGATATTCCGGCGTCACTGAGAGCGCAATGGTATCGCCCACGGCTTCGTGAAAGCCGTCATTCGCGCTGTCCTGAAACAGCGGCGGCTGGTCTTTATACGCGCGCTGATAAAAATTGTGCCCCAGCTCGTGATGGATCGTGACAAAGTCTTCGTCCTTCACCTCAATACACAACTTCAGCCGCAAATCGTCTTTTGCATCGATGTCCCACGCGCTGGCGTGGCACACCACGTCGCGGTCCTGCGGCTTCACCAGCAGGGAGCGCTCCCAGAAGGTCGGCGGCAGCGGCGCAAATCCCAGCGAGGTAAAAAAGTTCTCGCCATACTTCACCATCTTTTTTGCGTTGTCGAGCGTTGCTGGTCCTGAACCCAGGCCTTGTTTCTCCAGTTGCTGCGTCAGGTCATAACCCTGTCCGCCATTGGCCGGCGCCACCAGCGGATAAACATTCCCCCACTCCTGCGCCCACATATTCCCCAGCAACTGCGCGGGGATCATCCCATCAGGCCGCTCCGCCGCTTTGCCATATTTCTTGATCAGCTGCTTGCGGACGTACGTATGCAGCGAAATATAAAACGGTTCCACCTGCCGCCACAGCCGCTCCACTTCCGCGCTGAACTCATCCGGCGACATGTCATAGTTGCTGCGCCACATCGCGCCCGTATCTTTAAAGCCCAGCTCAGTCGCGCCTTTGTTCGATAGCTGCACAAACCGCGCATACTTGTCTTTCATCGGTACAGAAATCTTGTGCCACCCCACCCACGCATCCAGCAACTCATCCGGATTCGTGCTGCTCGCCAGAATGCGGCTCAGATCGTTCAATGAAAAACATTTCTGTTTGCCGTCTACCTGCTTGCAATACTTGCCTTTGCCATACATGCCGTCGAGCTTGCTGGCCAGCTCCGTCAGCTCTTTGCGTTCCGCATCATTATTAGGCGCCGGCGCAACCAGTGACAGCTTCAGCAACAAAAACTTTCTCGCCAGTTCCGGCGGCAGCTTCAATCCCTCAAAGCGGCGCGCCTCCAGCGCCAACTGCGTCACTACCGCCGTCAGCTTCTCATTCGCCTGGGCGGACATGGTCTCCGTATCGTCGGTAATAAAGTTTTCCTGCACCCAGCTCGCCCGGCTCGCGCGGACATTGAGGTCCTCAAGCTGCTCTTCAGCTTTCTTGATGAACGCCTGCGCTTCAGCCACTGTTGCTCCCCCTGTACCATGCGTCGCCGATGTTTTTCCTGATGACGATGTACTCGATGACGCCTCACCTGTTGATTTCGACGCAGTCTTCTTCGGCGCTGTTTGCGCGAGTGCCGTGCAGGCTGCCAGCAGAACTACGATTGCCGACCTCATGGCTGACGACTTGCAAATACGGTTTGAAAACATTGCTCCTCCGGTGGAACGAAACTATTTAGCCTAGCGGGTTTTGCGGGTGGGAAGCAAATTCACGCCTCCGGCTTGCTTGCTCACTAGCCGCTCGTGAGATTCGTTCGAGCATCGCTAATATACAAAGACAATAGCTATTTAATTCCAACCTGAGGCACTACCCAAAATTCAGGTTTTTATGATATAAGCTTCCTCACCGAACCAGGCATAAAACTCAGACGGGCAGCTACGAGATCTTGTTGCGGCAGCTTATATCTTTTCGCCGCCCAGGAGGACGACAATGCCGGCCAACCCTCTCCGTTCGTACTCCGACTTTCCCCGGCTTTTCGGAAGCTTTCTCGCACTGCTCTGCCTGCTCGCTCTGCCGTCCCAGTGCCTTGCTGCAACAGTAGATTTTGAATCCCTTCCCGCTCCCGGCAACGGTACCGCGGGCCTGAATGTCAAAAACCAATTCGCTGGCGAAGGCATCATCTTCCAAAACGCTGCCGCGCTCGATTATTCGCAGGGCATTCCCATTCCCAACTTCGCGCATTCCGGCACTAAAGCGATTGAGCTCTGCCGCGGCGCGGAATTTTGCACCTCCGCTCTCGATATCCATTTCACGACAGCGCAGCAAAGCGTGAAACTGTGGGTGGGCTATTCCGCCTCGCTGGATTCCGCTCAGACTGTGATCATGCGGGCTTTTGACATTATTGGCAACCGCGTTGGCAACGCGACAGTGGTCCTGGGACCCAGCACAGCCGTTATCCCCATCAGCACGCCCCTGCAAATCCAGCTGCCGCACTTTGCAAGGATCGTGCATGTGACCGTCAGCTTTCTCGGCGCTGAAGCTGCATCACCCACCATGTTCAACAACAGCCTCGCCGTCGATGACGTGGAATTCAGCACCCAGGGCCCGCCGCCAACTTGCCCCTCCACGCAGCCTCCGGGTATTGGGCTCATCTCTCCACAGGATGGCCAGATCGTCGTAAGCAATGTGTTTACAGTCGAAGCCAATCTTGTCACGCCGGATCCCTTCGCCACTCTGCAGATTTCGGTGCTTGGCTCGGGCGCACAAACCAACACCTTCGGTCCGGTCTTCGTCAATTCCGGCCACGTCATTTTTGCTGGAATCACCGGTATGCTGTTCCCCGGCGCCAATACCATCGTGGTAACGGTCAAGGATTGCTTCGGAGCCAATGAACGCCGCGTCTCCATCTCTTATCGCAATGATGTTAAGAACACCCGCATCTTTGTGATTGACGAAGACAATCGCCCGGTTCCTGCAGCCGAGATCTATGCCAACGGCGTTCTGCTGGGACGCACCGATTTTTCCGGTCAATTTAGCGCACCGCCACTCGGCGACGGTACCCTGCTGGTGGCACGGAAATTCGTTGAAGAGAGCACCACGTATCGGGGCAATCATTCCCAGGGCAGCTTTCAGAATTGGAAATTCCGAGTGTATATCTCCAACATCGCGGTCCAGAACGATGGTTCTCTTACGATGTTCCCGGTGAAGCTGGAGCCAGATCCTCTAGCCCTGCAAGTGATTCGCGTCTTGAGAAAGAACACACTGATCGGCCTGCACGTTGTGGCTTCCATTGAATGGGACGCCTCTGCGGCGGAGTTCGAAGGGTACAAGCAAAAGCTGATCAGCGCTTCGCATTTCCTCTACAACGCAACAGATGGCCAGGTCCTGATTGAGCAGGCGGACATTGTGGACAATGGCACTTTCTGGGAGGACGCCGACTATCGCATCTACGCCAATCAGCATCTGCGTGAAAACGTCGATTGCCCGCGTGACGGTTTCTGGGACAACAGCTTCTGGTGCAATGGATCCTGGATCCACGTCAACATCAATTCCGCCGCGTCTGTTTATGCTCACGAGTTTGGACACTATGGATTCGATTTGGGCGATGAGTACTCGGATGATGATCCTTCAGTGAAATGCACACACCGCCTCGATGACGTTTCCTCACGCTTCGCGGCCCATGGCCCCGCTGCCGCTTGCATGATGAACGACGAGAATATCGCGACCAAGTTGTGTTCCAGCCGCCCGGAAAATCCTCATGTCCACGACACTGATCAGGGTGACGATAGCTGCTGGACGACCCTGGCAAACAAATTCAAGGATGACAACGATAATCCCCGCTGGATCTTGCAAACCCCGAACTCGCGCGGGGTCATTCCGGGCATCATCAACGGCACCAACCCGCCCCTTCCCGCGTGGGCCCCGGTCATCACCGTTCAGAACAGTTCTCACGCCAATCTATGTGCGCCGGTGGGTGTGCACTTTTCTTTTTCTGACGGCACTCCCGCGGTTGGAGGAGACGTCTGGCTGCACACAACCTATGGCGCTAGCATTTTGGAAGGCAGGATGAATACGCATGGCGATATCACCGCGACGGGGGCCCACCTTGGCGACAACATCCAGGGTTTCGTCGTTCAAAGCGGTGATTGCAGCCCCACAGCGCTCGTCCACCCTGAAACTCCCGGCAGCGCGCCGTCCCTCCTGCTGGTGGCGCAGAATACCTCGTCCCCGCAGAAGCCCGCTGGGCCTCCGCTACGCCGGGGCGAGCGCGTTCCTCCGCACCACGTCGTTGTGCAGCCGGCAAAGTTCTACGTCCGCATGTCCATGACGCCAGGCAAAGTCGAGCGCACAGCGGAGATCTCCGTGTGGGCTGAAGACCTGCAGGGCAAACGGCTCGCCCTGAAACAAGCGCCGACCCTCAAAATCAAGCATGTGGGTCACAAAGAAGAACTCAAGGCTCCGTTGCGCCCAGCGCTCCAGGCAAACGGCTACACCGTTGCGTTGGCCCAACTCCCGCTTGACGTAGAAATCTCGATCCAGGCCACTGCTACCGATCCACAGGGCCACACGGAGGAGGCGACTGAGCGCTTTGAAATGAGCCGCCCAGATCCCGGCAAAGCATCCGAGATCTTTTCCGCCGATGGCCAGTTAGCGCTCAAGCTGCCGTCCAAAGCGCTTGCCCCCGGTGCGCGCGTCTCCATAGGTCCGTCCACAATACTGCTTCCCAAACTTGAGAGCGGGGAAACCCTCGCCAGCAGCCCATTTCGCGTGGCCTCAGATCAGCCCGGCACGCTCGCAAGGTCGGCGACTGTAGAATTCCGGCTATCTCGCGATGACGATGCCATTGAATACGATCTCAAGAGCTTCGTCATCCTTGTCTATGACGCCGCTACAGCAAAATGGACCAGACAACCAGGCGTTGTTCACCCATCTCCGCTCAACATCATTGCGTTCAAAACTCAGCGCCTTGGGACATTTGCCCTTGTCGCGCGACCTGCGTCCGGGAAATAGCAGCGCACCGCGGCTGACGGTCATGCGAGGTGGTTGTCAGCCGATAGTCTGCACAAAAACTGCCATGACGTGAGGGTCATCGGCAAAACATGCGATGAGATCGAATATTTAGCAATGCACGAATATGGGCAGTTCGCTATTTCGTAGCGCCCAATCTCAAAACTCCCGCGCAGGCTTCGGCGCAGGTCTCTCCAGGTCCTTTGACAGGTTCGCTAGCGAATACGCCAGCGCCGCCATTACCGCAGCGTTCTCCTGCAGCTCACGCGGGACTACTTTGTCGAGCGTATCTGCGGCGGTGTGGTGATAGTTAAAGTAAAAGCGATCGTCTTGAATCGGACCGAAGCACGGGACGCCCAGCGCGAGCAGCGGCCCAATATCAGTCTCAGTATCTTCCGCTGCGCGAAGAATTCCCGCACCGCTTTGCTGCAAAATCTGCGCCGTCGGCTGCAGCAACTGCAAGTTTGGTTCCGGGGCCGCCATGCTGATGCCTACAGGATGCCCCGCGCCCAGGTCGCTTTCAATCGCGGCAAAATGTTTTGCAACGTCCGCCTTGTGATCGGCTGCGTACGCTCGCCCGCCGGAGTTGCCAAATTCTTCATTCATCCAGGCAATCACACGGATCGTTCGCCGCGGATGCAACCCAAGCTGCTTGATCAGCTGCGCTGTCTGCATGGCCACCACAACTCCCGCGCCATCATCGATGGCTCCAGTGCCCAGGTCCCATGAATCAAGATGGCCGGAAACGATTACCACCTGGTCCGGAAGCTCGCTCCCTTTCAGGTCAGCGACGACATTGTATGAGTCGACGTCGGCCAGTTTCTGCGGCGTCAGAACCAGATGCATGCGAACGCTTCCCTGCTTCGCCAGATACGCCAGAGTGTCGGCGTCTTCAGCGGTAACGGCTGCTGCCGGGATCTGGGGAATATCTTTTTGATAGAACATGGCGCCGGTGTGCGGGATGCGGTAGTCCGCGCCGCCCACGCTCCGCACCAGAGCGGCAATCGCGCCTTGTTTGGCGGCTGCGCTGGCGCCGATGGCGCGGTAGATCACGGCCTGTCCATAAGCAGGTCCGCCATGGCCTGTGGCGGCAAGCTGCTTATCAAATTTGTAATTGAACAAAACAATCTTGCCCGCAACTTTGTCTCGGCTGAGCGCGGCCAACTCGTCAAAGTTGTTAACGACGACTACCTCCGCAGTGACTCCTTGCGCAGGCGTAGCTACGCTGCCGCCCAGCGCCGTAAGCACCACTTTTTGCGTGGTGCCGGGAGCCATGCCCGCAAATTCCACCAGCGCCCCGGTTTCTTCTCCGCGCACCCAGTGCGGGACAACAACTTTCTCCAGCTTTACGTCGAGCCCAAGTTTGCGCAGCTCGGCGGCGACATACTGCGCAGCGTGGTTGGCCTGCGCCGATCCCGCCGGTCTTGGCCCGATGTTGTTCGTCAGGTGGGCAAGCTGGTCCCATGCATAGTCGCTCTTCAGTGCCGCTTCCTGCAGTTGCTTAAGTTCGGCGGTCAGCTGCGGCGAGTAAGCCGATGGCTGCTGAAAATTACGTTGCGCAAAGATGAGGCCGCTAAAAAGAAGAATAAAAAGGACGGCAAAGAATGTTTTCAATCTGCTCCTCCGGAACGAACCGCGTTGCGTTAAAAGATTTTCAGAAATCGGCAGCCATTATATAGACGTAAGCCCACAAAGCATTTCGTTAAAGCAGCCTTAGTATTAACCTAAAACTTTTTTATGACTCGTCATCCCGACGGCCGTTAAGCGAGCGTGCGTTTTCGGGTAGAGCGCGCGAGTAGGCCGGAGGGACCTTGTGTTTGGTCTACACCATCTATAAGACTGCTATAGCCCGCACATGCCTGAACAGAGGAATGCTGCGGCATACCGGT
>Ga0105245_10003555_pt1 | contig 13907 bp, 10 predicted proteins | sample KBSM54metaG_FD_81523 | JGI IMG/M metagenome (GOLD analysis project Ga0105245, IMG submission 81523) | Miscanthus rhizosphere microbial communities from Kellogg Biological Station, Michigan, USA - KBS M5-4 metaG | ecosystem: Host-associated > Plants > Roots > Rhizosphere > Soil | place... | reverse complement strand
GAACGGATTCCCCGACGCGACGCTCTTCACGGCGCAGGTCGAGCGCATTCGCGCGTTCTACACGTTCAACTCGCGGATGTTCATCCGCGCCATCCTGCAGAACCAGCGCACGAATCGAAATCAGAATCTCTACACGTTCGGCGTGAACCAGCACAGCGGCTCGCTGGCGACGCAGGTGCTGCTCGCGTACAAGATCAACTGGCAGACGCTCGTCTACGTCGGCGCCGGCGATCTCCACGGCGTGACCGCGGACGAGGGCAGGTTCGAGCCGTCGCACCGCGAGGTGTTCATGAAGTTGAGCTACGCGTTTCAGCGGTAGGCGCGCCGCGAAAATTCTCGCGACTGTCCGTCTTCTCCTGCGAGGAGAGGACGGACATGGTTGTTGTCGCAGTCACTTTAGCGAGTCTTGCAGTCGTTGGTCTGATTGTCATCGCGATCGTTACTGCGTTCGCGAGACTCGGCCTCGAGACGCGTAAGCAACCTCTCGGACTACCGAGAGGTTCTGTCCGCGCGCTGATCGCGCTCCTGCTCGTCGTGATGTTCGGCGTGTTCGCGGCGCTCGCGATCAGCTGCCACGTCGCGGACGCGGCGCTCGTCAAACAAGTCCTCGACGTGATCGGCACGCTGATGGTGTCAATGTCGGGATTCTATTTTGGTTCGCGCACCGCTGAAGGAGCGGCGAATCGACTCGCGACGCCGGCGCAGAGCGCAAGCGTGACATCGGCGACGCTCGCGGGGACGTCGCTGACGATCGTGGGCACGGGACTGAACACGGCGAAGACCGTGGAGCTCGTGCAGGGAACGCTGCACGTAGCGGCGACGGTCGTGGCGCTCGAGCCAACCAAGATCACGGCCACGGTCGATTTGTCCGCGCAGCCCAAAGGCGCGTGGGCCGTCGTGGTCACCTTCAACGACGGAAGCATTCTCACGAAGCCCGGAGCGATCGTCACGATCTGACCTTCGGCCAGCTTCGCATCAACTTTTTGGGAGGAACGATGAGCCGCTATCGATTTCTACTGGTCCTGATCATCACCATGTTGGCTTCACTGAACGCGCACCCCGCCTTCGCGCGTAAGACGGTGAAGCTGGTTCTCCTGCACGCGAACGGTACGCTCGAAGCGCGCACCCTCGGCGATGACGTGATCGACACGAGCTCGCTCGGCGGCGAAGAGCCGCTCGAAGTGCGCGCTTCGCAGGTCGTGCAACTGTGGATCGCCGATCCGAATCCTGTCGTCTTCAAGTACGAGTGGCAGGGGCTGACATTCGAAAAGAACGCCGACTATGAACAGGCGCTCGCCTTCGCGAAATCGATCAAGAAACTTGTCGATTTAATGTCGTCGAAAAAGGTGGGAGGCCCAGAGAACGCCACTTTCCAGATTAACGTCGACCAATTTGTGAGCGATCTTCGTGAGCTTCAAATACGAATCGAATCCATCCCCGAGCTTTCGCGCAGATCGCTGAGCAGCGCCCCCGATCCGTCGCTGAAATCTTCGGCCACGCCCGATCCCGTACAGAGCGTCAAGGACGAAGTTCGCGGTTGGAAGCTCGGTGCGATCGAGTCGAGGATGAAGTCGTTCTATGCGACTCTCGACGATCAACTCGCCGCGGATTTGGTCGCGAATGCGGCAACGCCAGCGCCACCATCTCCTCCGCCTCCGTCACCTGCCCCCGCGCCGCTGTCAGGTGGAGGTACGCCTGCCGGGTCTCACCAGTTGACGGTCACTGGGACGCCCAATCCCACGATTTCCGTCGGTCAGGTCGGGACGACGGCAAAGGTGCTGCAGCCCAAAGTCGACACGTTGCTCAAAACCGCAAGAACATTCGTCGATGCGGTGGAAGCAATTAACCAGCCGTACAAGCTCGGCGAGATCCCATACGACTTCAAGCAGAACACGACGGCGACTATCGCGATCAGTGCGGCGGATGGCCAGCAGGATCTCGCGGCAAAGTCGGGGCGGTTGCTCGGCACGTTCAAAATCCCTGTGCGTGCGTACTATCCGGCGCACTACTCGGTTGCTCCCGCCGCGATCTACAGTTTCGTGAAGGCGCCGCAGTTCACTGCCGTGAAGCGCACGACCGACGCCAAGTTCGACATCGTGCAGACCGATGAGAAGCCGCGCGCCCTCACCGTCGGCGCGATGTTTTCGATCACGCCGCGCTGGTGCAGCGAGCCGACCTTCGGATGCGCGTTCCAAATCGGCGTGAGTCCGGTCAAGGATCAGATCGGACTGTTCGGCGGCACGCAAATCCGGCTCACGGACGTTCTCGCGATCGGATTCGGCTACGCGTATCAGCAAGTCCCCAAGCTCGCAAAGAACCTCAGTCTCACGACGCCGATCGACGCACCAGAGGTCTTGAAGACCGATCCTCACTATCGCGGCGGCGCGTACATCTCATTCGACGTGAAGTTGCCGGAGTGACGCCATGAAACACAAACTGACGCAGGTCCCCTCCGTCATGCTGCAACCGGGCGTCAAGCTCAAACCGGCGTTTCCGCCGACCGCCGAGATGCCGCAGATCGTGATCCAGCAGGATGACCGGCATCAGGTTGCGCAGACGACGGTGTTCCCCGCGAATGCAATCGCCCAATTGATGATCACGAAACCCAACGGGCAGTCCGCGGGAGCGACGGGCACCTTCATCGGGCCGCGAACGCTGCTCACCGCCGGACACGCCGTCTTCATCCGCGATGCTGCGAACGTCGGTTTCGCCCTCGGCATCTCCGTGATCCCAGGGCGGGCCGGCGCGGCCGTGATGCCGTTCGGCTTCAAGGCCGCGACGGCCGTCTATGCGCCGCCGGCGTGGACGGACAATGGCGACGTCGACAACGACTACGGCCTCGTGTTCTTGAGCGAGGATTTTGCGCCGGCGACATTCAGCGTCGTGGCGACAAGCGACGCGGAGCTCAACAACCTTGCGGTCACGATCTCGGGATATCCGGTGGACAAAGAATTCGGAACGCAGTGGTTCGCAGCGCGTGAGATCCAGAGTGTGACGCCGACGCAGCTGCTGTACGACATCGATACGTTCGAAGGACAGAGCGGCTCCGCCGTCTATTCGGGAGTTGCCGGCGGCGGAGCCGCTGCGTTGGGCGTCCACCGCTTCGGCGCCGCGACGGGCAATCTCGCGACGCGAATCACGGCGGCGATCAAAGCCGATCTCGACGCGAGAATCGTTTGATCACGCGCCGCCGCGAACGATCATCTCCCGCGCCCGCCGCACATCGTGGTGCAACGGACGATCGCGGAACACCGGTTTCGCGATCGCGCGCACGCGCAAGTACGCGTCGCGCGTGCGGGCGCCGAGGTATGCGGCGATGGCGTTGGCGCGGCCGCTGACGGCGCGCTCGAACGCTTCGGCTTGACGATCCGCGTCGGGGATTGTGTGCGCTTCGGGGACGCCTTCGATCATCGCGACGCGCCACTCGATTGCTTGCGCGGCGACGAGGAGCTCGATGGCGATCACGGCTTGCGCGTTCGCGACGACGTCGCGCATTTTGCGATTTGCGTGCGTCGACATTGAGACGTGATCTTCGCTGTTCGCTCCGGTCGGGATCGAGTCGACGGACGCGGGATGCGCGAGCACTTTGTTCTCCGACACGATCGACGCGGCGGTGTACTGCGCGATCATCAGTCCTGAGTTCACGCCGGGACGTGTCGTGAGATTCGGCGGCAGGCCGCGATTGTGATTGCTGTCGAGCATCAGCTGCGATCTGCGCTCGGAGATGTTCGCGAGCTCGGCGACGGCGATCGTCAGAAAGTCTGCGGCGAGCGCGAGCGGCTGAGCGTGAAAGTTTCCGGCGGAGTAGGCGAGGCGTTGATCGCCGCGATACTCGGCGGGCCAGTTGTCGCGGAACTGCAGATCGATCGGATCGCCGCCGTCGGGGAAGAACAGCGGATTGTCGGTGGCGGCGTTGATCTCCCTTTCGGCAATGGAACGGACGAATGCGATCGTGTCGCGCGTCGCGCCGTGCACTTGCGGCGCGCAGCGCAGCGAATACGGATCCTGCACGGCACCGGCGCGCTCGACGAGACGGCTGCCGGCCAGCGACTCGCGGATGCGCGCGGCGCTTTCGATCTGTCCGCGCTGTCCGCGCGCGTCGTGCACTTTCGCGTCGAGCGCGCGCGTGCATCCGCCGAGGGCTTCGAGCGCGAGAGCGGCGCAGTCGTCGGCGGTGTCGGCGAGGCGCTGCGCGTCGTACACGCCGAGGGCGAGCATCGTCGCGGAGAAATTCGCGCCGTTGATGAGGGCGAGGCCTTCTTTGAAGCTGGGGAGAAGCTCGTTCGCGTCGACGTCGAGGACCTGCGGCAGTTCCGTTGCGGGACGAAGCGTTGGATCGCTCAGCGTGTAGAAGCGGCCTTCGCCAAGAAGTGTCGCGAAGAGATGCGAGAGCGGACAGAGATCGCCGCTCGCGCCGACGGAGCCGCGCAGCGGAACCAGCGGAATCACGCCGCGATTGAGCATCTGCTCGAGGATCTCGACGAGCTTCCAGCGGACACCGGAGAATCCTTTGAGGATCGCGTTGAGCCGCGTCGCCAGCGCGCCGCGAACGATTTCAGGCGCGAAGTAGTTCGCGAGATCGTCGGCGTTCGTGTTCAGGCCGACGCCGACCGAGTGCGACAACAGCAGATTGCGCTGCAGCTGCACGAGATCGCCTTCTGCGATCGGTTTGTCCTTGAATTCGCCGAAGCCGGTCGTGACGCCGTACTCCACACTGCGTCGTTCGACGACTTTCGCGATCAGGGCTTCGCTCGCCTTGACGCGCGCGTCCGTCTTCGGATCGTGCGCAACCTCTTCGCCGTCGCGCGCGATGCGCACGAGTTGCTCGATCGACAGCGACTCGCCGTCGAGGGTGATCACTCGATCTCCGCGAGCATCTTCTTCACCGTCTCCACGAGATCCGCGCGCGCCGCGGTGATCTGTCCCGGCCGCGCGGCGAGCCACTCGCGGCGATCGCCGACGTCCTTCGTCTTCTCGCGGCCGACCGACATGTCCTTGATCGTGACGTTGCCTTGTTCCTTCTCGTTCGATCCGTAAAGGATTGCGAGCGGGATGTCGTACTGGTCGGCGTACTGAAGCTGCTTGCCGGCGCGCTTCTGCGTGCCGATGTAGAGCTCCGTCGGAACGCCGGCGCGGCGCAGCTCCCACGTCATCGCCAGATAGTCGCTCGTGAGCGCCGGATCCATGTTGATGACGAGCACGCGCGCGGTGGCGCGGCGCTTGTCGATCTTCTTCAGATGCTCGAGCGCCGCGAGCAGCCGATCGACGCCCATCGATGCGCCGACCGCCGGAATGGCTTCGCCGAGGAATCGCATGACGAGATCGTCGTAGCGTCCGCCGCCGAAGACCGATCCGAACGCCGGCGCTTCCGTGAGGATCGCTTCGAACACCGGTCCGGTGTAATACGCGAGTCCGCGCGCGATCGAGAGATCGAGCGCGACGCGATCGTCGCCGTAGTCGAGAGCGTAAAGGTGATTGGAGATGCGCTCGATGACGTCGATCTGCTCGCGCGAGCCTTCGACGTTTTCGAACAGCGCGCGCAGCTGCGCGACGACTTCGCGGCGCTGGTCGTGCTTGATGTTGAGGAACTGCTCGATGCGCGCGACCTGATCGACGGTGAGCCCGACGCCGCGAATCGTGTCGCCCGACTCGTCTTTGTATCCCTGCATCAGCTCGAGGCGAATTTTGTCGATGCCGACCTTGTCGAGTTTGTCGAGCACCCGGAAAACGTCAACACCTTGACCTTCGGGAATCGACGCGTACACGAGGAGCAGATTGAGCATCGCGCGCGACGAGAAGCGGACGAGGTAGCCGCCGACGTCGAGCTTCGACAGCGTGTCGCACATGCCGGCGATGATCTCGGTGTCCGCGATCTCGCTGACGGTGCCGACGGAGTCGAGATCGAACTGCGTGAACTCGCGAAAGCGTCCTTTGTCCGGCTTGTCGGCGCGCCACACGGGCGAGACCTGGTAACGGCGGAACGGCCGCGGCAGATCGTTGTACTGCGCGATGACGCGCGCGAGCGGAACGGTGAGATCGAAGCGCAATCCCAGCTCCTCGCGCTCCGGATTCATGACGCGAAAGATCGACTGCTGCGCTTCCTGTCCCGCGCTGCCGGAGAGGACGTCGAGGTACTCGATGGCCGGCGTCGCGAGCGGCACGAAGCCATAGAGCTCATACACGCCGCGGATGGTGTCGATCATCTTCTGCCGCGCCAGCATCTGGTCGGGCAGGAGGTCGCGTAAACCGCGGCTCAGGCGGGGTTCTACGGTATCAGTCATGGAGGGAGAAAGAATGTTGAACGTTCAGTGTTGAATGTTCAATGTTGAAGGGCTTCAACACTCAACATTTACCACTCAACGTTCAACATTCGCGTCAGCGATGGTACAGGGGGCCGGCTTCGAACCGGCGACCCCCAGATCCACAATCTGGTGCTCTAACCAACTGAGCTACCCCTGCACACAGGACGCGAATGATACGCGAGCGAATCACGGCTTACAACGCGACGGCTCAGCCGCGCATTCTCAGCAGCACATCGGCGAACCAGCCTCGCGAGTCGGTCCATTTCCGCTCGATCGAAAATCCTGATTCCGCGGCCAGGCGCTCGAGCGTCGCGTCGTCGTATTTGTACGAATTCTCGGTGTGAATCGTCTCGCCGGAGTCGAAGGTCACCTCGTAGTCGCCGATCCGCACGCGCTGCGCCTCGCGCGATACCAGATGCATCTCCACGCGCCCGCGCTCCTCGTCATAAAACGCGAGGTGCGCGAACTGTGACAGATTGAAATTGCCGCCGAGCTCGCGGTTGATGCGCTGCAAGAGATTGAGGTTGAACGCAGCGGTGACGCCGAGGGCGTCGTCGTATGCGGGCTCGAGGATCGACTTCGGCTTGCGCAGATCGGCGCCGAGGAACAGCGCATCACCGTCGTGCATGGCGCCGCGGAGGTCGCGCAGCATCGCGATCGCTTCGTCGAGGTCGAGGTTGCCGATCGTCGAGCCGAGAAAGAGAACGACGTTGCGCATGTCGTTGCGAAGGACGTCGGCGAGTGCGTGCGACGGCGTGCGGAAATCGGAGCAGACGGCCGTGATGCGCATCTGCGGATAGTCGTAGAGCAGCATGTGCGACGTCTTCTCGAGCATCGTGCGATCGACGTCGACCGGCACGTAGTCGACATTGCCACCCATCGCATCGAAGAGCAGCCGCGTCTTCTTCGCGCTGCCGCTTCCGAGCTCCACGAGGCGGACGGGTGTCTCGAAGGCGCTCACGATCTCGGTTGCTGATGCCGTGAGAATCGACGTCTCGGTGCGCGTGACGTAGTACTCGGGCAGCTCGCAAATCGCGTCGAAGAGCGCGGAGCCGAGCGCGTCGTAGAAGTAGATCGGAAGAAGGAACTTCGGGCGCGAGGCGAGGCCGCGGCGGACATCGACAGCGAAATCGCTTCGCGCCACCGAGCGTTCGATGAGCGCGAAGCGATCGGTCATACGGCCGTCATTGTATTGCCTTCGCCTTCGGCATCGTCAGATACAACTCGCGCGGCGTGAGCTTCGCGCGGTAACGGAAGGGAACCGCGTCCATGCCCTTGGTGTACGTGACGAGGTCGTAGTCGATCAGGTACTGCAGGTGATATCCGCGGTTGTTTTCGAGCTTGATCCCGGCCGTCTTGTCTCCTGCAGTGGAGAACGTTTTCACCACTTTGTCGCCCGCATCGCTGTAGGAGGCGTCGATGGCGATGCCGTTCTTGATTCGCTCGCGGCGCTGATCGGAGTGGACATCGGCGATATTCGTGTCCGGCGAGAAGTAGATTCCGGTCAGCGACCGCAAGGATCCCTTGTCGTTCGTCGCGTTATGGATTTCATATTCGACGAGCGTGTCTTCCGCGACGTGTCCCTTGCAGGCGTTGGCGCAGTCATGGCTTTGGGTGATGTTCAAAAACAGCCCACGATCATTCTCCGGCGACGAATAGATCTTCTTTTCGCCATAGGCGTACAACACATTCCGGCGCTCGACTTTCGTGTCGCCGACCGTCCACTTGCCTTCTCCTTCGACGAACATGGCGAGGTAGGGCGGTCGTCGATTCGGCTCGATCGTGTTCGCTTCCCGTTTGATGCTCTGGCTTGCGCCGCCTCCGTGATGAAAATGCGCAGTAGGCGAGCCTGCGTGCCACTTCCCATAGCTCAGCGCGTAGGCGCCGCCCGCGCGCTGCACGCCGAGCGAGCTTCCGAGATATCGATCGCCGACCTTGACGACCTCGGTGTCTTTTTCTGCCCACGGCATGTTGAGTTTGTTCGAATTCGACGGGTGGCTATATAGAGTGCATGGTCCGGCTTTGGACGCGGGCACGTTGTAGTGATAGACGTTCCAGTGGCCGGCGAAGTGGACTTCGTCGAGATGGTCGTCGGAGTCGCGGGGGCCGCGGCTGGTCCACCAGTCGAGTGTGTTGCTCGGATCGTCGACCGCAACCTCATACTTCATCACCGGCGTGACCACCTTCAAATCGGGACAATGCCAGCCCGCGCGCCCGTCGAACTGGTCTCCCATCGAGTAGATGCGTCCCCACATCCCGTCCGCTCCTTTGAGCGAGGCCGTGAACGTGTTCGCGCGCAGGATCGTGTCGAGAGCCTCGTCCGGAATCTGCAGGCCGGGATCACTGGAGTGGGGTTTGGCATTCGCGAGCACGAAGCGGTCGAGCGCCCCGTTGAACCTCTCGAGTTGGTTTTGCATGTCTTTTTCGAACTTGTCCTCGAAGAAGACGGAAGACATGAGCGGACGCTTGCAGTTTGCCTTGTCGACTTCGCACTGTGACTCGCGGATCTCCGCGGCGAAGAGATAGATCAGAGCTCCCTTCTGTTGTGCCATGCGGAGCTTCAGGAATTTCTTCTCCGCGAGGTCGTAGGCCTGCATCGGGTCGAAATTGAGCCTCATCGAGTCTCCCATCACGACCGTGTATCGGGCGTACGGGTAGTAGAGCACCGACTGGTTGTCGTCGACCCCTTCCTCGACGATCGCCGAATTGAGCTCCCCGAGCTTTCCGCTGAGATTCGCGGCCTCGATGCGGTTGGCAAAATCGAGCAGCTCATTCTTACTCTTTGCATGATTCGACTTCAGTAGCAACGTGTAGTCGTTCCATAGTGCATTGATGGTGGTGAGAATGGCGAACGTCGTCGCCTTGGACCCGATGTTCTGGAACTCGAAGTCGAGCTTCGCGTCGACCCGGTCGACGCTTCTTTGCAACGCGTCTTGCTTGACCTTGAGGTCGTCCAGTTTGATGTTGATGTTGTCGAGTGATTGTTTGACTTCCTGCTCCCACTTTTCGTCGTTCTGACCCGTCATGGAGCCGAGGGCGTCGCAAAGGAATGCTGCAGTCTCCGAGGGATTGGTTAGCGGATCACAACCCGTCTTGAAGATCGCCCTGCCCAACTGCTTGACGGCGATTTCGACTCCCTTTGCGCCCGACGTCGCCGCGGCAGCGTCGAACATCTTGTCCACGAAGTTCTTCTTGGCGGCGTACAGCGAAGGCGAAAGCACCACAACCATTAGAAGTACGGCAACGCGATGGGAGATCTTGAAAAGCATGGCTCTCTCCTTTCGGGCGGCACTCAATTTGTCGGGGCAGGTGGACCCACGGAAAGACTACCAGAGTTGCCTTTCCACGGTGCCTCGCCGGGCTGCCCAAACTTCTGCGTTTCGTGTGCGTCTTACAATCAACCCGATGCGAGCCTCCGCAGTGTGTGCGGTTCTGCTTCTAGCCGGCTGTTTTGCTGGTCACGACACGACGCCTGCGTCGTCGCCACGCGTGCGCCGCGGGACGTTCGTCAATCAGATCGTCATCACCGGCGAGCTCGATGCGGCGCGCGGCGCGGCGGTGACGGTGCCGCAGCTTCCGGACTGGCAGACGTCCGTGAAGTGGCTCGCGCCGGACGGCAGCGAGATCAAGGCCGGCGACCGCGTCGCGGAACTCGACAACTCGGCGATCACGAGCGATCTCGATCAGAAGAGGCAGGCGGAGACGCAGGCGCAGCAGGAGCTCGAACAGAAGAACGCCGAGTCGTCCGCCGATCTGCGCGACAAGACGCTCGAAGTCGATCGCAAACACAGCGAGCTCGAAAAAGCGAAGCTCGAGGCCGCGATCCCGAAGGAGATCGTCTCCGCGCGCGACTACGACGATCGGCAGACGAAGCTCAAACGCGCGCAGACGGATTACGACAAAGCGCGCGAGACGCTGCGCGCGCAGCAGAAGGCGGCGGCTTCCGACCGCGCCAATCTCGAGTTGAAGATCACGCGTGCGAGCCGCGAAGTCGCAGTCGGCGAGCGCGCGCTCGAGCAGATGGTCCTTCGCGCGCCGAAAGACGGCATCGTCGTCATCCGCGATCATCCGTGGGAAGGACGCAAGCTGCAGAACGGCGACACGGTGTGGGTCGGCTTTCCGATCGCGCTGATGCCGGAGCTCGACTCGCTGCAGGTCACGGCGTCGCTCGCCGACGTCGACGACGGCCGCATCACCGTCGGGATGCCCGCCACCGTCACCGTCGACGGCTATCCCGATCGGCATTTTCCGGCGGTGATCGAGCGCATCTCCGCGGTCGCGCAGGAAGAAGCGCGCGCGTCGATGCGGCGCAAGTTCCGCGTCGTCGTGAAGCTGACGAGAATCGATCAGGCGTTGATGCGGCCCGGACTCTCGGCGCGCGTCGAGATTCGCCGCGAGCTGCAACGCGATGTTCTCATCGCACCGCGCGCGGCGATCGACTTCTCCGCGAAGACGCCGCGCGCGCGTCTCGCGTCAGGACGCCTCGTCGATATCGTCGTCGGCTCATGCAACGCGCAGGAGTGTGTCGTGAAGAGCGGACTCGATGAAGGCGCGAGGCTGAAGTCATGAAGCGCGTCGCGAAGCGTTACGCCATCCCGGCCGCCGCCGTCATCCTCTTCTTCTTCGGCGGCTGGACGCTGCGCAACAAACTCGCCGCCGATCGTCAGGGCGACTGGGTGAACGTCGCGCGCGGCGATCTCGTCACCGGCGTCGAAGTCTCCGGCACCCTCGCCGCCGTCGAAACCGACTCCCTCGGGCCCCCTCAAATCCCCGACGTGTGGGACTTCAAAGTCTCGATGCTCGCGCCGGAAGGCACCGAGGTGAAGAAAGGTCGTCCGGTCATCGGCTTCGATACGACGAATCTGCAGCGCCTCCTCGATGAAAATCGCGCGCTCGCGGAGCAGGCAAAGAAAGAGATCGAGAAGAAGCGCGCCGACGTCGCCGTGCGCCGCGAAGACGAGCGTCTGCAACTCGCGGAAGCCGAGGCGCGGGCGCGGAAGTCGTCGCTGAAGCTCGAGGCGCCGCCGGACATCGTCGGCGTGAAAGAGCGCAAGGAAGTGGAGCTCGAGTACAAGCTGGCGAAGCGCGAAGTGGAATCGATTCGCGCGCGCCTGGCGTCGTTCGAGCGCGCCGCGGCCGCGGAGATCAAGCTGCTCGAGAGCAAGCGCAGCACGGCCGAGGCGATTGTGGCGCGCAGCGAAGACGCGATCCGCCAGATGACCGTGCTCGCGCCGCGCGACGGCACCGTCGTCTACATCTCGGATCAGCGCGGCGAGAAGAAGAAAGTCGGCGACACGATGTGGAAGGGACTTCGCGCTGTCGAGATCCCCGACCTTCGTCGCATGAAGGCGAACGGCGAGGTCGACGAAGCGGATGCCGGCAAAGTCGCGATCGGCCAGCGCGTCACTTTGCGGCTCGACGCGCATCCCGACGACGAGTTCCACGGGACGATCGTCGGCGCGTCGCGGATGGTGCAGCAGCAGAGCGGCACGAAGAATCCGCTGAAAGTGCTGCGCGTCGACATCAAGCTCGATCGCACCGATCCCGCGAAGATGCGCCCGGGCATGCGCTTCCAGGGATCGGTCGAATTGGCGCGCGCGCGCAACGTGCTGCTAATTCCGCGCAACGCGGTGTTCATGTCGACGAAGGGTCCGGTCGTCTATCGCCGCGGACTCTTCGCGGTCGACACGATCGCATTGAAGCTCGGTCGCGAGAACGACAAGTCGGTCGAAGTGCAGTCGGGACTCAGCGCGGGCGATCGCGTGCTCGTCGAGAAGAGCGGCGCGAAAACGGGCGACGAGGCGAAGTCGTGAAGAAGCGCGTCGCTGCCATCGCCACGGTGATCGTCGTCGTTGCCGGCTCGATCGTCATCATCGCGTCACGTCCTGCGTCGAACGCCGTCCCGACGATGAAGGTCACCGGCGCGCCATTCGTTCGCCGCGTGACCGCCGAGGGCAATCTGAAAGCGGTGAAGGCGACGCCGCTCACCGCGCCGACGCGCGCGCCGGGCGCGTTGAAGATCGCGTGGATCGCCGACGACGGCTCGCTCATGAAGAAGGACGACATCGTCGTCCGCTTCGATCCGACCGATTTTCAGAAAGAGCTGCTCAACGGCAACGAAGATCACGCCACCGCGAACAACAACATGACGAAGACGGACGTGCAGGCGTCCGCGACGCGCACGAATCTGCATCGTGATGCAAATCAGGCGCGGATCGAAATGGAGATCGCGAAGCGATTCAACTTCGACGACGGCGAGATCTTCTCGAAGTACCAGCGCATCGATGCCGAGGTCGACGCCAAGCTCGCTTCCGATCGCATGTCCCACGCGAACAACCTCCTTGGCGTTCGCGACGGCCTCGCGCGAACGGAGCACGATCTCGTCTCGATCGAAGACAAGAAAGCGTCGCTGCGGATTCAGAACGCGACGCAGGGACTGCAGTCGCTCGAGATTCGCGCGCCATACGACGGCATTCTCGTGCTGCAGCGCGACTGGCGCGGCGACGTGCCGCGCGTCGGCTCGAACGTCTGGCCGGGCATGCCCCTCGGCGAGATTCCCGACCTCGCGAAGATGAAAGCGGAAGTGTTCGTGCTCGAAGCCGACGCCGCGGGACTCGCCGTCGACAAACGCGCGGTGCTGTCGCTCGAATCGAATCCATCGATCACGTACACCGGCAAGGTGACGCAGGTCGACAAGCTGGCGCGGCCTCGCGTGCGTGGCGTGCCGGTGCAGTACTTCGGCGTGACGATCACGCTCGATCGCAACGATCCGATGATGAAGCCGGGCGCGCGCGTGCGCGCGATCGTCGACGTCGAGAATCGAGCGAAGGCCTTCGCGATCCCGCGCCAGGCGCTGTTCGAAAAGGACGGGAAGAAACTCGTCTATCGCCGCGATCACGGCAAATTCGTCGCCGTGCCGGTCGACATCGCGACGTCGTCTGCCGGACGCGTCGTCGTCATCCGCGGGCTGCAGGACGGCGACGAGCTCGCGCTCGTCGATCCGACGGAAAAAAAGAGCGGCGCATGACCGACTTCGAGACGCTGAACACGGCGCTCTTGAATCTCGCCACGCACAAGATGCGGACGGCGCTCACGATGCTCGGCATGATCTTCGGCGTCGGTGCGGTGATCGCGATGTTGTCGATCGGCGCCGGCGGCGAACAGAAAGCCCTCGAGACCATCGGCCGCCTCGGCCTCCGCAACGTGCTCGTGCGCGCGAAAGACGTGAAGCCCGAGGAGCGGCAGGAGTTGCGAAAGAAATCGCTGGGCGTGTCGGTGCGCGACGGCGAGGCGATCGCGGAAGCGATCCCGAACGTCGAGCGCGTGATGCCGCGCGTCGAAGTGAAGCCGTACAAGATCATCGCGCCGGGCGCGAAGGCGAAGGCGAAAGTGTGGGGCGTCTCCGCGCACTATCGCGACATCGCCGCGGTCAAGTTGAGCGAAGGGCGATTCTTCGACGCGCTCGACGAGCGCGATCACGCGCAGGTCGCGGTGATCGGACAGGAAGTGCGCCGCAAGTTGTTCGGATACGGTCCCGCGGTCGGAAAGCTGTTCAAGGTCAACGACGTATGGCTCGAAGTGATCGGGATCCTGGCGGGCGAATCG
>Ga0105245_10003554_pt1 | contig 13908 bp, 13 predicted proteins | sample KBSM54metaG_FD_81523 | JGI IMG/M metagenome (GOLD analysis project Ga0105245, IMG submission 81523) | Miscanthus rhizosphere microbial communities from Kellogg Biological Station, Michigan, USA - KBS M5-4 metaG | ecosystem: Host-associated > Plants > Roots > Rhizosphere > Soil | place... | reverse complement strand
GAGCCCGACGCCGTCCGCCGACCACGCTCCGACGAAAGCGCCGAGCCGGTCACCCCGGACGGTCTGGTCGCCCACCTGCGCGCGCTCGAGGACGCCGGTGCGGACGAGGCGATCCTGATCCTCCGGCCGATCACGGAGCAGTCGATCGAGGCGATCGGGTCGCTGCTGCGGGCAGGCGTCATAACAGGGTCTGGCCCCGAAGGGGCCTGACCCCACCGAGCCGCAGCAAGCCGGCGGCCCGACCTCGAGCGAGCCCTAGCCGAGGAGCTCGGCGAAGCGCGGGTCGTCCCGGAGCGATGCGAGGTCAGCGTCCTCGCGGGCCCACTCGGCAGCTTTCGACTCGCCGGCGATCGCCTCACGAAGGTGGTCGAGCGCACCGTCCGTCTCGCCGAGCAGTGCCTCGGCGCACGCGAGGTTGTAGAGGAGCACGCTCCGGTCCTCGTAGCGGTCGAGGGCCTCGGTGACGAGACGTTTCGCCTCCTCCGGCCGGCCCGCCTCGAGCTGCGCGAGCACGTCGCGATCCGCTTCCCACGCGCGGGGCACGAACGCCGCGCCCGGCGTCGCGCCGACGGTGAGTACGGTCGTGGCAGGCTCGCGTGCCACGGCGCCTCGTCGCAGCCTCGGGTCGCGCACGAAGACGATCGTCCCGGCGGGCCCGTCGACCTCTTCCTCGCCGATGCTGAACGTCGCTCGCCCGGCGGTGACGAGGTAGAGCTCCTCGTGTCCGGTCGGCGCCTCGTCGTGCGCCGGGATGACGATGTCGCCCGGCGTGCGGCCGGTCCAGCCGTTGATCCCGAACGAGCGGATGTCGAGGGCGAGGCGGATCGGCGCCCAGCCGTCGTCGCGGCGCAGCTCCTCGAGGCTGGCCGTCTCGTAGCCACTCACGGCAGCAGCTCCTCCTCGGGAACGTCTCGGATCGGGCGGGCGGGGTTGCCCACCACGACCATACGCGCCGGAACGTCCCGGACGACCACGGCCCCGGCGCCGACGAACGCCTCCTCGCCGATCTCGACGGCCGGGCAGAGGATCGCGCCGCCGCCGATGCGGGCGCCGCGCCTGATCACCGGGCCCTTGATCAGCTCGTGCCGGCGTTCCGTGCGTCCCATGAAGTTGTCGTTCGTCGTCACCACGCACGGCGCGACGAAAACATGGTCCTCGAGCGTCGAGTACGCGGTGATGTAGGCACCGGCCTGGATCTTCGTCATCGCCCCGACCGTCGTGTCGTTCTCGACCAGGGAGCCCCGTCCGACGACGACGTCGTCTCCCAGCGAGACCCGCTCGCGGATACACGCCTGGTCGCCGACGATCGCCCGTGCGCCGATCGTCGTCCCCGCGAACACGACCGCCCCGGTCGAGATCACGGCGCCGTCACCGACCTCTACGGGAGGAAGGTCCTCGCGCTTGGCGGTCGAGCGCGGCGAGAGAACGGGCTGCTTGCCGACGACCGCGTACTCGAGCACCCGCACGCCTTCGCCCAGCACCGTGCCCGGGTGGACGACGGCGGTCGGATGGACCTCAGTCGGCACGCAGGGAGTCCGTCAGCCGTTCGAGCGCGCGTACGACCATCGCGCCGTCCCGCGCCACCTTTTGCCTGTCGCCGTCGCCCGCGACGAGCCGCAGGAAGTGCTCGCATTCCAAGCGGAGCGGCTCCGAGGTCGGAATCTTGGGAATGAAGATGTCGCCGCTCCGCGTCTGCCACTCGCCGTACGTCTCGGCGCGCTTCCACGGCGCCTTGTCGTAGATCGTCACCTTGCGCTCCAGCTCCATGTCGTCGAAGACCGCCATCCTGTCGCGCCCGACCACGGTCAGGCGGCGCATCTTGTGGGGGTCGAGCCAGGAGAGGTGCATGTGCGCGATCTTTCCGGAGGGGAAGCGGAGGTAGCAGAAGACGACGTCCTCGACGCCGTCCTGGAGGAAGTCGCGGCCCTGCGCGGTCGCCACCTCGGGCTCCTCGTCGAGCAGGTACAGGATCACGGACAGGTCGTGGACTCCGAGCGACCAGAGCGCGTTCTCGTTCGCGCGGACGATGCCGAGGTTCTGGCGGTTGCCGTAGACGCAGAGCACCTCGCCCAGCTCGCCTCCGTCGATCAGCTCCTTCAGCTTCTGGACGCCCGGGTGGTAGAGCAGCAAATGGCCGGGCATCAGGACGAGGTCGCGCTCCGCGGCGAGCCCGACCAGCTCGTCCATCTCGGCTGCGCGCATCGCGGGCGGCTTCTCGACGAGCACGTGCTTGCCGGCCGCCAGCGCCTTCTTCGCCAGCTCGTGGTGAGTCGGCACCGGCGTGGCGATCACTACGGCCTGAAGTGCCTCGTCGGCCAGCATCTCGTCGAAAGCCGCGGTGGCTTTCGCCTGCGGAAACCTTCCTCGGAACAGCGTCAGCTGTTCCGAGGACATGTCGCACAGCCACGCGAGGTCGGCGAGGTCGTCGAAGTTGCGCGCGAGGTTCGGTCCCCAGTAGCCGAGCCCGGCGACGCCGACCCGCGTCACAGCTTCCAGACCTTCCCGTCCACCTCGGCGCCCTTGGTCGCGTTCCGGAAGTCGACGATCACGTCGGCCCGCCGGACGACGTCCGCGTAGTCGATCCCGGAATGCGCCGTGACGATCGCGACGCAGTCGTAGCGCTCGGGCTCGAGCGGCACGGAGCTGAGGCCGTCGAACTCCGCCACGTGCGGATCGTGGTAGGAGACGTCGGCGCCCGCGTTGCGAAGGAGCACGAGCAGCTTCTCGGCGGGCGACTCGCGGACGTCGTCGATGTCCGACTTGTAGGCGACCCCCAGGAGCAGGATCTTCGAGCCGCTCAGCGACTTCCTGGCGCCGTGGTTCAGCGCCTGCGAGATCACCGAGCGGCAGAAGTACGGCATGTTCGCGTTGATCTCGCCTGCGAGCTCGACGAAACGGGTCGAGAAGTCGTACTCGCGCGCCTTCCACGAGAGGTAGAAGGGGTCGAGCGGGATGCAGTGGCCGCCGAGGCCCGGGCCCGGCTTGAACGACATGAACCCGAACGGCTTGGTCGCGGCGGCGTCCACGACTTCCCAGACGTCGATCCCCATCCGGTCGCAGAGCTGCGCGAGCTCGTTGACGAGGGCGATGTTGACCGACCGGAAGATGTTCTCGAGCAGCTTGGTCAGCTCGGCGGCCTCGGCGGTCGAGACGGTGTGGATGTCGTCGACCGCGCCTTCGTAGAGGCGGGCGGCCGCCTCGGTCGAGGCCTGGTCGATTCCCCCGACCACCTTCGGCGTCGTCTTCATGGTGAAGTCCTCGCGGCCCGGGTCGACGCGCTCGGGGGCGAAGGCGAGGTGGAAGTCGGCTCCGGCCTCGAGCCCGCTGCCCTCCTCGAGCAGCGGCCGGAGGACGTCGCGGGTCGTCCCCGGGTAGGTGGTCGACTCGAGCACGACCAGGTGTCCCTTGCGTAGGTGCGGGGCGATCGAGCGGGCGGCGCTCTCGACGTAGGAGAGATCGGGCTCGCGCTGGACGGACAACGGCGTGCCGACGGCGATCACGATCGCGTCGGTGTCGGCGACGACGGAGAAATCGGTGGTCGCGGTGATCGCGCCCTGCTCGACGAGCGGCTTCAGCTGGTCGGAGGGGACGTCGCCGATGTGACTCTCGCCGCGGTTGATCGCATCGACGACGTCCTGGAGGACGTCGACGAGCACGACCTTCTTGCCCGCCTCGGCGAAGGTCTGTGCGTGCGGCATGCCGACGTAGCCGGCGCCGATCACGGCAATGTCGTAGTGGGAGCCTGCGCTCATCGGCCGGTGTCCAGCCGATGAGCGGGGAGGGGTCCCAGGGGAACCGGGAGGTTCCCCGATCGAATCGGCCTCTGAAAGAAGCGGGATCGTGGGGGAAACATGGTTTCCCCCACGGGAGCAAGCCGAAGGCGCGCGACGCTCATTCCGGCCGGGAAGGGTACAGAGCGGCCGCGATGCGTTCGGCAGCGTGCCCGTCGCCGTAGAGCTGCGGCCGCTCGGGCGGCATGCGGGCGTCCGCGACCGCCTCGACCAGCCGGTCGGGGTCGTCGTCCACGAGCACGTTCGCACCCGCCTGGACAGTGTCGACCCACTCGGTCGACGGCCGCGCCGTCACGCACGGCACGCCGTACCAGTACGCCTCCTTCTGCAGCCCGCCGGAGTCGGTGACGATCACGCGCGCCTGTGACGCGAGCGCGGCGAGATCGAGGTAGCCGAGTGGCTCCAGGAGCCTCATAGGGTCCGGCCCCGAAGGGGTCTGACCCCGCAGAGCCGCGCGAGTCCGAGGATGCGCCGGAAAGACGACCGGCTCCTCCAGCCGCCGCAGGCCGGAAAGGATCCGGCCTAGCCGCGGTTCGACCACGTTCGCCTCCCGGTGCAGGGTCACGACCACGTAGCCGCCCGGCTCCAGGCCCAACCGCTCCAGGATCGCCGAGCGCTCGCGCGCGATCGGGGCGAGCCGCAGATTCGCGTCCATCATCACGTCGCCGACCACCTCGACGCGACCGGCGATGCCCTCCCCCTCGAGGATCGCCTGTGAGCGCTCGTCCGGGGCGAACAGGAGCTGTGACAGTCGGTCGGTCTCGACCCGGTTGTGCTCCTCCGGCATCGACAGGTCGTAGCTGCGGAGGCCGGCTTCGACGTGCGCCAGCGACACGCCGCCCTCGACCGCCGCGCGCGCGCCGCCGAGCGTCGAGTTGGTGTCGCCGTAGACGAGCACCCAGCCGGGCCGCTCGGCGACGATCGCGTCGGCCAGTCCGGGGCGCAGCGACTCGAGCATCTCCCCGCGCCCCAGGCCGCCCACCTCGAGCCGGTAGCGCGGCTCACCCAGGCCGAGCTCGTCGAAGAAAACCTGCGACAGCCCGTGGTCGTAGTGCTGGCCCGTGTGCACCACGACTTCGTCGATTCCCGCGTCGCGAAGCGCCTCGGACACCGGCCCGGACTTGATGAACTGGGGCCGGTTTCCAACCACCGACAGCACCTTCACCCGGGCTAGACTACGCAGCCCGCGGGCCGTTAGCTCAGTTGGTAGAGCAGGGGACTCTTAATCCCAAGGTCGAAGGTTCGAATCCTTCACGGCCCATCATCGAAAGCCCTGCAAAGGGCTTTTTCTCTCTTGGCACGTCGTTGGCAGCAAGGCTTCCGGGCCACCCAGGGGCCACCGGGCGTTGCTTAGAAGCGGCGCTCGGTATCTGATTCCCGAATGGGCGCGTAGACGAAGGACGCTCGCCCTGAACTGCTCTGCAGCCCCCTCCAGGGCAGCCAGGTCAAGCGGGTCCCCTTCGAGTGGCTCGTAGGACGCAGCCTTGCCCCAACCGCGGTCGGCCAGGAGCTTCGACGCTTCGAGCCTGTCGGAGGTCCGCTGCATCTTGTCCTGGCCAATCGACCACCACAGTTGTGCCATCGCCTGACCGTCACCTCCAACCAGCTCGCGGGTGGCACGGGCAAGGCCCTGCGACCTGCCGCCGGGATTGCCAGAGCGGCCGGGCATGAAGCCCCTGCCGGTGACCCCGCCCGTTCCTCGACCGTTGTTCTGAACACTGCTCATGCGCCTATTTGCAGCCGCTTCGGCTTCGGATATGCGAGTCGTTTACAAGTCGGTCCCGACAAGCGCGGCAACTTCCGTCCTCAACGTTCGTCCCGCGTCAACGAAACCAAGACGTTCATACAAGGAGCGGGCGGCGACGTTCGGCGTATCGACGCTCAACACCACGTAGTCCTTCCCTTCTTGATCGAGCGCCTCTGCGATCGAGCGCATCAGGGTCCGGGCAATCCCCTGCCGTCGGCAAGCAGGGCGGACATAGAGGCCAAAGACAAACCCGAACTTGTCCTGTCGCGTGTTCGCATACACGCACCCGAGTGGCCCTCCTTCATCCTCCGCAACCAGGGCAACAAAGTCGGTCAGGAGCGACTCCTCGAATGGCGCTCCGGGATAGGGCGTGTAGGTGACCTCCTCATTGAACTCGTTCCAAAGAGAACGCATGAGCGATGCGTCGGCCTCCGTCGCCCGTCTGATCTTCACGAAGAGACCGTAACTCCACGCCGCCGCTGAGGGACTCATCGGCGAGGGTGCCTCTCCGGGCGCCGCGCAGCCCGGGGGTGCTGATACCTCCCTGTTCTGAGCGAGACTGAAGGCACGTCGCCGATCAGCATGGGGAGCGGTGGCTCCTCCGGGGGCAGGGTCCGGGCCGAGCCGACGCTGCCGCAGGCGGTGGCGTCTTCACGACACTGGAAGCGGCGGAGTCGTGGATTGCAGACAACAGCTCACGGGCGTTTTGACCCTCTACCCGCTCGACACGGGCGTGTACGAATGGGCAATCGCCCGAGGCTGGTTCACTCCGAAGCGGGAGGAGCACTCGTCACCGCAGTTCATCGGGGGCCTCACAACAGCCTCGATGTCGCACAACCATTACGAAGACGGCGTCTTCCAAGGCTAACGGGTCGCAGGGATCAGCAGGAGGGGGCGGTTGGCTCTCCGGGCAGGCTGCCGTCAGGATCGAGCACGAAGGCGTAGTTGTCTCTGGCGCAGGAAAGCTGCCGCTGCGATTGCGGGCGCTACGAGCGAGGCGACCAAGAAGGGTGGGCCGGAGTTCCAGGGTGTTGCCGCGAACCACGCCACAAGCGGCACCGTGCCGAGGAGGACGACTATTGCCCGTCCTCGATGCTGAGCGACAGCCGCAAAGAGCGCTGCTGCGCCTACGAGGGTGAACATGCCCTCCCCTACCGTTCCGTCGGCGTTGTCGAAGTTGACATGGACGGCATCTGGATGGATTTGTGCGAATACGACTACAGGGACATCAAAGGCATCGAGTTCGGCTCCCGGTACCTGGAAGAACTCGCGTCGTTCATCAGCCCCTACGACGCACCACTGCAGTAACTACTTGCGGCACCGTCGTCGTATCACTGTTCCGGCCGCGCGGGCAAGGTCTGCACACCGGGCACATCCGGCGATGAAGCGGTCTCCTCCTGGGCGTACGCGGAGAGCAGAAACGAGAAGCGAGCGATCCGTGGCGCCCAGAGCTGGAACGGCTCGAGGTCCGGGATCGTGACGAGCTTCGACGTCTCGGCGAGGCCATCCGCGAGGCGCTTCCAGTCGGCCAGGTCGGCCCCCTCGATCGAGCCGACGATCGCGTTTCGCCAGGTCGACCGCGGCCGGCGAGGTTGCATGTCCGTGACGAAATCGGTCCAGCGCTCGTTCTTGGCGCGGAAGCGGAGACCGCCCTTGATTCCGCGGCTCTTCGGGGCCGCGAGCACGTTCTCGAGCAGCCGCCCCTGCCCACTCAGCAAGCCGAGCAGGATGACGACGGCTTCATGATCGCCGGGTGTGTGATCGTCACCCAGGAACTGCGAAGCCGGGCTGAGATTGCGGGTCGAGCGGATCATGCGGTAGAGGTTCAGCAATCGCTTCGTCTCACGTGGTGTCTCGACGAGCGGTGCGAGCGCGGCAAGCATCTTCAGCTCACCCTCGGTGATCGAGCGAACTTCGGGCGCCTGAGCCTCGGGGCTTTGCAGCGCGGCAACCTCGGATCCCGCCTCGACCGGGATCGCGGCTGGAACGTCACCGGTCACCGCGCTTCCGTCGTCGGAGGTTTGCACCTGCACGGCAGTGGTCTCGGCCGGAGGAGTCGGCGAGGGGGGATGCTCGCCGGCAGGTTCGTGTTCCTCGTCAGGAGGCGGCTCGGCCACGGCGACGCTACGCACGAGCCGTTCGAAGCTCGCGGGGCTCATCCGCGGCAGCGCGAACGGGATGTTGAAGATCTTCTCCATGTAGTCCTGGGGAGTCGTCTCCCACCGCGCGTCCTGGTCCGTGGGTCGTGAACCCATCGTGAGCATGGCGCGGTACTGGCGGCGCAGGGCACGCAGAAGCCAGCGCGGATCGACGCCGACGACGACGACGAACAGATCGAGCGCGAGGAGCAGATGCACGGCCTGGAGCACCTCGACCACCTGCTGCGGGGAGCAGCGGTCGAGATCGTCGATATAGAGAACGATGCGGTCGATCGGCTTGGGAGACCGCCGCCCACCCTTGGGCGCACTGCTCTTCTGCCACGCCTTCATCAGACGCGTCAACTCCAGGAAGTCCTTTCGGATGGTCGAGATCAGCCCGAGCTGGCTGCGGTAGGTCTCGCTTCCCGCGCGCTCGGCGATGAAGTTGTAGAGCCGTTGGCCAGGTGTGAGCTCTGCCAGCTCGCGGCCGATATCCGCCACCTGCGCTGTCATCTCGTCGAGTTGCACTCGCACCACCTGCTCGCTCGCTTCCGCCTGCCGAAGTTGCTTGCGCGCCTTTTCTGCGCCCTCCGCCTCCTGGGTTCGCAGATTCCCAGCGACTTCATGGAGCAGTCGTGCCCCCGAACGAACCCGCATGATCACCCGGTCGGCGATCGCGACCACCGCTGCGAGCACCACCACCCCACCTCCCGCAAGCCATGCGCGGGATGCGACTGCTCCGACGACGACGACGGCCACGGCGCCGACGAGTCCCGCGAAGACGAGCCATCGTCGTCTTCCTCCAAGAGCTCGATTCACCGTCGTCAGGTCGTCAGGCGTCTCGCTCAGCTCACCTGCAAGCAGGCGCACCTTCTCCGCCGTGCTCTGCACCCCGAGCTGGCTCCAGGCCTTGTCCAGGTCGCTCCGGAACGTCGGCGAGCCGAGCACAGCCGTCACGAATTCCCGAGCAGAAGCCGAGCGGTTGATCGACGCCTCATCGAGCGCAACTGTCAGGCGCGTGACCTCTTCTCTTGCCGTCGCAGCTGCGTCCTCCAGCTCCTTACGTCGCTGTAGCTTCTTGCCGAGCTCCTTGCGCAAGCGCTTGCGTCGCGTAGCGTCGGTCTCGCCCGAGCCGGCGAGGCGCTCGAAGATCTCGTCGCCGAGGCTGGCCCACAGATTGCTGTCGGAGTAGTGCCAGGCGTTGAACCCGATCTGGACGATCTCGCCGCAGTAGCGGTTGTCTTCGGACTGCGCGAGCGTCCTGACCTGCTCGCGCAGCAGGCCCATGAAGTAGCTCTTGCCGGAGCCCCATTCGCCGAACAGTCCGAATGAGAGCGGCATCGGCGTGTTCCTGTCGGCGATGACCGTTGCGAACATGGTCACGTAGTCGCGAACGCCGAGGTCGTCGCGGTCGAGCGTGATGCCCTCTGTCGGATCGACCAGGTCCTTGGAGATGCCGCCGGCGAGCTCGAATGGAGCCGGCGGCGGCGGTTCCGCGAGAGCCTCGTTCCAGAGCTCGACCGGTTCGTCGTGCCGCGATGCGATCGACTGCCGGAGCGCCTCGCGCAGCTCCGGGATCGTGACGCCGAGCGCCTCGAACAGCGGCGGCGGGAACGCAGTCGGCGGCTGAGTGAGCACGGCGGCGAGCAAGAACCGGCGCTGCAGCCGCCCGGAGGGCTCGATGTCTACGCGAAACCCTTCGGCTGCCGCGAGGACCGGCGCAAGCGGCGAGCTCGAGAGCGTCGCGTCGGCCGGACGCGGGTCGGGGGGATAGATCGGCGTCATCAGCCCGACTGCACTCACCGCCGAGTCGACCAGCCCCACGGGTTGGTTGTGACGCTCGGAGATGAAGTTCAGGAGATCGCGCGGAACCGTCTGAGCGGTCTCGTCCACCGCCGACCGCAGCACGCCGAGCAGCACTGCAGCATGCGCTCCGATTTCCGGGCCGGGCACGAATCCTGGAAATGCCATACCGCCCGTGAGCCCGAGTGCGTACCCGAGCGCGTTCCGCGTCGCGTCGCTGATCGCCAGTGACGGTGTTGGCGCTGGCTCCTCTTGCGCTGTCGCCGCGGGAGTGATCAGCGTCTGCAGCTCGTCGAGGCTGTACGCATCGACGGAGCCTGACGTCGCAGTGGGAGCGACGATGCCGAAGACGGTCCCGTCCGACGACACGACGGGCGAGCCGCTCGCCGTCTCGTAGTCGCCGAGTCGCTGATCGAGGGCGACAGTGAAACGGCCTTCTGAATCGATCTTCTCCGCCCGGCCGGTGACGAGGCGCACGCGCGGGAGGTCGTCACGCACTATCGCGACGGTGCACTGCGCGCCGGGCGTCATCTGACTCAGGCTCGCCGTGCGCGCAGTGGTCGAGCTGTCGAGCACTCGGTAAACCGCAAACCGCTCATGCGGGGGCGGCCGCTCGACCGAGATCTCGACATCGTCGAGGACCGTCAGGATCGCATCAGGAAGGCGGTCGGCGACGTGTGCCAGCGTCACGACGTAGTCGCCGACGATCCAGCCGAGCCCGTGGACACGCACTTCCCCTGCCGCCGACTCCGACTTCGTGGCCGGCGCCCTCGACATCAGCACGACCAGGAACGGCCACGCTTGGGGCTCAGCCATGGCTGCAAGCTAACGCAGTGAGGGCCGGACGGCCATTGGCGGCGAGGCCCGGAGCAGGCGGTCAGGGGCCACGAACGTAGCGGTCGACCCCCGGCCGCTGCGCCTTTCGGGTACAAGAGAACCGTGCCTGCACTGCTGGTTGGGCTCGCTCTTTTGCTTCTGCTCCCGCATCCGTGGAACGGTGTCGGGCTGGCGGCCGCCATCACCTGGGAGATCGTCGGGATTCTGTACGGCCTCCGGTGGTCGAAGCGTCAGGCGCCGCTGGTCGGAACCGACACGCTCCTCGGGCGGGGGGCGGTGGTGGTCGAGCCCTGCGCCCCCTGGGGCCGGGTCAGGCTCCAGGGCGAGACCTGGCGGGCATGCTCGAAGGTCGCCGCCGAGCCCGGAGCCCTTGTTCGCGTCCGTTCGGTCGAGGGGCTCACCCTCCATGTCGAGCCCGATCAGGGTCGCTAGCGCCGCGACTGCGCGTGGCGTTCCGGCGCTGGACTCCCTTCGACCGAGTGCTCTAAGATCGCCCGATGCTGCGCAAGGACGGCAAGATCGAGTTGCTGAAGAAGGTCCCGCTGTTCTCGCAGTGCAGCAAGAAGCAGCTCGCAGCCATCGCGAGCCTCGCCGACCTGATCGATCTACCCGAGGGCGCGGTCCTGATTCGTGAAGGCGCGCGTGGACGCGAATGCATGGTGATCGTCGAGGGGGAGGTGGAGGTGAGGCGCAAGGGCCGCAAGATCAACTCGCTCGGCCCCGGGGACTTCATCGGAGAGATGGCGCTCATCTCGGGAGCCCCGCGCAACGCCACGGTGAGCACGACCCGGGACTCGTCGCTCCTCGTCGTCACGGAACGTCAATTCTGGGAGCTCCTCGAGCGGACGCCCAGGATGCAGACGAGCGTGATCAAGGCGCTGGGCGAGCGGCTGCAGTCCCTCGCCGTCTGACGGCCTCCGTCGTCGAGCTTCGACCTTACGGGTGGAGGCAGCCGGCCGGATACCAGGTCGTCAGGGGTTCTTCCCCCGGACCGGCCGAAGACGCGGCGCTCGTGCAGATCGGCTGGGCATGCGTCGAGCCCGAGCCGGATGGAACCGAGAAGGCGAGCAGCACCGACATGGTCAGCAGCACGAGTTTCACGCCACCTGAAGGATGGCCACGGCGTGGCCGCATGGCTATGGGCCGTTCGGCCTGTCCTTCGGGAGCATCCGGCCCAGTAGATCCCCGAGGCGAGGCTCGCGGCGGTGGATCAACCCTCTAGTATCCGTCGTCCGTGCCGGGCGTTCGGGGGGGCGACTCGCTTTCGATGTGGAGTAGGGCGTTGACTCGAAGCCTTGTGTGCGCCGCGTCCGTCTCGGCGGCGCTCGCATTCGGCGCGGGGTCCGCATGGGCCTCCTACACCGCTCAGATCGTCGGCGCGACGCTTCAGGTCACCGGCAACGGGTCGAGCGACAGGCTGGCGCTCCGGCTCCAGGCCGGGGTGCCGACCGTGCTCGAGGTCGACGTTGGCGACAACGGCACCGCCGACGCCTCTTTCGATCGCAGCCTGTTCACCGCGATCGGCGTCAGCGCCGGCGGGGGGAACGACCGGGTCCGCGTCGACCAGGCGAACGGCACCTTCACGGACGAGTCGATCGCGATCGACGGCGGCCCCGGGAACGACACGCTGCTCGGCGGCAGCGGCAGCGAGCTCTTCGTCGGCGGCCCGGGGGACGACTTCGTCGACGGCAACCAGGGCGACGACATCGCCCTCCTCGGCGAGAACGACGACACGTTCCACTGGGATCCGGGCGACGGCAGCGACATCGTCGAGGGCCAGTCGGGCGACGACGTCCTCGACTTCAACGGCGCGAACATCAAGGAGATCTTCGACATCTCTGCGAACGGCGGGCGGGTGCGGTTCACGCGGAACGTCGCCAGCATCACGATGGACCTGAACGACGTCGAGGGGATCGCCCTCCACGCCTTCGGCGGGATCGACACGGTGAACGTCAACGACCTGTCCGGCACCGACGTGAAGACGGTCGATCCGGACCTGGCCCTGGCCGGCAACGGCGACGGCGCTCTCGACACCGTGGTCGTCAATGGGACGGCCGGCGGGGATACGGTCGCCGTGTCGATGGTCGGCGGAAGGCCCGTCGTCTCGGGCCTCGCAACGACCGTCACGGTGTCGGGCGGCGAGGCGGCCAACGACGTCCTCCAGGTGAACGGGAGTACGGGTAACGACGTGACCACCGTCAACGGCGGCATCTCGGGCCTGTCGGCGCTGAACGTCGACGGCGGCGTCGACTCCGACAGCACGGTGATCGAGGGGACCAAGAAGGCCGACACGATCAGCGTCTTGCCGAACGGCACGGCGGCGACGGTGCTGGCCGGGAGCAGCTCACCCGTCAACTCGACGGCCGACGGCCTCGTCGTCCGCGGCGAGGGCGGCTCCGACACGATCGCGGGCTCGCCCGGGCTCGCGGCGATCACGTCGCTGACGATCGACGGCGGCAAGAACAACGACACGCTCCTCGGCGGCAACGGCTCCGACCTCCTGATCGGCGGCCTGGGCAACGACTTCGTCGACGGCAACCAGGGCGACGACGTCGCGCTGATGGGCGACGGCAACGACACGTTCCACTGGGATCCAGGTGACGGCAGCGACGTCGTCGAGGGTCAGTCGGGCGGAGACCTTCTCGATTTCAGCGGCTCGAACATCAACGAGCGCGTCGAGGTCTCGGCCAACGGCGGCCGTGTGCGCTTCACCCGTGACATCGCCACCATCACCACGGACCTGAACGACGTCGAGGGGATCGCCTTCCGCGCCCTCGGCGGCGCGGACACCGTCACCGTCGACGACCTGACGGGCACCGACGTCGAGACGGTCGATGCCGACCTGGCTGCGCAGGGTGGGGGCGGGGACGGCGCGCTCGACACCGTCGCCGTCACCGGGACCGCCGGCCCCGACACGGTCAAGGTGTCACGGTCGAGCGGCGAGGTCCAGATCTCCGGCCTCCAGGCGAAGACCCGGATCGGGGGCGCTGAGCTCCTCAACGACACCCTCCGCGTTCAGACCCAGGAGGGCGACGACACCTTGTCGGTCGCGTCCGTAGTCTTCGGCCTGATCCAGCTGGTCGTCGACCTCGGCCCTGACGGGTAGCCGAGGGACGCAGATCCTGGTGTTCAGGGCGCGGTCTCCGCGAAGTAGCGGTGAACGAGCTGTGCGGCCATCGCGCCCTCGCCGACGGCCGATGCGACGCGCTTCACCGAGCCGTGGCGGACGTCGCCCGCGAAGAACACGCCAGGCTGGCTCGACTCGAGGAAGTACGGCTCACGCTCGAGCGGCCACTCGCTCTGGCCCTTGCCGCCGAACACGTCGGGGCCGGTGACCAGGAACCCGTGGTCGTCTCGGTGCAGCCAGCCGTGCGCGCACGAGGACGTCGGCTCGCCGCCGATCATGATGAACAGCGCGTCGGCGCGGAGCTCTTCGGCCGCCCCGCTCTGACGGTCGAGGACGACGATCCGCTCGAGCCTGCCGTTGCCGAACGCATGCGTGACCGTCGTGTTCGTCCGGATCGCAATGCGCGGATGCTGGTCGCAGCGCTCGACCAGATACTGCGACATCGAGTCGTTCAGCGACGGTCCG
>Ga0105245_10003550_pt1 | contig 13917 bp, 10 predicted proteins | sample KBSM54metaG_FD_81523 | JGI IMG/M metagenome (GOLD analysis project Ga0105245, IMG submission 81523) | Miscanthus rhizosphere microbial communities from Kellogg Biological Station, Michigan, USA - KBS M5-4 metaG | ecosystem: Host-associated > Plants > Roots > Rhizosphere > Soil | place... | reverse complement strand
TAGATGTTTAGTCCCGGGATTTGGTGGGTCGGGTCTGATATGAATTGCTTGGGTTCGAGAGTCCACGCTTTGCAGATGGCTTCGTAGGGTGTGAGGCCCCTAAGAGTTTTGAGCCTGCGGCCGAAATTGTAAGCGGCGACGAAGTCGCCGAGGTGCTGTCGAAGCTGGTCGTGCGTCTCGTAGTGGTATCGTTTGACGGTCGCTTCCTTGATGGTCCGGTTCATCCGTTCGACCTGGCCATTGGTCCATGGATGCCGCGGCTTGGTGAGGCGATGATCGATCTCGTTCTGGGCACAGGCCAGTTCGAATGAGTGTGCCCAAAACCGTTCGCCGTTGGCGATGGCCAGCTTGATGTCTGGCACGGCCGAGCCACCCGCGCCGGGCGTGGTGAAGTGGATACCGTTGTCGGTGAGTACGGTGTGCACCTTGTACGGCACCGCGGCGATGAGGTGCCGCAGGAAGTCGCCTGAGACTCTGATCGTAGCCTTCTCGTGCAGCTCGACGAAGGCGAACTTGGAGGTGCGGTCGATCGCGACGAACAGGTAGAGCTTGCCTTGCTCGGTGCGGACCTCGGCGATGTCGATATGGAAGTAGCCGATGGGGTAGGACTTGAACTTGCGCCGGTTCGGCTTGTCGCCTTCGACAGCGGGAAGTTGTGAGATGCCGTGCCGCTGTAGGCAGCGATGCAGTGACGAGCGCGTCAGGTGGGGGATGCTGGCCTGCAGGGCATAGAGGCAGTCATCCAATGGTAGCAGGGTGTGACGCCGGAAGGCGACGATCACGGCCTCTTCCTCGATCGACAGCACCGTGGACTTTGCGACCTTGGGGCCGGTTGGCAGGTCGGCGGTCGAGGTGCGCCGCTTCCACTTGGCGACAGTCTTCTGGTTGATGCCGTGACGCCGGGCCAGCGCTCTCAGGCTCTCTTGACTATGTTGTATCGCTCGACGGACCGCCTCAGTCGTTGTGGCGCTCCCGTGGAGAACCTGGCCCATAGCGCTTCCTTCCAGCTGACGGTGAATAATGCACCATCAAATCCTGGGATCAAACATCTAGCGACCCTTCATCGCTTGGGCGCCTCGGCACCCACGCCTACGTCGATTGCGCGCAGCGCGTAGTGACCAGGCGGCAGCAGCAACGCGATGTCCTCGCCTGGACGAATCGCGACGCGGTCCATCGGGACCGACAGATCGGGCTCTCCCACCGGGCGCGCCTCGATCACGCGCCAGCCGTGCACCGGGCGCAGCACGCGCGGAATAGCGACAATCCGGTCGCCCGCCGCCTGCCTCCATTCGGGCCGGCCCGCAACGAAGCGCGCGCTCGGATGGTCGACCACCAGGTCAAAGCTCCCGGCGGGCTGTCCGGCGGGCAGCACCGCCAGCCGCGTCGCCGCCCCGCCGCCACGGCAGGTCGTCTGCGAGATGGTCAGCGGGTCGATCCCGGTCTTCTGCTTGAGCCGCGCCGCCATCCAGCGCGCGCCTTTCCACTGCGGCACCTCGGCCGCGTGCGAATAGCCGACATGGACTAGCAGGCGTGCGCGCGGATGCGTCGCGACGAACGTCGCCAGCGTGGTCGCCTGGGCCTCCTCGCGCGTCGCGATCTGGTCGGCCGGGGTCGCGGTAGGGCTGGGATCGCGCACATCCTCATAGGCGAGCAGCGTGTAGCCGAGCGCCTTGGCCGCGCGGCCGAACCGCCCATAGCCCGCCTCGGACAGATAGTGCCCGTCGTCGTCGGCAAAATAGGCGCGTTCGGGGTGAGTGCGGAACGACGGCAGATAGCGGGCCGGCACGTCCGCCGGCGGGTTTGACAGCGTCTCGAGGGCGAGCACGTCGTAGCCGAGCGGCCGCAACGCGCGCGCAACCCGGGCGCTGAAGCCGCGATGCTCCGAGCGTTCATGGCTTTCGTTGATGATGACGACTCGCGTCTGCCGTGCACGGCGCACGATCTCGGCGACTACGGGCGTCGCCGGCGTCAGCGGCATGCAGTGGGTCGACGCGTAACTCGAGCTCGACGCCGCAATCAGGTCCTCACGCCCGAACAGGCTGAGCATCTGAAGATCGCTGTCGGGGCCCACAGGGTGGCCGGGGTCGATCTGCGCGAGATTTTCAACCTTGCCTGCGAGCATCGGCGAAAGCTGCGCCACTGACGTGACGGCGACCGGTTCGACCAAGTACACGCCCGTTTCTGCTGAGTGGCGTCCGATCGCCGACGCAGCGAAGGTCAGCAGGAACAGAGCGATCGAGCACGCAGCCGGGCGGGAAGGCGAATGGGGCATACGGCACATCGTACCGCGGCGGCTGCGCTTTCTCCACAGGCTGGTGGGCGTAAGAGCAGTGCGAGGAACGCGCAGTTTGTGGGCTGGACGATCTAAGTTCACAGCGGCTTCGCCACGAGGAACTCAACTCCTTTCTCAATTTGATCGAAGCGCGGGTGCCCACCGGCAAGGCGATCCATGCGATCTTCGACAACTACGCCGTTCGCAAACACCCCAAGGTCTGCGAGTGGCTCGGGCGCGACCCTGCAGCTTTAAATCTCCAGCGGGATCACTACATCCCAGCGCGGCTTCGGCCAGAGTTCCGCTTTGAGAAAGAGTAAGACCGGGCCCGCCGCCTTGGCTATATGTCCATTTATGCCAGCGCCAAAAAAGCGCTGGCATTCAGCTTCAGAGGCCTGCGGTCACGGCCGGGATCAGCGAGCGATCAGGGGCGAGCACGATCGAGCCCGCGACGACGGAGCGAGTGGTGGTTACGACCGAATGGGCGAAACGAACGATCTGGTTGATCTGGCAAACCCCGGCCCGGTAGCTTTGGAAGCGCCGGGCCGGAGCCTAGAAGAGAATGCAACCCGGGGGGCTTGCATTCCCTCGGATCCCTACTTTGTTACGCCTCAACCGCATGTGAAAAATCGGAAAAGAACAAGTGAGAAGATGGCGTAGCGACACCGTTTGCGGCACGCTTGGTTTCTCCTCACCGGAGCATCGCCCGCCCTGATCGCCCCTTTAAGTCGCAGCCAAGCAGGGTAGAACGAGTCCGTAGGCCGGCAGGATCCCCATGAATCGCGACGCTGCCGACGCACGCCGCAGTCTGTAGCCAACGCTTTGCCCTGCGGAGTTCTTCGCCGCCAAATGGGATCGATCTCAGGCGATGCTCAGGCCCGCACCTCCGGCAGGCGGAATGTCGCTACCAGTTGTGAATACCACACCAGCGGCTCGGGCTGCCTGGCGCGGGCGCTTTCGGGATTCTGTCAAGCTTTTGATCGGGATCGTATGCCATTGACTTGAGAGGTGGCATTGTACACCTGAGCGCGACTAATGTAAGGAGAATCCTATGAAAACCGTCATCCTTGCTGGCGGCTTGGGGACGCGCTTAGGCGAGGAGACCTCGGTACGCCCGAAACCGATGGTCGAGGTGGGCGGTATGCCGATCCTGTGGCATATCATGAAAATCTACGCGGCCTCAGGCCTGTCGGATTTCTATGTCTGCCTCGGCTATAAGGGGTACGTGATCAAGGAGTTCTTTGCGAACTACTTCCTTCATACGTCCGATGTCACGTTCGACCTCGCTACAAACGAGATGCAGATTCACCACTCGCGTAGCGAAAAATGGCGCATCACGCTTGTCGATACCGGTGCCGACACAATGACGGGCGGCCGGCTGAAGGTCATGCAACCTTATCTCGACCCAGGTGAACCCTTCTGCTTCACTTATGGCGACGGCGTCGCTGACATTGCAATCGGCGATCTCATTGACTTCCACCGAGCCCATGGCAAGCGCGCGACGATCACAGCTGTCGCCCCGCCAGGGCGTTTCGGTGCTCTCGGCATGGAGGGCGATAAGGTCACCCACTTCCAGGAAAAACCCGCTGGCGATGGCGGCTTTATCAATGGCGGCTTCTTTGTCGCAGATCCCAGCGTGCTCGACCTCGTCGAGGGTCCGGAGACAGTCTGGGAAGCAGGCCCACTTGAAGCCCTGGCCCGCGAGGGAGAACTAGTCGCTTATCGACATAGTGGCTTTTGGCAGCCCATGGACACATTGCGGGACAAGCTGCATCTTGAGGATCTCTGGGCCTCTGGTCACGCGCCGTGGAAATCCTGGTGACCAGCCTGAACCCATGGCATGGGCGCCGGGTTCTCGTCACTGGGCATACCGGATTCAAGGGAAGCTGGCTTTCCTTGTGGCTTCACCGCCTCGGTGCGTCGGTCACGGGCTTCGCGCTACCCCCGCCTACTGATCCCAGCCTTTTCGAAAGGGCTCGCGTCGGTGATCTCGTCAACAGCATCGAGGGTGATGTTCGCGACCTTGCTGCCGTCCAAGCGGCAATGGCTGCGGCCGAGCCGGAAGTGGTCTTCCATCTGGCCGCGCAACCGCTGGTGCGCCTGTCCTATGAACAGCCGGTTGAGACTTACGCCACCAATGTGATGGGCACCGTTCATCTGCTCGAAGCGGCACGCCATGTGGACAGCGTCAAGGCGTTCGTTTGTATAACAACGGACAAATGTTACGAGAATCGCGAATGGGTATGGCCCTACCGCGAGTCTGATCCGATGGGCGGATACGACCCGTACAGCAGCTCGAAGGGCTGTGCCGAACTCGTCGTATCAGCGTATCGCCGCTCCTATTTTCTGGGCGATAGAGCATTAGCACTCGCATCGGTTCGCGCGGGAAATGTCATCGGCGGTGGTGATTATGCGCTGGATCGGTTGATTCCCGATCTGGTGCGCGCCTTCGAGCGCGGCGACGCGCCCGCAATTCGGTCTCCCCACTCAGTCCGGCCCTGGCAACACGTGCTTGAGGCGCTCGGCGGCTACCTGATGATCGCAGAGCGATTGGTGGCCCGTGACGCTGGCGCCGCCGATGCCTGGAACTTCGGGCCGTCTGAAGATGATGCCCGCCCGGTTTCCTGGATCGTCGACACATTGCGCGCTGCGTGGGGCGGCGTTCGCGAGCCGGTGCCATTCTCCGGAGCAATACCGCATGAAGCTGGCTTGCTGCGTCTCGACATCTCCAAGGCGCGCACGCAACTGGGGTGGCGACCGACGCTGCCGCTTGCAGAGGCGCTCGGCTGGATCGTCGAATGGCACAAGGCCGTCGCGCTCGGCGCCGATCCCCGCGCGGTGACTATGCAGCAAATCGACGACTACGCCGCCCGCGCAGCAGAGATGGGCATACCCCAAGCCGACGCTGCGTGAATCGCCATTCTGTGCTTCCCTGTTGGTTTAGGGGGCACCGAGCCCAAATTATCGCTGGCTAGCGTGCGAAGGAAATCTGACAATCCGGACGACGCGCCCACCCACGCTGCCCCGTACCGGTGAGAAAGTCGCCACCACTATTCCGTGGCCATCGCGTACATAGCGGTCATAATTGTCGATTTCGGCCTGAAAATGTTCGGGCTCGGCGCGGTAGCGATCCCAATTGGAGAGGATCGCCCAATCCGCGCGACACGAGGCGAGCTTGTCCGGCGCGACGGTGCCGATATCCACAACCGGGCGCGCGCCGCGCCATTTCCCAACGGTCGAGTAGCCGATTTCGCTGGTAAGATTGGCGCGCACGTCGACGCAGCCTTTGTCGCCCACGGGATAAAGGAATCGCCACGGCTCGCCGACAACGTCGAAGGCGAGGTGCTCGATGGTGACAGTTTCGCCGGGCGCCACATGGGCGCGGGCCCATTGGGTCGCCAGTTGGCGCGTCTCGACGGTGCGTTCGCCCGACAGAGTGCGTGCTGTCGCAAGCGTCGGGAGAATCGCCGTCGCTATTGCTGCCAGCAACGCGACACGCGCGGCGCTGTCTCCAAAACGTGCGCGCGCGGTCTCGGCTATGCCCACAATGCCCAGTGCGGCAGAAATTGTCAGCAGCGGTAGCAGAGGCACCAACCATCGCTCCCAGATCAACGCTTGCGCACAAATCATCGCCATGAAGACGATAAATATCGGGACTAGGATGGCGAGAAAGATTCGCGAGTTCCTGCTTCCGAGCCAAATTCCGGCTGCGGCGAACATCACCCCCGCAACGCCCATCGCTGTCGTGGCCGGGCCAGTCAGATACCACCCCAAATTGCCCAGAAAACCATAGCCCGTCGCGCCAAGATGGAACGGGCGCGCCTCGCCATGCAGGTTGTCGAGCACGGTGGTGTAATCGAGAAACAGGTAGGGAGACGCCATGAAGAGCGCTGCGATCGAGCCGGCAAAATAGAAAGCCAGATTGCAGGCAATGGTCATGGTCTCGCCTCGATGCTGGTGCCAGCGCAATGCTGCGGCACCGACAACTGCCGCGACGACAGCGGCAGCGGGCCATTTCGTAGCACATGCAAAGCCGAGCCACAGTGCCGCCAGCAGGTAGTCGCGCGTGCGCCCCTTCTGCACGATCGTGATTGCGGCCAGTATCTCCAGCAGCACGAACACGGTTGCGTGCATGTCAGTACGGATGATCTGGGAATAGCGGATATGCAATGGATCGACTGCCAGTAGCAGCGCTGCCACAAGCCCGACCCGAGCGCCGAAAAGCCGTTGCGCGATCCGCACTGTCAGCAGGATCGTCAGCAGCCCGCAAACCAGGATAAAGATTCGGTCCGGCAAAATTACGATGCTTGGATCAGTATACATCGCGTGAGCGAAATCATGCGTTGCCCCAAATCGGCCAACCAGGTGCCACGCCATGTAGGTCATGGTCTCGATCACGGCGAGCGCATAGATCGTGGTCGTTCCCGGGTGCCCAAACCACCCCGGATTGAGGGTGTGGTCGCGCAGCAGCCGAAGCGACGTCAGGACGAAGATCGGCTCGTCGGCGTCGAGGAGCGCCGGCAGACCAAATCGCAGTCCGTCAAGGCGCATCACGACAGCGAGGCACAAGATTAGCAGCGCCAGAAAGGCAAATAGCCGATCCGACGGCTGCGGGCCGGCCATCCAGCTCGCAGGCGCTTGTGGAAACCAGAAGGAAGGCCGCTTCAGCGTCGTGCCAACGTAATCAGATTCCCCAGCTTCAACCCAATTGAGGTGTTGGGCAAGGGTAGCTTATCGAGCTTCAAGCCGAAGGTGAACGCAGCCTGTCGTGCGATGAACGCGAGCGGAAAATAATTCTTTGACCTCTCAACCTCGACCGATGAATAGCCCGCCCGGGTCACCATCCTCTTCATTGATTCGGGATTGTAGATTTCGGGATGCTGCAAGCAGAAGGGCGGCCAACGCTTCGACATGACAGTTCTCAGCAGCGACTTCTCGTTATGCGTGACGATCAGCAGCACGCCACCTGGCTTTAGCTTTTGCAGGATACGCTCAAGCGACGCGATAGGGTCGAGGATATGATCCAATACATGGACCATCACAGCGAGTCCGATCGAGGAATCAGGCACGATTGACAGGTCATCCATAGCGACTGAGATGTCATGCGGCTTTCCCTGAGCAGCCTCAGCAAGTTGAGCGTGCACCGCCTGATTGGGCTCAAACAGCCAGAAATGTTCGAACTGCCCCTCGCGCGCGGCATGGCCGACAATGTATCCGATATCAGGCCCAATCTCGAGAAAGCCGCCCGAGAGTGGCGCACGTCGTTTGGCCGCGTTCCAATAACCGCGCTGTGTCGCCTCGAGCGCGTCGGACGGCACCAGCTCCATATTGGGCGCCATATCGGCATACAGCTCGCCGAGTTGCTCTGGCGTGAAATAGTTTGGCGCAAACAATAAGCCGCAACTGTCGCAGCGCTCATAGGAGAAGAAGACCTTGTCGGTGAACAGGCCGCTCCAATACTGGCGCAGTTCTTCGAACGGCATCTGTTCGGCACGCGGCGTCGAATGCACCTCGCTCTTACGCGTGTCGCCCCCGCAAGCCGGGCAGGCGCGCTGTAAAAAACCAGCGTCGATCATGGTTTGTGCTTGCTCCCTTTGAAGGTGATGCGGCTATGCCAGAAATAACTGCTCATCATCAACACGATCGAAAAGGACGACTGCGCGATGATCGGGTCGATATGGGCGACCTTGACGAGCAAGGGCAAGGCAGCCCAGTTCACGGCATAGTTAAACAGGTAGAAGGGCAGAAAGCGGCCGAACTCGCCGACTGTTCCTTTTCGGGTCCTGAATACCGTCAATTTGTAGATGGTGAAGGCGAAGCACAAAGAGAGAGCCTGCGCGATCACCAGGCCCAGCATGAACTGCCGATGGAGTGAACCTGACGACAGCAAAAGGATCGGATAGATAGCAAGGCCGAAGGCCGTATTGACGGCCCCCGCGATTACAAAACGCAACGGTCGACCGCCAGCTGTCAGGCGACTGCGGGCATAGGCAACTACCTCGTGACCAAAGCTCACCCTCAATCCTCGATCAAGTCGATGAGCATGTTTTCGCGCAAAGTCTCGCGCGACAGGAAGGGAGATAGATCTTCAAGTGCAGGGCTTGTGATGCGACCATCAGGGTGCTGCTTTGCGCCGAGCTTCGGCGCGAATGCCACATTCTCGTCAATCATGATCTCGCACATTACCGGGCCCTCGGTTGCCAACGCCACTTTGAGCCCGTCGATCAAGTCGTCGTGGCGAGTGATGCGTGAGTAGGAAAGTCCGAAGGCGGTCGCGACCTTGCCGAAATCCGGGAAGGTCACGTTGCTTTTCGGGCCACCGCCGACTTCCACACCGTTGAAGAAATTGCGATGTGTCTGAAAGATAGAAACATAGCCATTATTGTTGAGTAGAATGATCTTCACCGGCAGGTTGTATCCCGCGATCGTCTGCAGTTCCTGAATGTTCATCATGATGCTGCCGTCACCGGCGATGCAGATCACGCGCTGCTTGCGCTTAGTTGCCGCACAGACCCCGATGGCGGCAGGAAGATCGTATCCCATCGTGGCGCAGCCCGAATTCGTCCACAGACGCTGGCCCTGCTTGATGTCTGCTGTCTGGAAGCTCACGACGCATGCGCTACCATTGCCGGTAACGACGATATCGTCCTCCTCCAGCTGATCGAACAGCGCTTCCATGGCAATATAGGGGTTGCACAGCTGGTTGTGGCGGTATTCAGGAAGCACTACCGGGAAACGCTCCCGGCGTTCGCGCGCCCAAGCGAGCCAGCTGCGATGCGCCTCGGTAGGCCCGTCATATGCGGCGGCGTTCAACGCCGGGATCAGATCCTTGAGATCGGCGACGATTGGCATATCCGGCGTGACCGTCGGTTTGCAAAGCTCGACTGGGTCGATGTCGACCCAGATCTTGAAGGCCTCGCGCGCAAAGCTGGTCCAATTGTAGCTTACCTGCCGAATATTGAGTCGGCTGCCGAGAACAAGGAGGCAGTCGGCGCTTTGCGTGACCATGTTGCCGCCGCGATCTCCAATCGTCCCGGGTCGCCCGCAGTAGAGCGGATGATTGTTCCAGATCACGTCATGGGCATTCCAGGCAGTTACCACCGGGATACCGAGCTTCTCGGCAAGAGTTAGGAATGCGGTATGGGCGCCTGACAGGCGCACGCCTCCACCAACCATGATGACCGGCCGTTCTGCCTGTTTGAGGCGAGCCAGAATGGCATCGGCAGTCGCGGAAAGGTCCGTCACCTTCCAGGGCTCGTCGAGCTCCGCGGGATCGAACCCGGGTAGCAAATCATCGGGATTGATCTTGGCTGCCTGGACATCGAGCGGAATGTCTAGCCAGCACGGCCCTGGCCGCCCGGTCGTCGCGAGATAGATCGCCTTTTCGAGATGGTACCGGATCGACCGCGGATCTGTAACCATCGTCACATATTTTGTGATCGGGCGCACAAGCTCTTCGATGTCGAGTTCCTGGTCGCCATATTGACGCAGGGGCAATCCGGTGTGGCGCACCGTCGTCTCGATCTTAACCTGGCCGGAAATGACCAGCATCCCGATTGAATCGACAAAGGCGCCATAGACGCCGGTAATGGCGTTCGTTCCGCCAGGCCCTGAGGTGACATTGACCACCGCCAGCCGGTTGGTCAGTCGGTAATAGGCCTCCGCCGCCATGCTGAGCGCCTGTTCATGGTGACAGAATGTCGTGCTGAGGCGCGGGTCGGTGCCAAAGGAGTGATTTAGGTGCATCGCACCACCCCCTGTCACCATGAAGACATCGCTGATTCCGTGCGCCACGAGTTGGTCGGCCACCCAGGCCGACAGCTTCATTTCACTCATTGATTCCATCCGTTCCAGATCGCCGTGCGGCGTATCGCTTCGTCCAGCCCGACCGTTGCCTTTACCCCAAGCTCGCGCTGGATACGCTTGCTCGAAGGCACATATCGGCCGGGATTCCAACCTTCGTCAGCTTTGCCAAGTATTTCAGCGCCGGCTCCCCCTAGCAGGGCTGAGGTACGACGTGCCAGATCGGCAATCGAGACAGATTCCTCCGAACCGACATTATATACGCTGCCATTGTTCGCACGTAGCAGGATCGTCCACAGCCAGACCGTCAGATCAGCTGCGTAAAGGTACGAGCGCTCGGCCGTGCCCGCCCCCAGCACACGAACGACGCGGCCAGCCATCGCGTCACGGATGAAATTGCCCGCGGCAAAATGGATGTCGAGCGATAGAAGAGGGCCCAGCAGCGCGAAGATGCGCGCGTTCACTACATCCAATCCGAACTGCTTGGCATAGATCGCACATTGCATTTCCGCGGCGCGCTTGCCCTCGGCATAGGCAGCGCGCGGGTCGCGCGGATCTGGTCCGCCGCCATAATCCTCGTCGACATGCGTCACATCCCAAGGCTGTGCTCCATAGACCGCGCCAGATGACAGGAAAAAGAATCGCCTCGCGCCGCAGCCGACCGCCACGTCAAGCGCGCGGCGCGTACCCGTGACGACGGTGTCGAACATCAGCCGCGGATTAGTCTCGTTGAGGTCAGCACGTGCATCAGTCGCGGCGTGGATCACGTGGCTGTAGCGATCGCTGCCGGCGGCCAGCCCAAGCACATCACCGGCAATGAATCGGAATCGCGGAAATCCGGCCAGCCTCGGTGCCTTGACAGCGAACGCGGCCGGATCCCGCGTAAGCACCGTCACCTCGCAGCCAAGCTTAAGCCGCTGGTCAGCATCGCGGAGCGCCTCAAGCATCCATCGCCCGATAAAGCCAGTACCGCCGGTCATCAGGATTTGCGCGCCCGCCAGGCTCTGCCAATCCGGCTTCAATGCGGCGAACATCGCCTCGCGATCGTCTTCGAAGGACCAAGTCATTTGGGCCAATCCACCTATGCCGGCGATGTGGCTGGCCCCAGCATGGGCACGCCAAGGCCAAAGAGCGGACGCACCCTGCGCATTTCACGGTGGACTGAGACAAGTGTGTCGATGCCAAGCGACCAGAGCACGATGACCAGCAGCCCCGGTCGCACAAGAGATCCGAGGCTGAGGCCATAGGCAGAATCCACCATACGCGCGCTTAGCCAGGAAAGGCGTTCGTAGCGGAAGAATTCAGTGATCGTGTAGTCGGCCGGCAGGCTGATAAGATAGCAGGTGACAATCGCAATCCCGACACGAATATTTGTCCAGCGCTCGGTAAAAACTAAAAACGTGACGAAACTCATCGCATAACCGCCTGGATTCTGATCCAGAAACGACTGCATCAAGATGAAAAACGCCATGCGTTGCACGGTTACGACCTTTGGGTAGAACCATCCAGCGATGATACAAAGGAAGGCGAGAGCGCGCGACGAGAACACTTCCACCTGAATGGAGATGGTGAGAAGGTCTATCGTTTTCTGAGGGATATAGTCACGGATGGGATAAAGCCTGGCGTCGAAAAGCAGATAAGGCTTGTAGGTGGTCGAATACAGGACCTCGTCCCAAATCGTGCCTGCACGGAGATTAAACCAGATCTTCAGATTCTCGGCAATATCGAACGGTGTTCCCGCGTTGATGATGAACAGTGTTATCAGGTAAAGAGCGACGGTCGCCACGCCGCACAACTCGAGCGTGCGCCATTGCCGCTTCACCGCGAAGCCGAGCACCGGCATCACCATATAGAATTTCAGGTTCACCAGGAAAGCCGCCGCAACCGCGAGCCCCCTGCGGCTCGCAAGGATGCCGCCGAACAGGAAGACGAAGGCAATATAGGTGTGCATGATGAGGTTGCCACGCTCCAGCGCGAAGAGCATCGGCCCTCCCAGACCGACCGCAATCGTGCGCGGCAGCGCCGTGCTGCGGTCGTGCCGGTAGAATGCAACCGCCGTTACCGCGACACAGCAGACGTAGACGACCAGAATCTGGACGATCCCGATGGGATCACAGTCGCGTGCATCCTTTGGATGAGACCCATAACAGGCCGGGATCCCGAAAATCTTGGTAATCACGAAAGAGAGTGGCGCATACACAGAATGGTAGACGCTGTAAGCACCCGGATTATGCGCGTAATTTGCGACATTGTACCAGTCCATGAACGTATCGCTGACGTCGAACACGAACGGTGCAGGCAAATATCCTATGGCAAAAAAGGTGTGCGTCAGGATGCCCAGACCGACGAGCACCAAAGCTCCCATGATCCATTCGATCACGGTTCGTGGTGATCTTGAACGGAGCAGTGGTGTCACGGTCGCCCTTCAAGATGTGTACGGCTAATCACCCGTGGCGATGGCAGAGCCCTTTCGGAAGGGAAGTTTATCCGTTCCTCCTCGATTACCAGAGGCACGTTTCGCGATCGCTCAACCAGCAGGCGAAGTTGGTCGCCAATCAGACCAATAAAAAACATCAGCGTCGCAAACATGATGAACATGAGCGTCATTGCGATCAGGAGCGGCGAATAGCCCATCCACAAAGTGCGGGCGACGGCAAATACAGCCAGCGTACCGGCAAGGAGGCCGGTATAGATCGACACAATCAGCGGCATGCGCAGCAGCGACTTTGCGGATCCCGATAATCCCGACAACGCAAAGTTCAACAGCGTCCAGAAGTTGTTGGCGGATTTCCCGCCCATTCGCGGCGGCCGGTCATAGGGAACGACGACATAACGATATCCGCTTTCCATCGCCATCCCGCGAACAAAGGGTTCGGGCTCGTTCCACGACGCGAACATGTCAACCACGTCTCGGGCATAAAGACCAAAGCCCGTGGCGCCGGAAATGATCGGGTAATCGGCAAAGCGACCCAGTAGGGCATATCCCCCCTTGCGTGCGGCTCCCAGCAACAGCGAGCTCTCTTCGCTACGTCTCTGGCCCAGCGCGATCTGCGCACCGGCGCGCCATTGACTGATCAGAGTACCGATCAGAGCCGGCGGGTCCTGAAAATCGCAGCACATCGCGATCACGGCCTCGCCCTCAGCCTGATAGATTGCGTAGGTGGGGGAGCGCATCTGACCATAATTGCGATTGTTGAAGATCGCCCGGACCCGACTGTCGCGCGCGCAGATCCCGCGCAGCAGCGTGCGGGTCGTGTCGGATGAATCATTGTCGATGAAGATAATCTCGTGCGAGCGCGCATGCTCTTGGGCCTCAGCCGTTACCGCCTCGTACATCGCGACAACATTTGCTTCCTCATTATAGCACGGGATAACAAATGAGATTTCAGGACCAGTTAAGCCCTCGCGCGGGACGGGAAGCGCAGCTTCCCCTTTCATGCCGATAGCTCGGCGGGCGCTGATTGCAGATGCATGCCTTTACGCGTGAACAAACCCGTCGCCGGACCATACCATTCCGTGAATATCGCTGCCAAAATGATCAGTGCGAAGAGCGCAATGCCCCAGTTATTGATCTGCCGCGTGGCATCAATATGCGCAGGGTCAATGATCTGAATATAGGAAGCGCTCTCAGCGGCAAGTTCTTCGACTTCGACCTGTTCGAAAGACCGCTGATAGACGTCATAGATTGCCTGCTGGACACGGTAATCGCGATAGAGGTCCAGATAGTGGGTCATGATTTCACTGAGGCCGGCGACATTCGGACCGGTCGATCCTAATTGTGGCGTTGTCGACTTGGCGATTTCCGTGCGCAATGCCGCTATATCGCTCTGCAGAGCGGTAAG
>Ga0105245_10003546_pt1 | contig 13932 bp, 18 predicted proteins | sample KBSM54metaG_FD_81523 | JGI IMG/M metagenome (GOLD analysis project Ga0105245, IMG submission 81523) | Miscanthus rhizosphere microbial communities from Kellogg Biological Station, Michigan, USA - KBS M5-4 metaG | ecosystem: Host-associated > Plants > Roots > Rhizosphere > Soil | place... | reverse complement strand
CTCCAGCTTGTGTCGCCCCCGGTACGCCTCCCGAGGCGTACATCAACAAGACGTCCGTACCCCTTGTTCGGGATGGTCACACGTCACGCGTTTCCTGTCCTGCTCGACGTACGCGGATCACGCTGTGTTCCACCATGAAGACGCGAGCCCGATTACATCGGTTCGGTCGTGTTTCACGATCCCACACAACCCACCAGCTCAGACAACCGCGGGGACCGTGTTGCCGGCCTCCTCGATGCCGCGCCGGGCGTCGAGACGGAGCAGGAAGACCGCGCCGAGGACGAAGAACACGATCAGGGCGACGATGGCCGGCCGGTACGAGCCGGTGACCTGGAAGACCACGCCGAACAGGAAGGTGCCGAACCACGACGTCCCGCGCTCACAGGCGTTGTAGAGGGCGAAGTACTCACCCTCGCGGCCGCGCGGGATCAGCAGGCTGAAGAACGACCGCGAGAGAGCCTGGGTGCCGCCCAGCACGATCGCGATCGCGACCCCAGCCAGCAGGAAGGTCGCGACGTTCTTCCGGGGCAGGAACATGGCCAGGACCACGATCGCCATCCAGGCATAGGTGCCCCAGAGGATGCACCGGTAGGCGCCGTACGTCGCGGCCAACCGGCCGAAGAGCAGCGCGCCACCGTAGGCGACGAACTGGATCATCAGGATGGTCGCGATCAGGACGCTGTCACCGAACCCCAGCTCCTTCGAGCCGTAGGTCGAGGCCACCCCGATCACGGTCTGGATGCCGTCGTTGTAGAACAGGAACGCGACCAGGAAGGTCAGCGTCATCGGGAACCGACGCATCTCGCGCAGCGTCGTGAACAGCTGGCCGAAAGACCGGCTCAGGAGCCCGCCCGCCTCGGGTACCACGTCCTGGGCAGGGTGGTCGCGCAGGCGCAGGAACGGGATGAAGGTGAAGCCCGCCCACCACAGCGCGGCCGAGAGCAGCGACAGTCGGACCGCGAGCTCCTTGTCGAGCCCCAGTGCGTCGCGGCCCAGCACCATCGCGAGGTTCAGCGCGAGGAGCACACCGCCGCCGAGGTAGCCCCAGGCCCAGCCGCGGGACGAGACCCGGTCGCGCTCGTCCTCGGTGGAGATGTCGACCAGGATCGCGTAGTAGCTGACCAGCGAGCACCCGGCGAGGATGCTGCTCAGCACGACCGCGACCGCTCCGAGCTGCCAGTGGTCGCCCCGCATCAGGAACAGCAGTGCGGCGAAGCACGAGCCCGACCACGCGAACGCCGCCATGTGCACCCGCTTGCGCGACGAGCGGTCGACCACGGCCCCGACGATCGGCAGCAGGAACGCGCTCAGGATGGTGGCGAAGCTGGTCAGGTAGAACGGCAGCGAGCCGGCCGCGACGTGCAGGCCGAGCACGTCGACGGTCTTCGAGCAGGTGTCGTCGGCGGAGTCGCCGCACCCGGCGGCACGGCCGGCGACGGTGATCATGAACGGGGCGAACAGGACGCTCAGGACCGTGGTGTAGTAGGCGGAGTTGGCCCAGTCGTACCAGTTCCACGCGTGTTGCTCCTTCGACCGCCACAGCGGCTCCAGGTCGGCCACCTCGCTCATCGACACCGCCTCATCGGGCGTCCTCCCGTCCCGGGTGTGGCTGCTCCGTCCACAGGCCGCGCTCGCGCAACACGTGTCGGAGGATGTCGGTGCGGTCGGTCATCAGGCCGTCGACGCCTCGGTCGACGAGGAGTGCCATCTCCTCGGGATCGTCGACGGTCCACACGTGCACGGGCAGCCCGACCGCGTGCGCGCGTCGCACCAGGCGGGCGGAGGCGACCACCAGCGGCCCACGACGGTGGGGGACCTGCAGGGCCACCGGCCCGTGCCGGGTGAGCCGGCGCGCGAGCCGCGCCGGGAGGGCGACGTACGCCGCGACCTCACCGGGCGAGGCCGAGGTGGCGACCCGCGGGCCGGCCAGCCGGCGGAACCGTCGCAGCCGGCGTCCGGAGAACGAGCCGACCAGCACCCGGTCCTCCAGGCCGTGCTCCCGGACGAACGCCGCCAGCGGAGCCACGGCCGCGCCGGCCTTGAGGTCGAGGTTGAGCCGCACGTCCGGGTACGTCGCGACGAGGGAGGCCAGGGTCGGCACGGGCTCGCGGCCTCCGACCAGGACCTCCGCGAGCTCGTGGGCGTCCAGCCCCACGAGGCGGCCGGCACCGTCCGTCACCCGCTCGAGCAGCGCGTCGTGGAAGGCGACCAGCACGCCGTCGCGGGTCACGTGGACGTCGGTCTCGAGATAGCGGTAGCCCAGGTCGACCGCGTGGGCGAAGGCGGCCAGCGTGTTCTCGAGCCCGGACAGCTCCGGATGGCGGGCACCGCCGCGGTGGGCGAAGGCGAGCACGGGGCCACCCTCGTCGAGGAAGGGGTAGCCGGTCGTCATCGTGGAGCCGCCGCGCTCTCGATCGCGTCGACCAGAGCGGTGAGGGCGGCGGGCGTCGTGTCGGGGGTGAGCTCCTCGGCGAGCCGCCGAGCCAGCACGAGCTTGCGACCGGAGGCGGTGCCGGCGAAGCGGCGCAGCTGCTGGGCGCGCTCGCGGCCGCGCCACTGCGGCTGGCGCTGGAAGGCGCGGAAGCGCTCGAGCTCCCCGAGCTCCGCGAGCACCGCCTCGACCCGCTCGGGGCCGAGTGCGCGGATCAGCTCGTCCTCCAGGTCACGGTCACACATCCAGAACCCACGGTCGGCCAGGTCGGAGACATCACCGACGTCATGGCCGGCGCTGCGCAGCCCACGTAGGACGAAGCGCTGCTCGGGCGCGTCGTACAGTCCGAGGACCCTGGTGGTGGCGTCCAGCCGGCGCAGGTGGTGACCCACGTTGGTGACACCCCCCAGGTCGCGCACGTCGATGCCGCCGTGGTCGAGATCGCGAGCCGCACACAGCACCCGTACCACCGCCGCGTCGCTCGCGCCCTCGACCAGGACGACCACCGCCGCGGGCATGTCGGCTCAGAAGTCGCGGAACGTCTCGATCTGGGCCCCGAGCTGGTTGAGCCGCTCCGCGAGGTCCTCGTAGCCGCGGTGGATGACGTACGTCGAGCGCAGCACCGAGGTGCCCTTCGACGCGAGCATCGCCAGCAGCACGACGACCGCGGGCCGCAGGGCCGGGGGGCACACGATCTCGGTGCCGGTCCAGCGCGTGGGGCCCTCGACCATGACCCGGTGGGGGTCGAGCAGCTTCACCTGCCCGCCGAGCTTGTTGAGCTCGACGAGGTAGATGGCGCGGTTCTCGTAGACCCAGTCGTGGATCAGGGTCTGGCCGTCAGCGACGGCCGCGATCAGCGCGAAGAACGGGAGGTTGTCGATGTTGAGGCCGGGGAACGGCATCGGGTGGATCTTGTCCAGCGGTGCGGTCAACAGCGACGGGTGGGTGGTCAGGTCGACCAGCCGGGTGTGGCCGTTGCGGGCGACGTACTCCTCGGAGCGGTCGTACTTGAAGCCCATGTCCTCGAGCACCGCGAGCTCGATCTCGAGGAACTCGATCGGCACCCGCCGGATCGTGATCGACGACTCGGTGACGATGGCGGCGGCGAGCAGCGACATCGCCTCGATCGGGTCCTCGGCGGGCGCGTAGTCGACGTCCACGTCGATCTCGGGCTGCCCGGTCACGGTGAGCGTGGTGGTGCCGATGCCCTCGACGGCGACGCCGAGCTTCTCCAGGAAGAAGCAGAGGTCCTGGACCATGTAGTTGGAGGAGGCGTTGCGGATGACGGTCGTGCCAGCGTGCATGGCCGCCGCGAGCAGCGCGTTCTCGGTGACCGTGTCGCCGCGCTCGGTGAGCACGATCGGGCGCTGCGGCACGGTGGCCCGGTTGACGGTGGCGTGGTAGTAGCCCTCGGTCGCCTTCACCTCGAGGCCGAACGGGCGCAGCGCCGCCATGTGCGGCTCGACGGTGCGCGTGCCGAGCTGGCACCCGCCGGCGTACGGGAGCTCGAAGGAGTCGGCGCGGTGGAGCAGCGGGCCGAGGAACATCAGCACCGAGCGGGTACGGCGTGCGGCGTCCTCGTCGATCGAGCTCAGGTCGAGCTCCTTGGGCGGCACGATCTCCAGGTCGCCCTCGTCGCCGATCCAGCGGGTGTGGACCCCGAGGCTCCCGAGCACCTCGAGCAGGCGGTTGACCTCCTCGATGCGGGCGACCTTGCGGAGCGTGGTCCTGCCGCGGTTCAGGAGGGAGGCGCAGAGCAGGGCCACCCCGGCGTTCTTCGACGTCTTGACGTCGATCTCGCCGGAGAGCGTGGTCGGTCCGGTGATCCGCAGGTGGGTCGGGCCGGCACCCAGCGCGACGATCTCGGAGTCGAGCGCCGAACCGATCCGGGCGACCATCTCCAAGGAGAGGTTCTGGTGGCCCTTCTCGATGCGGTTCACCGCACTCTGGCTGGTCTGGAGGCGCTCGGCCAGCTGTTGCTGCGTGAGCCCCCGATGGGTGCGCGCGTCGCGGATCAGCTTCCCGATACGGCCCTTGAAGTCCTCCGTCATGAGGCCACGGTATCTCATGTGTGAGATAAGTCCACACTCCCTCGTTGGCGTGTCCGGATGGGGGGTCAGGATGTCCGGCATGACGTTACCCAAGTGGGCCAGGGGACCGATCCGGGGTCCAGGCCGACTGCGGCGCAGGAGTCCCGGATGATCCGGGCGGTCGTGCTCGACATCGGCTCGGTGCTCGAGGTGATCGACGACAGTCTCTTCCCGGGGCCGTTCGAACGACGCCACGGGCTCGCGCCGGGCTCGGTGGCGGCCGCCTGCGACTGGCCGGCGGACCCGCTGGTCGGGGCGATGACGGAGGCGGAGACCCGGGCGCACTGGCAGCGGCGGCTCGGCCTGACCGACGACCAGGTCGACGAGCTGGTCGCCGACCAGTGGCGGTGGTACGTCGGCACCCTGGACCAGACCCTGTTCGACTGGTTCGCCCGAGCACGGAGCCGAGGACTGAAGACCGGGATCGTCTCCAACTCCGGACCGGGTGCGCGTGAGGCGGAGCGTCACTACGGCTTCGAGGCGATCACGGACGACATCGTGTACTCGCACGAGGTCGGGCTACGCAAGCCCGACCCGGAGATCTTCGCGCTGGCCACCTCGCGGCTCGGGGTCCGAACGGGCGAGGTGGTGTTCCTCGACGACGTCCCTGCGAACGTCGACGCGGCCCGCGCGGCCGGGTGGCACGCCGTACTCCACGAGGCGACGGCGCGGTCGATCGAGCAGATCGAGGCGATCATCGCCGGGTCGGTGTGAGCGGGTGGGCGGCTCAGGCTCGGTTCGCGGCGGGCCGTCCGGCGGGCTCTCGCCCGCCGGACGGACCTCGCTGGGGCCGGGGAGGCCGGTCCGGGTCGGCTAGCGGTGACGCGCACTCAGCATCTGGCTGCCCGGCATCTCGCATGGCGCGCAGTCGCAGTGCTCGTCGCACACCAGGAAGGTGTGCATCGCGTGACCGCACCGAGGGCAGGGCAGGTCGTGTGAGAGGTGCTGGTCGTTGTCGCTGACCGTGTCCCACATGACGTCTGTCCTTCCCCCCGGCTGCCGTTCACCCGGAGTGGAACCCATGCTGCTCCGTGCGCGGGTCGGCGAAGGTCCGAAACCGGACAAATGGTCACAACGTGCTAGGAGATGAGGACCATCGGCCCGGGGCATGGTGCCGATGGCTCAGGCCGCCAGGGTGCGGATGGCCCGACGGCTGGCGAACCACAGGCACAGCGCCGACATCGCCAGGCCGAAGACGAGCGTCGCGGTCAGCACGCTGGAGATCCGGACGACGGCACCCAGGGCCGGCACGGACAACGGCATCAAGGTCATGTCGCCGAGGCTGGTGACCGAGGAGACCCGGCCCAGGTGCGAGGCGTCGATCGCCCGGATGAACGCCGCACTGAGCCAGACCGAGGCCGCCCCGGCAGTGAACCCGAGCACGGTCATCGCGACCACCAGGGTCGGTCGCCAGCCGATCCCCACCGCGGCGATCGCCAGCCCCTGCACCACGAGCATCCGGAACCCCGCCGCCGCGCCGTACGTCGGCTGCCAGCGGATGGCGACGACGCTGCCCACGATCGCCCCCGCGGCCAGGCAGGCGTCGGCGATGCCGAGCCAGTGGGCGCCCCAGTCCGAACCGCTGACGCGGAGCGCGACCCCGAGCCCGGTCACCGGCGTGACGAAGACGTTCAGGGCGGTCAACCCGATCACGAAGAGCTTGGCCGTGTCGTGGCTGCGCAGGTACTGCATCCCGTCGGCGAAGGAGTCGCGCCACCGGTCGTGCGTGGTCCGCGGCAGCCGGTAGCGGGGTCGTACGACGAGCGTCAGGACAGCCGCGATCCCCAGGAACGTCGCCGCGTCGACCAGCATCACGGCCACCGGTCCGCGCCAGGCGACGAGGATGCCGCCCACCGGGGCGCCGATCAGCTTCATCGCCCGGCTGCTGATCTGGTTCCAGCCCTGGACGGTCCCGAGATCCTCACTCGACACGATCTGCCGGATCAGGGTCGCGCCGGAGGGCATGGTCAGGCCGCTGGCCACCCCGAAGCAGATCGCGATCGCGAGCAGGACGGGGGCACCGTGGATCCCGGACGACCAGGCGATCGCCCCGAGCACCAGCACGGCGGCCTGGCCGACCTGCCCGGCGACCAGCATCCGGCGCGGGTCGTAGCGGTCGGCGAGCACGCCGCCCACGAGCACCAGCAGCGCCTGCGGGAGCATCTCCGCGCCGAGTACGACGCCGGCCACCACGGGGCCGAGGGTGTGCGCTGCGGTCCAGGCGAGCGCCACGCTCCAGGCGTAGTCGCCGAACCAGGACAACCCGACGGCGGACAGCCAGACCAGCACCATCGCGTCCTTGCGGACCGGTGGTGGGGGAGCGCCGACCAGCTCGGGCTGTGTCGCCGTACCGCTCATGGCCGCACCGGCTCGCTGGGGAACACCCGCGCGATCGCCCGCACCGGACGGCGCTCGACCCCGGGGCGCTCGGCGGCGTCGGCCATGCACTCGTCCGACCACTCCCTGACCAGACGACTGAGGCGCCCGGCGAAGTCCCGGACCTGGGCCTCGGTCGCGGGCACGTAGGTGTCGACCGAGTTCGCCGCCGTGCGCCACCCCGCGGTCTCATCCGGCGCACGCCGTAGCCACTCCTGCATCGCCCGGACCTGGAACCGCAGGTTCTCCGCCTCGGCGGTCTGGGCCACGCGGCGGCCGAGCGTTCCCGCGTCGAAGTCCTCGACGCTCCAGGTCATCGAGCGCGGCTTCAGCCGCCACCAGCTCTCGCGCGTGTCACGGGCCAGCTCGGGTGCGGGCTCGATCAGGTCCTGACCGTGCAGGACCTTGAGGTGGTGGCTCACCGAGCCGACGGCCAGACCGGTCCGTGCCGCGAGCTGCCCGACGTTCGCCGGGCCCTCGACGCCGAGGAGCTCGGTGAGCCAGCGCCGGATCGGGTGGTGGAAGGCCATCAGCAGCTCGGCCAGCTCGTCGGAGGGGTCACGCTCCGGGGCCGGCCGAGGGGCCGAGTCGAGGTGTCGCTCGGCGGCGGTACGACGGGTCACCGGGCCAGGGTGGCCCGGTCACGCGACTTCGTACAAGATCTCTTGTATGACTCAGAGCCAGGCCGGGCCGGTGCCGCCGACGGCGGCCAGCAGGTGCCGGGCGACGTGCTCGGCGTTGGCGCGATGGACCTCGAGCGGCACGGGCGGGAGGTTCTCCTCCCAGTCCAGGAGCGGCGAGCCGCGCAGCTGGAGCATGCGGGCCGGCCGCCCGAACACGAAGAGATGCAGGTGCGCGCCGCCGTCGCCGTACTTGGCGACCTGGACGCGGCCGACGCTGGGGAGCGACTCGACGCCGGCGGAGACCGCCACGAGGAGCCGACCCATCTCGCCGGCGAGGTGGTCGGGGACCGTCGGCAGGTCGCAGTGCTCGAGCGGACCGAGGTTGAGGCCGATCGGCAGCTTCAGGTCCGTGTCGAGGTGGAGCTGCCAGCGCTCGTTGCTCCAGACCAGCCGCTCGCGCAGGGCCGGGTCGGGTGGTCCGGCGCAGGAGCACTCCGCCGGGTCCTCGCCGGCTCGCGGCGGCTCCTCGTCGGCCAGCGGCTGCAGGGGCTTGATCCGGAGCGAGTCGATCTCGAACGGGTAGATGTCCCACCCCGGCATCTCCTCGACCGCCACGTCGAGCCTGCGGTCCGGTCCGGTGGCGGCCCGCACGCGGGCGTAGAAGTCCTCGGCCGACTCGGGTTGCATGCCCTCATCCAACAACACCCGGGATCTGCCTCAGAGCGTCGAGCCCAGCCACCACCCGAGGGCCGCCGCCGCGAGCCCCACGACCAGGCTGGCCGCGACGTTCCAGACCGCCGTGGTGGTCTCCCCCTCCTCGGCGAGGCGGACGGTCTCGTAGCCGAACGTCGAGAACGTGGTGAGGGCACCGCAGAAGCCGGTGCCGGCGAGGGTGACGACCCAGTCCGGGCCGGCTGCCGCCACGACGCCGAGGACCAACGACCCGACGACGTTGACCGTCCAGGTGCCCCATGGGAACACCGTCCCGTGGGCACGCTGCACGGCCACGTCGGTGAGGTAGCGGGCCGGGGCCCCCAGGGCGCCGCCCAGGAGGACGAGCAGGACCGTCATCGGATCACCCGCTCGGCGAGGCGGAGCCCCGCGACGACGGCCACCAGACCGACCCCCAGCGTCCCGCCGAGGTACGCCGCGGCGGTGCCCGGGTGGTGCGCGGCGAGCAGGGTCCGGGTGTCGACGGCGTACGTCGAGAAGGTGGTGAAGCCCCCGAGGATCCCGGTCCCGAAGAAGGGCCGGACCAGGGGTCGTTTCTGCCACCGCTCGATCACCAGCACCATCAGGACGCCGATCAGGAAGCACCCCGAGACGTTGGTGAGCAGGGTGTCCCACGGGAACGCGCCGCGGTCATGAGGCATCAGCTCCGCGATCGCCCAGCGCGCGATCGCGCCGAGCGCGCCGCCGACAGCGACCGCAGCGACGACGGCGGTGTGGATCCGTGGGGGAGGGACGTCCGCCTCGAGGGTGACGTCGGGGTCGACCGGGAAGTCCGGGAACGGGTCGTGGTGCTCGGGTATTTCGGGCGTGGGCATGCAGGCTCCTACCGGATCAGGTAGGGACTGTTGGCGGACGGCTGCCGCGGTTCACACCCGGAGCGGTCCGGTGTGTCGGCGAGCCCCACCGCCGAGATCTGCAGGGTACTGGACCCGGGCGCTCAGGGCCGCCAGTCGCCGGGAGGGTCCTCACCGGTCCGGCCGTCGACCGCCTCGCGCACGAGGTCCAGGTGGCCGGTGTGCCGACCGTACTCCTCGAGCAGGTCGAACAGGATCCGGCGGACGCTGGCCTTCGTGCCGTCGTCCAGGGTCACCCCGGAGTCATCGTCGAGTCCGCGGTCGTCGAGCGCAGCGCCGATGATCGCCCGGCTGCGAGCGACCGCTCCGTCGTACAGCGCGTAGAGCTCCGTCGGCGACTGCAGCGCCGCCGACGAGAACTCCCAGTCGTTGTCGCCGTCCCACCCGTTGTCGTCCCACGGCGACGGCATCTCACCGCCCGCGACCTTGACCGCCGAGGCGTAGTCCTCCTGCACCGCCAGGTGCTTGAGCAGGCCCCCGACGGTCAGGGTCGAGGACGGAATCGGCGTCCGTAGCTGCTCGGCGTCGAGCGCGTCGGCCTTCCAGCGGAACGTCGCCCGCAGCCGCTCCAGCGAGCCGAGCAGGTGCTCGCTCTCGCTGCCGGCGAACGGCGGCTCCCACGGGGGGTAGACCTTGTCGGACATGGGGTCACTCCTTTCGCGAGGTGACGCGGACTCGGGTCCGAGGCCCGGCGGGTGCCCGGCTCCGCTCCAAGCGCCCTCCAGGGCCTCGATCCCCGCCTCCCGCCACCGGGGAGACGATGGGTGGCCGGCTCGTCGTGGCCATGCCGCCGACCCTAGAATGGCTTCCGGACGTTTCTCTTCCGGATGCCGAGGCACCCTGTGGTCGTGCACGACGCGAGCCCCGCCGCCCGGGCCCTGCTGGTCCTGGAGATGATCCAGAACGCGCCCGGGATCACCGCCGACCGCCTGGCCGAGCGGCTCGGCCTGAGCGACCGCGCCGTCCGGCGTCACGTGGGCATCCTCCGCGAGGCCGGCATCCCGGTGGAGTCGACGCGGGGGAGGTACGGCGGCTACCGGATCGGGCGTGGGCTGCGGCTGCCTCCGCTGATGTTCACCCCGACCGAGGCCCTGGGTCTGGTGATGGCGGTGCTCGAGGGCCACCCGGCCGGCGAGGACGACCCCGTCGGCCAGGCCCTCGGCAAGATCGTCCGGGCACTGCCCGAGCCCCTCGCGCGGCCCGCGGACGCCGTACGCCGGGTGCCGGCGCGGGGCTGGCACGTCGTCGTCCCCGATGTGGACGTGACCCTGCGCCTGGTGCAGGCCTCGGACGCGGGAGAGCGGGTGCGGCTGCGGTACGGCCACGAGCCCGGTCGCGAGTGGGACATCGAGCTGGACCCGTGGGCGGTCGTCGTCCGACACCGGCGGTGGTACGTGCTCGGCTGGTCACACGACAAGGACGCGCGTCGGGTGCTCCGCGTCGACCGGGTCCGGGCGGTCGAGGTGCTGCCGGAGCGGTTCGAGCCGCCGGTCGGCCTCGATGCCCTCGAAGCCGTCGAGGAGCAGCTCTCGATGGGCTGGAAGCATTCGGTCGAGGTGCTCATCGACGCTCCGGTCGAGGAGTGCCGGCACTGGCTGCCGCGCAGCTTCGGCCGGCTCGAGGAGGTGGACGAGCACGCGACGCGTCTGGTCGCCTCCACCGACGAGCCCGAGTGGTACGCCGCGCAGCTCGCCCACCTACCGATGTCGTTCCGGCTGGTCGGCTCGCCCGAGGTCCGGGCGGCGATGGACGAGCTGGGCCGGCGGCTCCTCGCCGCCGCCGAGTGAGCCGGCCGCGTCCAGCGGCACCCAGAGGATCTCCTCCAGGCTGACCCGCTGCCGAGACGCCGACTCCACACCCGACGGCGGCCCGTCGTCGAGACGCGCTCGCCCGATGGCGGCCATCGAGGTGATCTCCCAGTGCGCGGGGACGTCGAGCTCCGCAGCGAGCGACTCGCGGTCGAAGGCCCGGAACTGCCGGACGCCGAGCCCGAGCGCCTGCGCCTCGAGCGTGAGGTGGGCGACGGCCTGGCCGAGGTCGTAGTGGGAGAACTCCGAGTACTCCCAGTCCGTGCTCTCGACCAGGCGGTGCGAGAGGTTGGCGACGAGCACTGCGGCCGTCGGGGCCCAGCGACGCGAGCTCGGGAAGAGATGTGCGGTGAGACGCTGGTGGACACGGTCGCCGCGACGACCGACCACGAACGACCAGGGTTGGCTGTTGCCCGCCGACGGGGCCCACCGGGCGGCCTCCAGCAGCAGGGTCACCTCCTCGACCGTCACGCTGTGGGACTCGTCGAAGCGCAGCGGGCTCCAGCGGCTCGAGAGGAGGGGGTGCAGGCTCATCGTGAGGTCGGGCTCGGACACGATGACAGCGTTGCACCGTCTCGCTCTCCCGCAGCCGTCACCCTCCCGGCCGGCGATGCGTCGCCCAACGCGAGGACGACGGTGTGTGACGACCCTCAGCCGGCGAGCAACGCCCCACCGTTCACGTGGAGGACCTGACCCGACAGGTGTTGCCCGGCTGGGGACATCAGGAACGCCACCAGGCCAGCGACGTCGTCCGGCCTCCCGGCGCGAGCCGTGAAGGTCTCGCCGAGCAGGCGCTCGCGGCGCTCGGGGGTCATCGAGGTGCCGAAGAGCTCGGTGTCCTCGGTGTAGCCGGGTGCCACGACATTGGCGGTGACGCCACGCGGCCCGAGCGCCCGCGCCAGATCGCGCATCCAGGGCGTGAGGGCCGCCTTGGCCGCTCCGTAGGCGCCGCCCCCGCGGGTCCCGGCGATCGACCCGAGCGCGACCACCGAGGCTCCGTCGGTCAGGGTGTCGCGGAGCGCCTGCACGGTCAGCACGGCGGTCAGCACGTTCATCCGCCACGACGCCTCCCAGGACTCCGCGACGCCGGCGAGGCCGGAGCGGTCCGACGAGGCGCCGACGCCGCCGGCGACCAGGGCCAGTCCCGCGACGGGACGGGTGCCGACGGCTTCCGCGAGCCGGGTGGCGCCGTCCGGGGTCGACAGATCGGCGTCGACCAGCAGGGGAGGGGAGGGAGTGTCAAGCCCCCGGGCGGTGCCTTCGAGCGCCGTGCGCCTGCGTCCGACGAGGACCAGGGTCTCCGGACGCTCCGCGAGCGCCCCGGCCACGGCTCGGCCGATGCCGGAGCCGGCGCCGGTGACGACCAGGAGCTGGGGGGTGTGGGTGGTCATGACAGTATTTTAGCGCTAAAGTATTCTTGTGACCACCGGCCGCGGAGATGCAGTGGGGGAGATCGTCGCCGCCTGGCGACGCGAGCGGCCGCAGGACGACGTGTCGTCGATCCTGGTGGTCACCCCGATCTGGCGGCTCGGGGCGGCCCTGCAACGCGCGCGGTCGACGGCACTGTCCGGGTTCGGACTGGACCAGAGCCGGTTGGACGTCCTGGGAGCGCTGCGCCGCGCCGGTACGCCGTACCGGCTGACCGCGGGCGAGCTCACGCGTCGCTGCCGGGTCACGCCCGGGGCCACCACACAGCGCGTGCAGCGGCTCGAGGAGGAGGGGTACGTCGAGCGGGTGCGCGAGGAGCAGGACCGGCGCACCGTGTACGTCGCCCTCACGCCGGGCGGTTCGGCCAAGCTCGACGCGGTGTTCGCTGCCGTGATGGCCGCCGACGAGGAGGTGCTGGCACCGCTGTCGCCGCGGGACCGGGCCTCCCTCGAACGGATCCTGGGTCGCTGGCTGTCGGCGGCTGGGCTCGACGCCACGACTCCCGACCCGGGCACGGCCGTCGGCTGAGGCGGGTGGTGCCGTCGCCCGCCGCGCGCGTCCGACGCCCTGGACGAGGGGGCCGCGCTGGTGCTCGCACCCGACCCGTGCTGGCTCTGGAGTCCGCCACCGCGACCGTCATCGTCGGGATCCTCGAGCCGTGCCGTTGTCGACAGGCGCCTCCCGGCGACTGTGGCAGCCTTGGACCCGTGACCCACAGCCCCGCCGACGAGCAGCGCCTGAAGGACCTCGTGCTGCTGCGTCGCGTGCGCGATCGGATCGACCGGGACTACGCACAGCCGCTGGACGTCGAGGCCCTGGCGCGCGGCGTGCACATGTCGGCCGGCCACCTGAGCCGGGAGTTCAAGCGGGCGTACGGCGAGCCGCCGTACTCGTACCTGATGACACGTCGGATCGAGCGCGCCATGGCCCTGCTGCGACGCGGCGACCTCAGCGTCACCGACGTCTGCTTCGAGGTGGGTTGCTCCTCCCTCGGGACGTTCAGCACCCGATTCACCGAGCTGGTCGGAGTCTCGCCGAGCAGCTACCGCGAGCAGGTGGCCGCCCAGAGGGAGGGTGCTGCGGAGACCCCGTCATGCATCACCAAGCAGGTGACCAGACCGATCAGGAATCGAGAAGCACCGGCGTCCAGCCGCCCCTAGCGTGACGGCCATGGACATCACGATTCACTCGAGCTTCCTCCCGCAGACCGACCCGGATGCCTCGCTGGCCTTCTACCGCGACGCCCTCGGCTTCGAGGTGCGCCTCGACGTGGGCCAGGGCACGATGCGCTGGATCACGGTCGGGCCGCCGAACCAGCCCGACACCAGCATCGTCCTGCACCCGCCGGCCGTCGACCCGGGCATCACCGACGACGAGCGCCGCACCATCAGCGAGATGATGGCCAAGGGCACCTACGGCGTGCTGCTCCTGGCCTCCGACGACGTCGATGGCGCGTTCGAGCAGCTGACCACCCACGACCTCGACGTCGTCCAGGAGCCGACCGACCAGCCGTACGGCGTCCGCGACTGCGCCTTCCGCGACCCCTCCGGCAACCTGCTGCGTTTCAGCCAGCCCCGGGGGCAGTGAGCT
>Ga0105245_10003545_pt1 | contig 13935 bp, 15 predicted proteins | sample KBSM54metaG_FD_81523 | JGI IMG/M metagenome (GOLD analysis project Ga0105245, IMG submission 81523) | Miscanthus rhizosphere microbial communities from Kellogg Biological Station, Michigan, USA - KBS M5-4 metaG | ecosystem: Host-associated > Plants > Roots > Rhizosphere > Soil | place... | reverse complement strand
GACGGGGAGCCTCGCCTCCTCACGGTCCGCGAAGTGGCCGACACCATGCGGGTGTCGACCATGACCGTGTACCGACTCATCCACTGCGATGCGTTCCCCGCAATTCGCGTGGGCAAGCACTTCCGTATCCGTACGAGCGATCTCGAGGATTACCTCGAGTCCAAGAGCACGCGAGGAGGCGACGCATGGCCCGCCGCCTGATCGGACTCGACATCGGCACCAATGCGGTAACGGTGGCCGAGGTACGTCCTGGTGAGCCGCCGCGACTCGACCTGTTCGGTCAGGTCGCGTTGGGACGCGACACGATGCGCGAAGGCGAGATCACCGACGATGCGGCGGTGACCGACGCGGTCGCGCGGCTGCGTGCGGAAGTCGGCCTGAAGAAGGTCGCAGTGCGACTCGGTCTCGCCAGCCCGCGCGTCGTCGTTCGCCAGATCGAGATGCCGCAGATGACGCGTGAAGAGCTCGGCAGCGCGCTGCAGTTCCAGGCCGCGGAGCTGATTCCCATTCCCCTCGACGATGCCGTGCTCGACTACGCGATCCTCGGGCCCGCCAACCCCGGTGACGGCGGCGAGCCGCGCATGCATGTCCTCCTCGCGGCGGTGCAGGAAGCAACGGCGCTCCGCCTCGTCGCCGCGGTCGAGGCCGGCGGCCTGCAGGTTGCGGCCGTCGACCTCGTGCCGCTGGCCCTGATCCGCTCGCTCGCCGGTTCGGCGCGTGATCGGGCGCTGGTCGGCGCGGCGGTCGCCGCGCACGAAGGTGCGCACGACCCGGCCGACGGCGGCGGCGTCGCGCTCGCAGAGCGCAGCGGCGGTGCCGAGGGCATCGTCTCGTTCGGCGGCGGGGTGACGGCGATCGCGGTGCACGAGCTGGGCGTCCCCCGTTTCGTGCGCGTGCTCGGCACCGGCGGCCGTGAGCTGACCGACGCGATTGCGAGCGAGCTCGACCTGCCGCCCGAGACCGCCGAGGCGCTGAAGCGCCAGCTCGGCGCGCCGGCCGGCCACGAGCCGAACCACGAAGAGCTCGTCGCCCGTGCACGCGGGTCCATCGAGCGTCCGCTGTCGGTGCTGCTCGACGAAGTGCGCAGCTCGATCGACTATTACCGCAACCAGCCCGACTCTTCGCCGCTGATGCGAATCATCGCAACCGGTGGCGCCGCGCAACTGCCCGGGCTCACCGACCGTTTGTCGGCGCTCGTCGGTGTGCCGGTCGAAGACGCGCGTCCGCGCGAGCTGGTCGCTCTGGGCGACATCGGTTTCGCCGACGAAGAGCTTCCGCGTCTCGATCCGTACCTGCCGGCGGCGGTCGGGCTCGCCCTCGGCGGCGCGGGCGTCGGTACGGTCATCAACCTGCTGCCGCGTGCGCGCGCGAAGAGCAGGGCGCGGCGGGTGCAGATCCCACCGAAGGTGATGGCCGCCGGTGCCGCGGTCGTCGTCGGGCTCGGCGGCGTTACCTTCCTCACGCAGCACAGCCTTTCGAGCGCCAAGGCGAAGCGCGCCGCGACGGAGGAGCAGGTCGCCCGCGCCACGTCCGAACTGACCTCGTTGCAACCCATACTCGACCGGGAGACCAAGATCTCCGCCCTGCAGTCGAGCATCCAGAGCCAGCTCACCACCGACGTCGCGTGGCAGAACATGGTGAAGCGCATCACGGCGCATCTGCCGGCCGGCATCACGCTCACCGCGTTCTCCGGCCAGGTCACGCCGCCTGCTCCGGTCCTGGCGCCGCCGCCGGCCGCGGCGACGTCCGATTCGTCGTCGTCCGCGTCGAGCGCCCCGACGACCACGACCGTGCCCGCGCCCGTGGCGGCCGCGCCGATCCTCACCGGGACGGTTTCGATCTCGGGGACGGCGAAGGACTATCCGACGCTGGCGTCCTGGATCGACGACATGGGCAAGGTGCCGGAGATCTCCGACGTCTATGTCACCACCGCACAGGAAGTTGCCAACAGCTCGGGCGGCACGGCCAAGAAGGTCACGTTCACCGCGACCGCGGTCGTGGCACCGGGTGCCGTGAGCCACCGGCTCGAGCAGTACACGAAGGCGGGGTCATGAAGACCAAGAACCTGGCCGTCAGCATCCTGGTCGCGGTGCTCGTCGTCGCGCTGTGGTGGACGATGCTGCTGAAGCCGGCTCGATCCAAGGTCGCAAAGGTCAAGAGCGACACCGGCATTCAGCAGCAGAAGCTCGCGCCGCTGCAGCGTCAGCTCAGCCAGGCCCGGGCCGACGCCGCGCACGCGGCCGAGTTCAAGGCCCAGCTCCAGTCGCTCCAGCTCGCGATGCCCGACTCACCCGCGCTGGCCGCGTTCCTCCGCGACGCGAACGGCATTGCGGACGCAGCGGGCGTGACGTGGGCGTCGGTGTCGCACTCGGCACCCGTTCCCGGAAACGGTGGCGTGCAGTCGATCACGGTCGGGTTGCAGGTCCAGGGCACGTACGGACAGGTGGTCGAGTACGTCAGCCGTCTCGCGTCGCTGAAGCGGTTGCTGGTGGTCGACAGCTTGCAGCTGGCCACGAGCACGAACGCCGCGGCGGGCGGGGACACCGGCCAGTCGTCGACCGGTCCGTTCAGCGGCGGGAACCAGCTGACCGCGACCATCTCGGCTCGCATGTTCGCGACGCCGGATGCGGCGGCCGCCGCGGCTTCGACCACTTCGGGGACGTCTGCGGCCCCGGCCGCGTCGTCTTCGGCACCCGCATCGTCGACGGCGACACCGAGCGGCGGCTGAACCGGCTGCCGGCCGTGCGGAATGGCCATAGCCGCACGGACAACGTCACCTAACATTTCCGGTCAGCCGTACATCTGACCGGAGCACCCCGTGCTGCGCTTCCTGACGGCGGGTGAGTCCCACGGTCCGGCCCTCGTGGTCACGGTCGAAGGGATGCCCGCCGGCCTTCCCATCTTGGTCGACGACATCGCGTCCGAGCTCGCGCGACGCCGGCTCGGCTACGGGCGGGGCCCGCGCATGCGTTTCGAGCAGGACGAGCTCGAGCTGCTCGGCGGCATCCGCCACGGTCGGACGCTGGGTTCTCCGATCGCAATCGTCATCCGCAACAGCGAGTGGGCGACCGGCAAGTGGAACGAAGAGATGTCGGCCGCTCCCGGCGCGACGCAGAAGCCGCTCACGCAGCCGCGGCCCGGCCACGCCGACCTGGCCGGCATGCAGAAGTACGGATTCACCGACGCGCGCGACGTGCTCGAACGAGCGAGCGCGCGCGAGACGGCCGCGCGCGTCGCGGCCGGTGCGCTCGCGAAGGTGTTGCTGCGCCAGATCGGCGTGTCGGTGTTGAGCCACGTCGTGCAGCTCGGCGGCGCAGTCGCGTCGCCCGAGCGCCGGCCCGGTCCCGGCGACCTCGAGTCGATCGACGGCTCGGAGGTGCGGTGCTGCGATCCCGACGCCGAAGCCGAGATGATCCGGGAGATCAAGGAGGCGGCCAAGGCGGGCGATTCGCTCGGCGGCGTCGTCGAGGTGCTCGGTTTCGGAATCCCGCCCGGCCTCGGCTCGCACGTGCACTGGGACCGCCGGATCGACGGGCTGATCGCGCAGGCGTTGATGAGCATCCAGGCCATGAAGGCGGTCGAGATCGGCGAGGGCCTGACGGTCGCGGGCGGCCGCGGCAGCGTCGCGCACGACGCGATCGCGTGGGACGCCGACGCGGGCGAATACGTGCGCGAGTCGTCGCGCGCGGGTGGCATCGAGGGCGGCATGACGACGGGCGACCTGCTTGTGGCGCGTGTGTCGATGAAGCCGCTCGCGACGCTGAACCGGCCGGTGCTGAAGACCGTGGACACCGAGACCAAGGAGGAGTCGGTGTCGTTCAAGGAGCGCACCGACGTCACCGCGGTGCCGGCCGCGGGTGTCGTCGCGGAGACGATGGTGGCACTCGTGCTCGCGTCCGAGGCCTTGCGCAAGTTCGGCGGCGACTCGCTCGCTGAGTTCGTGCGCAACCACGACGCGTACCGCGCCACGCTGCGATGAGCACGAGCGTGCGGGGCCCGAGCGGCCCGGCCGTCACGGCCGAGAGCGGATAATGCGTCGGCATTTGGTGCTGGTCGGGCTCATGGGTGCGGGGAAGTCGACGGTCGGTGCCTGCTGTGCCGAACGCCTGGACCGGCCGTTCGTCGACACCGACGACGAGATCGTGCGCCGCGCCGCCATGCCGTTCGACGAGATCTGGCGCACCGGGGGAGAAGCCCGCTTCCGGGAGCTCGAACGCGAAGTGATCGCCGACGTGTGCGCGTCGCCCGACCCGCTGGTGATCGCGAGCGGTGGCGGCGCGATCGTCGACGCCGGCAACCGGCGCCGGTTGCGCGAGACGGGCGTGGTCGTGTGGCTGCGGGCGCCGACGGCGGTGCTCGCGGCGCGAGTTGGCGACGGCGCGACTCGCCCGCTGCTCGCGGGCGATCCGGAAGGTGCGCTGGCCCGGCTCGGCGCGGCCCGGCGGGACGCGTACGAGGCCTCGGCCGATGCGGTGGTCGACACCGAAGACCGCGCGGTCGACGAGGTCGCCGACGCGGTACTGGCCGCCTTCAAGGAGCTCGCGTGAGCAGCCGGAGCGTGCGCGTCGACCTCGGCGACCGGGGCTACGACGTGGTCATCGAGCCGAACTACGACGCGCTGCGCGACTTCGTGCGCGGACGGCGACTGGTCGCGGTGATCACCCAGCCCGCAGTCGCGCAACACTGCGGCGAGCTCGTACGCGCGGCACTCGACGACGCGGGGGTCGAACACCGCGAGCTCGACATGCAAGACGGCGAAGATGCGAAGACGCTCGAGACCGTCGAGCAGCTGTCTCGCGACATGGTGCGGGAAGGATTCTTGCGCGGCGACCTGGTGGTGGCGTTCGGCGGGGGTGTCGTCGGCGACACCGCGGGATTCGCGGCCGCGGTCTACTACCGCGGTCTCGACCTCGTGCAGGCGCCCACGACGCTTCTCGCGATGGTCGACAGTGCGATCGGCGGCAAGACCGGCGTGAACCTGCCCGAGGGCAAGAACCTCGTCGGCGCGTTCCACCAGCCGCGTGCCGTGTTCGCCAACCCGGCCGTGCTCGCGACGCTGCCCGATCGGGAGTACCGCTGCGGCTTGGGCGAGGTCGCGAAGTACGCGCTGATGGGCGACGACTTCGTGTCGCCGCACGCCGACGCGCTCGTCCGTCGCGATCCCACGGTGCTCGTCGACGTGATCGCGCGCTGCGCCGAGATCAAGGCGCGCGTCGTTGCGGCCGACGAGTACGAGCGCACCGGAGCGCGCGCGGTGCTCAACTACGGCCACACGCTCGCGCACGCGCTCGAGACTGCCAGTGGTCACGCGCTGATGCACGGCGAGGCGGTCGCGACCGGTCTGGTGTTCGCGTCGCAGCTCGGTGTGATCCTCGAACGCACGCCGCCCGAGGTCGCCGCGCGCACGGAGGGGCTCGTGGAAGCGCTGGGCCTGCCGACGCGTGCGCCGGCTGGTCTGCGGGCCGACGATCTGCTCGCGATCATGGCGCGCGACAAGAAGTCGAGTGGCGGGCTCACGTTCGTGCTCGACGGACCGAACGGGATCGAGCGCGTGGTCGACCCCGACCCCGGCGCGGTGCGCAAGGCCTTGGCGGCCGTGGGAGTGGAGGCGTGATGGCGAAGATCCTGCTGCTCTCGGGCCCGAACCTGAACCTCCTGGGCGAGCGCGACCCCGCGCACTACGGCACCACGACGCTCGGCGAGCTCGTCGCGATCGCGCAGGAGACTGCCGCGAAGCTCGGGTACGACGTCGAGCACGTGCAGTCGAACCACGAGGGCGATCTGATCGATGCCATCCACGGCGCCCGGGGCCGATGTGCCGCGATCGTCATCAACGCCGGCGCGTTCACGCACTACGCGTACGCGCTCACCGATGCGCTCGAGACGTTCGACGGCGTGAAGATCGAGGTGCATCTCTCGAATCCCGGCGCGCGTGAGGAATGGCGGCACACGTCGGTGATCGCGCCCGTCGTCGACGGCAGCATCACCGGGCTGCGCGCCGACGGCTACCGCCTCGCGATCGAGGCCGTCGCGGCCCGGCTCGCCGGACCGTCCGAAGGAGGATCACCGTGATGACACTGGTGCCGCTCGAGATCGCGCCGCGCATCACGCGGCTGCGCGCCGCGCTCGCGGCCAAGACGCTCGACGCGCTGCTCGTGACCAAGCTCGCCAACGTCCGGTACCTCACCGGGTTCACGGGGTCGGCCGCGATGCTGTTGATCGCAGCCGACGACGCGTTGTTCGTCACCGACGGTCGTTACACCGAGCAGTCGCACGAACAGCTCGGTGCCGCCGGCGTCGCGGCGGGCGCGGGCGGCGACGTCCGCATCGAGATCGGGCTCACCGCCGCGGCGCAGCACACGCTGCTGGCGGGCGCGGTGCGCGCCGGTTCGCGCCTGGGCTTGGAGGAACACAGCGTCACGTGGGCCGACCAACGCGGCTTCGCCGAGACGTTCGCGGGCGTCGAGCTGCTGCCGGCCGGCGCGTTGGTGGAGGACCTGCGCCGGGTCAAGGATGCGGGCGAGATCGACCGGATCCGCCGCGCCTGTGCGATCGGCGACGAAGCGTTCCAGGCCCTGATGCCGCGGCTGGCCGCGGGCATCACCGAGCGCCAGTTCGCACTCGAGCTCGAGTTTGCGATGCGAGAGCGCGGCGCGAGTGGCAACAGCTTCGACCCGATCATCGCGGCGGGACCGAACGGGGCGAAGCCGCACGCGCGTCCGTCCGACCGTGTGATCGGCCGCAACGAGCTCGTCGTGTGCGACTTCGGTTGCATCGTCGACGGCTACTGCTCAGACATGACCCGCACCGTTTCGCTCGGGGATCCGGGCGCCGACGCGCGTCGTCTCTACGACGTCGTGCTCACGAGTCAGCAAGCCGGTCGCGCACGCGTCGCCGCGGAGGTCCCGTGCGCCGACATCGATCGCGCGTCGCGCGACGTCATCGCCGACGCCGGTTGGGCCGACGCGTTCTCGCACTCGACCGGGCACGGTGTGGGTCTCGAGATCCACGAAGCGCCGCGAGTGGCCGCGACCGCCCGTGATACCTTGGTCGTCTCCGACGTCGTCACGGTCGAGCCGGGTGTCTACCTTCCCGGCATCGGCGGCGTGCGTATCGAAGACACCGTCGTCGTCGACGCCGCGGGCTCCGAGCCCCTGACTCTCACTCCGAAGGATCTCGTGTTGTGAGCATCTCCACGAACGACTTGAAGAACGGCATGGCGCTCGACCTGCCCGAGGGACTCGTCAACGTCGTCGAGTTCCAGCACGTGAAACCGGGCAAGGGTGGCGCGTTCGTGCGCACCAAGCTGAAGAACGTGCGTACCGGTGCCGTCATCGACCGCACGTTCCGTGCCGACGAGAAGGTCACACTCGCGGTCATCGACAAGCGCGAGATGCAATTCCTCTACCGCGAGGGCTCCGACTACGTGTTCATGGACAACGAGAGCTACGAGCAGCTCCACGTCCCGCCCGCCAGCATGGGCGACGCCGTCGACTTCCTGAAGGAAGGCGACACCGCGGTGCTGCCGATGTACAAGAGCGAGATCGTCGGCGTGGAGCTGCCCGCCGCGGTCGAGCTCGCTGTCACCGACACCGAGCCGGGCATGCAGGGAGACCGCGTTTCGGGCGCACGCAAGGCGGCCACGCTCGAGACCGGCCTCGTCGTGCAGGTCCCGTTGTTCGTCAACGTCGGCGACCGGGTGAAGGTCGACACGCGCTCGCGCGACTACTTGTCGCGAGCCTGATCGGGGTCAGCACGAGATGCCGACGCGGCGAGCAGCGCGGGAGCGGGCCCTCGGCCTCGCCTACGAGTGCGAGCAGCGCAGCGTGGCGGGCTCGGTGCTCCTCGACGGGCTCCCGGTCCCGCCCGACGAGTACGCGCAGACGCTCGTCCTCGGCGTCGACGCGCACCACGACGAGATCGACGAGATCATCGCCAAGTTCTCCGAGCACTGGTCGCTCGACCGGATGCCGGTCGTCGACCGCGCGCTGCTGCGCCTCGGCACCTATGAGCTCGGCTGGTGCCCCGACGTGCCGACCGCGGTCGCGATCACCGAAGCGGTCGAGCTCGCGAAGCAGTACTCCACCAAGGATTCGGGCCGGTTCGTCAACGGTTTGCTCTCGCGCATCGCCGCCGAGCTGCGCCCGAACGACCGCCCCGAGACATGAGATTCCTCGCCGAGACCGGTACCGAGCAGATCGTCGTCCCCGACACCGTCGAGGAGCTGCTCGGCGACGCCGACGCGCGCCCCGATCTCCCCTGGATCGTGCTGGTGTGGGACGACCCGATCAACCTCATGGACTACGTCACGTTCGTTTTCCAGAAACTGTTCGGCTACTCGCGTGCCAAGGCCCGCAAGCTCATGCTGCAGGTGCACAACGAGGGGAAGGCGGTCGTGTCGAGCGGGACCCGCGAGCGCTGCGAGAACGACGTCGCTCGTCTGCACGCGCACGGCCTGTGGGCGACGATGCAGCACGACCGGTGAGCCGCCGTCCGACGGTCGACCGCCGCGGCGGCGCGATCGTGCTGACGCTGCACCCCAACGAGGTGCAAGTGCTCCAGTGGGTCTTCAGCGATCTCGGTCGCATGCTCTCGGACGGCTCGAAGGTCGACTCGGTGACGCAACGCCTGTTCCCCCGTGCGTACCTCGATCCCACCGAGGAGGAATCGGAAGCACAGTGGCAGGAGATGGTGCACGGCGACCTCGTCGACACGCGGATGACCGCGATGACCGACGTCGTGCGCAGCCTCGACAACGCAACGCCGATCCCCGGCCGGGTCGAGGCAAGTGAGCTCGTACTCGACGACGACCAGGCGGCGCATTGGATGACGGTGCTCAACGATGCCCGGCTCGCGGTGGGCACCGCGCTCGAGGTCTCGCCGGGGTGGGACTTCGACGAGATCGACCCGTCCGACCCGAGCTACGAGCTCCACGCGCTCTACGCCTGGATGACCGAGCTGCTGTCGGCGCTGGTGACCGTCATCGCGGGCTAGTGCGTTCTGCGCCGGGCCGGCCCGCGGCGCGGCTCGCAGGGGATCGGGGGTCCTCTAGCCTGGAGCGAGCATGCAGCTCCCGCAGTCAGCCGACGCCGCGGCGCCACGCGATCCGCGAGCGGTCGCATCCGAGCTGTTCGACGCGGTGGCGAGCGCGGTGCGCGGCGCCCCCGAAACGGTTCGCCTCGCGCTGGTCGCGCTGCTGTCGGGCGGCCACCTGCTCGTCGAGGGCATGCCGGGAACCGGCAAGACACTGCTCGCCAAGTCGATGGCCGCCGCGATCGGCGGACGCTTCGGCCGGGTGCAGTGCACGCCCGACCTCCTGCCCGCCGACGTCACCGGGACGTCGGTCTACGGCCCGGCGACCGGACTGTGGGACTTCCGGCCCGGACCGATCTTCAACAACGTCGTGCTCGTCGACGAGGTCAACCGCGCGTCGCCGCGCACGCAAGCCGCGTTGCTCGAGCCGATGGAGGAGCGGCAGGCGACCGTCGACGGTGCGACGCATCAGCTGCCCGAACCGTTCTTCCTGGTCGCGACGCAGAACCCGTTCGGGAGTGCCGGAACGTTCCCGTTGCCCGAGAGCCAGCTCGACCGGTTCGCGCTCGTGTGCACGTTGGGTCTGCCGGGCCGTCCGGCCGAGCGCGAGATCCTCGACGGCGAGGGCGGCATCGAGGCGCTCGACGCGCTGTCGCCGGTCACGTCGCCGGCCGAGCTGTGCGCGACGATCGGGGCGGTGCACGCGGTGCACTGCGCGCACACCGTGCGCGACTACGTGCTCGACGTCGCCGACGCCACCCGTTCCCATCCGGGGATCGTGATCGGCGCATCGCCGCGCGCGAGCCTCGGTCTGTTGCGCGCCGCGCAGGCGCACGCGACGGTCATGGGCCGCGACTTCGTGTCGCCGGACGACGTGAAGCAGGTCGCGCCCGCGACGCTCGCGCACCGCCTCGTGCTCGCGCACGGCATCGACATCCACGCGGGCTGGCTCGCGGTCGGCGAGATCGTCGGCTCGGTCGAGAGTCCGCGGCCTTAGTCCCGCGTGAACGGGCCCGGCGAGCTCACCCTCACGTCTATCGTCCTGTTCACGCTGGGCGCCTACGGGATCGCGGCGGGCGCGGCGTCGGGAGAGCAGAGTGTCGTCGCGGTCGGCGTGTTCGCGTTCGCACTGTTCCTCATCGGCATCATCTGGCCGATCGTCGCCCTTTCGAGAGTCGACGTCGACGCGTGGACGCCGACCGACGCAACCGTCGGCGAGCGCTACGACGTGCATGTGCGCTTGGGGGGTCGCGCGTCGCGCGTCGAGGTCCGCTTGCTCGATCCGCCCGGCGATTGGTGGCGCACCGCGTCTCCGGCGACGGGCGAGATCCAGCGCATCGCCACGCGGCGCGGGGTGGTGCGCAGCTTGCGCGTCGAGCTCCGCACTTCGGCGCCGTTGGGCGTGTTCGTGCGGACCCGCGCCGTGCGCGTCGACCTGCGCTTCGAATTGGTGGTCGCACCGAGCCCGGTCGCGGCCGGCGCGAGGTCCGATCCCGCGGCGCGGCGCACGCGCGAGCGACCCAACGAAGGGCCGGTTGCCGTATCGACGGTCGCGAGCCGCGGGGGCGGCGACACCGTGCGCGCGGTGCGGCCCTATGTCAGTGGTGACGCGGCGCGGCTGGTGCACTGGCCGACCAGCGCGCGCCTCGGGACGCTGGTGATCCGTGAGCACGAGCCGCCGCCCGCGATCGGCATCGCACTCGTCGTCGACCTGAACGGCCCGCCCGACGACGTCGAGCACGCCGCCAGTCGTGCCGCCGGGATCGGCCGCGCCACGCTGGCTGCGGGCGGCGCGGTGTGGTGCTGCACGAGTGAACCGAGCGGACCGGTGTCGGCGCGCGTTGTCGACGCGCGCGACCTCGGTCGCCGGCTCGCGCGAGCGGGCGCCGGGGAGCCCGGAACGCCGCCCGCGGATTGGCCGGTCGAGGTCGTGCGCGCGTGACCAGCCAGGCGATCCGACCCGGTATGCCCGATCGGGGGTGGTGGGACCGAACGGCCGGCGACGATCCGAAGCCGGCGCGGTCGACCGAGGCCCGCCGGGAGCTGATTGCGCCGGGATCGCCCTGGCGAGCGGTCGCGGTGCCTACCGCCGTGGCGCTCGGCGCGGTGGGCGCGATCGCCGCGAGCCGTGCGCACCTTCCGCTCTTCCTCGGCGCGGTCGCGGGGGCGGCGGCCGCGCTGCTCGGCGTCTTCGCGCTGCCGTCGTTGCCGACCCGCCGGGTCGTCGTCGTGCTGCTCGGGTTGGGCGGGCTCGGCGCGCTGCGGCACGCGTCGTACACGGGCGACGACACCAGCGCCTTGCTCGTCGTTTGGGCGCTGTCGACCCTCGTGGCGCTGTTGCTCGTCGATCGCGCGGTGACCGAGCACGTCCCGACCCTCGTGCCCGGGGCCCCGCTCGAACGTCGGGGTCGCGAGATCGCGCGTATGGCGGTGGCAATCGCGGTCATCGCCGCGGTCACCGTCGTCGCGTTCGGCCCGACGATCACCGACCGGCTCGGCCGCCACGTCTGGCCCGGGCTCGCGCCGTCACTGGGCGGCTTCATCGGCGCGCCGTCGTCGTTGCGCGCGAACAACCGCCTCGACATGACGCAGCGGCCCCGCCTCTCGGATCGTGTCGTGTTCACGGTCGACGCTCCCCGCGCGTCGTTCTGGCGCGGGCAGACGTACGACAGGTGGAACGGGCACGATTGGACGCAATCGGACCAAGGGTCCGTGCGACTCGCGCCGAACCGCGGCCCCATCGCGCTGACCCCGGACCCCGACGACACCGGCGCGTTCAGGGGGCGGCCGATGCGTCAGACGTTCCGGCTCGAGTCGGGCTTCTCCGACGTTGTGTTCGCGGCGCCCAGCCCCGTCCAGATCGAGACCGACAAGGTGATCGAGAGCCACGCCGACGGCACCGCGACCGTCTACGGCGGGTTCGGCCGCGGCGCGACCTACACGGTCACGAGCCGCAGCCTCCCGGTTACCGCCGCCCTGTTGCGCGCGGCCGACCGCGCCGCGGTGCCGGAGTCCGTGCTCTCCCGGTTCGCGCGCCCCGCGCCCACCACCGATGAGGTGAACGCGCTCGCGCAGCGGATCACCGCGTCGGCTCCGACCACGTACGACAGGATCCGCGCGATCGAGGCGTGGCTCGGCGCGCACGTGAAGTACTCGTTGAACGCGCCGCTCTCGCCCGCGAACGTCGACGTCGTCGACTACTTCTTGTTCCACTCGCGGGTCGGATGGTGCGAGCAGGTCGCCAGCAGCCTCGTCGTGATGGCCCGCAGCGTCGGCATCCCGGCCCGGCTCGCGACCGGCTTCGTGCCCGGCCACCGTGATGCGTTGAGCGGCCAGTTCGTCGTACGCGAGCGCGACGCGCACGCTTGGGCGGAGATCTACTTCCCCGGCGTCGGTTGGCAACCATTCGATCCGACGGCGTCGGTGCCGCTCGCGGGCGACGCGCCGAGCGGCGGCTCGTGGCTCGACGTCGCGCGCCACCACGCGGTCGAGCTCGGCGCGATCGCGGCCGTGATCGTGCTGCTGGTCGTAGGGTTCCCCGAGGTGCAGTCCTTCTTCCGGCGCCGGCGCGCTCGGCGGCGCGCCGCGTGGTCGACCCGCACGATGGCCCGGCTGGAACGCATCGGACGACGGGCCGGTCGCGCGCGCCGGCCGTTCGAGACGCCACGCGAATACGCGAACGTGCTCGCGGCGTACCTGCACGACGAACGCATCGCGGAGGTCGGCGAGACGCTCGACGCCGACGGGTTCTCCGACGCGGGCGCGTCGCCATCCGCGCGCGCGTCGGCCGACTCGGTGCTATCCTCGCTCTGACCGTGAAGGGGATCCTGTGAGGTCTCCACGGAGGCGAAACCGATGCACGCGCGTGGACACGCGTCCGATCCTGCCGACCCTGGCCCGCCGGGCGAGGGTCGTTTCGCGTTCGGGCCGAATGCCGAGATGTCGGGTGCCGACCTGGTGTTCCGCACCGGCGTGTTCGACGCCGCGGACCTGCGCCGGGCGCTGACCCGGATCGCGCACGAGATCGTCGAGCGCAACCACGGCGCGGACCAGGTGGTGCTCGTCGGCATGTACACCCGCGGAGTCGCCCTCGCCCGCCGACTGGCCGGCGCGATCACCTCCTTCGAAGGCGTCGCGGTGCCGGTCGGCACGCTCGACGTCTCCTTCTATCGTGACGACATCCGGCTGCGGCCGGTCGCCCCGCTCGGCCCGACCGAGGTACCCGACGTCACCGGCCGGGTCGTCGTCCTCGTCGACGACGTGCTGTTCACCGGGCGGACCGCGCGGGCGGCGCTCGACGCGCTCCTCGAGCTCGGCCGGCCCCGCGCCGTGCAGCTGGCGGTGTTGGTCGACCGGGGCCATCGCGAGCTGCCGTTGCGCGCCGACTTCGTCGGCAAGAACCTGCCGAGCAGCTCGGCGGAAGACGTTCGGGTCCGCTTGGCCGAGGTCGACGGCGGCGACGACGGCGTGGAGCTGTGGGGACCGGAGGGAGCCCAAGGGGAAGGAAAGTCGTGAAGCACCTGCTGGCCGTCGACGACCTCGCGCAGCTCGCGCCCGCCGACGGAGGCGTCCCGAACTTGCGCGCCGGGATCGAAGCGATGCTCGACCTCACGCAGTCGTTCGTCGAGGTGACGCAGCGCGAGATCCCGAAGGTGCCGGCGCTGCGCGGCCGCACGATCGTGTCGCTCTTCTACGAGGACTCCACCCGCACCCGGCTCTCGTTCGAGACCGCGGCGAAGCGGCTCGGCGCCGACACGATGACGTTCTCGGTCGCGACGTCGTCGGTGAAGAAGGGCGAGTCGCTCCGCGACACCGTGCTCACCATCGAGGCGATGGGCGTCGACGCGATCATCGTGCGCCACGCCTCCGCCGGCGTCCCGTGGCAGATCGCGTCCTGGGTCG
>Ga0105245_10003542_pt1 | contig 13951 bp, 8 predicted proteins | sample KBSM54metaG_FD_81523 | JGI IMG/M metagenome (GOLD analysis project Ga0105245, IMG submission 81523) | Miscanthus rhizosphere microbial communities from Kellogg Biological Station, Michigan, USA - KBS M5-4 metaG | ecosystem: Host-associated > Plants > Roots > Rhizosphere > Soil | place: Michigan... | reverse complement strand
GTTGGAAAGGGCACTGGCCTGGGCTTAAGCATTTGTTACGGCCTGATTCAGGATCAGGGCGGGCAAATTTCCTGTTACAACCGCCCGGAAGGCGGAGCTACCTTTCGCATTGAGCTTCCGGCTGTTCCCGCGGCTTTTCCATTTTCTCCACGCAGCGTCACCTCTCCGGCTCGCAACACACCGGCAAAACTGGCCTGACCGGTCGATTGCTTCGAATCTCTTCCAGGGGCATTCAATCCACGAAGTTTCGGCTATAATTCCGGGGCCATGCCGCGATCTTCCCCCAATTCGCCGCAATCAACGCCGGCCTTTGAGCCGCCGCGGTCCATCGCGATCGAAGGGCCCATCCGCGTGGGCAAGTCCACGCTGGCTCGGGTACTCGCGGACCGCCTGCATGCCCGGCGGGTGTTCGACCCGGAAGACAATCCGTTTCTAGCCGATTTCTACCGGGAAAAACCGGGTTCCGCGTTCCGCGCGCAGCTCTATTTTCTGATTGAGCGGCATCAACGCCTTGCGGAAGCGCAGGAGAGTGACACAGCGCCGCTGGTTTCGGACTTCCTGTTTGAGAAGGACAAGATTTTTGCCTACATCAATCTCGACAATGAGGAGTTGAAGCTCTACGAACGATACTTTGGAATGTTCGCGGCAGCCCTGAAGCCGCCCGACCTGGTGATTTATCTCCAGGCAACTCCCGAGGTTCTGCGCGACCGCATAGCCAAGAAGAAATCTCCCGCAGAAAAGCAGATCTCGCGCTCCTACCTCGACGAAGTCGTGCGCGCATACGAACATTTTTTCTTCCGCTACTCTTCTTCGGATCTGCTGGTTATCAACACTTCGGAAATTGATTTCGTGGAACGCAATGCGGACCTGCAGCAACTCCTTCGCCGCCTGCAGGAGCCTGTCAAGGGGACGCAGTATTTCCTGCCTTTGGGCGCTACCGATTAAATTGGCCGTCTGCAGCGAACTTCCAGGTTGTTTTGCCCGCGCGGATTCACCAGGCCCCTTTTTGTACAGAATTGGGTTCCTTGGATTTCGGTAAACCCTTGCCGCACTTAATTTTCCGCTCCCCGAGATTACTCAGAAGCAATCAGGCGATCTGCCACTTTCCGGCAATTTGGCAGACGGCTCCTACTGCCGGACGCCAGCGCTTAGATGCAGGTGTTGAGGTCTTGGTTGCGCATCAGGAGCGCATGCATTTCACAGTATTGCTGTAGGGCACGGCTGAGAATATTACAAAAATAAGCTTGACTGATTTCATAACTAGGTCGAAAATCCCGCCCTATAGAAGAGCGTGGGGCTCCTCTTTTGGTGTGCGGTACTGTTTAGATAATATGCGACAATAGACGGAAAGTGTTGCCGCAGCCGTTGCAGACAACGGCAAGGCAGGCCGTACTTTAGCCTGGATCCGTGCAGTCTGCAATCGCGGGAGGCCACGACTTCTTATTCTGAACATGTTCAGTAAAGTGGCGGTGCCCTCGGCGGAGGCCGGGAACTGCGAAGGGGCAGGGGCAGCAGTCGGAAATAACTCGTCGGACAATCCTTTGGACAGGAGGTCCAGAAAATGAAGTCAGTAAGTCAAAGTGATTCGAAAGGCCGGGGACAATGGAGCAGGGGTGCCATCCCATGGTTGGGCGGGATGTTGGCTCTTTTAATGCTGTGTGTGCCGGCGTTTTCACAGGGCAGCTTTGGCCGGATTCTCGGGACCGTCACGGACCAAAGCGGCGGAGTTGTAACCGGCGCTACTGTAACCGTCGTTGACACGGAGCGCGGCGTCAATCGAACCCTCACGACGGACGATGCGGGTGCCTATAACGCTCCGAATTTGACGGCGGGCAACTACACGGTCCGCGTGGAGGCCAAAGGCTTCAAGAGGATCGAGCGTCAGAGCATCGCTCTGGAGGTTGGCCATGAAGTGCGGGTTGATTTGATTGTTCAGCCAGGCGAACAGAACCAGACGGTCACGGTTACCGAATCTGTTCCGCTGGTAGAAACCACAAACGCTACGATGGGCGGCACGCTCGAAAACGCGGACATCATCGATCTTCCCCTTAATGGCCGCGATTACCAGAATTTACTAGGCTTGCGTCCCGGCGTCATGCTGCAACCGGGCGGAGGCCCCTGGACGCAGAGTTCCAACGGCGTGCGCCCCGATCAATCGGTCTGGATGATTGAAGGTGTAATCAACGCCAACTTTTTCGACGGACGTCCGGTCATCAACATGCCCAGTCCCTTCACAGACGGAGCTACGATCCTTCCCGTGGATGCCATCCAGGAATTCAATGTGATGGAGAATCCGAAAGCGGAATACGGTTGGAAATCCGGAGCCGTGGTGAACGTGGGAATCAAGTCCGGGACCAACCAGTTTCACGGCGATATGTACGGTTTCGGCCGCTACCAGAACTGGGACGCCCGAAACTTCTTCAATGTCGCTAACCCGATATCCGGCTGCCCGCTCCTCACTGGCGGACAATGCAATCAGACTCCCGCACAGCTCAAGCAGTTCGGCGGCACAGCAGGCGGTCCGATCATAAAGGACAAGCTCTTCTTCTTCGCCGGCTATGAAGGATTGCGTTCCCTGATTGGGTTTGTGGGCGGCATCGCCGTTCCTGCAACCCAGTCCGTGGGAAGTCCCGCGAACAGCATGGTGGATGCGATTACCGCTTTGCAGGCAGCCCATATCCCGGTGAGCCCCGTAAGCCTGGCTCTCGCAGGCTGCTCCGGTGGGGCGGCTCCCGCGTGCACGGGCGGCAGTTACTTCCCGAATAGCGGAACGTCGAACAGTTTTCTCAGCACTTTTCCGACGCTTAACACCAGCGATAACGGCGTGGCCAAAGTTGACTACCACATGAACGAAAAGAATACGATCAATGGCATGTTCTTTTACGGCCATTACAACGGCGCAGGGGAAGATCACCCGTTCACCTCTGTGCCGGCCAACGACACGACGCCGATTCGCGCCTGGTCGGACACAGTCAGTTGGGTATACACCCCTAACTCCAACATGGTTAATGAAATGAGGTTTGGCTACGACCGAACCACGTTCGACTTCGTCAATCTGGACGTTAGCAGCCCCGCGAACGGAACGGGCAACATACCCATCAATTCCGGTATCACGGATCCGTTGGGCGGCGGAGTACCAAGCGTCGTTATCTCGGGCTTCGGCAACGGCGGAACTCCCGTGGTGGGCACGGCCTTTAACCGGCCGCAGTATTTTACTCCCAACCCTTATTACGATTTTCAGGACTCGCTTTCCGTCCTGCGGGGCAAACATTCCGTCAAGTTTGGCGGCGAGTTCACGCATATCGAGGCGGACTCGGCGATCTATAACAACGGTCGAGGCCGATTTAATTTCCTGGGAGGAGCGACTCCCGGTCTCACCGATTGCAGCGGAGCATCTTGTCCGCTGGAAGATTTCTTCGCTGGGAACCTGTCCAACGCCCAGGTTCTGACCGGCAATCCGGCGCTCAAGCTGACATGGATGTCGACCGCAGGCTATATCCAGGACGACTGGCGCATCACTCCCAAGGTCATCATCAACTTGGGAATGCGCTACCAGTACGTCACGCCGATCCGGGACGCCAACAACAATATCGGCACCTTTGACCCGAACCTGGGCATGGTGCAGCAAACCTCCAACACCAGCCTTTGGAGCGGCGACCACCGCGACTTCGAGCCGCGTTTAGGGTTCGCGTGGGATCTTTCCGGCAAGGGTACTACCGTAGTCCGCGCCGGAGGCAGCTTGATCCACGAAGCTTGGACGGAGAATACATTCACGGGTCAATTCCAATTCCAGAACGCCTCGACGTCCATTTCCGCAGTTCCAACAGCGGCGCAGATTACGTGCAACGCCTCGACTCTGGTCGCCCTTAGTGGAGTTGTCGATCCTTGCCCGGCTTCGCTTGGAGGAACGAATGCGAACGGCTCCGCGGTGATCAGTCCTAACCTGCTGTGCTGGAATGCCGGTCCCGTCGGCGGTAACGTTGGTTGTCCCGCCGGCCAGACAACCGCGTTACCAGGCAGTGCGAAACCCAAATGCGGCGACGGCATTGATGGCGCGCCATCCCCATGCAATATCATGGGTACGCTTCCCCATCTGAAGGTTCCCTTTGTCGTAAATTACAATGTCAGCGTCACGCACACCTTTGGACCGGACATTTCGCTCCAGGTTGCGTATGTAGGAAATAAAGGCTACAGGCTGCTCAGTTTCCAGGACGTCAATCAAGCACCACTTGGCGCATCCTACTGCCTGAATACTTTGACGGCTGCACAAGTCGCCGACGCTTGTGCCGGCGGACCCTTGGGCGTAGGCGGTGGCGGCAATCCTCAAGCGGCGCAGGAGGCTCGGCCGTTCTTTAACAAGTTCCCCTATCTTGGGGTGATCAACATCGTTGGAAATCATGACTACTCCAACTACAACAGCATGCAGGTCACGTTAACCAAGCGCATGACCCACGGCCTGCTGTTTAACGTCGGTTATACCTATGGTCACGGACTGGACAACGGTTCGCTGAACCGCTTCGGCATCAACCCGGAGAACAGCAACAACCTGATTCAGGATTACGGGAACAGCGATTTCGACGTCCGTCACCGGCTGACGGCGACCGTCACGTACAACATTCCCGGAATCAAGGGTTACGGCCAACTTCTGGAAGGATGGCAGATCAATACCATCGTTACGTACGCCACATCGCAACCCTGGCTCGCGTTTGACGCTGCGGACAACTTCAGCGGCACCTTCGAAAACGCGGACCGCTGGAATATCACTGGCGCTCCCGGCAACTTCCAGTCCGGCTTTGATAGCTTCCCGTTGTGCCAGGGTTTCGATGGCAGCCTGAGTTCTACAACCAACACTCCGGCGAATATTACTTGTTCCATTGCCAACCCGTATGGCATTCACCAGACACTCTCGTCTGCACAGACCACTGCTGCGATCGCCGGATGCACTTCCGCCGCCGTGAGTGGCGCCACTTTGCAAAATGCCGGCTGTTATGTTTCCCCGAACGGCGCCTCGTTCCTGACTCCCCCGGCGCTGGGAACTTTCGGGAACATGGGCCGCAACATCTTCCCCGATTCCGGTTTCAAGAATTGGGATTTTTCCGTCTTCAAAAATTTTAAATTCAAGGAGCGCTATGGCATCCAGGCGCGCTGGGAAGTGTTCAATGTTCTGAATCATCCCATCGCCGCCAACCCATACGGCGCTTCCAGCGCAGTTGATTCCGGCAACGGAATTGGCGGAGGCGCGGCTTTGGGAGCCTCTTTCCTGACTCCGGATTTCGCAGCCGGGAATCCGCTGATTGGATCCGGAAGCCAGCGGGTCATGCAGGTGGGATTGAAGATCAGCTTCTAGTTTGGTGCGAAAGACGGTCGGAAAAAGTAGCACAGGCTTCAGCCGGTGGGGTTTTGTAATTGCAGGAACAAAACCCCACAGGCTGAAGCCTGTGCTACGAAAAGTTCGAATCGTTTGTCCGTCCGAGGCTATTTCAAATCATTTCGATAAACCGCGCCGCCCTTCATCACGAATTTCACGCGTTCCATTTCCGTGATGTCTTCAAGCGGATTTCCTGAAACAGCGACAATGTCGGCAAACCGTCCTTTTTCGATGTAGCCGATTTGTTTGCCCAGATCGTAGTTCAATGTTGCTGCGGCATCGCTCGTGGCCATGCGCAGCGCTTGCGACGGCGACATTCCCCACTTCACATAAATTGCGAACTGATAGGCCTGCACGCCATGCCCGGTTAGGTAGGCTCCGCTGCCGAAGGTCTGCGTCACGCCAGCGGCGACCAGTCGTTTGAAGCTGGATTCGGTCAGGCGCAGGCGCGAAGTTTTCCCACCGCTGACTTTTAGATCGGCTTCATCCAAAGGACCGGCTAGATCCCAGATCGTCTGATTCACGGGACGCATGGTTCCGTCGGGAAGTGGAACCTTGAAAAGCCGGATCGTCTCATCGTCCAACCCCGGCGCACCGGTAACGCCGACGATCACATGGATCGGCAAATCGACGCCCGCCGCGAGGCAATTGCGCAAACCTTCGCCGCCATAAGCATGGCAAGCGACTTTTAGCCCCCTGCGGTGAGCCTCGTCAACGATGGCCTGGTTTTCTTCGAGCGTAATCGACGGCACAGTGATCATCTTGCCGTCCGGCATGAACGCGCCCGCGCCCGACGGCTGAGGGTATCCACTTCCTTCGTAGTCTTCCGTCTCGTAAATCTTGATCCAGTCCACCCCGAAGTGCGAATGCTCCCGAACGGCCGCGCGCGCGAGCCACGGCGAATTCACATTCTCCGAGTTTTGCCAGACCGGCATCCCCGGCACCTGTCCAAACACGCCCACTTCCGAGGGTGCGGGATAGTACGTGGCGCCTCTCGGAGTCAGCCCCGGGCCCGTCACTTGCAACCGCGGGCCGACGATGGCGCCTTTGTTGATTGCGTCGCGCAATTCGACGGTGGCGTAGGTGAACGGCGAATTCATGTCCTGCAGCGTGGTGAAACCGGAATACAGATCAACCAGCGCGTAATGCTGCCCCACGATCAGGGCGCGCGCATCGTTCGGTTCCTGGTTCTGCATCAGATGCACGTGCCGGTCGATCAGGCCGGGCAATACCGTCGCGTTACTCAGGTCGATCACGCGCATGCCCGCCGGAATCTTCACGCGGTCCGCGGTGCCCACATCCGTGATGCGTTCGCCCTGGATCAGAATGATCTGGTTCGTCAGGTTCGTCCCGGTGCGCGGGTCGAACAGGCGCCCGGCGCGAATCGCGACGCCCTGCGCCGATGCAGGTTGCATCGAGATTCGCGCGGCATCGAACGGCGCTGACTCCGGCCGTGCTTGCGCATGCCCGGGCACGAAGTTTCCGCAGAGCAGAACGAACGCCGTCAACGCAAAAGCAGACTTGCACCAGGATTTCCAATACATCGCTACCCTCCAAAGTATTCAGTGATTCAGATGGGAATTAAGGCCAGCATATTTCTACACTCCTGCGCACACGATTCAAGCCAAAAATGAGTCTGCGCGCCCTCAATTCTTGAGTTTCCCGCTGGCGCGCGATCTCGCCTGTTGCCTCCTGCTGCAAATCATCTATTCTGTTTTGCGTGGATCTCGCGAACATCGTTATCATCGGCGGCGGCGTTGTGGGGTGCGCGGTAGCGCGCGCGGTTTCGCGGCGGTGGAGCGATGTCTTTCTTGTTGAGCAGATGCCCAGGCTGGGCATGGGCGCGAGCACACGCAACAGCGGCGTGATTCATTCGGGAATTTATTACCCTCCGGGCACGCTGAAAGCCCGGCATTGCGTCGCGGGCAACCGGTTGCTGTATGAATTCTGCGCGGCGCACCACGTGCCGCACCGCAATTGCGGCAAACTCGTGGTCGCGCATGACGCGAGGCAGGTAGCGGAACTCGAGCGCCTCGCGGAAAACGGCCGCGCGAACGGCGTGACGGGCCTGCGAATCGTGGATCGCGCCGCCGTTCATGCGCGGGAGCCTCACATCGAAGCGGCTGCTGCGCTGGAAGTTCCTTCGACCGGCATCATCTCCGCGGAAGATCTGATCAAAACACTCGCTCGCATCTCCACGGAGCAGGGCGCAAGCATATTAACTCGTACGCGCGTCGTGCGGCTCGAGCCGGGTGCCGATTCCATTGCCCTAACACTTGCCGAGGGTGAAGCGGCAGAAGGCGCGGAGGAAACCATCGAAGCCCGCTGCGTGATCAACTGCGCGGGTCTGTACGCAGATGAAATCGCGGCGCTTCTCGGTAACCGCAACCACCGCATTTATCCCGTGCGTGGAGAATACTGCGAGCTGGTTCGCTCCAAATCGTACCTGATCAACAATCTGGTCTACCCGCTGCCTCACGCCGACGGCCTTAGCCTCGGCGTGCATCTGACGCGCACACTGTGGGACACCGTGCTGGTCGGACCGACGGCGGATTATGTCGCGGAGAAAAACGACTACGAGAAAAACCGCCTGCCGGTCGCGGAATTTGTTCGCCGCGCAAAATCCATGCTTCCGGAAATTGCAGCGGCTGATTTGCAGCTTGCCTATTCGGGAATTCGGGCCAAGCTCGTGCCACCCGGCCACGCAGGCATCGCCGATTTCGTGATTGAGCGCGACGCGAACGTTCCGCGAGCCATCCAGCTGATCGGCATCGAATCGCCGGGGCTTACTTCAAGCCTCGCGATCGCCGAACAAGTTTTTTCTCTCGCAGCGGAAATCCTTATGTAGCGTTCGGCTTTGGGCGAGCAGTCTTTCCCGGAGGAGTGCCCGCCTGAATGCGGGTGCTACAAAATCATCTGCGACGGAAATTTTTGGATTCTCTGCGCTGGAGCAGAAGATTTCAGCGTTGCACTTCGGAAGGTGAGGAAGCATCGAGCCGGTGCAGAACATTCTGTGCCTGGGCGTCGCCTGGATCCAGGCGCAGGGCCGCTTCCGCATCCGCGCGGGCCTCTTTCGGTTGATTCTGCTGGTAATGAAACTCCGCGCGCAATGACCAGGCCGGAGCGTATACGGGAGCTTCCGTGATTTCACGGTCCAGATACTCCTGCGCACCGTCCGCGTGATTCGTTTTCATCAGGATGGCTGCAAATTTCACGACCATATAATCGTAATTAATGTTGTTTCTCCCGCTCATGCCCAGCGCGGTTTCCATCATCCTGCCAGCGGACTGATAATTACCCCGCTGGTATTCAAGGACTGAGTAAGCGCTCAGCGTTTCGGGGGAATTGGGGTTAATGCGCAATGCCGCTTGATATTCTTTGACGGCCAGATCGAATTGGTTGCGCAGAAAATATTGGCCCGCCAGGTTGGCATGCATTTTGGAATCGTTCGGAACGGCGCGCACCGCGGAGGAGTAAAGAGAAAGGCCGTCCTTCCAGTCACGGTTTCGCACCATCGACCGGACGGACAACGTCAGAACGCATACGCCAAGAAGCGCCCAGGCCGCGGTCTCTTGCTTTTTGCGAATCCAATTCCAACCGAGCGCCAGCAACAAGCAAAACCCCGCGGAGGGGAGGTAAGCGAGCCGCTCGCCCATAATCGTACCCGTGGGAATCAGGATATTTGCGGTGGTTGCGAAGCCTACGATATAAATTCCTCCCGCCAGGGCCCAGGCGGCGTGCCGTTTGTGCAACGCCCACATCCATATTCCCATAACGGCTGCGGCCAAAAGCGCAGCAGGCAGCGTGTGACGCCAGTCCCGGTAAAGCGTGATCTGATTGTACGAATAATCGCAAGAGAGCACGGCGGGATAAATCTGCAGCGCGACGTATTTCCATGCCAGCCGCAGGGCGTTCAGAATCCGCCAACCTGCGGGAAGATAAGCCAGTGGATTATCAACCATTGAAATCGCGGGCCGCCCCAAGCGGCCTCCCTGCACGATCCACAGGACTCCCAGATAGAGCGCGGTGACACTGACTGCCAGCGCATATCGAATCTGCGGTTTCCACTTTCCGGTCGCGAAATCGCCCAACAGCAGGAGCGGGAAAAAAACCACCGCCGACTCTTTGGAAAGCATGGCCAGTGCAAAACACGCGAGCGAAGAGACCGTGCGGTCGCGCAAATGCAAAATCCATCCCGCAAACAGAAAACCGGCAGCGAGTAGCTCGGAGCGTCCCACGGCCCAAGTCACAGCCTCGGTATGTATGGGATGGACGGCGTACAGCAAAGCGGCGGCGAATGCCACGGCAGTTCCTTCAGTCGAATCGCCAAGTAAATCCCGCAGCAATAGGAAGAGCAGCCAGGTCACGCCCGCGTGAAGTAATAGATTGAAGAGATGATAGCTGGGCGTTTCGGGGCCGGTGAGCGCCCAATTCAGGGCCAGGGTCGTGAAGGTAACAGGCCGAAATACGCCGCTGAACGGGCTGAGCGACAACAGTCCGTGGACCGAAGGGTCGGTTACCTGCGCGTTGCGCAGGATATACAACTCGTCATCCAGCACGAACTGGTTCACAAGTGTGTTGCCGTAGACCACCACGACGGCTGCCAAAAGAAAGCCAATTAGGAAGCGTTCTCTCATCTACGAAATCATGAGGCTGGGAGGGGGAAGTTAGTGAAGATTGTTTTGCTAATGTTATGGTTTCGTTACGCCATCAATAGCGCAGGCTGAAGCCCGCGCTACGAGAGCTAATGATTGACCGCCGCAGCTAGGGCGCGGATGCGGGCAGATCCGTTTTAACAACGAGATGGTAGACCCACATCAACAACGTAGTGGCGACTCCGATTCCGGTAATGGCCCACCATACTTGAGCAGGATGTTGAACAACTTCACCGTAGTGATGCATCAGCCGTCCGCCTAGCCACCCTCCCACAAGCGAGCCGATACCGATGGGCACGAAGGCAAACCCCATATAGGTTCCCTGCTGCCCCGGCGGCGCCAGGCGCGATACGTACTCGTAATACCGCGGTGACAGCACAATCTCTCCGAGCGCCACGACGAAAATCGATAGCACCACCGCCCAGATCGCGGGATGAGACGCAACGATCAACCACCCCAGGGCGGAGATCAGCGTTCCAATCGTGATGGCCCGGAAGGCGGGGATTTTCTCCGTCAGGTAGGTCACGAGGAACTGCAGGCAAATAACCGTTGCAGCGTCGGTGATCAGAATCAATTCCACATCCGCGTGCGGATCGATATAGCCGTGAATGTAGATTGGCAGCACGATATACTGCTGCCAGAACACGATCCAGTAACCGGAAAAAATCAGCAGGAAAATCATGAAGCGCGGATTGGTGATCACCGCGAAGAGATTTCGCGCCGTTTCCGCAAAACTCACGGTCTGGATTTCACCGGAACGCCGTGGCTCCTTAAAAAACAAAAGCACCGCTACGAACATCAGCAATACGCTCAACGCCGAAACGCGAAAGACGTTTTCCACTCCCAGGTGCCGGTGCGCCCAGGATGCGATGTAAGGTCCCGCCGCACCTCCGATATTCACCAGGGTGTAGTAAATCGAATAGCCAATGGACCGGACATTTTCGCGCGAAGCGCGAGCCGTCGTTCCCACGACGCTCGGTTTGACCATCGAAATGCCCAGCGCCGGAAGTATCAACACGAATGCAACCAGGCCCAGGAGCGGTACGGCGTTCCGCACCGGCGCCATCCACGAGGCGCCCAGCGAGCCAATGAGGAAATACGCGCAGGCCAGAATAAGGTACGCGAGCGACAGCGCGCGCCGGAATCCTAGACGGTCGGCGACGGCCCCACCCAAAATCGCCAGAAACCACACCATGCCGCCAAACAGTCCGGAGAGCGACCCGGTTTGCTCGGTGGGAATGTTCAGCGATTCGTGCAGGTAATTCGCCAGCGAGGAAAACGCGCCATAATAAGCCAGGCGCTCGAAAATTTCGCTGACGTTCGCCACCCAGAACGCGGGTTCGAACCCTTCACGGATTTCCTTCAGGCGCTGGCTGAAACTCAAACAAAACTCCTGTCATGCGATGAAAGAGGGCCGGAGCGGCCGCGACGGTCGCGATTGTAGCGAAAGCCTGTTCGGCGCGCCAGCGATGCGGGCGGGCCCTTACTTTCTTTCAAAATGTACAATCTTAGGAGGTCTGAGTTTGAGCTCGGACGTTCGCGCGCCGATTCGCCGAGGGCTTTACAGGCCGCGGAAAAATGTCTTGTTCTGTCATTCTGAGCGAAGCGAAGAATCTCTCTTCGATTTAAAGCATAAGAGAACAAACCAAGAGAGATTCTTCGCTTCGCTCAGAATGACAGCGTTTTGAGTTTTTCCGCAACCTGTTTAGCCTCTGAAGCTCTAAGGCCCAAAACCCGCCGAGTGTGACAGCCTATTTACGTCGGGGAGAGTTGCGCCCCGACCTTCTGATTTCGAATTCCACCGCAAGTTAGACCACCACAGGCTCGTCCAGCGGAGCGATCTTAATACTATGCAGGAATTGAAAATCGGCGAAACATCGCAACCACCGCAACCACGTTGAACACAATGAAACCGGCAATCAAGGAAACGATGGGAGCCGTGGGTAACTGAGGCTGAGGGACAAAATTCGCCCGCATCGCCAGTGCCATTGCGAACACCTCAACGAATAGAAGGGCGCAGCCATACCAGGCGAAGAAACTCTCGAAATAGGCGAATGTTCGCGCGCGCCGTTCCGGAGCCAGCCAGTATTCCTTATTCGGCAGCCTGAGTCTGGCGGCGGGTTTATTCGCGATGCTCCGCGACACCCGGAATTCCACAATCAGCGCCGGCACCAGCATCACCGCATAAATCATAAAAAATTGCGATTTGTCCATCCACCCGTTCGGAGCACCGGCGGCGTCAAAGTGCGACGCCAGGCGATTCGGCAGCAGAGGAAAATCGTGGCCAGCCTGCACAATCGCCGCGAAAACGATCGCAAAGAATAATGTTCTGGGCGTGCGAGTGGCGGACACAGGGAAAACCTCGGCCAGAAGATTACAGTTCAACGCCGATGGAAACAAGGTTTTCGGGTGCCGCACCCTTGTGCTCTAAGGGTGCGGGTTTAGAGCCCAACCAGGTCGCTGCGGCTCCTCCCTGCGGATCCCGGAACTGCGAATTAGTCGGGTTCACCAGCAGAGTGTGCGCTAAATCTGATATTCTGCTTGTTCTCTTTACGCGAGACTTTGGCCATGACGCTGCAAAACAGTACGAAGCAATCGACGAAGCCCTCGGGATCTTTGCCAATGGTGACGCTTAGCGCCATCAAGGAAGCTCGGCAGCGCATTCAGGGCTCAATTGTCGTCACACCGTTCGTCCACTCCGAAAAATTTTCACAGCAGACCGGAAACTCGGTTTTCCTGAAGCTTGAAAATCTGCAGATGACAGGCGCGTTCAAAGAACGCGGCGCGCTGAACAAAATCCTGCTGCTATCGGACGAAGAGAGGCGGCGCGGCGTGATCGCCGCTTCGGCGGGAAATCACGCCCAGGCGGTGGCCTACCACGCGACGAAGCGCGGCATAAAAGCGCAAATCTGCATGCCGCTCACCACGCCGCTGGTGAAAGTATCCGCAACGCGCGGCTACGGCGCGGAAGTGATCCTGGCAGGCGCAAATTACGATGAAGCTTGCGAAGAAGCGGTTCGCCGCTCGAAGCAATTCGGCCTGACGTTCATTCATCCGTTCGATGATGAGGCGGTGATTGCCGGGCAGGGAACGCTGGGCCTCGAAATGCTCGAACAGCACGGCGACCTCGACGCGCTGATTATTCCAGTCGGCGGCGGAGGGCTGATTGCCGGCATAGCCTGCGCCGTAAAAGAAACCAATCCCAAAATAAAAGTGATAGGCGTGCAGTCCTCGCGTCTGGCGTCGATGAAGGCGGCGGTTGATAAAAAAGAGCTGGTCACCCTTCCCGCGAACAAGACCATCGCGGATGGAATTGCCGTGCGTTCCGCGGGAACGTTGACGTTTCCCCTGGTGCAGAAATACGTGGACGACATCGTTCTTGTGGACGAAGAGGAAATCGCCAGCGCTATTCTACAGCTTCTCGAAAAAGAAAAAATGCTCGCGGAGGGCGCGGGCGCGGCTGCAACTGCGGCGCTGTTGAACAAGAAACCTCCGAACCACGGACAAAAGCTCGGTGTTCTGGTCAGCGCCGGAAACATCGATGTGTCACTGCTTTCGCTGATCATACGACGCGGGCTGGTGAAGGACGGCCGCCTGGTGCGCCTGCGCATTCACCTGCCGGACCGCCCGGGCGCGCTGCAAGAACTTGCCGGCGTGATCGCCAATCAAAAAGCCAACATCGTGGAAACGATGTATGATCGCGCCTATTATGGCGTGGTGCTGGGAGACGCGGTCATCGACATCACCATGGAGACCCGCGGGCCGGAGCATGTCGCGGACTTGACCGCGGCGCTGGAAGCGTCAGGCTACAGCTTCGAGCGCGTACAATAGACTCTCTCGACGCTCGAGAAAATCCGTGGGTCTGAAGACTCGGGCTACAGCATCTGCGGCGCGTAACATTCCTGGAACCCGCGTCTTCAGAGGCGGG
>Ga0105245_10003541_pt1 | contig 13952 bp, 16 predicted proteins | sample KBSM54metaG_FD_81523 | JGI IMG/M metagenome (GOLD analysis project Ga0105245, IMG submission 81523) | Miscanthus rhizosphere microbial communities from Kellogg Biological Station, Michigan, USA - KBS M5-4 metaG | ecosystem: Host-associated > Plants > Roots > Rhizosphere > Soil | place... | reverse complement strand
GTGCAGGCTCCAGGCCAGCTACCGACTACTGGGTCACGGTGATCAAAACGATTAAAGCGAAGTACGATGAGTTCAGGTTCATTGCCGAAGCCTACTGGGACCTTGAATGGGAGCTGCAACAGCAGGGCTTTGATTTCTGCTACGACAAAAAACTCTATGACCGCATGGAACACGGGGACACCGAGGCCGTGCGCCAGCATCTGCTGGCGGATTCCGCTTACCAGCAGAAGATGGTCCGGTTCATTGAGAACCATGACGAGCCCCGGGCCGCGGCCACGTTCCAGGGCGGAAAAGGGCGCGCTGCAGCCGTGGCGGTCCTGACGCTCACTGGGGCCAGGTTGCTGCATGAAGGACAATTCGAAGGACGGAAGGTGCGGTTGCCGGTGTTTCTGGGCCGTCGCCCGGCAGAGCCTGTCGATCACGAGCTGGCGGGGTTCTATGCGCGTCTGCTGAAAGAAGTGGACCATGATGTATTTCGGAATGGTTACTGGCGATTGTGTGACCGCAGCGGCTGGCCCGATAACCAAAGCTGCCTGAACACTCTGGCCTGGTGCTGGGCCAAGGACAGCGAACGCTACTTTATCGTCATAACTTTCTCTGACCAGCCGGCCCAGGCGCTTGTCCGCGTGCTGTTGGACGAGCTGAGAGGGAAGACCTGGCACCTCAATGATCTGATGGCTGGGGAAACTTACGATCGGAGCGGCGATGAAATGCGCGATTCCGGAATGTATGTTGATCTGAAGCCATGGCAATGCCACTTTTTCAAGCTGAGCTTAGTGCAGGTGAAACCGGAGACGGCCGATACAAGCCATTTGCAGCCAGCACTGGTGAAATGATTGTTAGTCATCTAAAGAGGGTCGTGTTATCGGCGGCGCTGGTGTTCTTCACGGCGCCGCTTTTTTACGGCCAGGGCCTGGCTCCGCGCGCCTACGTGATCACGCCGGTCGATTCCACCGCCATCACTGTGACATCGGATATCCGCCGCGGAGGCGTTCTGTTCGACGAAAGCACGCCGATCACTGACTCAAGTGGCACCATCTGGCTGAACAATCCTACTTACTATCACTCTCTCAGCTTTTTTGGCCGCTCGTCCAACATCACCGCCGGATTGCCGTACGTGGTGAGCAGCTTCCAGGCATTGATAGTTGACCAGAGACAAAGCACATACCGCTCAGGCCTGGGCGACGGCGCTGTCCGCTTTTCCGTGAACCTGATGGGCGGCCCGGCCATGAAGCTGCCGGAGTTCATGAAGTGGAAGCAGAAACGCCTTCTAGGCGCCAGCCTTTTAGTTCAGGTTCCCACCGGGCAGTATGATCCGCGCCTGCTTCTCAATATCGGGACCAACCGCTGGGCGATCAAGCCGGAGGTTGGCTACTCAGAACGCCATGGCAAGTGGCTGACGGACGTCTATGGCAGTGTCTGGTTTTTTACCAAAAACCCGGAGTTCTTTTCCCACAACAGATTTGTTCCCGGCACGCAGTCAAAAACGCAGGCACCCATTGAGGTGGTGGAAGCACATCTAAGCTATGACTTCAAGCCGCGGCTCTGGGTCTCACTCGACGGCAATTTCTGGTACGGCGGCAGAAGCAGCGTCAACGGCCTTGAGAACCGCGCCACACTGCAAAAGAACTCACGCGTTGGGGCGACAGCGGCAATTCCCGTCACCGGGCGCCAGACGCTAAAGTTCAGCTACGACCGCGGGGCACTCATCCGCTTTGGCGGGAAATTCCAGTCTGTGCAGGTGGCGTGGCAGTACAGCTGGACAGGCGGGTGGTTGCCGAAGAAATGATGCTGCGCGAATTTGTGGCATCAGTGTTGATGGGCGCAGGTTCGCTGTGGAGAAGCGGAGGGGTGTTGATCTGGCAAGACGCCTTCTACCGAAGAGGATGATTATGAGAAGCAATCTGCGTGACGGCGCAATCAATACTTAAAGAAATCTAATCCGCAGGACCGCTGGCATTCCGCAGCCAACTGCCCATCACTGAACATTCCATTCCATCAATGGACGGTCGGCGCGTTGAAATACCGCTAGGAACAGCCTTCAGAGTTCCTGTCTACCTGCTTTTACGTCGTGTGGCATAGGGCCTCAAGGCAATCCAAAATGAAACAACCATGGCAAGTTGCACATCAGGGATCTTGCATACCGGAGAGCGTCGGCACTTTGATGCGCCAGACGCGACATTGCAGCGTTTCCGAAATCGAACCGACAAGAGGGAAGCTTGTCACAATGTATCGATTCCAATGGCCAATTCTGCGGTTTCTGCCGCTGCCCTGATCACGCTGCCTTGGTTTCCGGAACGACAAAGTCTGTCCACAGCAACGCCTGCAGCAGTTGCCACGAGTGAGTTGTTGAAGAGGAAGTTTTCATGATATGTGGCCTATCGGGTCCCTCATGGTGCAGTACGGACTTTCAACGGCATAGACATATCCAGTGAAAGCGCAGTCCCGTTCCATTCTGGGAATGGCAATCTTCGTGCCTGTTACTTCTCCGGTATGCAGTGATGTTGTACTCAATTCAAAAACTCAACTAGGAGGAAGTATCTATGTTTCGCAACATTCAATGGTCGGTCGTAAGAGTGCTGGGCCTGGGCGCCCTGGCTGTGGGTCTGCTGCCCAGCAGCGGGATTTCTCAGGTTAAGGCGTGCATCGGGTGCACACTGGCAACAGTAGGTAATCAGTCCACCGCCGTGTGTAGCGAGGTTGGAGCAAATGGCGCCCAGAATTGTACTACCCCGAATAATGTCTGCACGGTGGGTGGGAGCTGCGGTGGCGGTGGTGAAGAAATATAGAGTTTTGATCCCACACTCGAAGAGTAGTTACCTGGTGTAACCGATGTACGGGAGACATTCTGACAACCAGCAGCTTGTCTCCCGATTCTTTCACTTTAAATCCGCTCTGTGACGTGGATGGAAAAAGCAAAGTGTGGAGGATGCATTTCGGAAATGGCAGCCCTGGTGCATAACACTGCTCCGGTATGCGGTGATGTTGTACTCAATTCAAAAACTCAACCTAGGAGGAAGTATCTATGTTTCGCAACATTCAATGGTCGGTCGTAAGAGTGCTCGGTCTGGGTGCCTTGGCTGTGGGTCTGCTGCCCAGCAGCGGGATTTCTCACGCCAAGGCGTGCATCGGGTGTGGACTGGCAACTGTAGACAATCAGTCCACTGCCGTTTGCACCGAAATTTCAGGAGATGGCGCCCAGAATTGCACTACTCCCAACAACGTTTGCACGCTGGGTGGGAGTTGCAAAGCTGCACCGCTTGAAGAGTAGTTTTATGCGGTCTAACCGCTCCACGGGAGGCATCTGAAAACCAGCAGTTTGTCTCCCGCCTTTTTCACTTTAAACCCGCTCTGTGACGTGGATGGAAAAATTCAAGGTGTGGAGGATTCAATGCAGGCCGCAAGTAAACCAATAAACTGGGTGCTAAATTTCCTGAGTATCGCTCTTGCCATTTATATCGTCTGGACTCTAGGCCAGCGCTTACTATTCGCCAAACCTGGACCTAATCTAGCGCAGCATCTGCGGGTGGGAACCAACATAGCTCTTCCGGACACCAACTGGACCGTGAATCAGCGCACCCTGATTTTCGCATTGTCCACCGACTGCTATTTCTGTAAGGAGAGCATTGGTTTCTATAAGGACCTGTTGGCCTCCGCGAACTCCGCAGACGTTCGTACGATTGCAGTCTTTCGGCAGAGCGTGAATGAAGCCCGGTCCTATCTGGCTTCCGCAGGCCTGGACATCAAAGACGTGCGCCAGAGGGAGCTGGAAGGCTTCGGTGTTGCGGGCACGCCAACGCTCATTCTTGCTGACCAGTCCGGACACATTGTTTCCGCATGGGTAGGCAAGCTGGCTAAACCGCAGGAAGACGAAGTTTTCCAATCCCTCGGGCTAAAGAGAACCTCAGCTAACGCGCGGTTCACTCCAGTGGCAACGCAAAAAGGAGGGCCGAATGCTTCTTCCGGCGTTATCTCACCCGCACAACTGCGGGCAATCCTCCGCGCGAACCCGGAATATCCCATCATCGACATCCGTAACAGAAATGACTACAAGCTGGGCCACCTTACCGGCTCAGTGAATGTCCCATTTGACGAACTGGAAGAGCGGGCGCCGCATGAGGTCCCTGCTAATCAGCCGGTTGGGATCTATTGTCACTACTGCCCTCCCTGCGAGGCCCAAAAAGCAAGTCAGGGCTCGATGTCTCTCTGCACGGTGGCCGCCACTGTCCTGCGCTTCGGTGGTTTCACAAACTTCCAATTCGTAGGCGACGATCTGGAACATCTCAAGCTGGCTGGGCTGTCCATCAACGGTGAGAGCCACGAACGCTGAAGGAGATTATCCAATGCCAAGTCTCAATAGCCAACGGACAAGAATTCTGCTGATACCAGGGAGCCTGGTCCTGCTGTTTGCTGTGGCGACTCTTGTGCGCCCGCTGCGAATTTCGGCACACTCCATGGAGAACACGCTTTGCGACGGCCAGCTAGTGCTGGTGGAAACATTTCCTGCGAGCATACCCAAACGGGCAGACATAGTTGTTCTGCGCATTGCCGGCACAAACATGGTTCCCGGTGGACAAGGCGATCTTGTAATCAAAAGAATTGTCGGGCTGCCCGGTGACCGCATTCGCATCGTCAGAGGAACCGTTCTGGTGAATGGAAATCCACTGGACGAACCTTACGTTTACCACGGTCCGCTGTATCAGCGTGCGACCGATTCCTGGCCTGTGGATTTCAGCGGCGCAGGCCAAAGGGACATCGTGGTCCCTGAAGGCAATTTATTTGTCCTGGGTGACAACCGAGGACAATCGCTGGATTCACGTGTATGGGGACCTGTGGCGCAGCAGAGTGTTGCAGGTTACCTGTTGTTTAAGCTGAATTCCGCCACATCTTGCCGTGATTGAACTGCTTAACTGCCGGAATGGAGGAACAAAATGGCGGGACAGATTTCACTGAGCCACTTGCGGGCAAACATCCTTCAGGGCATAAGAACTCTGGCCAAGAGTCCGCGGTTCACCGTTCCGGCCCTCGCCATCATCGCTCTTGGCATCTTCATCGCTACGTTGGTGTTTAGTATTTTTGATGCCGTAATCCTGAACGCCTTGCCTTATACGCATGCAAACCGAATAGTTGCCCTGTTCGGCAAGTCTGAACGGGCCAGCGGCAGCCAGTTTCCGCTCTCTCGCAATGAGATCGAGCAGTTGCAAAGCGACGCAGGCATTTTCGAGCGGGTGGGATACTACGTTTACCTTGGCGATAAACGCCTCACCGATGGCGATGCCTCTTTACGCATCGGAAGCCTGCAGGTGTCGCCGGACTTCTTCCGCGTCTTCGAAATGGAACCTATCCTGGGACGCCCGTTCAGGCCGGAAGAGTTTCAACCCGGGAAGAACGACTCCGTCATCATTGCCTATGGACTATGGCAGCGGCAGTTCTCTTCTGATCCGCAGGTGATTGGCCGCGTTATTCACCTTGATGGCGCACCCTATACCATCGCGGGCGTAATGCCTGAGGGCTTCCGCTTCCCCACGCCAGAGGTGCGCGCATGGTTTCCTGATCCGGTGTCTTCTCAGCCAGATAAGGCCGCGGACAAGCTGGCCGTAGCGCGCGTGAGGGCCGGCAGCAGCCTGGCCCAGGCGCAAGCTGCCCTGGCGGTGGTTTCTTCGCGCCTTCGACAAGGCCCGTTCAACCGCCCAGTTTTTCCTGACTTCACCATATCCGCAATCAACCTGCGAGAACAGGTCGTGGGAAGTTCCGGGAAGATCCTGCTGCTGCTGCTGCTGGCGGTCGCCCTGGTCCAGCTCATTGTTTGCGCCAACGTCACCAACCTGCTGCTGGCCAGAAATGCGCTGCGCAAAAAAGAAGCAGCCATCCGCATAGCGCTGGGCGCAAGCCGACTGCGTGTGATTCAGGAACTCCTGGTCGAAAGCTTACTCCTTGGCATGGCCGGCTGCGTTTTGGGCCTGATATTGGCGGCAGGAGGAATCCACGCGGTAAGAATCACGTTCGCCCAGTCTTTGGACAATTGCGGACCGTTGGTGATGGATTTCTTTGTTCTGAGCGCCTCGCTGGCCCTCTCAATATTTTCAGGAATTGCATTTGGCCTGCTGCCGGCAATCCGCGCCACAGCCGTCAGCCCCAATCACGTCTTGCAGGAGGGCTCCGGCGGATCGCGCGCAGGGTTCGGGCTGCTGCGGGGGCATCGTCTCCAGAGCGTGCTCACCACATCGCAAATTACGCTGGCCCTGGTGCTGTTGATTGGGTTTGGCCTGTTGTTTAGAAGCTTATCAAGAATCATGAACGTGGACCCGGGATTCAACCCACGGAAGCTGATCGCAATCCAATTCGGGACCCTCAATGGTTCAGGGCAGAAGGCAACTGTGGCCCTCAATCAAGTGCTGTCGAACGTTCGGCAATTGCCGTCAGTGCAGAGCGCGGCCATCAGCAGCATGCGGCCCTTTCTGGGGGTCAGCATCGCAATGCTCTTTTCCGCGCAAACAGCGGAGGGCGACTGGGTGAACAGCCCCGCGATCGAAGCGCAGGCAGTCAGCGCAGACTACTTCAAAACCCTGCAGGTCCCCATGATCTCCGGGCGCACATTCAGCGACCATGACACGAGTAGTTCTCCCTGCGTGGTGGTGGTCAGTTCCGGCCTGGCGCGCATCTTCTGGTCGGATGGGAACCCGCTGGACCGGCAGATTGACTTGAATGGCGGGTTGGGTGGACAACCTGCAATCTGTCGCGTGATTGGCGTTGTGAGCGACGTGAAGGACGTTTTTCTCCAGGGAACAGGGCACCCCGAAATCTATTTTCATTTTGCGCAGAGAAACCTGGGCACGCATGCAATGCTGATCCGGACGGATGAGAATGGGCTGGTTTCCACCAGTGAGGTGCTCCATGCCGCGCACGCCATTGATGGTTCCCTGGATGCGGACTCAGTTGCGAGTCTCGATCAACTCATAAGCAATTCAGCCTACCAACCGCGGTTGCGCGCAACCGTTCTGGGCCTGTTTGCCGTGCTCGCAGTCGCGCTTGCCATAACCGGATTGTATGGAGTTACCAGCCATTCAGTAGGGCAAAGAACCAAGGAATTCGGCATCCGCGTGGCGCTGGGCGCAACCCGGGCAAATCTTGTCCAGATGGTCCTGTGGGATTGCATAGTGCTAATTGGCGTAGGAGTCATCGCCGGCAGTTTTGTGGCCCTGGCCGTGACTCGCTCATTTGCCAGCATGTTGTATGAGATCAAGCCGGCTGACCTGCTAACTTACGTTTCCACAGGAGCGCTACTCATGGTGGTGGCGCTTGCGGCCAGTTGTGTCCCGGCCCGGCGTGCGACAAAGTTATCTCCCAATGCCGCGTTACGCGAGGAGTAAAGCAACTATTTTTGAAGGAGGAATATTCCATGTGGAGATTCTCAGTAAGAATGTTACTAGCAATGACGATCATATTTTCCGTTCCGGCCCATTCTCAAACCACGTCGTCGGCCAGGTTCTCCGGGCGTAGCCTGCGCACGATTACGGAAACCACCGTGGCCCCTCTCTATCCCCAGGATGCAATCACGGCCCGGCGGACGGGAGTGGCCGTGGCTTTGGTGACCGTCACGGAGAAGGGGGTTGTGTCCAAGGTCGAGGTGCTGGAGGCCCCGTCTCCTTCGATTGGAGCCTCTCTCTCAGAGGCACTGTCCCAGTGGCGCTTTAAGACCGCGACCATCGATGGCCATGCGACAGGATATACGGGCAAAGTGACCTATTACTTCGTTTTCCAAAATGGAAAACCGGCTGTGCTCGATCCCAACCAGGCGCCGTATATAGGACGCTGGCCGACAAAAGCGCGTTCGTGACGCTTTGCATCATCGACACAAATGAAGTTTTCGGGGTGCAAGTAATCGTGCATAGTCTGTGCAGGTGGCGTGGCAGTACAGCTGGACAGGCGGGTGGTTGCCGAAAAGATGATGCTGCGCGAATCTGTGGCATCAGAAATGGAAGTAGACTACCCCCTCCCCCTACGTCAACTACGATTCCAAAGCACTTATCACGATCCATCCCAGAGCTTCCCACGGCATTTTTGCGACCCTCTGCCGATGTACCCTCAGCCAGACCCCCACCCCCCTATAGCTTTCATTGAGAACAAAGGCCTAACTGTCATTCGACCGAGCGGTCAACCGAGCGGTCGAAGCCTTTTTTTACGTAATTTCAAGCTCGCTTTGCGGTGTTTGCTCGCCCGTGTGCGACTCGCAGTTTTCAAAGATCTTTGTGTAGCTTGCACCCTGAGGTGCTGCCGAATTTTAGCCGATTTGAGCGAGCGAATCAAGAGCGAATTGAGGAAATGCTATTTGCATCCCTCCGCTTTTCTCATGGCTACAAACTTGGCCGTGGTGTTAACTGTGTTGGCATAGTCGAATAGTTTATTAGCGCCAAAATGGGCGTCGACGCCAGCAATCTGATTATGCGGCAATCACCTCCCCATAAATGCGCTCTAACATTTGGAATACCTCCGACGGAGGGAGTTTCTCCAAACTGAGCTGTTCAGGAAGCAATCCAATCCGAAGGATTTGATCCTGACCTTTGCCATTGAACTCTTTGATTGCTTTGAGCATTGCTGATATCACCAACTCCAACTCCGACCTGGCATTGCGCGGGTAATCCCCAGGCAGAGCTACCCCGGAAATTGCATACTTGGGCAGTCCTCGCTCAACCAAACCTGTAGGAGCCTTAAGAACACGCGCTTCAAAGAGCGGTTGAGGGGGATTGAACCCGTAACGTTCTACCGCATCCATCTGCGAGACCTTGAGGGCATCCAGTTGCTCAGTCTTTGTCACGGTTGGTCCATTCCCGACTGCATAGCTCACGTAGGGCAATTGCGTGCTTTGAGACCGTAGTCTCTCGATGAGTTCAATATCGGTGCTGAAGATCACAAGTGTGGGCTTCATCATGGATCCACTTTCTTTGGGGGGCTTAGCTGGTTCAGCTTGTTGTTCGGAATTAGGGTCCCTTGTCCTTCGCCCGCTGCACTGTGTGGCGGAGAAGACTTTACTAGATCAGCTGGTGCTTCGGTTGAGAAAACTGACGTTTTCTCTCCAAAAGTTTTTGTGGCAGCCTGTCCGAAGCTTTCAGCGTCGGCTTGGTTGAAAAAGAAACCTTTAAATTCAGTTCCATTCGGTGCGGGGCTAAATGCACTTAACGATTCGATGCTCTCCGCTTCCGCCGGTCCTACCGCTCGAAACAGACTGAAGGTAGACGGTGCGGTGACGGTGTCAACGATTCCGATTCCTCCAGTAACAACACCAGTCGCGGCCAATGCGCCATTCATGCTAATCATGCCTGCGGCCTGAGCTTCATTCTTTGGCTGCAATTGGGGAATCTCTGGCGTTGTGCCTGGAACGTAGACTCCATTGTGCACCGCCGAATTCACCGTAATGTTGACAGTTGAAGTGACGGTGTTTACCAGCGCCTTACCCTGGCCGACCGCCACTTGCGGCGTAGCTTTGGCCAGATGGTCTATTTGGGCCGGTGTTTTTGCTGCAATGTCAATGCAAATTCCGTCGGGGCAATGGCCATCGCCGTCGTACCGCGTGGTGGGGATGTTTCTGACATACGTGCAGAGATTCAAGCTCTGGGGATCGGAGAACTCAGCGTAGGGAACAGCGGTCGCCTTGCCGCCCAATCCGCCGATACCCACCTTCCCAGACCGTTCGAGTAATACCTCGCCCCGAAATAATCGAGCTGTGTTTCTGAATCTCTTTCTTTGCCTGTGAATTTGTAATGGTTGGAATCGTTGTTGACGAACTGAAGCTCGCCGCCCCAGGGATAGAAATCGGATTCACTCTTGATGTTTCCCGAGGCGTCGGTAATGACCGAAGCGGTTTTGAGATGATCAGAGAAATAGTAAAAAACGCCATTGGTGCTCTTGCGGGCGACGCGCTCGCCATCGAAGAACACATATTCGTCGGTCAGGTTTCCGCTTAGGTCGCTTTCGCCCACGATCCCCGCCGTCATATACCAATAGAGCGTTCCCGTGCTGCCGCTGGATTTGCGCACGCGGTTGCCGTCGCCGTCATATGTGTACGCGTAGCCAGCGGCTCCGGTGAGGCGGTTTTCCTGGTCATAAGAGTAGGTCTGCGTGGGCGGCGTGGCGTTAAATGTCATGTTGCCCGCAGCGTCATAGAGATAGTCTGCGCCGCCGGTGGCGTGTATCCAGTTATGGGCGTCAGCGGTGAGACTGAGGTTTTCTCCGGCGCAGGCGGGCGGCGCTGGGGTCTGGAGCAATGCTTTGGTGATCAGATTGCCCCACGCGCCGTAGGTATAGGTATTGCCCCAGAACTTCTTCAGGCCACCCAGGACGGTAACGTTGCAGTCGGTCCCCGCATTCCGGGCCGAGATAAGGCGGGTCAGCGGACGTGCATCACGTCGCCGGAACGGTCTGCTGCTGTGGCTGTGAAGCCCCCCGGATTTGTGCGCCCACTAGGCCGCAAAAGAGCGCCTCTCCGAAGGAGAACAAAATGCCGAAAAATGCCCAGTAATAAAGCAGCGGCAGATTACCGACGGGCCGAACGGCGCGCGTGGCAATGAACGTCACTACGATTGAAAGAATGCCCGCACCCACAAGGCGAGCCAGCACAATGTTGCTCCATTTACCCGTCAGTACGTATGCCATTAGCTCGATGCAAACAGCTGCAACTAGAGCCGCTGCGATTAGACCAATCCACATATCCAAACGAAACTCGCTTAGATTGGTCGATCCCCGGCTGCCCAGCAGGTTTGTGAGATAGCCGCCTAGGATCCAGAACGTGAACAACGCTAGAATGTAAGCCGCTGTGGAAACACATGCAGCAAGTACGTATCGCCAGAACCCGCGACCCAAGTATGGCCAACTATCCGTAAATGCGATTGCAGTAAGAATCGCGAGGAAAAAAAGCGGCCCAACACCGATGCTTAAAACCGTGAGCGATACCTTTCCAAAGGCAACAGTGATGATCCCTGCGGTGAAACCTGCCAATAAAAATATAATTTGTTGTCTCGTCATATTGGCTCCTGCGGTTTGATCGGCTTCTCTGGCTGTTTCAGGTCGGAAACATGGCCAGATTCTTGCTTGGTAAAGACTTGGGTCGTGGTGACATTGCCCTTGTCATCCATGCTGTACCTGTACACCTCTAGTGATGGAAAATCCTTGGCGCTGCTACCCGGATCAATGCCTACTTTTCCATCTGGTGTAACTGCCAGATTTAGATGGTTGTCGATGCTGCCGAGAACGGCCCCGCCCATTGAATAAGAACTGTGCGCGTCCTGGCTGACTTGGAAATAAGTGTTGCCTTGTTTGTCGGTTTGAGTACTACTGACGTTCGAGCCGCCTACTCCTTTTGGGCCTACATCTTTGACGATAATGCCACTCCTGTTAATCGTCTCGTCCGTCTTGGTTGCGGTGTGTTTGCTTGGATCAACAACGAGGCGAGTTTCGATCCGTGACGTGCCGCCCTGTCCGTTCGGTCCTCGTCCATCACCCCGGCCAATCACTCCGACAGTGTTGGATGAGATGTACGACGCAACGCAGACTCCCACCTGGCCGGGTCCTAATCCTGAAGGCGTCCCGCAATGTCCATCAGGATCATCTTTCGAAAGTGGGTTGTTCCGAACGTAAGCGTACTGATTGAGCGTCTGCGAATCATGCAGATCAACGAAGGGGACAGGGACGGGTTTCGGCGACCAATCCGGCGTCACGAATCTGCCAAGTGCTGACCCGTAGTAGCGAGCACCGTAATTGTCCAACCCAGATTCGGAATCGCGTTCTTTGCTGGTAAATTTATAGTGGTTCACTCCAGCGCCAGTAATAACATACTCTGTCCCAAATGGTGAATAATCCGACTCTTCTTCCGGAATACCCGAAGAGCTTGCAACCATGCTCGTAGAATTCAGGTGATCTGACAGGTAGTAATGCACAGTGTCGGCTGGGAGATCGATGCGCGCAATACGCCTGCCGCCGAAATAAATATATTCGGCGGTGAGATTTCCTGATCCATTCGACTTCAGCCAGAGTACTGCTTCCCATGGACCAGTAACGCTTTACCGCCGCGCCGGTAGATCCAGAAAACAGGAAAGGCCGGTGGGGCCACCCGCCTTTCCGTTCAACAAACCGAGAGCTTTGATCAGCGAGATATCTTGCTCAACAGTTTTTGGAGCCGATCCCATTGTGGCTCAAATTGTTCAACATTGGTTACTTGTTTGAGAAAGGCAGGTCTTTCAACATTGTAGTAATACGCAAGCCTATCGAGTTGGAGCTTTTCAAGTAAAGCTGGCAAGTTGTGAAGATGATCGGCTTCGATACTGCACTTCTCGGCAAGGCCATCATTTCCGAAAGCTCGGATGCGCAGGAGGCCTGTCTGCAGCAGGTCGCACAGAATTCTTCTTATTTCCTCTTCGTGCTTCATCATGGCTATTTCCGAACCGGTAGAACTCCCACCGGGCCACTGTCCCAAGCGGCCCCACTTTGCTTCGCCGAGCCAACGCGATCAGGTTTGGGTGGGTACCCGCCGCCCATTTAAACCACTATCGTTTCCCCGCGACGTGCAATCTGGTAAGACTCGTACTCCTTACTTACGTCGCGCAGAACAAGCCGGTCTCCATTTGAAAAATCCAGTTCAAGGGTCCCATCTGTTTGGCCTTGAACTTCTCTCACCTTCGAGCCCAGCAAACCGACAGTACGAGCGGCGGCATGGACAGCGCCCGGTCTCCACTGCTCAGAACCAAGCCCCGCGGTATATTCAAACTCTCCCTCCACAGACAAGGTCACATCGTCGTCAAATGCGAAGATCACTTGATTAATGCCTATCGCGACCTGAATGACCTCTCGGTCTCTCAGGAAAGAAAGATTGATATTGCCTTTTAATCCGTGCATGATCTCACCTTTAAAGTGGAGTGTGGGTCTTAGCCGGAATATCCGGCTTATTCGTTGCTGGGTTCACTGGCTGCCCTTGGTTATTGTAGGTGCGAACGTAGCCATCTGGATATCTGCCTTGAGCGTCAGGTCCCATAATGCGCGTGGTATTCGCGTTACCTGTTGTGCCCGGCTCCCGATACACGATTCCATTACCGTTTGCCGCTGGTTCCGCAGCTTGGCCAGGTTTAATGACGACGGCTGTGCCACTCGGCCCTACCATCACTTGGCCGTTTGCATTGGGTTGAGGAACAGAAGCTGCAGGTGTTGCAGCGCTTGTACCGCTAGCCTTTGCGTTCAGGGCAGAGGCTGCTGGAGCAAGCATCAAAACGATACCACCCGCTTTGCCTCCATCCTCAACGGCCGCCAAAGCCCGCTGTGTTGTGTTTCCGCTATCCCATACCGTGCCGCTGGCTTCGCCCACGGTACCTAACCCAACCACGCCATTGACAACATCTCTAGTCGCGCCTGATGTAAATGACAGGGTAGCAGCAAGCGCCGGACTCTTGAGGTTCTTGGCCGTTTCATCCAAGGACGCCGCGGCTTTGTTAACTGAGTCCATGACAATGTGAGCACATTGACCGAGTGGCCAACAATGCCCATCCGGATCAGCTTTGCTCGCCGGGTTTCCTCCGACAAACCCGTACAGATTCAGACTCTGCGGATCGCGGAAATCTGCGTACGGCACCGGCACGGGTGTTGGGCTCCAATCGGCTGACACCCACCGTCCCAATCCGTTTGAGTAATATCTGGCTCCGAAATAATCAAGTTGCGTTTCGGAATCGCGTTCCTTGCCGGTGAACTTGTAATGATTGGAATCATTGTTGACGAACTGAAGCTCGCCGCCCCAGGGATAGAAATCCGACTCGCTCTTGATGTTTCCAGATGCGTCGGTAATCACCGAGGCAGTTTTCAGATGATCAGAGAAATAATAGAAAACGCCGTTCGTGCTCTTGCGCGCGACGCGCTCGCCATCGAAGAACACATATTCGTCGGTCAGGTTTCCGCTCAGGTCGCTTTCGCCCACG
>Ga0105245_10003534_pt1 | contig 13975 bp, 3 predicted proteins | sample KBSM54metaG_FD_81523 | JGI IMG/M metagenome (GOLD analysis project Ga0105245, IMG submission 81523) | Miscanthus rhizosphere microbial communities from Kellogg Biological Station, Michigan, USA - KBS M5-4 metaG | ecosystem: Host-associated > Plants > Roots > Rhizosphere > Soil | place: Michigan... | reverse complement strand
GGCGGCCGCGAGCCGTGCGCCCGGGCGGCGCCAGACCCTGCACGCGAATACTGCAGGTTCTTCTCTCTCCAGAACCGTTCGCCGCTGCGAGGCTCGAGGCCGAACGATTCCGCCCGACCCGGGCGGCGGCAGCCGGTCCACAGCCGTGAACGAACGCATCCTGATCATCGACGACGACGCGGTTGTCCAGGACGTCGCACGAGCCGCGCTCGAGCGCGACGGCTACATCGTGCACTCCGCCGCCGGCGGCGACGAGGCACTGTCGCTCACGGCCGCGCGCTCGCCGGCCCTGCTCGTCCTCGACCTCGGGCTCCCGGACATCTCGGGCGAGACCGTTCTCCAGGAGGTGCGGCGCCGCTCGCAGGTGCCGATCCTCGTGCTGAGCGCGAGGGGGCGCATGGAGGAGCGCGTCAAGGGCCTCGGGCTCGGCGCCGACGACTATCTGCCCAAGCCGTTCAGCCCGCTCGAGCTCGTCGCGCGCGTGAAGGCGCTGCTGCGGCGGACCGGCGGCGACCCGGCGCCGCGCGACCTGCTCGCCTTCGACGGCGGCCGGCTCGAGATCGACAGCGTCCGCCACGAGGTGCGCGTCGACGGCCGCGCGTGCGCACTCACCCGCAGCGAGTACGACCTCCTCCTCGTGCTCGCCCAATACGCGGGCCGCGTGTACACCCGTTCGGAGATCACCTACCGGCTGCGCGGCGACGACTTCGAGGGCGACGAGCGCATGATCGACGTCCACGTCCGCAACCTGCGCCGCAAGATCGAGGTCGATCCGGCGCACCCGCGGTGCATCGAGACGGTCCGCGGCATCGGCTATCGCCTCGGGGTCGAGCCGACGTGATTCGTCGCCGTCCGCTCGGGGTCCGCGTGTACCTCGTGGCGGCCATGATGCTGCTTGCCATCGTCAGCGTCGCGGTCAGCGCGGTGGTCATCAACCGCGGGGTCGACACGGAGCTGCGTGAGTTCTCGCAGCGCGACCTGCGCTTCTCGGCCACGAACGCCGCCGAGATGGCGGCCAGCGCCTACCTGGAGGTCGGCGGTTGGTCCGAACGGCCGGTTCTGGCGTTGCGGGCCGTCGCGGCAGAGCACGGCGACGAGGTCGTCGTGCTCGGGGAGCAGGGGCGCCCGGTCATGGGCTCGCCGGCGACGGCGACGGACTGGGCCGACGGCGAGCGCGCGCCGATCGTGGTCGACGGGCGCCAGGTCGGCACGATCGTCGCCACCCCGTCGCGGACGGGCGACGTCGACAACGCCGCGGAACGCCTCGACCGCAGCCTGCAGGCGCGAATGGGCGGGCTGCTCCTGGAGTCCGGGCTGTTCGCCGCCGGCCTCGCCCTCCTGCTCGCGCTCCTCATCGCGCTGTACCTCGCGCGGCCGCTGCAGCGCCTCACCGAGGTGGCGCGCCGCATGAGCGCAGGTGAGATGGAAACGCCGGCCGCGGCGCCGCGCGGCGGGCGGGAGATCACCCGGCTCGGCCAGACCATGGATCGCCTCGCCGCGGCGCTGCGCCATCAGGACGAACTGCGCCGGGCGACCGCCGGCGACGTGACGCACGAGCTGCGCGGCGCCCTCGTCGGCGTCGTCGCCCGCGTCGAGGCCGTTCGGCACGGCCTTGTCGACGACAAGGACGCCGCGCTTGCGCAGATCCAGGACGACGCGCACCGCGTACGCCGCCTCGTCGACGACGTGGATCGCCTGGCCGAGGCGCAACGGTCGGGCCTGCTCGTGCGCAAGCGCCCCATCGACCTCGACGCCATCGTGCACGCCTCGGTGGCCGGCTACGCAGACCGGTGCCGGGCACTGTCGATCACGTTGACCCACCGGGTGGCGCGCGCGCGCGTCGTCGGCGATCCGGAGCGTCTCGCGCAGGTCCTGGACAACCTCCTGTCGAACGCGCTGCGGTACACCGACCCGGGCGGCCGGATCGCCGTCTGCCTCGCCGTGCGCGGGGACGTGGCCGTGATCGAGGTTGCGGACTCCGGCGTGGGAATCGCGCCCGAGGACCTCGGGCACGTCTTCGACCGCTTCTGGCGCAGCCCCGAGGCCCGCGCCCGCGCCGCCGACGGATCCGGGGTGGGGCTCGCCCTCGTCTCGGATCTTGTGCGCGTTCACGACGGCCACGTCGCGGTTGCGAGCGAGCCGGGGCAGGGGACGACGTTCACCGTCTCCCTTCCGCTCGCCGAGCCGGCGGCCGCGGAGCGGCGACCCGCTCCCGCCGCGGTGCCGGACCTCTGGCGTCGTCGTGGCGAGCTGGCGCCCGCGACCGCCACGGCGGCGCAGGTCGACGCCCCTCGGGCGCACTTGTAGTCGCCCCCCGGCGCGACGCGACTCCCGCGATCCCGAGCCCGGACTACCGGAAATTCGATGCGCCCGTTTAACCGAAAATGCGGCGGTCGCCGGCTGTTGCATGAACTCGCACCCAGCCCGGCGCAGGGTTCGCAGACTGCTGTCCCTTCATGGCTTCTTCATGAGCCCGTGAGGGATTTCTTCATGTGACGCGGAGAGGGTCCTGCTCGCCGCGGGCGCGGGGTGCGCCCGCCGGATACCACTCGAACGGGGGGAGGGCCTCTCCATGTCTGGAACGAACCAGGCACGCCGTACCCGTAACAATCGTCACCGCTGGTGGCGGGTGTTCCACCGAACGGCCGTCTTCTCGGCGATGCTGTTCCTGGTCGCCGAGGTGGCCGTGGTGGCCGTGTCATCTGTGCGGCCATCGCGCGCGAAAGCTGCGACCGCGCCGACCGGGCAGGGATTTACCGTCACGCCCGGTGATCTCGCGTTCATCCTGAAGCAGATCAACATCGCTGAGCGCCACGCCCATACGCTGGCGACCACGCCCGGCAACACCGACCCGTGCGTGGGGCTCGTCGCCTCGCCGGGCGACGACATCCCCAACGACGAGCAGGTTCCCGACCGTCTGACGTCGTACGGGCTGCGTACCGTCGACGGCTCCTGCAACAACCTGGTCCAGGGCCGCGAGCACTTCGCCGCGTCCGACCAGACGTTCCCGCGGCTCGCGAAGCCGCCGGTGTTCCGCGAGGCGGAGCCCGTGCCGCCCGGCTTCCCGGCCACGCCCGGCACGCCGACGACCGGCAACACGACGTACGCGTCGAAGAAGGGCGATGTCTACGACTCCCAGCCGCGCGTCATCAGCAACCTCATCGTCGACCAGACCTCGGAGAATCCGGCGGCGATCGAGGCGGCGCTGCACCCGGTTCGCAGCCAGGACCCGAACGGCGGCGTCACGCTGTGCTCGGTCCCTCCGACGGCCTCGGATCCGGCCGACTGCGTGCCGCAGCACAAGACGCTCTTCATCCCGAACGTGACCACGGACGTCGGCCTGTCGCCGCCGTTCAACTCGGTGTTCACCTTCTTCGGCCAGTTCTTCGACCACGGCGTCGACCAGACCGTCAAGAGCGGCTCCACGGTGTTCGTGCCCCTCCAGCCCGACGACCCGCTGATCACGCTGGGCCCGAACGGCATCCCAGGCGACGGCGACGAGGTGCCGGCAGGCCAGCGGTTCATGGTCCTCACACGCGCCCAGAACCAGCCCGGCCCCGACGGCATCCTCGGTGACCGCGCGTCCACGCCGGACGTGGACGAAAGCGCCGACGACGTCCAGGACGCGACCAACACGGACACCCCGCTGGTCGACCAGAGCCAGACGTACACCTCGCACGCGTCGCATCAGGCGTTCCTGCGCGAGTACACGATGGTCAACAACCGGCCGGTCAACACCGGCAAGCTGCTCGGCGATCCCGTGCGAGCGGCCGGTCCCGACGGCATCCTCGGCGACAACCCGGACACGCCCGTGGACGAGAGCGCCGACGACCTCAAGGACAGCGGAATGTCGACCTGGGCGTCGGTCAAGAAGCAGGCCGCCGACAAGCTCGGCCTCCAGCTCCAGGACAAGGACGCGACGAATATCCCGCTGCTCGCGGTCGACCCGTACGGCAACATCATCCCCGGCCCGGACCGCGGGCTGGCGCAGTACGTCACCAAGACGGGCCTCGTGGAGGGCGTGCTCGACGACCCCGCGACGACGGATGTCAATGAGGCCACGCCGGTCCCCGACAACGCGGTCTACTTCGACACGCCGTTCCTCACCGACATCTCCCACAACGCGGACCCGAGCCCCCGGCGTGACGCCCAGGGGGTCCGGTTCACGCCGACGCCGGACGACGACAGGGTCGTGAACGACCCCACCCGGCCCCTGGCGGACCCGCGGACCTTCGACAACGAGCTCCTCGACACGCACTTCACCGCCGGTGACGGCCGCGTGAACGAGAACATCGCGCTGACCGCGGTGCATCAGATCTTCCACTCGGAGCACGACCGCCTGGTGGACTACATCAAGGGCGTCCTCGAGAGCGACACGTCGACCGGGGGGCTGGCGGTGCTCGCGCAGTGGCAGCGCACGACCGGCCCGAACGGCTGGAACTACGGCGATCGGCTCTTCCAGGCCGCGCGCTTCATCACCGAGATGGAGTACCAGCATCTCGTGTTCGAGGAGTTCGCCCGGAAGCTCGTTCCCGCGATCCGGCCGTTCCACCTCTACCACTCCGACCTGAACTCGGTTATCCCGGCCGAGTTCGCGCACGCCGTCTACCGCTTTGGGCACTCCATGCTCGACGACGACGTCGCGCGCACGAACGCGGACGGGTCGAAGAACAACCTGAAGTTGCTCACGGCGTTCCTGAACCCGCCGGAGTTCTTCAACGGCGGCGCGGCCGGCACGCTCACGCCGGAGGAGGCCGCCGGGAGCATCTTCATGGGCTCCTCCGACCAGACCGGCAACGAGATCGACGAGTTCGTCACGGAGACGCTGCGCAACAATCTGCTCGGCCTCCCGCTCGACCTGCCGACGATCAACATGACCCGCGCCCGTGAGGCGGGCGTCCCACCGCTGAACGTGCTCCGCAAGGAGATCTTCGCGGACACCCAGGACGGGCAGCTGACTCCGTACAAGAGCTGGTCGGACTACGGGCAGCACCTCAAGCACCCGGAGTCGCTGATCAACTTCGTCGCGGCCTATGGCCGGCATCCGTCGATCCTGGCCGCGGACGGCTATCTGGCCAAGCGCAACGCCGCGCGGGCGATCGTGAACCCCGCGACCGGCGACGTGCCGCCCACGGACGCCGCGGACTTCATGTTCGGCACCGGTGACTGGGCCAGCACACCGAACGGCGAATCGAGCACGACCAAGGTCGGCCTTGACAGCGTCGACCTGTGGGTCGGCGGCCTCGCCGAGGAGACGCAGCTGTTCGGCGGCCTGCTCGGCAGCACGTTCAACTACGTGTTCCAGAACACGCTGGAGAACCTGCAGGACGGCGACCGGTTCTATTACCTGGCCCGCACGCCGGGCATGAACCTGCGCACGCAGCTCGAGGGCAACTCCTTCTCCGAGTTGATCGAGCGCAACACTCAGAACACGACCGCGCTGAAGTCCGACGCGTTCGCGACGGCCGACTGCAAGTTCATCTTGGCGAACCTGCACACGCCGAACACGAATACCGTGCCGCTGCCTCCGGACCTGTTCCCGCCGATCCTCGGCCCGGGCTCGGTCGCTGACGACGCGGCGTCGGACTGCGACGAGAACCAGCTCCTGCAGGCCCGCCCCGAGCCCGACGGCAATCCGACCATCGCGTACCGCTCGCGGAACAAGGTCGATCCGGTCGGCATCAACGGGCAGGCCGTGTACCAGGGTGCAGACCTCGTCGTCGACAAGGTGTTCGGAGGCAACGACAACGACACCCTCTGGGGCGCCGGTGGCAGTGACGTTTTCGACGGCGGCGGCGGCGACGACACCGTCCTCGGTGGCGACGGCAACGACCGGATCGCTGACTTCGCCGGCGCTGACACGCTGAAGGGCGGTCCGGACAACGACGCGATCGACGCCGGTCCGGGGGACGACCTCGTGATCAGCGGCGACGGCTCGGACTTCACCAATGGTGGAGCCAACGACAACGAGACGTTCGGCGGCCCCGGCAACGACTTCATCATGGCCGGCCAGGGCGCGGACGCCGTGTTCGGCGACGGTGGAGACGACTGGATCGAGGGCGGCTCCGGCCAGGACCTCCTCCAGGGTGACCACGGCGCGCCGTTCTTCGACGACCCGGGTGAGGTCAAGCCCGGCAATGACGTCTTCGTTGGTCAGGTCGGCGAAAACGACTACGACACCGAGGGCGGGGACGACCTGATGTCCCAGAACTCGGCCGTGGACCGCAACGCCGGCGCGGGCGGCTTCGACTGGGCGTTCCACCAGTACGACACGGTCAGTGCCGACGACGACATGGCAATCAACAACAACCTCGATTTCCTTGGCCTGCCCGGCGTGGTCAACCGTGACCGGTGGCAGGAGACGGAGGCCGACTCGGGGTCGAAGTTCAATGACGTCATCAAGGGCGTCGACGACAGGCCCGATGCGATCGGCGGAGCCGGGTTCACCGGCTGCGACGTGCTCGACCAGGACGGTCTGGACCGCATCACCGGGCTCGAGGCGTTGCTGCCTCGGACCCCCGGTGCCACGAGCCCGCTCGACGGCTCCCTGGCCGCCGTGCAGGCGCTGACCCCGGTTTCGTGCCCGCTGTCGGGCCCGATCTGGGGCGAGGGGGACATCCTCCTCGGCGGCGGCGGTAGCGACGACATCACCGGTCGCGGCGCCGACGACGTCATCGACGGCAACAAGTCGCTGCACGTCGAGATCAGCGTTCGCAATCACGACAACACCGCGATCGAGGTCGGGCACACCGACCTGATGGAGGGCCAGTACCTGCGGGACGCAGCCGGCAACCTGACCGGACCGACGCTGCAGGCGGCCGTGAACAACGGCGACGTCGACCCCGGGGATCTCCGTGTTCGGCGTGAGATCGTTGACGCGCCCGCGACCGACGCAGGCGTCGACACGGCCGTCTTCCTCGGCCCGAGGTCGAGCTACACCATCACGTCCGGAACGGGCGGGGCGATCACGGTCGAGCAGACCGGACCGCTCGGGGCGGCAGTCGGGACGATCCCGGCACAGAAGGTCAGTGACGGCATCGACACGCTGACCAACATCGAACAGTTGAAGTTCCAGGATCAGACGGTCGTCCTCGGTCCGCCATCCGCGCCCAGTGGCGTGTCGGCGACCGCCGCCAGCACGCAGGCAACGGTCAGCTGGACCGCGGCCACGAGCGACGGCGGGAGCTCGATCACGAGCCAGGAGATCGTCGTGAGCTCGGGCGGCTCGGTCGTCAAGACCGTGACGGGTCTCTCCGCCACGGCGACGACCAGCGTCGTGACGGGTCTGACGAACGGCACGCCGTACACCTTCCAGGTGCGCGCCGTGAACGCGTTCGGTTCCGGCCCGCTGTCGGCGGCGTCCGCCGCCGTGACGCCGGGCGGTCCGCTCACCGCTCCGACGAACGCGGTCGCCGTCCGCGGTGCCACAGGCGGATCGGTGAGCCTGTCCTGGAATGCCGCGACCGGCGGAACCAAGCCGATCACGGGCTACCAGATCCAGGTCCGCATCACCGTCCTGGGCATCACGGTCGTGCTCCGTACGGACACGGTCGCGGGCACCGGGACGACGCGGAACATCACCGGCCTGACCAACGGGGTCACGTACACGTTCCGGGTGCGCGCGGTCACGGCGGCCACGCTCACGGGGACGATCCCCACGGCCGATCAGGGTCCGCTGTCGGCGGCCTCCAACGCGGTCACGCCGGCAACGGTTCCGAACGCGCCCGGCATCCTGGCTCCCGCGCAGGGGGCCGTCGGAGGCGCCCTGACCGCAACGGCGAACTGGACCGCGCCAGGTAACACCGGTGGCTCGGCGATCACGGGGTACAAGATCACCGCGCTGCGGATGGCCGCGGACGGCGTCACGCCGACCGGGGTCAGGGTCGACGCGACGGCCGCTGCGAACGCTCGCACCGTGTCGGTCGCGCTGCCGGCCGGCGGCAGGTACCGGTTCGAGGTGAGAGCCACCAATGCGGTGGGCGACAGCGCTCCGTCCACGAGGTCTGCCCTCGTGACGGCTCGCTGAGGCCGAAGCACGGTCGCTAGCGACCAGTCCCGCGGCGCCGGAGGCGCCGCGGGACCGCCCCCTGACCGAAGCGGTCGCCTACCCCCGGGCGGCCGCTTCGGCGTTGGTGGACGCCCCCGGTTGCGTGATGTCACTACGCCGATCGTGCGGTCCGGCGTTGCGTTTCCCGAATGCACCGGTTCCGAGAGCACCGCGTCGATTGCGGGAATCGGAATCCCGCCGGCGCACATCTCGTAGACCTGGCCGTCTCCACATTTTCTTCACGGGAATAGGAGGCGTTTCTTCATCGAGCGGCCGCACCCTCCGCTGGCCGCGGGCGCTGGGGTGTGCCCGCCGGAAAATCACTCATACAGGGGGTAGGACCATCCATGAATGGAAGAGTCCGCGCATGCAGTAGCCGTAGCCCTCGCCACCGCTGGTGGCGGGTGCTCCATCGGACAGCGGCCGTCTCGGCGATGCTGTTCCTCATCGCCGAGGTCGGGGCCATCGGCGTCTCGTCGCTCCGACCGGGGAGCGCCCGGGCGGACGTGACGCCGCCGACGGGCCAGGGCCTCACGGTCACGACCGGTGACCTCAAGTTCATCCTCAAGCAGATCAACATCGCCGAGCGTCATGCCGCGACGCTGTCGGCGAGCCATCCGTGCGACACGCTCGTCGCGACGCCCGGGGACGGAATCCCCGACGCCGAGCAGATCCCCGACCGCCTGACCTCGTACGGTCTGCGCACGGTCGACGGATCCTGCAACAACCTGTTCCCCGGCCGTGAGACGTTCGCCGCCGCGGATCAGACCTTCCCGCGCCTCAGCGACAAGAGCTTCCGGGACGCAGACCCGGTGCCGCCGGGCTTCGGCCCTCCGGGCTCGACGTCCTACAAGCAGAAGAAGGGCGACGTCTTCGACTCGCAGCCGCGCACCGTCAGCAACCTGATCGTCGACCAGACGTCGACGAACCCCGCGGCGATCGCGGCGGCCGGCAATCCGGTCCGCACCCAGGGCAACACGGGTGTCGTGCCGTGCACGACCGATCCCGACCCGACAGCGGTGCCCACCCCGATCGCGGGTGTGCCGGACGGCTGCACTCCGTCGCACAAGACGCTGTTCATCCCGAACGTCACGACCGACGTCGGGCTGTCCCCGCCGTACAACTCGCTGTTCACGTTCTTCGGCCAGTTCTTCGACCACGGCGTCGACCAGACCGTCAAGAGCGGCGCCAACGTGTTCGTTCCGCTCAAGGCGGACGACCCGCTTCGGACCCTCGGCCCGGACGGCATCCCGGATGCTCCCGCCGGCCAGCCCGGCAGCCACGACGCCGTTCCCGCGTCGCAGGCGTTCATGGTGCTCACTCGCGCCCAGAACCAGCCCGGCCCGGACCACGTCCTCGGTGACGATCCGGCGACGCCGCAGGACGAGAGCGCCGACGACGTCCAGGACGCGACCAACACGGACTCGCCCTGGGTCGACCAGAGCCAGACCTACACGTCGCATCCCGCGCACCAGGCCTACCTGCGTGAGTACACCGTCGTCGCCGGCAAGCCCGTCGACACCGGCAAGCTGCTCGGCGGCACCGGCAACGGCGCGACCGGCATGGCGACCTGGGCATCGGTGAAGGCGCAGGCGGAGACGAAGCTCGGCCTCCACCTCGTCGACAAGGACGTGCTGAACATCCCGATGATCGCGACCGATCCGTACGGCAACTTCCTGCCCGGTCCGCTCCGCGGGCTGCCGCAGTACGTGCGCACGGACGGGACGATGCTCGAGGGCAACACGGCCAGCCCGGTCGCGGCGCCCGCGAACGTCCGCCGCTTCGACACGCCGTTCCTGACGGACATCGCGCACAACGCCGACCCGAGCCCGCAGGACACGGACCACAACCCGGGCACGCCGCCCGTCGATCCGACCCCGGACGGGGACACCACGATCCAGACGGACTTCACCCAGCAGGCGCCCGGCACGTACGACGACGAGCTGCTCAACACGCACTTCGCCGCCGGTGACGGTCGGGTCAACGAGAACATCGCGCTGACCGCGATCCACCAGATCTTCCACTCCGAGCACGATCGGCTCGTGGACGACATCAAGCACACGCTCGAGACCGACACCACGGCCGACGGCATCGCCGCGCTGGCCCAGTGGAGGCGCACCACCGGCCCGAGCCATTGGAGCTACGGTCAGCGCCTGTTCCAGGCCGCGCGCTTCGTCACCGAGATGGAGTACCAGCACCGCGTGTTCGAGGAGTTCGCGCGCAAGGTGCAGCCGGCCATCCGGCCGTTCCACGTCTACAACCCGGACCTCAACCCGGCCATCCCGGCCGAGTTCGCCCACGCCGTGTACCGCTTCGGCCACTCGATGCTCGACGACACCGTCGCGCGTGAGAACGAGAGCCCGACGGGGGCGAAGGTCGACAACTCGGTGTCGTTGCTCAAGGGGTTCCTGAGCCCGCCGGAGTACTTCCACAACGGCGCGAGCACGTACACGCCGGAGGCCGCCGCGGGTGCCATCGTCATGGGCTCCTCCGACCAGGCCGGCAACGAGCTCGACGAGTTCGTGACCGAGACCCTGCGCAACAACCTGCTCGGTCTCCCGCTCGACCTGCCGGCGATCAACATGGCCCGCGCCCGCGAGGCGGGCGTCCCGCCGCTCAACAGCGTGCGGCGGATCATCCACAACAAGACCAACGACGCCCAGCTGGCGCCGTACACGGACTGGTCGGACTTCGGCCAGCACCTGAAGCACCCGGAGTCGCTGATCAACTTCGTCGCGGCGTACGGGACGCATCCGTCGATCACCGGCGCGACGACGCTGGCGGCCAAGCGGGCCGCCGCGAAGGCGATCGTCGACCCGACCTCGGCCCCGGCCACCAACCCGGCCGACATTCCCGGCGACGCCGCCGACTTCATGTTCGGCACGGGCGCCTGGGCGAACACGAACGGCGTGACCAAGACCGGCGTCGACGACATCGACCTGTGGGTCGGCGGCCTCGCCGAGGTCACGAACAACTTCGGCGGCCTTCTCGGCAGCACGTTCAACTACGTGTTCCAGAACACGCTGGAGAACCTGCAGGACAACGACCGGTTCTACTACCTGAACCGGACGCCCGGCATGAACCTCCGCACCCAGCTCGAGGGCAACTCGTTCTCCGAGATGATCGAGCGCAACACGACCGGGACGCACACCCTGAAGCAGGATGCGTTCGCGACCGCGGACTGCAAGTTCGAGCTGTCCGGCATCACGGCTCCGTTCAGCGGGTCCAACACGGTCAACGCCGATGGCCTCCCGGTCATCACGGGCGCGGGCTCGGTGAACGACGATCCGAACACCGACTGCGACGAGAACCAGTTGCTCCTTCGCAAGGCGGACGGCGCGATCCAGTATCGGGCCCGCAACGCCGTCGACCCGTCCGGCATCAACGGCCAGGCGGTCTTCAACGGCACCGCCGTCGTCAACCGGATCTTCGGCGGCAATGACAACGACACGATCTACGGCGCTGCCGGCGACGACATCCTCGAGGGGAGCGGCGGCGACGACGTCACCCTCGGCGGTGACGGCAACGACGTGATCACCGACCTCGATGGCGCCGACGTCCTCAAGGGCGGCGACGGCAACGACGCGATCGACGGCGGCCCGGGGGACGACATCCCGATGGGCGGCAACGGCGCCGACTTCATTCTCGGCGGCGCGAACGACAACGAGTCGTTCGCCGGTGAGGGGACCGACTTCATCAACGCCGGGCAGGGCGCGGACGCCGTGTTCGGTGACGGTGGGGACGACTGGATCCAGGGCGGCTCCGGCCAGGACCTGCTCCAGGGCGATCACGGCGCGCCGTTCTTCGACGACCCGGCGGAGTCCCATCCCGGCAACGACGTCTTCGTCGGTCAGGTCGGCGAGAACGACTACGACGCCGAGGGCGGCGACGACCTGATGGCCCAGAACGCGGCCGTCGACCGCAACGCCGGCGCGGGCGGGTTCGACTGGGCGTTCCACCAGTACGACACCGTCGGTGGCAACGACGACCTGGAGATCAACCAGCAGCTGGCCGGCGTGCCGATCCAGATCGTCGTGAACCGCGACCGCTGGCAGGAGACCGAGGCGGACTCCGGCTCGCCCTTCAACGACATCATCAAGGGCGATGACATCGTCCCGAGCGGTGTCGGCGGGGCCGGGATGAGCGGTTGCGACGCGCTCGATGCCGCCGGCGTGGCACGCATCGAGGGGCTGAGCGACTTCGTCAAGACGTTCCCGGTCCCGTCGGACACCGTGGCCGCGGCCTCCGCGGCGGGTACGTGCCCGCTCTCGGGGAACGTCTGGGGCGAGGGCAACATCCTGCTCGGCGGCGGCGGTGGCGACACCATCGAGGGCCGCGGCGGGGACGACATCATCGACGGCGACCACGCGCTGCACGTCCGGATCGCCGTGCTCGACGCCGGTGGCGCCGAGATCGGCAGCACGAACCTCATGGAGGGCAAGGCGCTGACCGGGACCTTCGGACCCGGTACGGACGGCATGACCCTGCAGCAGGCCGTGTTCGCCGGCCTCGTCGACCCGGGCCGGCTCGAGATGCGTCGCAGGATCGAGCTCGAGACCACTCCGGCGGGCACGATCGACACGGCCGTGTTCTCCGGCCCGCAGGCGAACTACACGATCACCCGGAACGCTGACGGCAGCATCACGGTCAGCGACGGAGGCGGCGCGGGGCCTGACGGCACCGACACGCTGACCGGGATCGAGAACCTGCGGTTCGGCGGCATCACCGGGACCGATGTCCCGGGCACGCCGGCGGCGACGCCGGCTCCGGGGACGGGCACCGGCCCGAACCCGCCCGCGCCGCTTGCGGCTCCGGCGGCTCCGGCCGCCCTGGCCGCCCCGGCCGTGACGGCCCTGGGCCAGGCCACGGGTCCGCGCCTCGCGCCCGCGCCGGCCGCGCTGGCGGCGAGCTCCGTGCGCGTCACGGCCTCGACCGCGGCACCGATCACCGTCGCCGCGACCGTCCCCGCCGGGGCGAGCACGGTGGCGATCACGGTGCTCCGTCTCGACTCGCCGGCCAAGAGCACGGTCAAGCCGCGGAAGGCGTCGAGCAGGGTGCACGTGGCGACCGTGTACCGGAAGGCGCCGAACGCCAAGCGGTACGTGTTCCGCCTGACCGAGAAGCCGTTCCGGCACCTCAAGCCGGGCCGGTACCTGATCCAGGTGCGCGTCGGCACCTCGCGCACGGCCCTCGGGCCGGCGGCGAGCCGTCAGCTCACGATCAGGAAGGCGGGGTCTCACACCGCCCGATAGGACCCCCGACCCGCGGCGCCGGACGGTTCGGCGCCGCGGGTCCCCAAGGGATGACCAGGAGCGACGCGGCGGCCTCCCCGGTCGCTGCGAAGCTCCATCAGGGAAGTGGAAGCGAGGCGGTCGCCCCTCCGGCGGCCGCCTCGCCTTGCTCGGGGGCGGGTCCCGCGCGCGCCGGGCCGGCCGTCAGCCGCGGAACGCGGCGACGACGTCCGCGAACCGCGCCACCGAGTCCGCGCCGCGCGCGTCGGAGAGGCCGACGATCGCCGTCTGCACGCCGGCCTCCGCCAGCTCCCGGTAGCGCCCCACGTGCTCCTCGACCGACGCCGCGCCCTCGCCCTCGCGCGGCTCGCCCGCCGCGACCACGCGCGCCGGCGCGAAGTGGGTGACCTCGACCGCGGCCGGATCGCGGCCCTCGGCGCCGCAGTGCTCGCGCAGCACCGCGACCTTGCGGCGGACCGTCTCCGGGTCGCCGAACAGGTTGCACGCGTCCGCGTGGCGCGCGACCAGGCGCAGCGTCCGCCGCTCGCCCGACCCGCCGACGAGGATCGGCACGTGCTCCTGGAGGGGACGCGGGTAGCACGTGGCCGCCTCGATCGTCGTCGTCCGCCCCTCGAACCGCGGCGCGCCCGCGCCCCACATCACGGGCAGCAGCTCGAGCGCGTCCTCGAGGCGGGCG
>Ga0105245_10003532_pt1 | contig 13977 bp, 5 predicted proteins | sample KBSM54metaG_FD_81523 | JGI IMG/M metagenome (GOLD analysis project Ga0105245, IMG submission 81523) | Miscanthus rhizosphere microbial communities from Kellogg Biological Station, Michigan, USA - KBS M5-4 metaG | ecosystem: Host-associated > Plants > Roots > Rhizosphere > Soil | place: Michigan... | reverse complement strand
GCGGGCGATGGATCCACTCAAATCCTGAGTGTTCATGGAATTGGATACAAACTCGAATGAGCCGGCGACTGTTTTCTATTCTCTTGTGGCTCTGTGCGACTGCGACTGCCCCCGCCGCGGATCCGGATATCCGTGAATTGTTCGAACGTGCACGGATGTTAGCCGAACAGAACCAGAATCTCGGCGAAGCCATCCGGTTGTACGGCCAAGTAGTCCAACTCGGGCGGACGCAGCGAACTCTAGCGGCGCAGGCGCAGTACCGTCAAGGATTGCTCTATCTACGCATGGGAAGGAGAACTGATGCTGAACGCGCCTTTCGGGCTGTCATCCGGGATTTTGCGGACCAGGCCAACATTGTTAAACTAGCGCGGTCGAGAGTTCCGGGCGGTGGGCCGCCTCCGGAGGTCCGCACTCGCTTAGTGTGGAGCGGGGATGCTGCTGATCCCTTCGGCGCACCGTCACCAGATGGGCGTTTTCTCTCATTTGTCGACTGGACCACAGGAGACCTTGCTCTCCGCGATTTTCGAACGGGAGAAAACCGCCGCCTAACCCGCAAGAATCGAGAGTGGAAGGATTCGCAGGCGCAGGCTTCTTGGTCTGTATTTTCGCCCGACGGCACGCAGGTCGCTTACACCTGGTTCGAAAACACCGCCACGGAAATTAGGTTGGTCAACGTGCGGCCATCCCAGCCTCGCGTGCTATATCAGGCCCCAATCGGGGAAACCGTATTTGTAAAAGACTGGTCCCCTGACGGAAAGTACATCCTAGCGGAATTGTTTCGCGGACCGACCTCATCGGCAGTGCTTCTGGTATCTGTCATTGACGGATCGACTCGCACTCTGCCGGCCTCCGACTGCACATGTAATCGAATGCAATTCTCAAAAGACGGCCGCTTCATCGCATATGACGCTAAGGGGCAGGGCGACCAGGGAGGCGACATCCTCAGGATCTCTCTGGCAGACAGCCGCGTTGAATCTCTGGTTCGCGACCCTGCAGATGACAATCTAGTCGGATGGACCCCGGATGGGAAACGATTATTGTTCTCAAGCAATCGCTCCGGCAGCAAGGGTCTGTGGGCAATCGCGGTTACCGATGGAAGGGTGGCCAGCCCTCCTGAACTAATCCGACCTGATGCAGAAATCGGCAGTCCTCTGGGAATCACGCGAGAGGGTGCTCTGTATTACGCGCTGTCTACCGATCAAAACGACTCGTACGTAGCTGAGCTTAATCTTGAATCGGAACAGCTCACGTCTCCTCCTAAGCCCGTCAGCCCTCGTTATGTGAGCACCCAGTATTGGCCCGCTTGGTCACCGGATGGGAGTCGCCTAGCATTCTTAGTTATGAACTCAGGAACCCCAAAGATAGTCACAGTTGCGGGAACCAGCGAACCGGTTGAGATAAATCCTCAAATCAACTCGTTTTTTCTTTTGCAATGGCACCCAGATGGCCGCTCCTACCTAATGAAAGGGCGGCCTTCCGACGGCCTGCCCGGCATCTACGCGGTGGATGCTATTTCGGGTGCAGCGACGCAATTTGCAAGGAACGTTCCGGATCGTCCCACGTTTTCGGCAGATGCTCGAAAGATGTACTGGGGTAGCGGAAATAGTGACGACCCGGGCATGTTTTCGCTGGATCTCAATCTGGGGCAGCGTACGACTCTATATAGGCCTCCAGACCCTGTTTCCACCAAAAATCCAAACGCCGCCGTGTCGCCCGATGGCAAATGGCTAGCGATTCAATTGGAGAACGATCCAAAAGGATCAAATTCACTCGCCGTGCTCCCCGAAGGCGGTGGTCAACCGCGCATCTTAGTGACCCAGGCCGGGCTCTTCGGGAACGCATTGTTCGGGGCGAACACGCTACTCTGGACACCGGATTCACAGCGCTTGCTGTACTCGGCTTCTTCAGGAAACGGGTCTGAAGCATGGATTGTGGACATCCAAGGGGGCCCGCCCCGCAGGGTTGGCATCCGTATGGTGGGCGAAATGCGTGGATTCAAGCTGAATCGGGATCAGAAACGACTAGCCTTCATGGTCAACAAGGCCGGTGAAGAAATTTGGGTGATGGAGAATTTTCTTAGCCGGAATTGAAGAGGAGAACAGAATTATGAGGGCGGGTTCGTTATTTTTTGCAGGAGGGCGCAGCATGAAACTTCTGTGGTTCATCGTGTTCGGTGGGTTGTTGAACATCCCAGTTTCGGGGCAGTCCGTGTTCGGTTCCGTGCACGGTACGGTGACGGATCCCTCCGACAGCCTGGTCACGGGCGCCACAGTCACGCTACACGATCTCGACAAAAACATCACGGCCAAGGTTGAGTCCAGCTCGCAGGGACGTTATGAATTTCTTAACGTGCCTGCAGGTCAATACGAGTTGTTCGTGGAACACGAAGGGTTTAGTACGTCGCGGGCGCAGTTCGAACTCGAAAGCCGGGCCAATGTCGCGGTTGATGCCCAACTGAAAGTCGCCGTCCAAGCTCAGAGCGTAGATGTGACAGCAGCGCCGCCGGCGATAAATACCGAAAGTGGAATGGTTTCTGATCGCAAACACTTCGAGCAAGTGGAACGGCTGCCGCTTAACAGTCGTGCATCGTGGGGCATGACGCCGTTGTTCGCCCGTGCCACAGCGCCTGGAGTGGTTGGAGATGATTTTTCAGTTTACGTGAGCGTAAACGGCGCGCTGACTCCGCAAGTGGATTTCAGCATCGATGGCGTTTCGACCATGATCGGCGCGGGGACCAGTCCGGATTACTATTTATATCCATCTTCCGAAATGGTTTCAGAATTCACCGTGTCATCCATCAGCAATACCGCGGAATATGCAAAGCTGGGCGATATCAGCATCAGCACAAAGAGTGGCACCAATCAGATTCACGGCAGCTCCGCCTGGTATCACCAGAACAGGGCCCTGGATGCTCGTGCGTACGGCGCTTCTAGTAAACCCGTTAAGGTAAACCATACGGTTGCGGGTTCAATCGGCGGGCCAGTGGTGCTTCCCAGCCTGTACGACGGTCGTAATCGAACTTTCTTCTTTGGCGACGTCGAAGTCTTCCGCCAGCCGGCGTATAGTCTATCCCAAGGTTATGAACCGATCGCTGCGTGGCGTGGTGGGGATCTGAACGGGCTCCCCGGCGGACCGGCTGTCGATCCTTCAACCGGCGCGCCGTTCCCCAATAACCGAATTCCCCTCTCTCAACTGAACGCGGTCAGTCAAAAGGTGCTGAATAAGTACGTTCCGCTACCGAATACCTCGGTGCCGAAAACCTACCCCAACTACATCCAACAGGTCCCCGCAGGTGCGTTTGGCTCGCTCTATGACCTCAGGACCGATCAGATGCTAGGTTCGAAACAACGTGTTTTCGCGCATTGGAACTGGTCGGGAGCCCGCAACGAGAGCACCTATTTCCCTCTGAACTATCAAGATGCCTACCCGTGGTGGAATAAGAGCCTTGCAATTGCTCACACCTATACGCCCTACCCAAACATCTCTAACGAATTTCATCTGGGATTTACCGCGGATGATGTGTACGAGAATGTTGCGCTTCAGGGCAAGGACGTCGCAGCCGACCTCGGACTGCGCGGCCTTGATCTAAATGCCTCCCAGGCCCAAGGCGGCTTCCCCTCGTTCGATTTCAGTGATGCAACCGGGTTCAGTGCGTTTGGGCGGCCACGCGCGTGGCGCCTAGGTAACCGCAGTTATCAGTTTATCGACACTCTCAGCTGGATTCGGGGCAAACACACATGGAAATTCGGAGCGGATGCCCGCCGCCTGACCATGCTCAGTGCGATAAGCCCCTTCGATTACGGCAACTTCACCTTCCGCGCGAATACATTCTCTGGGAATGCATTTGCGGACTTTCTACTGGGTCTTCCGGCCATGTCACAGATCGGTGCAGGTCCGCCGAATCCCGATTATCGCGGATACGCTCTCGGCTTCTTTGCTCAGGACGCGTGGCGCGTTTCCCGTTCGCTGACCGTAAGTATAGGTTTGCGATGGGAACTGCATCCCCCGATGACCGAAGAGTCCGGGAATGTGACCAACTTTGACCATCAAACCGGCGCGATCATCATTCCGGACAATTCTCTGGCTCCCACCGCGCCTTTTCTCGCTTCTCTGAACGCCTGCTCCACGCCAAGTCAGTCGGGAGCTTGCACCCCCGTCATTACCGCCTCTCAAGCCGGACTCCAAGCGGCGCTGCGCAAGACCGATTGGGGTGATTGGGCGCCTCGCTTCGGAATTGCATGGCGACCGCTCGGCCCGAATACTGTATTTCGCGGCGGAGGCGGCATCTATGTCCAGCCGATGATAGGACCCTTGGCGACCGCAATCACCGGTATTCATTCGGCAGGTTCAGCAGTCTTCTCTAACTCTCTCAGTTCGGATCGGACGCCGCTCTTCGCATTGCCCGACGTTGCCGCGGGCGTGGGCGCCCTTCCGGCGGCCGGCACTGCCGCCGTATCCGGCGTCGATCCCACACTGCCGGATGCGCGGTCGTACGAATGGAGCGCGAGCATCGAGCATGAAATTCGATCGGCCCTAACCCTCCGGGCCACCTACCAGGGACTGCAATCGGTCGGAATGCCGCTATGGGCGGATTTTAACCAAGTCGCCGCGAGTACGGTTCCCTATTCCGCTTCGCGTCGCCCGTTCCCGCTGGTCACTAGGCTAAGATCCGCGGAGGCCCTGGGCTTTTCCAATTATCAGGGGCTTCAGATCGAAGCGCAGCGGCGTTTTCATCACGATTTCTTCTTCCAGGCGAGCTACACCTGGGCGAGGAATCTGACAAATTTGAATGCGGGAGCACCTGGAATTACTCCCATGCTGAATCCGTTGTCTGGGTTCTCCGTGACGGATCGATTCAACACTCGCCTGGACCGGGGGAATCTTGATGGATTTCGAGATAGGCAGGCTTCCTTTTCGGGTCTGTTCCCCATTCCACTCGGGAATGGGCGAAGTTTCGGACGGAACTGGGCGGGGTGGCGCAACGGTCTGTTCGGCGGATGGGAGCTCAGCGCGATCGGCATTCTCACCTCCGGCGTGCACCAAAATGTCATCATGCCGATGGGCTGGGACGCCTCGAATACCAACCCTGCATTGCGTACGGCTTTTCCGCGACCGGATCAGGTCGGAAACCCGCAGCTCGCTCATCCAGGCCCTGACGCGTTCTACAATTTGCTGGCATTCGCCCGTCCCCTGACAGGTTCGGGCCGTTTCGGAAACGCAGGTACCGGGATTCTTACCGGACCAGGCTTGGTAACTGCGGCCGCTGGGCTGTCGCGGACCACATCGCTTACGGAACGATTGCGATTACGAATCGAAATCACTTTCACCAATATTGCCAATCATCCGAATTTTTTCCGGCCGGTGACTGATATTAGTAGTCCTGGTTTCGGGAAACTCACAAGGTCGGTGGATAACCGGGTGGGCCAGCTCGGCGCGCGGCTAGATTGGTGATGGGGGCACTTCGGGCCCGCCGCTTAATGTAAATTGCTATCCACGCCGGGCCCCCACCATTCTTCGGAATATATCTTGAGTGCATGACCAGGTTTCGCGTGTCACAGACGCGTATCCGAAGCCTTCTGGCCGACGGTCGTTGATCGTCATGCAAGGGTGCCATTGCATGACAAAAGCTACTTGATCTGTAGTCCCGTTATGAGGCAATAACGGAACCTATTTTAGCTACCCTCCACAGGCTCTCAGCGGGTCAAGGGTGGGTCAGTAGGTACACATGGCGGGCCTACGTTTTTTCCCTGGATACCTACTCCTCGCGGAGGCCGCAATTGGTCATATTTCAGGACACTCTGATAGGTAAGCCTATGGCACTTTCGGCAGCCAAGGGCGGATCCTAACGGTGGCAGATATAGAGTCTCCACTCGTCCCCCGCATCTGCTATGGGCGGTTAGCGGACACCGGAACCACAAGCGGTGCATGCCATCCCGGGCCGGAATGATCTCGATTCGGACCTCCTGTTTCACAATGGCGCCTTCGGCCGTGCGTAATTTGGTCCAGATTTTGGGATCGTCGATATCAGTGCCGCGAACTATTATCCAAAGTCCCCCGCCGTCATGCCGCATTTTCGCCACCAGATCCGGTGCGAGCCACCGTTCGCCTTTTTTAGAACGCCGGTACGGTAAAAATCTTTGACGGACAGTGCTGTGGAATTCTCAACTGTTTCCCTTCGCTGGTACCCCGGAGACCAACGACTGCTTCCTATGCCGCCCACGTTTTTCTCATCGGCAGGTTTACCGAAATCCCGCCATTTCGTGTGGACGCAAAGCGACGGCGATACTGCTTCACGGAGCTTCTTCGAAACGCGCATTTTTGGACCACTTGGACAACGTTTGATGCGGTGCCTGGCGCACCGATATTCAAGTTCGCTGAGTGATCGAAAGCCGGTTTGCTGTTGCCCGGTTGTTGCCCTCTTGTTGCCCCTGTATTGTTCGACTTTTCGCGCCTAACTCACTGGTAGCGCTAAGTTTAAAGATAAAAAGTGACCTCGTAGGCAGGCCTCATACAGACTTTTGCGCAGTTTCGGATGTCCCGTCAGCGGATTTACCTTTACGTAAGGGCCATCGCCCCGACGTCCCGTGCTCCAGACCCCGAACATATCGCTTGGTTGCACCCTCTGATCCGATCCTGTATGTTGAACCAGTAAAGGACCGCCGGCATGGTTTTCTGGAGCCTGATTGGGGCCTGATCGGAGCCTACTCCCCGTTTCGGACACAATCGGCGTATCCAGTAATGGGCAGATTTACCGAAAGGGAATCGTAAACCTTCCGGACCCGATTGCTGAGGTCTGTTTAGGTAATTGCAGGGCTTCCACTCGCTATGGGACGGCGACGTTCAAGCTCTTTTTGGCTGCCTCAGATTTACCGAAACTGTCGCCTAGTTGGGGCCTGATTGTCGCCTCGTCGTCCAGCCACGATAAGGCTCGGTTACGCTCTTTTGGGCCCGGCGCAGCCGCGAATTGTGTCTGCCAACGGTGTGAGTAGCATTTGGACGAGCTGCACCGGCCCGGAGTGGCTGTCTTCCGGGTATTGGCTCAACCGTCCTCGGCGACGCGCCCACCCATCGGTGGTTCTTGCTCCATCCCGCGACGCTTCCGCAGGCGTTTTTCTGTAACCCTCCTGCGGCCCTATCGCGGCCCTCTTGTATCGTGAGGGCTTGAGTAACCCATTGTTTCCGTTAGGGTTGTCGAAACGAGCGAGCTGCGCGGCAAGCTCTATACAGACTTTTCGCAGGTCCGGACCGGCATGTCCGCTCCAACGGACGTTTGCGGTCTGTGAGCGGCTGTTTGCCGGCTCCCTCGTTCCTCCGGCTCGGTCTCGGTCCTGCACCCTGGGTATGCCTTGTAACTAGGTGAGTTTATTCCGTACCGCCAAGCATAGAAATAACGTGGCGCTTCGCATAGTTGAACTTGCGAGTTTTAGTGGCTGACGGCCGGGCAAATCTGCTTTCAGCCCTACCCCAGACTACCGAGAGTGGGGCCTGGCCTCGATCTCGATAAGGACCGAGATTTACCGAACCCGGTGCCCTCTTGGGGCCCTTTCGGGGCCCTCCCTAGCCTCGACTTGGGCGCCCTCGACGGCGCAAACACAGACTCTTATTCGGCAGCTAGTTGCCGTCTCGAAAAAACCTCGACAGAAGCGGATCTATTTCAAGATCGATAGCACGTTGTCAATCGCCCAAACCTCCAGAGTCTTGGAGCCTCCGCTGTAAGCGATCTTCGTACCCTCCGAATTAACGTCGAAGCCTCGCAGGTCGTCGATGCTGATCCCGGTGGACTCCAGCTGGCCGCCCTCTGACGGAATCCGCAGAATGCGCTCGGCGGTAGAACTCTGTTGGGGCTGGCCGAAATAGATCCAGCGCCCGTCATGCGACCACACGGGCCTTCCGAGCGAAACCGGGGAGATGAGTTCTCGATAATTCGATCCGTCCGTATCGATACGGCTTAGGTGCAGGATGGGGCTGCCGCCGGAAATCACGGCGAGAGTCTTGCCGTCGGGGCTTACTGTGAAGAAAATCACTCCTCCGGGAACCGGGAACATCTTCTTGGCAACTTCACCCGTCACTGCGTCCAGCGCTTCCAACCCCTCCGTGGTCCCGTTGGGACGTCGATAGAGCAGTTTCTCATCAGGCGAGGGAACGCCGCTTGGGACCTGAAATGGAATGGTGACGACCTCCGGTTGTCCCGAGTCTACGCTCACGCGACGTTTGCTTCCGTCAAATTGAACCGTCCCGTTGCGATGCCATAGCGGTGCGTCGTCACTCAAGTTCGGGACCAACGTCCATTCGTTTCCACGTTCACCGGATCGAACTACCAGACTGCGTTGGGAGTCTGAATTCAGACTCTGGCGCTTGAAGGCCAACCATTTTCCATCGAGAGACCACGTTGGAGCTTCACCGACGAAGCTCTCCGGAACACCGGGGGTCGCCTTCCCTGTGCCCGGATCCATTGGCGCGATGAAGATCTGCCGCAGGCCGGGGTGGGCGTTATAAAAATACCTTCCCGTGCGGCTTACGCCGATCGGACGGGCGATGCTCGTATCGGGCCGGAGCAAGGAAGGAACGCCGGCGGGCTTGCCTTCACGAACCGGCGCCGACCACAATCCGAATGATCCGGAACGGTTGCTGCCGAAAAGAATCCGGCTCCCGTCCGGTGTCCAGACAGGATCCACGTTTGAGCCTCCCCGCACGATCTCCGCCTGCGAAGCTCCATCGGCAGAAAAAACGTAGATTGCCGTGTCAGGCGCGTCGGGACCCATGCGGCCCGAGTAGGCAATATACCGTCCGTCGGGCGAGAGAACAAAGGAATAGTTCCTGGCTGAGTTCCACCGTTCGAGCTTGCGGATTACTTGAACGGAGCCATCTGAAACCGTTGCCCATGCGATCTCGTGGATCGGTTGGCCTTCCTCGCGCCTGCCCAAATTCACGAGCATCCGTTTGCCATCAGGCGACCAAGCGATCGGCATGGTCCCGTCCGGACCGTCAGTTGCCTGCACCAGCACGCGCGGCTTGGCTCCCGGTTGGTTCGCCATGAGGCGCACTTGGCCGTGGGCTTGAGGATCGGCGTAGTCATACCACCAGTACGCCACCTGTTTCTGGTCCGGCGAGAGCAGCGGCGATTGGGCCCAGCTTACCGGGTCATCATTGAAATGGCCCTGCACCAGCCGCCGAGTCTCGCCCGAGGAGGTGCGCGTGAGTACCAGGTCGCCGCTGTTCCAATCGGTTCCTCCAAGCCATTGGCCATCGGGTGAAAGCGTCAAGTATTGCAACTTACCTTTGGGAACCAGGATGCGCTTAACCCCGGCCTTTCCCTCCTGGGCCGAAGCGGCTTGCGGCCGTATCCCGTTGCCGACCATCACCAGACACATCAGTATCGTCAAGGCAAACGTCGGGACCCTCCACAGGGACGGACTCGGCACTGGTTCTCGGACGGCTTTGCGCGAAAGCTTCCAGGCGTCGATCTCTGCGGCGTGGGCATAGACGCTGCTCCGGCTCTTGTGGGTGTGGCGGTGGATGGGCAATCCTTCGTGCTTTTCCCATCGGTGGGCGGTCTTAACGTCGCGCTGGAGATACGCTGCGATCTCTTTCCAGGATTCCAGTTTCGGTTGTGGTTCAGAGTTCATCCCGTTTGCTCCTCAAGTGGCTTGCCCAGAGTAAGGTCAAAGACCGACTAAGGCAAATGGCATCAAGGGGCATGGCCTCGAAGATCGCCGATTTCTTCAGTTTCCCTGGTCCACGGGTTACCTGTCGACTCTTAAGGCAACAATCTAGTTGACCTTCTTCATTGGGTTTGACCCACGAGCGGGTTGGGTCTGAACCCTCCAAGCTCCTGCCGGGAGAGAATAGCTCTGAAATTAAGGTTTTCAGACGCTTGTCTGCTGATGTCAGTTGTCAGAAGTGGTTTCGCCGGGTAATCTGACCACCATGACAGACAACAGGCATGACAGCGGGCATCCAAGGCTGGAATCGTGGAAGGAAATCGGAGCGTACCTGCAGCGGGATGTGAGAACAGCCCGGCGGTGGGAATTGGAGGAGGGCCTGCCCGTCCACCGGCATTCGCACAAGAGCCGGAGCAGCGTCTACGCCTACCCAGCTGAACTCGATGCCTGGCGGATGTCCCGGAAAGTAGTTCCCGAACCGGCCCCGGTCCGCCCCCTGTGGAAAATTCCGGCATTCGCGGTTACGCTGCTTCTGTGCCTCATCATGGTCGGCAGCGGGATGCGGACTATCGAGGCGCAACAGCCGGGCAAGGCAAAAACATCTCGGCAGGTCTGGGTCACGCGGCGGAGCGACTCGCCTCTTAACGTTTCTCCCGATGGACGCCATTTCGCCTTCGTCGACTGGAGCACAGGCGGAGACCTCGCCGTTCGCGACCTCACGACTGGCACGGAGCACCGCCTCACGAAGAACACCGGGCGGGAAGAGGCTGAAGATGCCATGTTCTCCCCAGATGGCCGCCAGATCGCTTACGTTTGGCAAGTTTATAAGGAGAACGAGCAGAGATGGGATTTGTCAGTTATTCCGGTCGCAGGTGGAAATCCTCGGACACTCTGGAGTAAGAAGTCGCCCAGGGAGGCTCTATGGCCTGAGGGTTGGACGCCGGACGGAAAGCAGCTACTGGTGTATCACGGCTTCGACGACCGCACGGCTCAGCTCGAGTTTCTTTCGATTCAGGATGGCGTGCTCCACCCGGTCAGGTCGTTTGGCAAGGAAAATCCTAAAGTCAGCCTCTCTCCAGACGGTCATTGGATCGCTTACGATCATCCCCCAGATGCGAAGGCATCCGCTAAAGACGTTTATGTAATGGCAGCCGACGGAAGCCGCGAAATCTCAGTGATTCAAAATCCAGCCAACGATTCCGATCCCATCTGGTCACCCGACGGTTCGCGGATTCTCTTCCGCAGCAATCGGGACGGTCGCCTGGCTCTATGGAGCGTTCCGTTCGTCAATGGAAAACCTGGAAAGGAGGAACTGGTCAAAACGGATCCGGGCCGCGGGATCTGGATCAGCCGCAACGGAACGCTGTACCAAATGAATCCCGGAATAGGCGGTACGAACATCTATCGCGCTGAATTGGATGCGAACGGGAAGGTGTCCACACCCGCGATTGCCGTCAAGAATTTCATCAACAAAAGCAACGCGCCGTTTCTTTCTCCCGATGGACAGTATTTGGCGTTCAGGGCGGAGGATTCCCTGCTAGTTGAGACTCTAAAAACCGGCGAAGAACGCATTGTACCGACCGAGGCGCCGGGCGGCCTTTGGGGCTGGTTTCCAGACGGACGTTCGATTTTGATGACCCGGCCCATGCAACAAGGATTGGGAGCCAACTTTCTTCGGATTGACTTGACTACGGGCAAGGCCGAATCGTTATTTCAGAACCAGACACACCTTCCGTGGGGCGTCAGCCTTTCTCCCGACGGCAGGACTGTTTTCTATAGCGAGCCATCCCGTTTGGTAAGGTTCGATCTTGAGACTCAGCGAGAGACCGAGATGCAGAAGGTCGGCACTGGGATTAACTCTTTCTATTCTGTCGCACTGTCCCCGGATGGGAAACAGCTCGCGTACATTTTCTGGACTGGCGGCCCGACCCATTCCATTATGATCGTGCCGGCCTCCGGTGGCACGCCGCGCGAAGTGTTTCGCAGCGATGAGATCACCCGGTACAACTCTTTGGGATGGACCCCGGACCAAAAATACGTGCTCGTCACAACCGGAGGGGTAGGAAGCACCTTGAACGCGAAGTACATGCTGTGGCGGATTCCGGCCTCCGGCGGCACTGCCGAACAAACCGGCCTTTCGTTGCCCGACGTCCATTTTCCACAGATTCACCCTGACGGCCGGACCATGTTCTTCCAGTCGAATGACACCGGGGTGAACGAGATTTGGGTCTTCGAAAACTTCCTACCTAAAGGAAACGCGGCCAAATAACGCGTGAAGTTTGTGGCGAACTACTGGTTTTCCGCTAATTTCCGTTGCTCTGGAACCCGGTGGCACTTACGCTGGTCGAACAAGGAGCACACTGCATGGTGAATTCTCAGGATCGAGGCGAGCGACCGCTGGAATCATGGAAGGAGATCGCCGCCTACCTTCAGCGTGACGCCCGAACGGCACGAAACTGGGAGAAGGAGGAGGGCCTTCCAGTCCGCCGGCATTCGCACAAGAGCCGGAGCAGCGTCTATGCCTACCCGGCTGAACTCGATGCCTGGCGGATGTCCCGGAAAGTAGTTCCCGAACCAGGCCCGGTCCGCCCCCTGTGGAAAATTCCGGCGTTCGCGGTTACGCTGCTTCTGTGCCTCATCATGGTCGGCAGCGGGGCCCGGACTGTCGAGGCCCAACAGCGGGGGGCCGGTAAAGCCAATCAGCAGGTCTGGGTGACAGGGGACGAGCGCCCCAACTCGATCTCGGCCGATGGTCGCTACATGGGTTTCACGGACTACTCTACCGGTGATCTCGGCGTTCGTGATCTGAGGACCGGCAAGAGCCGCCGCCTTACGAACACTGGCGGCTGGGGCAAAGACCGGGACTTCGCAGAGTTCCCGGTTATCTCTCCGAATGGGCGTCAGATCGCTTACGCATGGTGGGGTAAGGGCACAAAGGCCGAACTGAGAATAATCCAGATTGCGGGAGGCAACCCAAAAACTATCTGGCAGGGCGACCGGGAAAATCTTATTCCGCAAAACTGGACTGCCGATTCCAAGCAATTATTGGTGCTCCACTCTGGTCCGGGGGAAAATCACGAGTTCGCGATGTTGTCCCCCCAGGATGGCTCTCTTCGTACGATCAAGCCTAGCAAGTCGTGGCCGGTGTACGCGAGTCTTTCCCCGGACGGCCGCTGGATCGCCTACTATCCCCAACCGGACGAGAAGAATCCCGCCAAAGACATTGTTCTGATCGCGGTAGACGACGGCCGGGAGATCGCAGCGGTGCGGCACCCGGCAAACGATAGCTCGCCCGTCTGGTCTCCCGATAGCTCGCAGATATTATTTCGAAGCGACCGAACTGGACAAGACGCGCTTTGGAGCGTCCCCTTCGAAAACGGCAAAGTCGGAGATGCCCAGCTAGTCAAAGCCGAACTGCCCCGCGCCCGGAGCAATCTTCAGAACCTATGGATGACGCCCGATGGGACACTGTACTATTTCAGCGTCGGACTGTTTATCTCGAATATTTACGTCGCAGATTTGGATGCAAACGGGAAACTGTCCAAGCCACCGGTGCTCGGAGTTGAAAGGTTCGCCAATCAGAATGGCTTCCCGGCACTGTCGCGGGATGGACAAGATATGGCCTTCGCGCGAGGCGGGAACTTCGTGATCTACGGCCCCCGGGCCGAAGAACTCGCGATCCACACATCGAAGACGGGTGAAGAGCGCGTTGTGCCGACGGAAGTTCCGCTGCGCGGAACTCCCAAGTGGTTTCCGGACGGTCGTTCGATCCTGATTACATCGCCGATCGCACAAGGAAGGGGTCCGAATCTCTACCGCGTGGACTCGTCGACCGGAAAGACCGAACTGCTGCACGCCGCCGCTGGTCCCGTGCGTATCTTTGACCTTTCTCCAGACGGAAAAACGATTTTCTATTCACAAGCATTGTGCGAGCGGTTCATCTGTCCCGATCCGCCCCGAGCCCGCCTGGTCCGCTTGGACATTGGATCGGGGCGCGAAACGGAGTTGAAGAAAGGCGATATTTGGTCGGTAACCGTATCGCCCGACGGCAAACAAGTCGCGTTCTTGGATCAGGCAGGCGTTATTTCGGTCATGCCGGAGGCTGGCGGCGACGCTCGCGAGGTCTATCGAGGTGCGCCGTGGATTGCCAATTACATGCAGCCGCTGGCATGGACTCCCGATCAACGCTATCTGATTTTCACCCACGATGAACATCTCCTGCGGGTGCCCGTTTCAGGAGGTCCCGTCGAGCAGATGGATGTTTCAATGCCCGGCATTCAGTCCCTAGCCATTCAGTCAGGGGGGCGGCGAATCT
>Ga0105245_10003530_pt1 | contig 13983 bp, 10 predicted proteins | sample KBSM54metaG_FD_81523 | JGI IMG/M metagenome (GOLD analysis project Ga0105245, IMG submission 81523) | Miscanthus rhizosphere microbial communities from Kellogg Biological Station, Michigan, USA - KBS M5-4 metaG | ecosystem: Host-associated > Plants > Roots > Rhizosphere > Soil | place... | reverse complement strand
CCGCAGGTGTTCCTCATGGACGAGCCGCTGTCCAACCTGGACGCCAAGCTGCGGGTGCAGACCCGTTCGCAGATCGCCACGATGCAGGCCCGGCTCGGCGTCACCACCGTGTACGTGACGCACGACCAGGTCGAGGCCATGACGATGGGCCACCGGGTGGCCGTGCTGCTCGATGGCGTGCTCCAGCAGGTGGACACGCCGCGCACGCTCTACGACCGGCCGGACAACGTTTTCGTCGCCGGCTTCATGGGCTCGCCGGCCATGAACATCAAGACCGTCCCGCTCACCGACGAGGGCGGCAAGTTCGAGAACATGGTGCTGCCGCTGACCCGCGAGCAGGTCGCCGCGGCCCGCGAGGGTGGCGACGGCAAGGTGACCGTCGGCTTCCGGCCCGAGGACACCGACCTGGTCAGCGAGCACGAGGCCTCCGGCCTGTCCAAGGGGGGCGGCGTCGGCATGCCGATCAAGGTGGAACTGGTCGAGGAACTGGGCTCCGACGCGTTCGTGTACGGCCACGTGGCGCTCGAAGGTGAGGACGAACGGTTCACCGTCCGGACCGACCCGCGCAAGGCGCCCGAACTGGGCTCCACCGTGTACGTGCGGCCGCGGCCCGACCACCACCACGCGTTCCACGCGGTGACGGGTCTGCGCCTCTAGGAGTTTCCCGGTGAAACGGGGCGCCGGCACGGCCGGCGCCCCGTTTCGTGTCCGGTCTCAGCTCGCGAAGCGCCAGAAGCGGAACTCGCCCTTTGTCGGGCAGGCGAGGAACTGCCGGTTCCACGAGCAGCCCTCGACGACGATGTCCTGGAGGGAGCCCAACGGGGTCCGCTTGCCGTCGAGGGTCACCCCGGTGAGTGCGGCGTCGCCGGGATAGTTCGAGGGCGGCGCCGAGAAGAGCAGGACGCTCGACCCGTCGACCCGCACCGGATAGTTCTTCTTGGCGTCGTCGCTGAGCAGCTGCTTGCCCGAGCCGTCGAAGACGAGCCCGCCGGGCGGCGAGGAGTCGGTCGACACCGCGACGCCGTCGCCGAGCTCGATCAGCTCCTTGGCGTCCGGCGCCGGCTTCTTCCAGGCGAGCTTGCCCTCCTTGACGTCGACGGCCACCACCTGGGTGCTCTTGGCGTCGGAGCCGGTCATCTCCAGCATGCAGATCCGCGATTCGCCACAGCGGGCCGGGCGAGCGATGATCTTGCGCTGGTCGTCGGTGTTGGTGAGGACGACGCGAGGCTCGCCGAGCTTCGCCAGGTCGTACTCGCGCACCTGGTAGCCGTTGTCGGCCACCACGAGGTAGAGCCGGTCGCCGAAGGCGAGCACCGGCGTGCTGTCGCTCGCCTTGACGCCCGCCTTCTCGCGGGCCTGGCCCGTGCCGACGTCGATCACCCGCATCATCGGTTCGTCGTCGAACTGCAGGAGCCGGTTCGAGTCGCCGCCGTCGATCACCGACAGCTCGCCGTCGATCGGTGACGGACCCGACTGCGCGTCGGCGGGCCGCACGGTGAACGTGTCGGTGAACCGGGCCGTCCCGCCCGAGCTGAGCCGGTTGCGAAGCTCCCACTTCTGCTTCCCGCCGGCCCAGTCCAGCGCGTAGACCTTGTCGTCGTCGCCCGCCTCGACCACGATCGCCGGCTCGTAGAAGCGCAGCACCTCGTTCGGCTTCACCTGACGCTGCCAGCGCAGCTTCCCGTTCTTCGGGTCGAACACGTACATGCTCTCGGTCACCGAGGAGCTGACCTGCGTGGGATACAGGACGATCCCGTCCGGACCGGCGAACAGCTGCTCCCAGTCCTTGGCCTCGCCCGGCGCATCCACCTCCCACAGCTTCTTCTTCGAGCCGGGCTCGACGGCGGCCAGCTTGACCTTTTCGCCGAAGGTCCACGCGACGTACGTGACGTCGCCGACGGTGTACGTCGCGGCCGCGGAGACGCTGTTGTCCGTGCCGTACGGCACGGTGACGCCGGCCGACTCCAGCGCCGCGAACTCGACGGGCGTGTCCCGGGTGAAATACCAGAATCCGACGGCCGCCAGCAGCACCAGTACCAGACCGCCGGCGATCCCGCCGATGAGGAGCCGGCGCCCGGTCAGCGTCCGCCGCCCGGCGTGCCGGGACGAGCGGCTGGGCCGCGGCCGCCCGGCGTCGGCCGCGCCGAACTGACCGGCCGGCCCGAACTGACCCGCCGGCCCGAACTGACCCGCCGGCCCGAACTGACCAGCCGGCCCGAACTGACCAGCCGGCGGGACCTGACCGGGCGGCGAGGCCTGGTCACCGGGGCCGGACTGAGTCGGCGGGCTGTACGGCGCGTACGGTCCGGCCGAGGCCGGCGCGGTCCCGGACGTCGGCTGGCCGGTCAGGTACGGCGCGGGCGACGACGGCCCGAGCGGCCCCGAGCCCGAGGTCTGGTAGATGCCCGGATCGGTGCCGGGGTCGGGGGACACGGGCGCCGCCGGCGCCACGGGTGCGGCGGCCGCATGGGCGGCCGGTCCGCCGGGCACGCCCGCCGCGTAGGTGGCCCCGCCTGACATGCCCGCCGGGTAGCTGGCCGGCGCGGCGGACGCGCCCGCCGTCTGGCCGACCGGCGCCAGCTCCGCCAGCGCGCCCTCGGCCACCGGCAGCTCCGGCTGCTCCAGCACCGTCGGCGCGATGCCCAACTCGGCGTGCAGCATCCGGGCCGCCAGCGGCAACCGCGACGACCCGCCCACCAGGAACAGGCCGGCCAGCTCGTCCGGGCGCAGCCCGCAGTTGCGGATCACGGTTCCGGTCTCCTGCACCGCGCGGCGCAGCAGCGGCCCGGCCACCGACTCGAGCTCCTCGCGGGTCAGGTGCACCGCACTGTCGAGGCCCGGGACGGTCACCGGGGCGACCGTCACCCGGGACAGCATCTCCTTGGCGCCGCGCACGTCTTCCCAGAAGAGGCGTCGGTCGCGGCGCTGGGCGGTGCCGGCGGGCTGGACGAGCGCCTGCCACACGTCGGGGCGGCTCTGCGCGACGATCCGGCCCAGGTGGTCGACGAGCGCCGCGTCGACGTCCAGACCGCCGAGGTCCCCGATGCCGCCCGACCCGAGGACGGCGTAGTGCGCGCCCTCGTTGCGGACGACGGCGACGTCGAGCGTGCCGCCGCCGAAGTCGAACACCGCGAGCGACGAACCGTACGGGACGGGGCGGCGCAGCACGTCGGCGAAGTACCGGGCGGCGCCGACCGGCTCGGGCACCAGCCGCGGCGGCGGCCAGCCGGCCCGCGCGGCGGCCTCGGCCAGCGTGTCGCGGCGGCGCGGCCCCCACGCGGCGGGGTAGGTGAGCACCGCGGGCGGCAGGTGCCCGACCGCCTCCATGGCGGCGCGCGCCACCGCACCGAGCACGGCGGCCAGCAACTGCACCGTCGCGATCTCGCGGTCGCCCAGCAGCACGGTGCCCTCGTCGATGCGCCGCTTCGGGTTGGGCTCGTAGCGGGCCGGCTCCCCCTGGGCCAGCCGCTGCGCGTCGCGGCCGACGTGCAGCCGGCCCTGCTCGTCGAGGTAGACACCGGACGGCAGGACCGGCACGCCGTCGACGAGCAGCGGCCGGGTGCGGCCGTCGGGCCAGCGCACGACCGCGACGGTGTTGGAGGTACCGAGGTCCACGCCGAGCGCGAACCCGTGTGGAGCCGACATGTCGGCCGCGCCTACCGCTCGCTGGCTGAGCGTTCGCCCGCGCGCCGGCGGGCCACCTCGGCCAGGGCGACGGCCGCGGCGACCGAGGCGTTGAGCGACTCGACCTCCGACGCCATCGGGATGCTGACCCGCAGGTCACAGGACTGCCCGACGAGCCGGGACAGGCCGCGGCCCTCGGAGCCGACCACCAGCACGAGCGGGCCGACCGCGGCCTCGAGGTCGTACAGGGAGGTCTCGCCGTCGGCGTCCAGCCCGGCCACCACGAAGCCCTCCTGCTGGCAGGTCTTCAGCGCCCGGGTGAGGTTGGTGACGCGGGAGACGGGCACGCGCGCTGCCGCGCCGGCGCTGGTGCGCCATGCCGTTGCGGTGACGCCGGCGGCTCGACGGTCGGGGACGAACACCCCGTGCGCGCCGAACGCGGCGGCTGATCTCATCACCGCGCCGAGATTACGCGGGTCTGTCAATCCGTCAATGCCGATGAGCAGCGGCGCCATCTGCTCCAGCGAGGCGGCGACGAGGTCCTCGAACGGCTCGTACGCGAACGGCGGCACCTGCACACCGATGCCCTGGTGGAGCACCCCGCCGGTCATCCGGTCGAGCTCCGAGCGGCCGACCTCCATGATGGCGATGCCGCGGTCACCGGCCGTGCGCACCGCCTCGGTGATGCGCTCGTCTGCGTCGATGCCGTGCGCGAGGTAGAGCGCGGTGACCGGGATGTGCGCGCGCAGCGCCTCCACCACCGGGTTGCGGCCGACGAGCAGTTCGGGCGCGTCCTTCGGCGGCGTGCTCCGGCGTCCGGGCGCGACGCGCGGCCCGGCCTTCGTCGGCCGGGCGCCACCGCGGGAACCGGCAGCGCCGCGCGCGCCGGCAGCACCCGCCCGGCGGGCCTTCGCCGCCGCCCGGTCGGCCGCCGCGCCGCGCCCGGCGGCCGATCCGGCCCGCCCGCCGCCGCTGGTGCCGGCCGCCCGGGCCGCACCGGCGCGCGCCTTGCCACCACCGGCGCCGCCCGCGCCGAACGCCCCGCCGCGACCGCCGGTACCACCCGATGCTTGACCGCCACGCGCGGCTCCCGTACCGCCCGCGGCACCGGAATGACCGGCCTTGGGCGCCCGGCCCTCGGCCGCCGCCGCGCGGCGCTCCTTCTCCTGCTTCCACGCGGTGCGCTTGGGCAGGTCGTCGCCCTCGTACGCCTTGTGCCACGGGCGCTCGTCGGCCGGCAGGGTGCGCCCCCGCCCGGCCAGCGACTGCCGGCCCTTGCCGCCGGACCCGATCGAGGCGCCCTTCTTGCTTGACGTGCGCCGGTTGCGGCGCTGCGAGTTACCGGGCATCGACTGTCCACCGTGGACCGTTGGGGGTGTCTTCCACGGCAACGCCCGCCTCTCGTAGCTGGTCGCGGATGGCGTCGGCGGCCGCCCAGTCCTTGCGGGCCCGCGCCGCCGCGCGCTGGTCCAGGGCCAGCGAGACGAGCGCGTCGACGATCGGTTCGAGCCGACCGCCGCCGCCACCGTCCGTCCATAGTGGATCGAACGGGTCGACGCCGAGCGTCGCGGTCATCGCGCGCACGGCGGCGAGCGCTTCCCGCGTCGCCTTCTCGTCGCCCGCAGCCAACGACTGGTTGCCGGCGCGGACGGCCTCGTGCACGACGGCGAGTGCGCGCGACGTGTTCAGGTCGTCGTCCATCGCGTCGGCGAACTCTGCCGGCACGTCGGCGGCGGGCGCGCCCGGGCCGTACAGCTCGGCCGCGCGCCGGGCGAAGTTCTCGATCCGCTGGTAGGCCGCGGCGGCTTCGCGCAGCGCGTCGTCGGAGTAGTCGATCGTCGACCGGTAGTGCGGCGCCAGCAGGTAGTAGCGCAGCTCCACGGCCCGGATTCCGGCCTCCAGCAGGGATTCCAGCGTGATGACGTTTCCGTCGCTCTTGCTCATCTTGCTGGTGCCGAGATTCAGCAGCGCGTTGTGCACCCAGTACCGGGCGAACGGCAGGCCGGCCGCGTTCGACTGGGCCAGCTCGTTCTCGTGGTGCGGGAAGCGCAGGTCCAGGCCGCCGCCGTGGATGTCGAACTCGTCGCCGAGGAAGCGCCAGCACATCGCCGAGCACTCGATGTGCCAGCCCGGCCGGCCCGGCCCCCACGGTGAGACCCACTGCGCGTCGGGTGGCTCGTCGGCCTTGGCGCCCTTCCACAGCGCGAAGTCGCGCGGGTCGCGCTTGGCGCGGGCGGGTGCGTCGGCGGCCGGCTCCATGTCGTCGATGCGCTGGTTGGACAGCGACCCGTACGCGGCGAACGAGCGCACGTCGAAGTAGACGTCGCCGCTGCCGTCTTCGGCCGGGTACGCGTGGCCCTTGTCGATCAGGCGCTTGATCAGCTCGTGCATCTCGGTGATGCAGCCGGTGGCGCGCGGCTCGTAGGTGGGCGCGAGCACGTTCAGCGCGTCGTAGGTCGCGCCGAGCAGCCGCTCGTTGGCGTAGGCGAGCTTCCAGAACGGCACGCCCGCCTCGGCGGCCTTGGCGAGCACCTTGTCGTCGATGTCCGTGATGTTGCGGATGAGCGTGACCTCGTAGCCGCTGCGCATCATCCAGCGCACCAGGACGTCGTAGTTCACGCCCGAGCGCAGGTGGCCGATGTGCGGGCCGGCCTGCACGGTGACCCCACACAGGTAGACACTCGCCTTGCCGGGTTCGCGCGGGGTGAAGTCGCGCACCGAGCGGGTGGCGGTGTCGTACAGCTGGAGAGTCACGCGTCAAGGTTATCCGCGCGTGGATACTCCTTTTCCTACGGGTGGGTCATCCGCAGCACGTCGAGGGCCTCGTCCAACTGCTCCTCGGTGAGCTTTCCGTCCCCGAGGTGGCCGCGTTCCACCACCACCTCGCGGATCGTCCTACCCTCCTTGAGCGCCTGCTTCGCGATCGCCGCGGCCTCGTCGTACCCGAGGTAGCGGTTCAACGGCGTCACGATCGAGGGCGAACTCTCCGCGTAGCCCCGCGCGATCTCCTCGTTCGCCGTCAGGCCCTCGATGCACCGGTCGGCCAGCAGCCGGCTCGCGTTGGCGAGCAGCCGGATCGAGCCGAGCAGGTTCGCCGCCATCACCGGGATCATCACGTTCAGCTCGAAGTCACCCTGCGTGCCGGCGAACGCGACGGCCGCGTCGTTGCCGATGACCTGCGCGCACACCATGCGCACCGCTTCGGGCACCACGGGGTTGACCTTGCCCGGCATGATCGACGAGCCCGGCTGCAGGTCGGGGATCGCCAGCTCGCGCAGGCCGGCGCGGGGCCCGGAGCCCATCCACCGGATGTCGTTGACGATCTTGTACAGCCCGACCGCGACGACGCGCACCTGCCCCGAAGCCTCGACCAGCGCGTCCCGGGCACCCTGCGCCTCGAAGTGGTTGCGCGCTTCGCTGAGTGGCAGCCGGGTCTCGGCGACGAGCCGCTCGATCACCAGTTGCGGGAAGCCGTGCGGAGTGTTGATGCCGGTGCCGACCGCCGTGCCGCCGAGCGGCAGTTCGGCGAGGCGCGGCACCGTGTTCTGCAGGCGCTCGATGCCGTAGCGCACCTGCGCGGCGTAGCCGGAGAACTCCTGGCCGAGGGTCACCGGCGTCGCGTCCATCAGGTGCGTGCGCCCGCTCTTCACCACCGCCGCGAAGGCCGCCGCGCGCTCTTCGAGCGCGGCGGCGAGGTGGTCGAGCGCGGGCAGGAGATCGTGGGTCACGGCCGCGGTCGCGGCCAGGTGGACGCTGGACGGGAAGACGTCGTTCGACGACTGCGACGCGTTGACGTGGTCGTTCGGGTGGACCTTCTGGCTGGTCTTCTGCGACGCGAGGGTCGCGAGCACCTCGTTCATGTTCATGTTCGACGAGGTGCCCGAGCCGGTCTGGAAGACGTCGACGGGAAAGTGGCCGTCGTGGCGGCCCTCGGCCACCTCGGCGGCGGCCGCGATGATCGCGTCGGCCGTCGCCCGGTCCAGGACGCCGAGGTCGGCGTTGACGGCGGCCGCGGCGCCCTTGATCTGGGCCAGCGCCCGGATGTGGGCCGGCTCGAGCCGCTGCCCGGAGATCGGGAAGTTCTCCACGGCCCGCTGGGTCTGCGCCCGGTAGAGGGCATCGGCCGGGACCCTGACCTCGCCCATCGTGTCGCGTTCGATCCGGTACTCCATGCCGTCCATCCTGCCGCGAACGTCGCCCTTGCGCCGCGCGGGCGTTCCTCCGCGTCGATCTTGCAGTTGTGGTGCCAGAGTTCGCCTACTCTTGCCCCACTTTGTGAGGCACCACAACTGCAAGATCGTCGCGCGGGCGGCGGGGGCGGTGGGCCCGTACCGCTAGCGCGGTCGCCGCCGTCACCAGCGCCACCGCCGCCAGCTGGCCCAGCGCGCCGGCTTCGATCACCCGCACGCCCCAGACGGCCGAGATCCGGGCGCCGGGCAGCAGCGGGACCACCAGCAGCAGCGCGCCGGTGACCAGAACGGCGGTGGTCCAGTACGTCCTCGGGGCGCGCCGGACCAAGGTCGGCGTGCCGTTCCAGCGGATCAACAGCCGGTCCCGGCCGATCCGCCGGGCGGCGAGGTAGGCGCCGACGAAGAGCGCCACTGCCATCGTCGCCTCGACGTACTTGCCTCCGACCAGCTCGACCAGGTCGGCGAGCAGGTGGCTGACGGCGCCGACGAGCGCCGAGATCACCGTGATCCACCAGGGGTGCGGGTTGCGCCGCAGGGCGGCGTAGTCGCGCACGTGCAGGCCGCGGACCAGCGGCAGGTTCGTGGGCAGGTGCGCGGCGACGGTCGGTGCGGCGAGCCGCAGCAGCCAGGCGCCCACCAGCGCCACCGGCAGTGCCCACCAGAACACCGCGAGCGGCTCGTGGCTGCGGATCGTGACGCCGAACCCGTCGAACCCGTATGAGACGTCGGGTGCCGCGGCACCTGTACACAGCGCGACGCCGTCGAACCACCGCGGGCGCCACAGCTTCAACGGCAGCACCACGGCCTGGTGGTTCGGGAATGTCAGCGGCACGTTTTCGCACGCTACGGGCCGGATGTGCGGGAAACGTGAGAACGCCGTGAGTTGATTGCGCCTGCTGATGCGGCCGCTGTGCGGCCTGGCTGCCGCCGGCCTCGCCGCGGTGATGGTGGGCGCGGTGGTCACGAACGTCGCCATCATCGACGAGAACGCGACGCTGCCCGCGGTCTATCTGGTGCTGCTGGTCGTGATCGCCTACCGCCGCCGCGAGCGCACCGCCGCGCTGCTCGCCCGCTTCCGCGGCTGACGGGGGGCGGCCACCCTCCCAGCGGACCTTGGAGTCTTGTGGCCCCTATTGGGGCCGCAGGACTCCAAGATCGCGGGAAGACGCCGTCAGCGGCGGCCTATCGTCAGCACCGGCTTCGTGGTTTCGGCGTAGAAGTCGTTGCCCTTGTCGTCGACGACGATGAACGCCGGGAAGTCGACCACGTCGATCTTCCAGACAGCTTCCATGCCGAGCTCGGGATACTCCAGCACCTCGACGTGCTTGATGCAGTCCTGGGCCAGCCGGGCCGCCGGGCCGCCGATCGAGCCGAGGTAGAACCCGCCGTGCTTGTGGCACGCCTCGGTCACCTGGGTGGACCGGTTGCCCTTGGCCAGCATCACGTACGAGCCGCCGGCCGCCTGGAATTTGCCCACGTACGAGTCCATCCGGCCGGCGGTGGTCGGCCCGAACGAGCCGCTCGCGTACCCCGCCGGCGTCTTGGCCGGGCCGGCGTAGTAGACGGCGTGGTCGCGGAGGTACTGCGGCATCGGCTCGCCGGCGTCGAGCCGCTCGGCGATCTTCGCGTGGGCGATGTCCCGGGCGACGACGAGCGGACCCGTCAACGAAAGCCGCGTCTTCACCGGATACCGCGACAGTTCCGAACGGATCTCGTCCATCGGCCGGCCCAGATCGATGTGCACGACCTCATCGTCCACATCGGACACCGTCACGTCGGGGAGGAAGCGGGCGGGGTCGCGTTCGAGCTGTTCGAGAAAGACACCGTCGGCGGTGATTTTGCCCAACGCCTGCCGGTCGGCCGAACACGACACCGCGATCGCCACCGGACAGCTGGCGCCGTGCCGGGGCAGCCTGACCACCCGCACGTCGTGGCAGAAGTACCGGCCGCCGAACTGCGCACCGATGCCGAACTCGCGGGTCAGCGCGAGGACCGACGCCTCCAGCTCGAGGTCGCGGAAGCCGTGCCCCACAAGCGATCCGCTCGTCGGCAGCGAGTCGAGGTACTTGGCCGACGCCAGCTTCGCCGTCTTCAGCGCGAACTCCGCCGACGTCCCGCCGATGACGACGGCCAGGTGGTACGGCGGGCAGGCCGACGTTCCGATGAGGCGCAGCTTCTCCTCCAGGAACTGCATCATGCGCGTCGGGTTCAGCAGCGCCTTCGTCTCCTGGTACAGGTAGCTCTTGTTGGCCGATCCGCCGCCCTTGGCCATGAAGAGGAACTTGTACGCGTCGTCGCCCTCGGCGTAGAGCTCGACCTGTGCGGGCAGGTTGCTTCCGGTGTTCTTCTCGTCCCACATGGTCAGCGGGGCAAGCTGCGAGTAGCGCAGGTTCAGCCGCGTGTACGCGTCGTGGACGCCGCGGGCGATCGCCTCCTCGTCGCGGCCGTCGGTGAGCACGAACCGGCCGCGCTTGCCCATGACGATCGCGGTTCCGGTGTCCTGGCACATCGGCAGCACGCCGCCGGCGGCGATGTTCGCGTTGCGCAACAGGTCCAAGGCGACGAACCGGTCGTTCGGCGACGCCAGCGGGTCGTCGACGATGTTCTTCAACTGCTGCAGATGCGCCGGGCGCAGGAAGTGCGCGATGTCGTGCATCGCCTCGTCGGTGAGCCGGGTGAGCGCGCCGGCGTCGACGGTCAGGAACCGGCCGTCGCGGCCGATGCCGTCGGTGGTGACCAGGCGGTAATCGGTCCCGTCCGGGCCGAGCGGCAGCAGCGGCGAGTGCGCGAACGTCATACGCCGCAGGTTACGCCGCGGCCCCGAACCCGATCCAACCGATCGTGCGGCCCCGCCCCAGCACCACCCCGTCCGGGCTGATGCCGAGCACCTCGGCGCCGGACTCGACGTCGAGCCGCACCTGTCCGGAGCCGGGATCCACGGCGACCAACCGGTCGGTCGACGCGTCGAGGATGAACACGGCGTAGGCGGTGACGCCCACCTTCGCGCTCGGTTGGGTCGGCCGGGTCCAGGCGGCCCCGCCGGTGCCTAGGTTGACCGCGCGCACCTGCTTGCCGTCGCGGCCACGGATCACGACGACCTCGCCGTTGGTGCCGAGGATCGTCTCGTCCGGCCCGGCGACGGCGAGCTCACGTCCGTCCACTGCGGACAGCACGACGGCGCGGTTGTCGCCGCGGACCGCAATCAGCGCGGTGCCGGCGCCGGGCGGATCCCGGCGCGGCTCGCAGCCGGCGCCGCCGGTGGTCTGCAGGTCGTAGCCTTCGCGCTGCCAGACCTGCTGGCCGCTGCCGGCTTCGCGACCGGTGACGACGAAGCGGCAGCCGTTGCTGCGCACTGAACCCACCGTGCGCACCGTGCGGTTGGCGGCGACCACCGAGCGCGCGTCGTTCGGGACCTCCTCCTCGCGCACCCGCCGGCCCGCCGATGTGTCGACGATCTGGACCTTGCGGTCGATCAGGTAGCCCAGGTAGCGCGGCATCGGTTGCGGGCTGGCGGCCTTCACCTCGTCGTAGGTGTCGTCGAGGTGGCGCAGGTCGAGCAGGCCGGAGTTGGCACCGGCGAGCGCCCGCACCGCGCCGGGCAGACCGATGCGCCAGCGCTGCTGACCGCTGCCCGGGTCGCGGTTGACGAGCCCGCAGCCGGACTTCGGGCAGTCGACGGTGAGGACCGCGTCGCGGAAGGTCCAGGCGCCGATCGCGTCCGGGTCGGTCCACCGGGTGGCGCCGCCGTACGGGTCCACCGCGTCGATGCCCTTGCCGTCCACTTTGGACAGGATGACCACGCCGCCGGCCGGGCTCCCCGCCATGGCGGCCCAGTCGGCCTCCCTGCGCCACTGCAGGTTGCCGTTGCCGCGGTCGCGCGCCTCGACCATGTCGCCCATGAGGGCCACCACCGCGCGTTCGGTGATGCCGACGGCGTCGGGCTGCCCCGCGGCGCGCTGCGTCCACGCGGTGGCCGGTTCGGAGAGCGTGCGGGTGCGCTCGTCGAGCCAGTCGCGGATGTCGGGCCACGGGTTCCACTGGAAGACGATGGCCAGCGTCACGCCGAGGGCGAGAATGCCGAAGACACCGAGGCCGGTCTCGATCCGGCTCTTGGCGCTCCGCGTGGCCACGGTGATCACGCTAGCCCTCGGACGGGATAGGTGACGGTCAGCCCGAATGGTCCGTGTCGATGGGGTTCGCCCGTGGGCGGTAACCGGTTCGCCCGAGGCGGGTCGGCCCTCCGGGTGGAGCGGCGGGGCCCGGTCAGGTGCATCCCGGCCGTTCCGGCCCCACGTCCGGCCGGTCCGTCCTAGCGTTCGATCATGCGGACCCGTCGCGCCATCCGCTGCCGTCGCACCGCCGTGGCGATCGGCACGGCCTCGACAGGGGCGCCAGTCGACCTGCCGGCACCCGAGATGCCGCCGGGGTTCCCGGTGCCCCCGGGGTACGAGGGCTCTGCCGTGCCGCCACCGTTCGGGTCGCCGTCACCGGAAAGCGGCCTCACGTCGTCGGATCGCGGGCTGGCGCCGTCGGATCTCGTCGTTCCGGCGTACCTGGCCGACCCCGGGCAGCCGCCGGCGGTCCCCGGCCCCGCGCGGCCCTGGCGCGCCAACCGCGGCCCGGACTTGCCACCGGGGCCGACCTCACGGTCGGACCTCACGCTCGCCGACGTCCTCGCCCACCCCGGCCCGCGCAACCTCGACTGGAACCGCAACCCCGGGTGGCCGCCCGGGATCGGCTGGACCCACATCGCCGGTGCCGCGCGCGGGCGCTCACCGCGGCACGCGCGGGCCGCGCGTGCCTGCCGGCTACCGCGCCGCGCCGCCCGGTGGATCGGTATCGGCCTGATCGCGACGGGCGTCCTGTTGCTCATCGCGACGCTGCGCTAGGAATTCCAGCGCCAGTTGAGTTCGCCCGGCTTCGGTGCCGGGCCGGGTAGTCCCTCGGTGTCGTCGGCCAATCCGGCCAGCAGGATCCCCAGGTACCGCTGCCGCAGTTGCTTCGTGCGCGCGGCGTCCGGCACCCGGACGGCGGCGCAGCCCTCCAGCACCAGCGTGACGTCGTGGACCACGGCGTCGCGGCGCAGGCGCCCGCTCGCCCGGGCGCGGGCGAAGAGCTTCTTGGTGAGCGCGTCGGCGCGGGTGGCGTCGTTGTGCATCTCCGGCGTCGGCGCGAAGGTGCCGGCCAGGTGGACCGTCAACGAGTGGACGTCGGCGTCGACGATCCGCTGCAGGAAGTTGACGAACGCGTCCCAGCCGTCGTCGTTCTCCTGTGCCTGCTCGGCTTCGGCAATGAACCGGCGCAGGCCGTCGTGGCACAGCGTGCGGAGCAGGTCCTCCTTCCCCGCGTAGCGCCGGTAGAGGGCGCTGATGCCGACGCCGGCGCGCTCGGCGACAGCGGCGATCGGCGCCTTGGGATCGGCCAGGAAGACGTCGCGGGCCGCGTCGAGGATCACCTGGTTGTTGCGGGCGGCCTGGCCCTGCCGGCCGGGAAGCGGCTTTGACATGAATCACATCGTACAACCTCTTGGAACGGATCGTTCCGCTCTGCTATGGTCGTCATGTGAAACGGAATAAAGTGTTCCGTTCCAAGTCTTCCCCGGAGGCCAGCCATGAGCGAGCGAAGCGATCGCATGAGCACCGAGATCCGCCCCTACCGCATCGAGGTTTCGCAGGCCGACGTCGACGACCTGCGCGAGCGGCTGCACCGCACCCGGTGGGGCACCGACCTGCCGGGCCAGGGTTGGAGCCGGGGCGTCCCGGTCGACTACCTCAAGGGCCTCGCCGCCTACTGGGCCGACGGGTACGACTGGCGGGCCGCGGAGGCCAAGCTGAACGAGCTGCCGCAGTTCGTGACCGAGGTCGACGGCCAGCCGATTCACTTCGCGCACGTCCGCTCGGCGAACCCGAACGCCACCCCGTTGCTGATGACGCACGACTGGCCGGCGTCCTTCGTCGCGTTCACCCCCGTTGTGGAAAAGCTGACCGACCGGTTCCACCTGGTGCTCACCAACACTCCCGGCGTCGGCTTCGGCGGTCCGCTCGTGGGACCGGGATGGAACACCGGGAAGATCGCCGGGGCGTTCAACGAGATCATGGCCCGGCTCGGGTACGACCGGTACGGCGTGCAGGGTTCGGGCGGTGGCGGCTGGATCGCCGTCGAGATGGGT
>Ga0105245_10003529_pt1 | contig 13989 bp, 14 predicted proteins | sample KBSM54metaG_FD_81523 | JGI IMG/M metagenome (GOLD analysis project Ga0105245, IMG submission 81523) | Miscanthus rhizosphere microbial communities from Kellogg Biological Station, Michigan, USA - KBS M5-4 metaG | ecosystem: Host-associated > Plants > Roots > Rhizosphere > Soil | place... | reverse complement strand
TCCCTTTGATAGATCACCAACAGCCGTGATCGCCGTCACAGCATGAGGAATTGATGAAGTTCTAAAGTGCAAGTGTCGACGGTTGAAAAGGTCCCGCATCATAAAGGATTTTGCGAGCACCAAAGTAAACTGAGTGACCAGCCAACCAAGGTAACCTGGGACGCAACCAGACCCGAAAAAATCAATGTTCCCTAATGGGTATCGCTGAGGTTTGGAACTGCAAAAGCAGTGATCACATCAAGGGCTACGACGGCGGTGTATCCACGCTGATTGACTTCCTGATAGAAGACCAGTCAGTTAGAACATGGCCAGAGTCGTGGCCCTTCCAATTAGCGCTTTCCTCCTGGCAAATGTGAGCTAGCACACATCCTTTTCCCCAGACTCATGAATAACATTGAGTTGTAAGAGTTTTTCAGGGTAAAGCGTTTCGAAATGAAGTCATTCATGTCTGTAACAAAAAAGATAATCGAGACCCTATTTAACCTGCTGTTCGGTTGCTGGCACTTGCACACGACTTTTCCGCAGAGCATAAAGCGGGGACAGCGGCGCACGCGTGCCACGTATCTGACCGGCACATACGTGGTTTGCCTCAACTGCGGCAAGGAATTCGCATATGACTGGGACGAGATGCGAATTGTGACCAACGAGGAGCAGTTTGTGCTGGCGCATAGTACATTGGAAGCCCACTCTCACGGTTCGTGATGAGTTTCTCAGTAGCGCGACTACGCTAGGTCGGCTCACACGCATGAACAACCTGAAATCTTTCTCTCTGCCGCACCGCGAGTTTGTATTATCGATCTAGGGAGAATTTGCGGCTGGTAGTGTTCTCTGTGATCAAAGACAAAAATAAACCGTTAGAATATCTTACGATCAAGAGCACTGACCTATCTGTGATCGCGGGAATGGACTTGGCAGTAGCCTGATCAAGAATATTTCAGAAGAGGCCATGGGCAGTTTCCTTTCGATCATTGCGGTAGGTTTTTTCCTGGGCATGCGTCACGCGACTGACCCGGACCATGTAATTGCCGTTACCACTATCGTGACGCGCCAGCGCCAGCTTGGGCGCGCTGCCATGACCGGAGCTTTTTGGGGCGTGGGCCATACGCTCACGATCTTTGTTGTGGGCGCAATGATCATTCTCTTCAATATAGTCATTCCCATCAGACTTGGCTTGAGCATGGAATTTTCCGTCGCGCTCATGTTGATTGTTCTTGGCATCATGAATGTTGCAGCGTTCATGCGTTCGGCATCAGCAATTTCCGCTGAGGCCAGTGATGCCGTGCACGTGCATCCACATGCGCATGGAGATTACATTCACACGCATGCGCACGGGCATTCGCCGGAAACACACTCGCATAGCTCAGGCAGCACACCATTGGCGTTGCTGGATCGACTCTTCGGCAAGCTCGCTATATATCGTCCCGTGCGACCATTTATTGTGGGTGTGGTGCATGGGCTTGCGGGTTCTGCCGCGGTGGCGCTGCTTGTTCTGGCGGCTATTCCTAATCCGCGCTGGGCGGTAGCTTATCTGCTGGTATTTGGAGCAGGAACTGTTGGCGGAATGATGTTGATTACCATGAGCATCGCTTCCGCTTTCACATTCATGGGCAAAGGAAGGCAGAAATTCTCACAGCGGCTTGCATTGGTTTCCGGCTTGCTCAGTCTGGCGTTCGGGTTATTACTGGTGTATCAGATCGGATTCGTGGGCGGTCTGTTCACCAGCCATCCACATTGGCTACCTCGGTAGAAGTTCATCAAGGAATATTGAGGGGACGCGAGCGCGTTAAGAACCGTGCTGGCGGTGGCTGGTGAGCGGATGGGACCAGCCTTTCCGCCAGCACCTCTCAACAATTCATCTTGGCTGCTCCGTCGTGGGTGTTTCGGTCGGCGGCGCTGAAACAGCGGACTGCTTCTCCATATAGGCGATCAGCAGGTCAGTGGTCGCAGCATCGAAATGCAGGTTGGGCATGCGCACGTCCTTATATTTCTTGAGAAGGGCGTTGGCCAGCGGATCGCCTCCATCCAGTAGTTCTTCAGGCACCTGGACGATCTTCTTGAGCCACTGGGGATCGCGTATCTTGGTGAGGCCCTTCAAGTCCGGTCCAATGGATTCGCCTCCGCCAATGGTGTGGCAGGCGGCGCATTGGGTAAAGAATATGTACTTGCCATGGTCCTCATATTTGATAGCGGGCGCCTCGGCATAGCTCTTGCCCGATGTCATTTTTTTGGCGCTGGTCCAGCTATTCATCCAGTCGCCAATCATGATGGCGAGAAAGCGCGGGTTATCCAGAGCGTTATTGCGCAGCCATTGCCCCGTGGCTTCATTGCCGAGCATCAGATGAGGCGAGTGGCCGTCGCGGTCACCCGGTATCGGATCTTGAAACCCAAGCTTCTTGTTGAGAAGCGTGATGTCTTCCTTTTTGCCGGTTAGGAAGAGCCAGCCGGGGCCCGCGTGATACGTATCGGCATATTCCTTCATGGCTGCCGGAGTGTCGCGTTTAGGATCAATGCTGATGGAATAAAAAAAGATGTCTTTGCCCACTCGGTCGCCGAGCATCTTCTGCACCTGGGCCAGGCGCGCGGTTTCCAGCGGACAGATGTCAATGCAGTGGGTATAAAACTGTTCAATGGCCACGGTCTTGCCCTTAAGCAGATCGTCATAAAAATGCAGCTTGCGGCCAAATTGGTCAGTTAGTTCAACATTAGGAAAATAATTGGCTCCCCAGTGGTTTTCATAGGCGGCCGCAGGGGCGGGGCCAAACGAAATAAGAATTGTGGACGCGAGAATCATGGCGGCCACGCCGGCAAGACTTACCCAACTCTTCGGTCGCATCGTACTGCTCCTTTCACGGTTCATTCGGACTTTAAGAAATCCCGGCGGGCCGTCCCACGCTGCCCATTCACTGTTGTGCGGGAAGTGAAGGGGCAACGGGGACGATTTGCCGAGTACTGTTTACGCCAGCGCCTCCTCAGGCCGTCGGAAGAATTTCATCCGGCGGTATGAATGTGACACCCTGCGGGGTGCAGATGGGCGTCGGGAGCGGCGAAAGGAACGGAGCGCCCAATCCCTTTGTCTCCCAGCGCACCAGCATTGCGTTGTCCTCATGGACTGTGTTGTGGCAGTGCTCCATGAACATGCCGCCCCAATCGCGGAACTGCATGGTGATGGTGACGCTGCCGCTTGGACGCAGCCGATACACGTCTTTGCGGCCCTTCTCCCACGCCGGCACGTTCGCGGCGCTGCCATTGCGGGCCAGGACCTGGCCTTCTTCAAAGTGGATGTGAATGGGGTGGTCCCATCCGCCGCCACCGTTGCGCAGTTCCCACACTTCGCGCGTGCCGTACTGCGGCAAGCCCGAGATGCGGCCGAAGCACGCATCGAGCGTTGCCCCGGTATTGTCTGTCTTAACGCCCCATGGCCCTGACTGCCCGCCAGCGCCGGTGAGATAGCACGTATCCGGGTTCGACAGGTTCTGTGATGCTCCGCTGTTGAACTCAAATACGCGGGTGCGCGCTACCGGGATGTTCGACAGGTCGGGGTTGGGAATCAAAACGTTAGGCACGTTGCTCTTGTCTGGAAGTTTTGGATTCCGCACAATACGGAACTCCAGGAACTTGCCGACGCACGGATCGTTGGATTTACCCGCCAGCGCGTCCGCGATGGACAGGTCCGCGGAAGGCTTCTTGCCGTCCTGGTGTTCGCACAGGTTCACCAGCCAGCACTTGTCGCCGACTTTAAGCTGGCTGGAGGTGAAGTCGATGACGATGTCGTACCTTTCCGCAATGCCTTGCTCATCCAACTGGGTGAGCACCACCGGGTTCGGCAATAGGTTGCCGTCGTTGGCGATCTGGGTGATCGGCACGGCGGTGCCGGCAGCATTGACACAGCAGATCTTGAAGAAGCGCGAGACGCTGCCGTTGAGAATACGGAAGCGATACTTGCGGTGCTCCACTTCGAAATACGGCTTGTAGGCCAGGTTGACGCACATCACGTCGCCCAGGAAGCCATCGAAATCGAATATGTCAAAGTACATCTGCCCCGTAGAATCAAAAGCCTTCTCATTGACGAGGAGGTTCACGTCATACTCCAGGTTCCCGTAGTCATTAAGGGTGCCAGAAGGCAGGCGCAGGTTCACGCCGTCAACCACCAACTCATTGCCACGATCCAGGCCGCTATAAATGTTGAACATGGCCGCGTTGCCCTTGTACACGTTCTGCGAAGTGAAGCTGAACATGTGGTCATGGAACCAGTGCGTGCTCATGGTCTCATGCCAGTCGCCCGGGATATTGATGAGGCCACCGCTGCCGTCGGGGGTGCTGGCCTTGGGGTCAGTGGCGCCGGTGTTGAAGCTTGTGAATCCGCCCAGCTTGATCGGCCAGTGATAGTCATAGAATTGCCCCGGAAAGAAGAAAGCTCCGGTGAAGCCGTCGTTCTCCGCTCCGTGGTGTCCATTGTGCTCGTGGGTGCTGATGGTGTGGCGACCAAAGCCGTTGTTCTGCGTCACATCGGCGGGCAAGCGGTTGAAGTGGCGGAAGAGAATCGGCTCACTGTATTTTCCAATGACCAGCTTGGGTGGAACGGTTCCGTTGAAAGTCCAGACCGAATTAACATTCTGTACGGGCATGTTCGGGTGGAAGGTCAGCGGAATGGGAGTGACCGGATTGATGCCGGAATTGAAGTTCGATGCGACCTGGGGGTTGTAAGTAGTGTTTGTCTTGGCGCCTTCCTGGGTCGCCACATACGCCACCTGCGGCGGGAACTGTGTAAAGGATTGATGCGCCCAGGTTGCTCCCGGAGGACGGCCTTCAATAGGACCAGTTCCGCCGCCCAATAGCGGGTCAACGGGCTGCTGCGTCTGGTTCGATTGCGCCTGCGCCAGAGGATTCAGCGCCGTAGGCGCGAGCCGTGGAAGGACATCAAAGCGCGGCATGGCCTGGCTGAAAGGCTGTGCGCCAAACAGCGGGCTGGGGTTTGCGCCAGTGGGAATACTGCCATAGGCGCTTTTGACGAACGGGTTAAGGCCGTGGATCGGCGCCAGAAGACCACCGGTTGTGATGAGACCCCACTTGATGAGGTCGCGCCGGCTGACCTGGCCCTGTGAATGTGCTTTCACCATCTCCAGGCGGTTCCTGCGGGCGTTCTCCGCCTCGCGAACCCTGGCTTTGGAAGCATTTTCAGGAAGGAAAAATCCATCTTCTCTATAATTCATAGTGGCTGCTCTCCGTCTCTTGCAGAGCTTGTCTGCTTGAATGGGCTGGCCGCGATTTCTCGCCGTCTGCCTGTCTCTTCATCACCCACCCGGAAGGGATTGCCAAGTCTGTTTCTCAGCAGCTTGGCTGGGGTTGACCGCAAATACATCAGTTGCTGCCGGAAGCAGGTGAACCTGAAACGCGCTGGTTGCCGTATTCAGGTAATTGAATTTCTATAAATTTTGGGCGTTGTGTCAGCTGCACGAGATATCAAGCCCGAACCTTGACCGCGATGAGGCCCTTTGCTGTCTGCCGTTTGCGCCAGCCGTTCAAAAATCTTTGTACGTCGGGTATCTTCCAGGAAAGTTAGCTCTGCCGAAACTGGACGGGAACCAAGTTGACCTCCCCGGAAGAGGAGCTTGTTGCGAGTTCAAAAAAATCGAACTAGCAGGGTAGCCGAACATTACCAAGGTGAAATCATCGCCGTCTGTGACTGCGGTCACGGGATGAGCGTGATGGAAAGGTTTTTCATCTGAGAGTTACGCGACCTGGCCCTTTGAAAAAGGGCGCGGTGGCGCGGAGCAGGGAACTGCGCGATCCGGATAATGCTTTTATTCAGCCGGGAACAAGAATTTGGCCAGCCAGAATTCAATCCAAATGAGAATCGCCGCAGCAGCAAGATCTTGCGGAGTATGCCTGCGGTTTTTGCGAACACGAGTCCAGGCCACGGACGCAAACGCAGAACAGGGAAGTGGCAGAAGGCTCTTCAGATGACGGGCAAAGTGCAGAAATGAAGCGGTTATTTGGCTGCCCCCCAGGGATTCGAACCCCGATATGCTGATCCAGAGTCAGATCAGCCCCACTGAAAACAAAGAAAATAAAGACTTACACTCGGCAAAACGTGACCAAACGCGGCAAAACACGCAAACAGGACGCAAACGCAAAGATGAGGCCCAATCATGAAGGATCGGGCTTCAATCCATGCTGGGGCCACCTCTTCAGCCAGCACAGACCATAGTGCAGCCCTTTCACAAGGCATATCTGGTTAATCCATTCTGAGTCGCAAGGAAAGCCCAAGGATGTCCGTGAGCCAATTCTAATAACTAACCAGGGCATTCTCCTCGCCGGTTTCGCAGAGTGGCACGCCGCGGTATGTGCAGGGCAGGGAGAGATTGTTTGCATCGAATTTGCACTGAGCGCTAACGAATCTCTGCAGTTGATCTTGACCCTGCAGAGGCCGCGAGCTGTCTGGAATGACTTCACTCGAACCGAATTGGCACTTGAGCAGGAACCGTATTTCCAATCGAAGGCTCTTGCCAACCAGATCGCTGGCGGCAAGCACAAGGGTTTGGCAAATTTGCCAAAAGCTCAACACATTGACGTGCGAGAACAAATTGCCGATCTCGCCGGGGTCTCCCCTCGGACGGTAGGCAACGCGAAGATTATTCTCAAGAAGGCTCACCCATCTCTGGTTGAGGCTCTTCACAATGGAATCATCACAATCAATGGAGCGCTGGAAGTATGCAAATTCGAGAGAACCCAACAAGTCGAAGAGCTAGCGCGCTTTCTCGCGAACAAATCAAATAGCAAGACTAACCGCGTATATATCGATAAGCTGCACGTCGAACAACTAAGTGCCGATCTGAGCATATTTTTTGCAAAGCTACAGCACTTTGAAGCAACAAACCCCGGCTCCGTGGAGGTACGTTCTGGCACAGGGAAAAAGACGGTCATTATCGTCGGGAAAGGCCATCTGAACACCTTAGCAGCAGGAATACCGGCAGGTTTGGCATGAGCTATGATCGCTCTTTATGCAAATCCCGATTTGGCAGAAGGTATGACGAGCCGCTCAAACAAATCTTGGAGAAGACGCAGTTGTACTGGGACCACGACGGCATCCCTCTGCATGTGAGAGAGGCGTTTCGAAAGGTACTTCAATGCCGTACTCCTGCGCTCGGCGCCGAGGTTTACGAGTCCGAAAACGGCAGATTGATTGTCTACCACACATGCAAGTCGCGCGCGTGCCCGAGTTGCGGGTATTGGGCCACAAAAAAGTGGATACCGGAGCGTGTTGCGGCCTTGCCGCCCGTGCCCTACGTAGGAATCACGTTTAGTATGCCGGATGTGCTTTGGCGCGTATTCAGTCAAAATCGAGTCCTCGCCGATGCTCTCCCGGTTTTAGCTGCAAACGCAATTGAAATCTTTGGTGTCGGCAAAACACGGCTTACGCGCCGGTGTCATTGCCTTCCTCCACACCTTCAACGGGCAATTGGAATTTAACTCGCATGTGCACACGATGGCTACTGCCGGAGGCTGGCGAGTCTCATCGGGTTCTTGGGTATCGAGTGTGTACTACCATCCCGATATCCTAATGCGCTTGTGGCGATCTGCGGTGCTGGATCTGCTCCGCACGGCTCTTCGTACGGGCCGGCTGAGAACGACGATGACAGTTGATGAAATGGAAGCGATGCTGATCAAGCAAGAGCGCTGGTGGAGTGTGAAAATTCAGTCAATTGACTCAACTAAGCATTTCTTTCAGTATAGCGGCCGGTATGCCCGACGCCCGGTGATTGCCCAGCGTCGCATCACCGACGTCGATGACCAAACGGTTCAATTTTGGGCAAAAGACAAGCGCTTAGGCGAGATCGTTCCGATCCGCCATACCCTAAAGGAATTTATTAACCTCTGGGCTCAGCACATTCCAAAGCGCTACCGACACGCAGTTCGATACTTTGGGCTGTTTGCTCCACGAGCTATAAATCGAATGTTTGATCGGATCTTCGCTACCATCCGGTCCAAGCGCCAGCCGCGCCCTACGCCTCCACTTTGGTCAGATTCACGCAAGCAGATGTGGGGCTGGGACCCACTCGTTGACTGCACTGGGCAGCGGATGAATTGGGCGCGACGGCTCGCACCCCAAGCCTAATTTTAAGAGTTCGGTCCGGATCTGCCCGTTTCCAATATTCCACTGCGCGCTTTTGTGCCGATGCTCATTAGCACGCCTAGTACTGACCGGATACTCCAACACGTAATAATCACTTCGGGAGCAGCGTTCCATTTGGTCGTCAGCTGCTACTACCATCCGCATCTTCACACCTAAAATTCGTGCAACAGGTAATTTTGATTTTCCTAGTGATCAAGTATCGAGGCGGCGTGATGTTCTGGGAACTCAGCCGGGACAGCCCAAATTTGGAATTGCTTCATGTCTTAAGCGGACGAGAGTAACGACTCCACAGGATATTTTAATTGCTATATTTTTTGGCCGCACAGAGCTATGTCCGGAAGTCCAACCCGGAGAATGGTCATTTGCAAAATGCACTAATTGGGGCGAGGTCAACAGAGTCTAGGGACTCTCTTCGCGCTCTGAGACCGCGTAAAGAATCAGTTCGACACGGCTCGAAATTCCGAGTTTTTCATAGATGCGGAACAAATGGTTCTTAATCGTGTGCTCGCTCACGCCAAGATGCGATGAAATCTCTCTATTTGTAAGACCTTGCGCCACAAGTGGCACGAGCTCCTGCTCGCGCTTCGTGAGCAATGCCTCACCCTGTGAATTGACGCATCGGAAAGGCATGGCCGCTTCGAGCGCTCCCAGGACTTGCTGCAGGTCGGCGCTGCTCGCCCAGATCTGTCCGCTGTGAACCGCGGAAATGCATCTCCCTAAAAGCTGCATGGAGGAAGACCGCTTGAAGACACCGCGCGCGCCTGCCCGGAATGCATCAGCAACGATCTCATGGTCCGAGTCATCCATCAACACTACGCACCGCGTCTTTGCGGAGAGCTGGCGCACTTGACGAACAACTTCCAGCCCTCTGTATGGACCATCTGCCAGATGGGTGCTGACAATGACAACATCGGGAACGCGCTCCACAATTGCCTTAAGGGTTTCACTGAAATTGACAGCGCATTTCAGGATGTTAAGCGTCTTTACCCGGCTTAATGCTTGAGCCAGTAACTCGGAACTCATAAAACTCGCGTCGCTTACGACGACTGAGATTCTTGCATCTCGATTGGATGCCTGGTTCGTAGCTTGCCCATGCTCGCTAGAGTTAGAAGATATGGGCCCTCTTTGCGCTTTTTCTACACCATTCGCCGCAGTCCCTGGGCTACTTCTCATAAAATACTCCTGGTGAATACCACCGAACGACACACTTGCAAACTCGTCCTCTGGCGTTTGCTGCATTCCAGTCTCCCGGGTATTGATGTGATTTCGCTGTTGAAATCACGATCAGGTTTTATCACCCTCAACACGCAAGATATGTCTGGTCTTCCGCACTGAATTGATAGTGGAATGGCAATGAGTGTAGAGACAGCATGATAACGTCTGAGTTTCACTTGGGCCTTCGGCGAAACGGTGCTGGGTTCATTCCGTAGGCACAAAGCGTTGCCGGACCAAGGCCGATTTTCCTTCGTCCTCAACTTATCAGTGTTCATAACTGCCAACAGCGATAATTGATTAGTACGTGTGGTCTAGCAAAGGCGGGTACAGTTCAGATCGATCAAGTTGGTTGAAAAGCTGTTGAAGCCGGGCAGTCTAACTCGCGCCGCAGAACCTAAGCAATTCGGCCGCAGCGAGATGATGCTTACAGGAAGACTGGCATTGAACGCAGCAAGATGGACTCTATCTCTGACGCTGGAAAATCGTGCCGTGGGCGGTAAGTCCAAATCGGGCGCGATCACTATCACCAGCACAGCTGCGATCAGCACCAAACCAGCGAACTTGACCCAGCAATTCATCCTCGCAACTCGCGATAATTCTATGTTCCGCCACATCTCATTTGTCAAATACGGAGCAGCTGGCCAGCTCGGCTTGCTTGCCCGCTGCTCACATTCACTTGCGCTACTGACGGCAACACCATTCGAAACACCGGCGCCGGATAGGTTTGGCTTTGATACTGCGTCGTGTGTGGAACCCGGTACCTCGCCACGAACAATCGTCTCGCCGATCTCAAACATCAGGTGTTGCTTTCTTTCCCAAATGCACATTTATCTTTCGAGCACTGCCCCCGCTCCATTCCTGAAAGCGGGACCTGTGATCGATAACATCCCGTATCTGGTGTGCTCGACGGAATTTATCTCAGGGGCGAACGCATCGAAGATGAAAAAGACCTTCATAACATATGCCTAAAAATAAGAAGGCCTGTTCTAACCTGGGAGAACTTTCTAGTCTTTAGATATAGAGATGCACAAAATGTTATCTGGTTGGCCCAGGCTCCGTAACTTATTTCTTATCTTTTCCTTATGTATACTTCCCAGAAAACGGCTCGAGATTACCGTGTTTGAACAGGTAAAAATTCTCACCAAGGCTGCGGCACTGATTCTTACTGTTGCTGGTACCACTGAATGATTACTCTGGAGATTTTCTTCTCATCCAGAACACAGCAGTCTACTCCTTGCGGCACATCTGACGTGATCGCTAGAATCTGCTTGCCCCAAGTCCTGCAATGGGTCGCGAATTTTTAAGATGGTTTTAATGTAGTCGAGGTGGCGAAGCTACGCTCCATCTTGCACTTACCTGAAGAGCCCTAATTCCGGATTCCTGCGCGCAAATTCTTTGTAAGGAGTTAAGGTCAGTGCAAATTAGTTCGTGTTCTCAGCAATCAGTTGCACATAATTGGTACGTCGCATACACGTGCGGTCGTCATGAAAAGTATCTGGCCCAGCAGTGCGAACAGCACGGCATCACAGCTTTTCTGCCTTTGTATGCCGTGCAGCGGCAGTGGAAGAAGCGTCGTGCAAGAGTACTTCTGCCACTTTTCCCTTCGTATGTCTTTGTGCGCATGGCGCTCGCGGAACGTTTCCGGGTCCTTTCGCTTCCCGGCATGGTCTCCCTGGTCTGCTTCCATGGCCTTCCGGCGGTCGTACCAGACGCTCAGATCGAAGCACTCAGGAAAGCTGTGACTCTGGGCCGAGCTGAACCCTGCGCATATCTCCAGTCGGGAAAGCGCGTCCGGGTTACAGCCGGACCGCTGGTTGGAATGGAAGGAATTATCCAGGAAGTAAAAAGCGACGTTCGGGTGATCGTTTCTTTCGAGTGGATGAATCGTTCTGTCTCGATTTCACTCGACGCCACAGAGGTTGAAACCCTGGGATAGCGTCCCCAGGCACGCGACTGTGATTGTGATGAGGGTAGGTGCAACCAATCCCATACTGGAGCGCCAGATGCCAGAGTCGGCTTTTGTTCTGGCGCGGGCCGAACAAGAAGGCTTTCTCCGGCACTTCGGATTTCGCGAGTCTCCCTTTGGCGTCACCCCCGATCCTGAGTTCCTTTTCTGGACACGCATGCACAACGCCGCGTTGCAGTCAATCATTTCCTCCATTGAATCGAATCTCGGTTTCAGTGTTCTGCTGGGCAACCCCGGCACGGGAAAGACCTCGCTGCTTTTTCACTTGTTGGCCCAATATCGCGAATCTGCGCGTACGGCATTCATTTTTCAAACCCAATGCAAGCCGCATGATTTGATCCGTCATATCGCTTCCGAGCTCGATCTGGCAGTTCCCCGGCGTGACGAAGTCTCCCTGCACCAGAAGCTGAATGGAATGCTCCTTGAGGAGGCGCGTGCTGGACGCAAAGTACTGATCGTCATCGATGAGGCGCAAAACCTGCAGGCTTCGGCGTTCGAGGCCGTTCGACTTCTTTCCGATTTCGAAACTGGTCATTCCAAACTTCTGAATATCGTGTTCTCTGGTTCGCCGCAACTCGGAGCAACGCTTCAGACTCCGGAGCTTTCGCAGCTGGCACAACGGATCTCGACTGTCGCCCGGCTGCAACCTTTCCGCGAAGATGAAGTTAGAGACTATGTAAGATTTCGCCTTGCAGTAGTGGCGTCGAGCCCGGTCGAAGGGCTCTTCTCGTCAGAGTCCCTAGCTGAAATTGCCTGCCGGAGTGAAGGGGTACCAAGAATCATCAATGCGATCTGTTATCGAGCTCTAATGCTCGCGTATACGCAGGGTCAGGCATCTGTGAGCAGAGAACTTGTGCGGAAGGCAGCGAAAGACCTCGACCTTTCAGAACCGGGAAGCAGGGATTCGAGAGCGGCCCCACAGTTTCAGAAGTTCGAAAATGCACCCCGCTCGAAGGGCGGCCCCGGTTCGATCGCCACCCGGAGTGAGCAATCGCCGAAACCGCTGGCTCAGACCTTTGTAGAAACTGTCCCATCATCCAGCTTAGACGCAAAAAGCTTTGCGTCAACATCGCAATCGCCGGCAGCGGTCAAGCATCACGCGAGTGGTTGGAGGGGCCAGCCTGTCCCGGCCAAAGCTGATCAGCGCGGCCGAATCGGAGTGCCAGCAATCATTCGGTTCAAGACTGTCGGGTGGCATCGCTATCGTTCCACCACACTGATTGCTGCGTTAGTTCTTCTCGCATGCGCCTCGTGGGTAGGCTGGAATCAACTTCGCCCCAAGCCCGGCACAAGTGAGAAGGACTCAATTCAACGCCAGGCACAACCACCTACGCCTGCAATAAAGATGGACGAAATAAGGAATGGAGTTCCTGAGAGTTCAGTGCAACAGTCCAATCGGGTCGCAACAGCACTCCCACCAACCAACTCCAATACCCATCAGTCCACAGGAGACCAGTTCCCGCCATCGACTGACGTAGGCCCAAATTTGCTCATCCCGTCTAAGATTCCATCGCAATCGGCAACGCCGGCAGAGCCGTCTTCTCCCAATATTGCCGTCTCCATGTCCAGGCCCTCCGACAATTTGGCACGGCTGGCTACAGCCGGTCTTGCGGCATCGCCCCGGTTTGAAGCGGGTGAAGTGGCCGGCAGTTCCGGACCGAAGGCGAGTTTCTCTCTTCAACCGGTCAAGATCGTCGAACCCGAATATCCGGACAGAGCCAGGCTGTGGCACATCGAAGGAGAAGTTCAGGTGGAACTCACGATTGACCGAAACGGCAGTGTAAGACGGGTACACGTTCTAAGTGGAAATGCCACTCTGGCGCAGGCAGCGGAAGAAGCAGCGCGACAGTGGAAATATGCGCCGTACACAGGGAACGATCAAATCGCCTTTCCAGCAGTCACCCGGGTGCAATTCAATTTCAAATTCAATTCAGGGACAGAGACGAAAAAATAAGCCCTTAGCATGGGCATTCACACGGATAACAAGCAATGGCCAATATTGCAACGCCCTGCAGCGCCGCGATCCTACCACTCAGCGTCCATGCGGTAGAAACAGAAGAATCCCTAAGTCAGCGTCTGTACTTCGTCTGCAAACGGATCATGGACGTCGGATTAACCGCGTTGTTGCTCCCTTTGCTCGTGCCCTTGATGCTGCTAGTCGCCGTGTTGATCAAGCTCGATTCTCCTGGTCCTGTTTTCTTCGTTCAGGAACGAATCGGTGTGAAAAGGCGGATCAGCGCCGGTCGAACAACATGGGAACTATACACATTCCCCTTCTATAAATTTCGGTCTATGGTGAATGATGCGGACCCCACGCCACATCAGCAGTATTTTGAAAAGTTTCGTCTCGGCTCTGTCAATGGCGACCGATGCAAGCCATTCAAGCTGACGCGGGATACGCGTCTCACGCGCGTAGGCGCAATACTTCGACGGACCAGCCTGGATGAGTTGCCACAACTGTTGAACGTGCTCAAGGGAGAAATGAGCCTGGTCGGGCCACGCCCTGCCCTTCCTTACGAGGTCGCATTGTATGACGAAGCCCATTTTGAGCGATTCCGGGCCAAGCCGGGCATTACCGGTTGGTGGCAGGCCACGGCGCGCAGCCGTGTGGGTTTTGAAAAGATGATCCAGATGGACATTGAGTATGCCCGCCGTGCCGGTTTTTGCTTTGACC
>Ga0105245_10003527_pt1 | contig 13991 bp, 14 predicted proteins | sample KBSM54metaG_FD_81523 | JGI IMG/M metagenome (GOLD analysis project Ga0105245, IMG submission 81523) | Miscanthus rhizosphere microbial communities from Kellogg Biological Station, Michigan, USA - KBS M5-4 metaG | ecosystem: Host-associated > Plants > Roots > Rhizosphere > Soil | place... | reverse complement strand
CTGATGTGACTCTGCGCCGTGCGCTGGCGCCAGATAGTGATGCCGTGGTTTATCAGGACCGCGTTGTTCACGTGGCTTCATGGGCGGCGCGATTTCTATTTACCGGCGAGCAACTCAACCAACCTGTGGGCAGGCTTTCCGGCGGCGAACGCGCGCGTGTGCTGATCGCGCAGTTGATGCTTCAGCCAGCAGATTTGCTGCTGCTGGACGAGCCGACGAACGATCTCGACATCCCAACGCTGGAGATACTGGAAGAAAGTTTGCTCGAATATTCCGGCGCGCTGGCGCTGGTAACGCATGATCGCTACATGCTGGACCGCGTTTCCACGATGGTGGTTGGTCTTGACGGACGCGGCGGCGCGGAAGCATTTGCGGACTATCTGCAGTGGGAAGAGTGGCAGGCGGAACGCACGCAGCCCGCTACAAGCGATGGATCGCCAACAGCTAAGCCGGTAAAAGCAGCGGAGAACACTGCAAAGAAGAAGCTTTCTTATCTTGAAGCGCGAGAGTTTGCCGCCATCGAGCAGCGCATAGCCGAAGCCGAAGAAATGCTGCAGCAGAAGCGCGCTTCCGCTGAAGATCCCGCTATCGCAAGCGACGCAGCAAAATTGCTGAGCGCGCATGCGGAGCTGGAAGAAGCGCAGAGAGCGGTGGATGAGCTGTACAGCAGATGGGCGGAACTGGAAGCTAAGCAGAGCTAAGCGGATTCTGCGTCAGCAGAGAACCACCTAGATCCAGCCGTCAAAAAAAATGATTGGGTGATGTAGCTGCACCTGACATCGTTGGACTTCAGTACAACTCACGCGAGGAAACGATAAAAACCCGCTCCATCACCCTCACCCTTACTATGATGCGCTTATTCTCTCCGGGGCGGTCTCAGCGAAGGAATCCGCCCGAGGCTCACAAAATTTCTATTGCAGCTGAAGGCTATCCAACATTTTCTGGTACGTGGCATGTAGCTGGTTAAAGTCGCGTTCAGGTGACACAAAGACCAGATACGCCAAGCCGCCTTGCGGGCGCGGAACCGTAACCAGCCAATCGCGTTCGGGCAGCGGCTGTCCGTTTTGCATCAGCGGAGACTTGCCAGAAAGTTCCAGCGACCGGCCTTGCGTGCCGTTAACCTCAATGGGCTTCATTTCGCCGGAAATCGTCATTCCAGGATTGTCCTGCGCCATGCCCTGCGCCAGCTTCTGCGTTGCGTCATCCAGCGATCCGCCGCCTGGCTGGTTCCCAACAATCACGCCATAACTGATTCCGGTCTGCGCTGCGCCAGAAGGAGGCACGATCATCGTGGTGTTTGAGTCGCCCCCGGCCTTCCAGTTGTCAGGGTAGTACATGGTGAAGCCCTGGCCCTCAAACCGCGTGAGATGGTCGCTGGGCTTCACGTCTTTGAATGAAACATTTTCCGCCGCTGCGCCGCCTGCGCCCGCTGGAGCATTGCCGCCTGCCGCGCCACTGCCCTGGTTCCCCGAAGATGACGCCGGCAGATTCGCCGGCACAACATGGTTCTGCTTGTTCTGCTGCTCCCACTGGCCAGACTTTGCGCCGTTCGCGATCTCCTGCGCGCTATAGGCCTTCGCCTTCATCGCGTCCTGTTTTACCTGGGGAAACTCGGCGCTGTTGGTCATGTAATTTTTCGCGGGCCAGTTGCGCACTTCCTGCTGGATCGCCTGCTGCCGATTTCCGGGATTCGGATGGTCACTCAGCAGTTGCGGTCCGCCTTTGCCGTATTTCTGTTCCAGCTTCTGGAGGAAATCGGCCATCGACTTCGGGTTATATCCCGCGCGATACATAATGATCGCGCCCGTTGAATCGGCCTGGGCTTCGTCCGCACGCGAATATTTCATCAGCATGGTGCCTGCGCCAATCTGTATTCCCATGCGCCCCAGGCTGCCCAACCCGCTCTGCGGCAGCACCGCGCCAGCCAGTCCCGCGATAATCTGCGCCACTGTTGCCTTTGGCGCCTGCTTGGCAGAGTGCTGCATGTATACGTGCGACATTTCATGCGCCAGCACGCCGGCCAGTTCGGCTTCATTGTCGGCGGCCTGTATGGTGCCGAGGTTCACAAAAATCGGTCCGCCCGGCAGCGCAAAAGCGTTGATGTCCGCCGCGGGAATCACATGGAACTGGTAGGGCCATGACCTATCCGCCGGAATCACCCCAGCCAGCTTCTTGCCCAGGCGCTGAATGTACTGCGTCTCCGGACTTGAATCCGGCAGCACCGGCATCTGCTTGTAAACTTCGCCCACAGCTTGCAGGCCAAGTTGTTGCTGCTGCTCCCGGGTCATGCCTGTCTTGCCCGGATCAGGCAGTTGCGGAACTCCGGACGCCTCTGCCTGCGCTTGCGTCATAAAAGCCAAAGGCTGCGCCAGCACAAGCGCCAAAAGCAGTGCCAGCATTCTTACGGAAAAGTTGCGTGTTTGCATAGAAATCCTCAAGTTAGCCATGACGAAGTGGGACTGGACCTGAGCCTTAAGTCGATAGCAAATTAGATGCTATTCCAGAGAATGGAAGATGCACAAGCAGCAGGAGACGAAGGAGTCACAGCCGAGGGCGGCTGTGCCACATGTGCATGGAAGATCTTCGACGGCGGTTGTGCCACACATGAGCATGGAGAACCTTACACATGTGCACCGGCGAGAGCACTGGTGCCACATGTGCATGGAAAACCACATGTGCATGGGTGTTGTAGATTTTGAATTACCAAGCTGATTGGGTTTTTCAGGGAGTCATTGAAAGCCAGAGTCATGTGGCACAGCCGCCCTCGGCTGTGCTCCTATGTGTTCTTCTTCTCCTCCCATAACCAAGGATAGTCTTCTGGTTTGGAGACCAAGCCTTTTCTGACTGGATTCTGCCTTACATATTCGATCTTCTGCTCCAGGCTCTCCGCATGCCTTATCACATGATCAAAAGATTCATCCTGCCAGACAGTGCCTCTTCTTCTCAAGGCTTTGTTTACTGTATGAGATGATGCACCTTTGATTGCCCCGATAATTTCTTCAAAGCTGTAAGTCTCGCCTTTGGCATCTTCGAGGGCATAAAAATCATGTGTACATGGTCCGGCATCACTACGGCAATATGCAGCCGCATTTTGCTGCCATTGTCATGAAGGCAGTGTTTCAGGGTTATGTCGCGCGCGGCCGGCGGCAGTTCCCATTTGAGGTATGTGTCAAAGGTGATGAAATGTTCCCGGCCTGATCGTTCAATGTGGGGGAGATTTCGGCGGTAGTCATATTTGCGAATCTTCATAGGCAATCAAAACCTACAAACATTTGCACAGCCGAGGGCGGCTGTGCCACATAAGTCTGGCGAACTTTCATGAGTCATCAAAATTTACAACATTTGCACAGCCGGGTGCGGCTGTGCCACATGAGTCTGGCGAACTTTCATGGGTGATTCAGAATTTACAACATCATGCACATGTGCATAGAGATTCCTCAAAAAACACAGCCGAGGGCGGCTGTGCCACATGTCCATGGGGAGGGGACGGAGTTCTTTTGGAAAGTTGCAAAGAATTTTGGCCAGTACGCTTTCTCTCAGCACGCGAAATTGAACATGGCCAGTTTCGTGCTTTATTTGCCGGTATGTTTTGGGCTAAGATTCAGAATGGTTGAAGTTTGCTCAAAAGCTCCCGGAATTGAACTTTTCACGTTGGAAGAGAAGTGACGGCAGCGGCGCAGCAAGCGAACCACCCAGGCCAGCCCCCAGAAAGTGAGAGCACCCAGAACGCAGAAACACCGGAAATTAAGACAGCGAGGTCAGAACCCAGAACTTAGAACTTCAGAATCGGAACTTCAGAATCGGAACCCCAGAAACTCCAGAATCAGAACTTCAATCAGAACTTCAGTAATTTAGGCCCCAGGATCAAAGCGTATCGACACAAAAATTCCCTTCCTTTGGAGATTGCCATGAGCAAAGAAGAGGTCATAGCTGCGATACAGGAGTCGGCAGCGCGGTTGGGGCATGTCCCGACCTTTACCGAAGTGCGGCGGACGACGCAGATGAGCAAGCATGAAATCCGGAAGCACTTTTTAACTTATTCAAAAGCGCTGAGCGAATGCGGCCTGCAAAGAACTGGTCCGGGTTATGAAGCAGACGCGACGGAGCTGTTCAAAGATTGGGCCGGGCTGGTACGCAAGCTGGGCAAGTTGCCGACGATGGCCGAATACGAAATGCATGGCAGCTACAGCGTAAGGCCGCTGATAAGAAGGTACGGCGGATGGGTGCATGTGCCGGCAGGGCTACAGGACTTTGCAAGGGAAGAAAAGCTTGAAGGGGAATGGAGCGATGTGCTGGACGTTATTGCGCGGCATAAAGAAGAGGAATTGGATGGAAGACGGACGTCTGGCAGCACGAATGGCCGGCCTTTAAGACCCAGAATACTGAAAGACAGGCCGATCTACGGGCGTCCGATGATGGACATGGCGCTGGGCCTGGCGCCTACGAACGAAATGGGAGTTGTATTTCTGTTTGGCACGGTAGCTAAAGAACTGGGCTACATGGTGGTGAAGCTACAGACGGAGTTTCCTGATTGCGAGGCCTTCAGGCTTATCGACCCGGAACACTGCCAGCTAATAAAGGTTGAATTTGAGTTTGAAAGCCGGAACTTCCTTATCCATGGGCACAGGATAGATGATTGCGATTTGATTGTGTGCTGGAAGCATAACTGGGAAGAGTGTCCGCTGGAGGTAGTGGAGTTGAGCAAGTTGATTGGGCAAAACCTACCACCGAGGCACGGAGACACGGAGAAGGGTGGGAAAAATCTTACCGCTGATTAACGCTGACAACACTGATCGGGACGAAATCGGGTGATCCGGTGATCGAGCGTGATCGGAAAAGGTCAAAACTTACCGCGGATCAACGCGGATGATCGCGGATTGACAAAGATCCGGTGATCGGCAAAAAGAGCCGCTCAGGCGGCATTGAGATTGTTCTTTGACAATTTGAGTTTCATGATAGGAGCAGCTTCGAGGCGAGGCTGCTCCAGTCCGCTCTTTAGTCCCTAAATACGCGCGCTTTTAATCCCTTACCACTTCAACATTCGTCCCCGCGACGGTCATCTTGATCACGCGGTATTGATCGTCAACCCAGAGGACCCATTGTGCGGAGTCGGAGTCGCGGCCCTGATCATTGAGCCAGGTGAGCGATTGCGGGCCGGTCATATCAAGCTTGACTCGGTTGAGTTCACGCTCAACGCCTTTGATCATCACCTTGCCCGGACCCATGAGTTCAAGAGTGGCGTTGCCGGAAAGATGCTGGCGGGGAACAAGAATTACGAACTTGCCGGTGCCGCACACCAGGGCGTTGTCCTGGCGGCGGCAGCCGTTGGCCAGATACCACCACAGCAGGACTTCACGCTGCGAGAAAAAGTTATCGTCAAGAATAATGGTGGAAAGAGGCAGCATGTGGGGGACGTCGAGTTTTTTCTGGTCGGCGGGCGTGATGTGCTCCACCAGCATCTCGTCTTTGGGCTCCACGGAAGATTCTTCTTTCTGCGGAACAGTGGCGTGCCAGTTGTATGAGCGCAGCTCGCCCTTGGACGTGACCTGCATTTCAGCGGTCTGGGTGGCCTTAAAGTGGCCATCGTCAAACTTGATTTCAGAGGAGGCGGTGGAATAAGAGCGCGCCTGGTCAGCGTTGGGCGTTTCCGTGATGTTGAACGTCTCCGTGCCAACGCGCTTGCCATTCATAAAGATGCCGAAGCTGCCGGAATCAGCCACCTTGGCACTGCTCTTTCCTTTGTCTTTAGTCTGGTCAGCGGCATTAAGACAGATGGATGTGGCGAGCACCGCGCTTAAAAGAATGGCGAGCTTTACTGCTTTCACTTTTTCTACCTCCGAATTTCTGCTTCTACTTTTTTGTTCGTACGTTTGGTGATTGCAGCAGCAGCTCGATTTCCGCCGTGACCTGCTGCACAGATTTATCGAGCGTTTGCACCGTGAACTGCGCCAGAGCGTAATCTGCGCGACGCGCGGCAAACAGCTCGTTAAATCTTGCATCCTGCTGCGCCAGCGGACGCACCTTGTGTTCAGCCTGGCAGCGCTTCCGCAATTCTTCTACCGGCGCTTCCAGCAGAACGGTGATTGCCCCGGCGGAAATTAGCGCATCACGATTTTGCTTCTGCACAAACGCCCCGCCGCCCAGCGCTAATATAAGATCGCCGCCGGCCTGCCGATCTTGCAGCAAAGCCGCGAGCGCCGCGCTTTCTGCGCGTCGAAACGCGGGTTCACCGGAAGCAGCAAAAATCTCAGCCACGGTCTTACGCTCGCGCTGTTCGATCACATCGTCGAGATCAAGAAAATTCCAGCGCAATCTCTTGGCCAGCGCGCGTCCGACGGTAGTTTTTCCCGCGCCCATAAACCCGATGAGGACCACGCATCGCATTCAGTTGCGGGAACTGCGGCATGCGCCGGGCCGGCGGGCGTGTGATCTTACAGCCATAAAAGGTTTTAACGCGCTGCTGGAATTTATTGCTTCTTCACGCGGATTTTACCACTGAAAGACTGGAGCTCAACCGAAGATGAGCCGGAATTAGAGGTACCTGCGAAGGAACGTCCTTGCTGAGGAACAAAAGACGTATGAGGTTTTTGCTGTAGAGGAAAGTCGTTTTCAACCGTACCGGTGGTGGAGCGGGCACTTAGATCCACTGACGCCGTGGCGGGCAGAGTCACGTCGATAGCGCCGCTGTGCGTGGTGAGAATGTAGTCGCCGCCGCCGGAGAAATCACCCTGGTAATCGATATTTCCGCTGGTAGTGCCCACGGCAACGCGCTGCCCATTAACATTTTTTAGCTGCACCGTGCCGCCCGCGGATTGAATATCGACGCGGCTCATGGTGACATCCTGCAGACTTACGGGAGCTGTTACGCTGCGGACGTGAACGTGAGACTTGGCAATGTTGTGCACGGTGATCTGCCCGGTTTCAGACGACAATCCGATTTCTGAGCTGATGCCATCGGCGGTAATCGAGCCGGAAGTTGTGCTTGCATTTACTGAAATGCCGGCAGGAACGGTCACGTCATAATCAACTTTGGCTTCATCAGCGGTAGGCTTCTCACCGGGGAGGGCATGAGTAAGAAGCTCGACGCGCTGCTTGTTGTCACTGCTGCTTTGATCAACTTCAACTTTTGCGGAGTGCGCTGTATACGCGACGAGAAGTTGGTGTCCGGCGCCGGAATGCAGAGTGATCGAGCCGCCGCCGTTAACGATGTTCACGGTGCCGCCCGGAGCGATATCTATGCGGGCTTCCTTGCGTGAATCGGCAGCATGGGCCGCGCAAACACAAATGGCGAAGCTCGCGGCTGTGAACAGCAGAGCGCGTGTTGCGGTGTTAGACTTCATGGCCGATTCCTGCCTCCTCATCCGTTCAGGGTAACGAACGGGCGGTCGCCATCTGGTACACCATTTCTTTTTGCTCGTACGCATTCTGCAACAGCGCTTGCGCGGATGCGTCACTGGGGTTGCTCTTGGCAGCTTGCTCAGCGTCAGCGATGTAAGCGTTCACGTCGCGCAAGCTGGCTTCATAGGCGCGCTGCGCCTCCGGCGACTGCTGCGAGAGCCGGCTGATCAACTGTTGATCGTCAGAACTAAATTGTATTGAATCTGTAGCGCTATTCCGCGCGGATAACGTGGCCGGCTGCACGTTTGCAGGTTTGTAGTTAGTAAGAACCACGGCAAAGATGATTAGCGCCGTAAGGGCCATCACCCCGCCTACGGGCGTCCAGCTTTTCGCTTGTGTTTGGGAGGTCGAGTTTTTCTGTGTATGTCCCGGGCGGGACATTCGACCCTCCGGGAGCAATCCCTCTCTATGCAGAGATTGCTCAATGTTGTGCCATACACGCGGATTCGGATCGTGCATGGGTAAAAGCAGTTTGGCTTGTTCGGCAATATAGCGCAGGTCGCGCACCAACGATGCGCAAGACTCACACTCCTGCAGGTGCGATTCATCCTCGCCCCCGCCGCCGCTCTCAATGATGTAGGGCAGTGTTTCCTGGAACTGCTGGCAATTCATTTTCTTCATCCTCTCCCAACTCGCTTTCAAAAGGGACCCAAAACGCGTTTTCTCGGGCCTGACCGCGCAGCGTTTCTCTTCCTTCTTGCCCGAATCAATTTCGCCGCGTTATGGATTCGGTCTTACTCTCAGCCGCTAGGATCTCTGCTCACCTGCGGGCGGCCTTTTCGGCTCTACTGAGTTTCAGCAGGTCGCGCAGCTTCATGCGTGCCTTATGCAGTTGCGACTTGCTGTTTCCAATCGAACATCCCATCATCTCCGCAATCTCGTTGTGTTCATAGCCTTCAACGTCATGCAGGACGAAGATAATTCTGTATCCTGGCGGCAGGCTTTCTATTGCCCGCTCCAGGTTAACCCGATCAATTGATCCCGCCAGCACATTGTCCCTGGCGCCGATGTCTTTCTTCGGCCCATCTTCATGCTGCGGTTCCAGCGCCTCATCCAGAGAAATCTCCGGCAGGCCTTTCTTTCTCAGGTGCATCAGCACCACGTTCACTGCCAGCCGATGCAGCCACGTTCAAAACGCTGACTCGCCCCGGAACGTCGCAATCTTGCGATAGAGCTGCAGGAACGCTTCCTGCGTCAGGTCTTCCGCTTCAGCCGTGTTGCCCGTCATGCGCAGGCACAGTGAATACACACGGCGTTTGTGGAGCCCGTAAAGCCCGGAAAACGCCTCCGCATCACCGGCTTTAGCTCTATCAATCGCTTCGGCTTCGGTCATTCCGGATGCGATTACTTTTTTTGCTTGTGTCAATTTGACCTTTTGAGGCCGCTGTTCCTTTGGATGCGGCAAAGTAGCTGCTTCGTTGTCCACCCGGGTTGCCCCGGCCACCACAAACGGCCTGCCCAGCTCCGGTTCTTCCCGATTCTGGCCCTGTTTCTCGGCGACCTTTTGGCCCGCCTTTTGGCCCATTTTTCGGCTTAATTGCTGCTGGTTCTGGCCCAATTCGTTACGCCGATGCGCCGGTTCCTCTTGCCTCTGGCGCTGCCCCTGCTCGACCCCATTATAGATAAAGGCTTTGTCTTCGTCCGGCGGCCGGCTCGCTGTGAATCCCATGTGACTACACATGGAAGCGTTTTCCGGGAGCTTTGGTTGCCTGAAAAGAAGCAGTTAGCAATTAGCACTTGGCAATTAGCTTTGGCTCCCTGGCCATTAGCCTTTGCTCTTAGCTCTTGGCCATGGGCCATTAGCCCAACCGTTCTTTCTACAGATTTCCATATTTTGGCCCGCCCGTCATAGCCGTATATCGCGTTCTATCGATCCCAGTTTTTCCTGCTTTCTCTCCGCGCCTCCGCGTCTCCGCGGTGAAGATTTGGCTCTTTGCCGATCCGTCTAATCCGTGTTTATCCGTGGTAAGGTTTTGCTCTTTCCCGCATCAGCGACTATCAGCGTAAATCTGCGGCGAAAGGGTTTTGCTTCCTGATCCGCGATCATCCGCGTCAATCCGCGGTAGAGCCTTTCCCGATCACCAGATCACCCGATCTTCTCGCCGCTCTTGCCATTCTCTACTCCTAGGACTAATCTGTATCGCATAACGAGAGTTGCTGGAGGCACGATGCGCAAGCTTATCTCTCTTCCTGTTCTGTTGTTTGTCATCGCCGCGGTTTCTTCCGCCCCGGCGCAGAATCCTGACATCTTTGTTACGCCCATTCCCGCCAATCCTTTCACCGGCACGGTCAACGTCCAGCGTTCATTCGTGCAGAAGGATGGCCAGATCGTGAAGTCGAAAACGGCCCGCGAAATTGGCCGTGACAGCCGCGGCCGCATTTTTAATGAGATGCGCACGCTGGTGCCGGCCGCAAGCAATGAGTCGCCGGAAGTTGTGGGCGTCCATATTTATGATCCGGAAACGCGGGTCACCATCATGGTGAATGATCGCCAGCACACTTTCCGCAAAGGCACCGTGAATCGCCCACCGGAAGCAGTGCCACCGTCGTTTCTATCGGCTTCATCCGGCCTGAATACTCTTCCCCAGAACCAGTTCACCAAAGAAGAGGATTTAGGCAACAAGGTGATTGAAGGATTGGCCGTGCACGGAGTTCGTCAAAGCCAGACCATTCCCAGCGACAACGGCGGCAAAAGCGTGGTGATTACCGACGAGTACTGGTACTCCGAAGACCTGCGCATCAACCTGGTGCTGAAACATAATGATCCACGCACCGGCGGAGTCACCATGACCGTGACAGGTATAAACCGCTCAGAGCCAGACCCGGTCCGGTTTGAAATCCCGGCAAACTACAACCCCGCAGGGGCACAGCAGCAAGAGTAGATCGCAGCCATCTGCGTTCTGCGACCAGGGTGGAACGGGGCATCATGGTTCCAGTCCAGGGAGTTTTCTACACCAACTTGATGTGGCACAGCCGCCCTCGGCTGTGGCTTTTCTTTTTCCAATCCGACATTGCGTCCTTACAAAAAGACAAGTGTCAGGGCACGAGTTTACTCGTGCCGTTAGATTGCATTTTGAATTTTGGGCTTTAGCCCCTGCCAGGCTTTTTTCTGCCAGCACTCTAGTAAATTTTTTCTGTCACGGGGTGGAGCAGGCATTTTATGCCTGCAGTAGGAGTCATAACCCTCTGGCTTTAGCCGCTGCGGTAACCTTGCGCAGGCCCGCCGCGCGAAAGCCCTGCGGGCTTCCGTATCGCGTCGCCCCTGCACAACAAAAAGAGACACCCGGCGAAGCGCCGGGTGTCGGGTTCCTCTGATACCCTGCGTCGAGGAATACGTCGAGCTTTCGTCCGCAATACTTCAGTCCCGCCAGGGACGAACGATAGTAGCCCGGTGCGTTCCGAGCGCGCGCTTGCGCGTTGCGGAATGAGTGCCCGGTAAGCAAAACAAATGCTCCTTCCTTGCGCCGCAGGCCAGCGCGCAGCCGCGCGAAGCGCATCTCGTCTTCCTACAGCTCAGTTACAGGACCAACTCAAGTCATACCGCCTTGTTATTTGGTATATAAAAAGGAGCTGGGCCAGGTGTGGAGGAAAATGATGTGATCTGTTCGAATTGCTTTCATAATGAAGGCCTGAGACTTGAAGCGGAAAAAGTGGGTGAAAGGTCGGAGGAGGCTTGCCCTCGTTGCAAATCCAGCTCTGGTCGAAAGATCAAGCAGGGCGAAAGTGCGTGATTGCTGATGCAAAACTTTTTCATGCATGGCTCGGTGCCTCAGGACATTGGGGGATGGGCACCTGTATATTGGTGGACCGATGACGTTAAACGGGATGACACGGCGTTTGACCAGACACTACTGGATGACTATTCGCTCATTAAATCTGAACTAGGTGTATGTGTCTTTCATTATGGCCCAGCTCTTTGGCGGCTTGGATTGACAACACAGTATGACGAATTGGAAGGGTCTGATCCCAGTGCCACGCTGAAATACATCGTTGAGTCGGGTACGGAGAGGCTCATCGCTCCAGGTTCAAAAATTTATCGAATCAGGTTGAATCCTCCCACGGTTTTGGCCAAAGGCGCGTTTGACACGCCGCCCCTCAGTTTTAAAAAAGATCCTGGGCGTTTTGATGACGTTGGCGCGCCCGTGTTCTATGGCGCATTTGACATTGAAACATGCTTGCACGAATGCCGCGTCGCTTTAGTTGACGAGGTAATCTTGGCAACCTTTGAAGCAGCCCGGCCAGTGCGTATTTTGAATCTGTTCGATGCCATTGCACCTCCACAACCACCTGATCCGTGGAACAGCGTCGAAATACTTATGGATAAACTATGTAATTCAAGCGCGAGAGAATATAAGAAGTGTCGAACAATTGCTCAGGCAATTCTAAATGCCGGATACGAAGGCATCTTAGTAAAAAGCTATTATTCTCAAGTTAAAGACAAGCCTTTGCCGAACGTTCTCTTGTTTGGGTTCCCTGAAGCTGAGCAGAAAATCAAACTACATTCTTTGAATCGCATAAAACTTGACAAAGTGGAATATGCGTTCACGCTGGGACCCGTTCTTACAGATGGAGCATAGCCTCGTGTCGAACGGTCTTCGGAGGCTGACTTGAGCGTTTTGCCCGAGAAGAAAGATCCTTCCTTGTGCCGCAGGCCATCGCGTAGCGCAAAGCGCGAAGGGACATTAGAACCACCGCAAAAATCGCCATCCTCACCCTCTCGCGCACAATCTAATTATTTTCAAAAGAGGAGCCTTCATGAACATTGCATTCATCGGTCTGGGCAACATGGGTTCGGTCATGGCCACCAACTTACTCAAAGCCGGACACACGCTCACCGTTTACAACCGCACTCGCTCCCGCGCCGACGCACTCAAGCCTCTGGGCGCGCGCGTGGCCGCCACTCCGGGCGAAGCCGCAGACGGCGCTGAAGTCGCCATTACCATGCTGGCCGACGATCACGCCCTTGAATCAGTCGTATTCGGAAAGGGAAGCCTTCTCGACTCGCTACCGCCCAACGCAATCCACATTTCCATGAGCACCATCAGCGTTGCGCTCTCGCGACGGCTGGCTGCTGCGCACGCTGAGCGCAAACAGCATTACGTTTCCGCTCCGGTCTTTGGCCGCCCGGAAGCCGCGTCCGCCGCAAAACTATTTATCGTCGCCGCCGGACCCGCGGCCCATATCGAACGTTGCCGTCCGCTCTTTGACGCCATGGGCCAGAAAACTTTCATCGCCGGCGACGACGCTTCCGGCGCGAACCTGATGAAGCTCGCCGGAAATTTCCTGATCACCGCGGTGATTGAAGGTCTGGCGGAAAGCTTTGCCCTGGTGCGCAAGGCCGGGCTCGACGCCAACCTGTTCCATGAGATCCTGACCAGCTCGCTTTTCAACGCGCCTATCTATAAGACCTATGGCGCGCTGATTAACTCACAGAAGTTTGAGCCCGCCGGATTCAAGCTGCCGCTGGGCCTCAAAGACAATCGCCTGCTGCTGGCCGCCGCTGAAGAAAATGCTGTCGCCATGCCCATGGCGAGCCTTATCCGCGACCGCTTTCTTGCCGCCCTTGGTCAGGGTATGGGAGAACTTGACTGGTCGGCAATCTCAAAACTTTCAGCCAAAGATGCGGGGCTTTGAAGGGCGGTTTCATTACTGATTAACGTCGTGAAAATTCCGGCTCTTTCCTGATCCGCGATCATCCGCGTTGATCCGCGGTAGAGCCTCCAGTTTTTCGATCACCCGATCACGTGCGCGATCACCAGATCTCCCGATCTCCCACCGCTCTTCCCCTCACGGATGCCCAACCACAACAATCGACTCCGGGCCGCCTCCGGTCGGCGATGTAGAGATCAGAGCCGTAGTGGTATTCGCGGCGGTAATGTTCGCGTTCAAGACCGATACGGTGCTTGATCCATTGTTTGCCACATAAAGGAATTTGCCGGAGGGATCCACAGCCAGATCAATGGGACCTGTGCCTACGGGCACAGTAAGGCTGGCAGTGCCGGTGGTTCCAGCGTTGTTCACGGTGTTGACAGTCAGATTGTTGGACGCCGTATTCGCGATGTAAACCAATGGCGTGGTGGCGTTGAGCGGCGTGTTAAATGCAATGGCGCTGGGGTTCGGCGGTGACGAGCCTCCGGGCGTCGCGATGATGGGCGTCAGCGAGCCGCTGGTGTTGATGGTGAATGTGCGCAGATTATTGGTGCTGCCGCCGTCGGTGGCCACCAGCACTTCAAACGTGGGCACGGCTTTTACGGCCAGCATGGTTCCTGATGCGGAATCAAAGCCGGCAAGCGCCAGCCGCGTAAGCGTGCCGCTGGCTCCAATCTGGAATGCGTTAATGCCTCCGCCGGCTGTTACCACATAAACGAACTGGCCGCTTTGGTCGATAGTGATCCCCCGCGCCGTGGCATCGGTTAGCGTGGTTGAGATTGCAGTCAGGCATCCTGTAGTTGAATTGATGCTGAAGCCGGTAACGCTGCCTATCTGGTTCGCCGTGAAAAGAAGCGTGCCTGCGGGATTGATAGCAATCTTCAACGGCTGTACGTCAGTGGTGGCAATGGTCGGGCAGGCAAGCGGCGTAAGCACTCCGCTGG
>Ga0105245_10003526_pt1 | contig 13993 bp, 12 predicted proteins | sample KBSM54metaG_FD_81523 | JGI IMG/M metagenome (GOLD analysis project Ga0105245, IMG submission 81523) | Miscanthus rhizosphere microbial communities from Kellogg Biological Station, Michigan, USA - KBS M5-4 metaG | ecosystem: Host-associated > Plants > Roots > Rhizosphere > Soil | place... | reverse complement strand
AGCGGGATCGCGTAGTCGCTGCTATAGAAGCTCTCACCGGAGGCCGCACGCGACGGGCCTCATCCTCCGCTGCTGGCGGTCCGCGCAAACGCGGCCAGATGAGTGAAGCGGGGAGAAGAAGCATCTCAATGCGGATGAAGGCACGCTGGGCCAAAGCCAAGAAAGCCGGCAAGAACGCGCTCTAAAGTTCGAGATAATTCAATGTGCCGGCCTCCGCAGAGATGCGGAGGCGGTGCAGTCTTGCGCCTCGAACAAGACCCCACGAGGCGCAACGCCGAATAAAGCCGGTACATAGAGCAGCAGGCCTTGGGCCTTCAAGCAGAACAGTGATGCCGAAATAATACAGTAGCTCTTTCGTGCCGCTCATGAAAATACCAAGAGGCAGGGAAATGTTGCGCTCTGATAATTCATCTCGCGCGCAAAACGTACGGATTCAAGCACACCCCTGAATCGCGGGAGAATGGCTCGAGGAACTTGAGTTACTGCAACCCTTGCTCCTGCATCTTCTTGCGCAGAGACAATGGACGCATGTCAGTCCATACTTCTTTGATATAGGCCAGGCAATCTGCTTTTGGACCACTCTTGCCGGCATCTTTCCAGCCCAGCGCGTTTTCCCTGTGAGCAGGCCAGATGGAGTACTGTTCTTCATGATTGACGACAACTTTGTAGATGGTTTTATCTTCTGTTTCTTCAGGCATCGCGTTTTTCTCCTTGAAAATTTCGTTTATCGATAGCTATCCCTTAGACCGATTTTTGCAGCAAATCCAGAGTGAGACGGTTGAGCCGGACGGGGTCTGCGATCTCTGAGCCTTCCGCTACCAATGCCATTTCAAACAGCAATTCAATCGCGTCGCCCAACGTAGCGTCATCGCTATTCGACTTGAATCGGTCATTCAGTTTCTGGATGATCGGATGGTTCGGGTTCAGTTCCATGATGCGGCGCTGTTTGGGCCCGCCGCCTTTGCCTTTCTGCAGCAAGCGTTCCAAGTGTGGGCTATATTCATGCTCTTCAGTGACGAGACATGCAGGCGAATCCACCAGGCGGCTCGAAACACGTATCTGTTTTACGTATTCATCCAGCTTTTTCTGGCAAGCTTCCAGGAAGCTCTTATATTCTTCCTCTTTTTGCTTGATCTGTTCTTCTGCCTGCTTCTTCTCCTCGTCAGTCCCCAGCTCAAACCTGCCCTTGGTTACCGACTTAAGTTTGTGCTCCTGAAATTCATGCAGGCTTTGGACCATAAGCTCATCCACCGGGTCGCTCAGGTACAGCACTTCATAGCCTTTTTGCCGCACGCTTTCCAGATGAGGAGAGTTTTCTATCACCTTGCGGGATTCACCGGTGAGATAGAGGATTTCTTTTTGCTCCGGCTTCATCCTGCCAACGTAATCGCCCAGCGTGGTCAGTTCCTTCACGTCATGCGACGATTCGAACAATAGCAGCGGCAGGATCTTGTCCTTGTTTTCATAGTCTGAGCTGACGCCTTCCTTCATCGCCCTGCCAAACTGCGACCAGAACTTCAGATATTTTTCCGCTTCCTTTTCCTTAAGTTCGGCAAGCGCTTCCAGTAGCTTTTTGGTGAGCCATTTGCGAATCTGGGTGATATGGCGGTCCTGCTGCAGCCTTTGGCGTGAAATATTGAGCGGCAAGTCGCTGGAATCAACCACGCCTTTCACAAAACGCAGATAGCGCGGCAAAACTTCCTCGCACTTCTCCATTACCATCACGCGCTTGGCATAGAGCTTTAGACCGGATTCCGAGCCGTGATAAAAAAGATCGTGAGGCGCCTGCGCGGGAATAAAGAGCAATGCCTCAAGCTCAAACGTGCCTTCTGCTTTGAGCGGCAACACCTTGAGCGGATCAGTCCAGTCATTGGCAACGTGCTTGTAGAAATCGTTGTAATCACTGTCGCTGACTTCGGCGCGCCGGCGTGTCCAGAGCGGCTTCTGGGAATTCAGCGTTTTGGTTTCAATCTTAATTTCTTTGGATTCCGGCTCGCCCGGCTCCTGGGCAGGCCCTTCATAGATAATCGGGTACGGGATGAAATCAGAATATTTGTGGACGATCATCGAAAGCTTCCACCGGTCGGTATAGTCCTCAATCCCGTTCTCAGCATCAGGCTTCTTCAGGTGAAGAGTAATGTCGGTACCGCAGCTTGCCTTCTCCGCTTCCGCCAACGTGTAGCTGCCATCGCCTGCCGATTCCCATTGCGTGGCGGTCGTTTCACCAGCACGGCGCGTGACGATGGTGACTTTATCCGCCACCATGAATGCGGAATAGAAGCCGACTCCGAATTGTCCAATGAGGTCCGCAAACGATTCCGCCGACTGGGATTCCTGCATGCGCTTGCGCATCTCCTGCGTGCCCGATCTTGCAATAGTCCCGATATGGTCTATCAGGTCCTGGCGGCTCATGCCGATGCCGGTGTCGCTGATGGTCAGGGTCTTATTCGCCACATCCGGCTTAAGCTTGATCTCATACTTGTGGCCGTCCGGGACGAGTTCCGTATTGGTCAGGGCTTCAAAGCGCAATTTGTCCAGGGCATCAGAGGCGTTGGAGATCAACTCCCGCAGAAAGATTTCCCTTTGCGTGTAAAGGGAGTGGATCATGAGATGAAGAAGTTGCGTGGTTTCAGCCTGGAATTGGAAAGAATTATGAGCAGTTGCGGTGGACACTGTTCACTCCTGATGGGGTGTCGTTTATTACCTGCCGAAAGATTCCTCTGAAGGGAATACAGCAAGCTGGAAGGTGTATTTTACCAAGGATAAAGCGGGTTTCGGCGGCCGCCAGCGCATAATTGTGCGGGAACATTGGTTCCATTTTGGGATAAGGGCAGCTCCAGTGAAGAGCACGCGGAAGCGGCAATGAACTGCAAAATCAACCGTCCAATACGTCCGCTGGATTAATCAGTGCCCGTTCTTGACGTACTGCGATCGCACCTCGAAGAGTTTTTCCAGTTCGCGGCTGTCCAGAGAACGGGCAGTACCGAGCTGGCGGGTGGTCATAACGATCTTTGCATAGTGCTCCACGGCTTCCATTCTCATGTAAGCACGGCAGAGGTCTTCACCGTAGGTAACAACGCCATGGTTCGCCATAAGGATGGCGTTATGGTAAGGAATAAACGGGCGCAGCGAATCGCTCAGTTCCATGGTGCCGGTGGTGGCGTAAGGAGCAAGTGGAACGGCGCCAAGCGTGATTACAATTTCCGAGCAGAGCGGTTCGTCCAGCGCGATTCCGGCAGAAGCAAAACCTGTTGCGGTGCAGGGATGAGCATGGACCACGGCTCCTACATCGGGGCGCATACGGTAGATAGTGAGATGCATCACGATTTCGCTCGATGGATTATAGGTGCCGCTTAGCTTCTTGCCGTGAAGGTCGACTATCACCATGTCTTCCGGACACATCATGCCCTTGCTGAAACAGGTAGGCGTAACCAGCACGCGGTCCTCATCCAGCCGGACAGAAAGGTTTCCGTCCGTGGCGGCCACGAAGCCATTGGCGTGGAGCATCTTGCCAAAGCGGGTAAGGTCATGGCGCAGCTTGCGCTCGGTGCGGGTTGCTTTGCCGGCAAAAGGAGCTGCGGTGGATTTGATTAGTTCCCTGAAATTGCTCATCACTACACCTTCCGAGTCAGTACTGCAAAAATGTCCTTAAGCTGCGCGCTTCTTACGCGGCAAAGCCCTGCTGATAGAATTTGAAGTCCAGTAAATGTCGCCTGCTGTAACGCCCAATCCAAGCTTGTAGTTGCCCACCGCAGCAAGGCCCATGGAAGCATAGCAGCCGCACTGCGAGCAATCCGGATTGCCGCCGTACTGGCAGGGCGTAATCCTGCTTTTCAAGTCGGCAGAAATCGTGTGGGTGGTCTGCGCAAAAATACACGCTTCAGGCGATTCAGGCGGATGCAGGAACTCCTGAATCAATCCTCTTGGCATATCCAGCTTGGGAAAGAGCTGCCGCAAACGAAGCAGTTCGTTGACCGCTCGCTCACGTTCTTCACGGGTAAGAATTTCCGGGCCAGTGGCTCCCACCTGAGGCGTGAACATGCTCATCCATATCTTGCGGATCTCCGGCTTTGCGCTCCAGAAGTCAATGAACTGCTCAAGATATGAATCGCGTTTCATCATCTGGCCGGTGATGGTGGAATGGATGGTCACCTGATGGCCGCGAATGCTTTCGAGGATGCGGGCATAGGTGGCCGGTTTGCGGCGCTGGTCGTGGTCTGGCTGCAGGCCATCGATGGAGACCACGATATTTAACCGCTGAATGCGCGCCCACTCCTCCGGAATCTGACGAAACGCGCTGGTTACCACCTGAATGTGAATGCCGCGGTCTTCCAACAAGGGAAGAAGGCGCGTAACTTCACGATAGCGCACCAACGGATCGCCCCCAACCAGGGAGAGATGCAATGGGCGATGTTCATCCACCAGTGCGAGCACACCCTGCACCAAATCGTCGCCGCGTTTGTCCTGGAGCTGCCGCAGATTCACTCCTCCTACATGCCCATCTTCATATGCGTAACATCCAGGGCAGCGCAACGGACACTCCCGCGTGATCTCAATTGCGAGAGACGGCCGTCTGCCGCTCAGGACGCTCTTCCAAGCCTGAATGACTTCGCTCGTCTTCATTGATCCTCTTAATGTGTGTGGCCAGCGATCAAGGTTTAGATCCGCACCTCTTGGCTGGATGCCTGAGAAGATCAGAGGTTGCCATGAAAGTGCGAAAGACCGTTGTACGCAGTTAAAACGAGGATTAACAAAGCCTCACGCAGATCATTTTCAGAACATCACCATGCGTGGTGGTGTTCCAGTCTGTCGGCCGGAAGCGCATCAACAACGTAAGAAAATACAATCCCAATAAAGCCTGCGTTACAAGAATGAAAAAAGCCAGGGCGGATTTTCCTGAAAAAGCGGCGTCCATTTCCGGCAGAGGAGAGATCAGCACATAGAGGATGCCGAACACAACAGCCAGAGTAATTGCGCACTTTAGGAAGGTGGACACGCAGTCATATTATCCGATTTTCAACTCTGGTAAAAGATTTAACTAAGCAATTCAAACCCCGCTGGGACGAAGGCACTGACCTGAGAGAAGCTTCAAAAGCGCATTTCTTTCAAAAGCCAAGTTGCTGCTGTTCCTTTTTGGCACAATAAAAAGGCCTCCCAATACTGCGGTTTTTCAGAGCATAGCCGCGAAATCACTGCTCAAAACCCATGATCGGCGACTCAACCCAACAATGCAACCTCACGCATAGACGCACCGAGTTCATATCTATCGGTCAGGGTGATACCACTTGGCAGATAAGAATTGCATCGATAAGCAGTAAGTCGCGATCTCCGAGGCAGTTGGTTGTTCAAAAGTGCACACGTTTATGGCTCAACTCTTCAAAAGCTCGACTCTCATTCCTGAAAGTGGAATTTACCGTGTGATTCACTCGCAACATCGGCTGCCCCATGAGGTGACGCTGATCGGTGGACAAACCTTCCCACCTTGCGGCAGGTGCCATGAAGAGGTCCGGTTTGAACTTGTCCGTGAACTTCCGGAACTGGAACGAGAACGCCGTGGTCACGTTTCCCTCTATAGCCTGCCCGCTCTTGATGATGAAGATGATTCATCGAATTGAGCAGCGTTATCCTCTTAATTCCTTTGCCTGAGCATGCATTCAGCCGGATACACTCCATTTCTTATGTTCGGTATCGAACAAAACCTGTTAAACTCAGCACTAGTAGCCCATGGCACGGAGAACGAGTCGCGAGTTTGATGCTGAAGCCTTCCTGCAAAAAGCCACGGTAGACCACGCTTCAGAACGAATAAAGAATAAACAAGTCATCTTTTCCCAGGGAGAACCGGCTGACACAGTCTTCTATATCCAAAATGGAAGAGTCCGCCTTTCCGCGATTTCTACCCATGGAAAGGAAGCCACGCTGGCGTTAATGGGCGAAAAAGATTTTGTCGGCGAGGAATGCGTTGCCTCATCCCGTACACTGCGTCTTACAACAGCTACAGCCATCTCAGATGGCGCGATGATCCGCATCCAGAAAGGCACCATGATCTCGCTGTTGAAGACGCAGCACAGGTTTTCTGAAATGTTTGTGGCTTTTCTTATTTCCCGCAATGCCCGCTACCAGGAAGCGCTTGCCGACCAGCTCTTCAACTCAAGCGAAAAACGCCTTGCTCGCGTGCTGCTGCAGTTGGCACAATTTGGCAAAGACGGCGTTGCCGAACCGGTGGTACCCAAAATGACACATGAGCTGCTGGCGGAAATGGTTGGCACCACACGCGCGCGCATCAGCTTCTTTATGAATCGCTTCCGCAAAATGGGATTCATTCATTACAACGGCGTGCTGGAAGTGCACAGCTCGCTGCTGAATGTCCTTCTGCACGATTGAACCGTAATGCAAAATAAAAAAGAGATGCTACGCCTGGCAGCATCTCTTTCTCAGCCAAAGTTGAAGTTTAAAGATTCGGCGGTTTAGTGTCCGTTGGCGGCGGACTTGATATCGGTGGCTGCGATGAGCCGTTCGATGGAGCGGCTTGCGTTCCCGATGTACCGGCAGGAGTGGCAATGCTGCCCGCCGAAGAAGTGCCGGTGCTCTGCGTGGCTCCAGAGGCTCCGCCGCCAGAACCGGGAGCTATACCGGTTGATCCTTGTGCGCCGGCGCCGTTGCCAATCGAGCTACCGCTTACCACCAGCTCAACCCTGCGATTTTGTTGACGTCCTGCGGCCGTTGCATTCGTAGCTACGGGATTGGATTCTCCGAACCCTTTCGTGGTGACTGCATCCGTGCTTACCCCCTGAGAAACCAGGAAATCGCGCACCGCCTTGGCCCGTTTGTCGGAAAGAGTCATGTTGTACTGCGGTGTGCCCTTGTTGTCAGTAAAGCCGTCGATCTCCAGCTTGAGGTCTGGATAGGCCATGATGATGCCTGAGACTTTTGCCAGACGCAGCTGGGCTCCCGGCTTCAGCGTGGCTTGGTTGAAATCGAAAAGCACGTCGGACATGCTCACAATCAGTCCGCGGGCACTGTCACGCGTCTGCAGTACTTGATTCAACTGCTTCAGCAAGCGCTGGCGTTGCTCTTCCGCCTGCTGCACGGCCTGTGCCCGGGCCTGGTCAGCTTGTTGCGCCTGCAAACGCGCCTGCTCTGCCTGTTGGGCCGCGGACTGGCGGGCCTGTTCGGATTCCTGTAGTTGTTGCTGGGCAGCGGCCCGATCTTGCGCCGCCTGTTGTGCGGCCTTCTCCGCTTCCAGCCTTGCCTGTTCGGCCGCTTGGCGTTCTTGCTCGGCGAGTTCGCGTTGTTCTTTCTGGTGTTGGGCGTCCAGGCGGGCTGCTTCCGCGCGCGCCGCTTCAGATTCAGCCTGCGACTGCGCCTGCTGTATGCGATCCAAGGCGCGCTGTTTTTCCGCTGCTGTTTGCTCTTCCTGCTTTTTCTGGAGCGTCAACAGCCGGGCGTCTTCCGCCGCCTGTGTGGCCGCGCGCGCTACTGCGCCAATAGGCGTGATGTTCTGCTTTTGCTTCAAATAATTCTGGCCCTGCGCCAGATACGCTTTGGCTTTTCCCAGCGTGTCCACGGCGTATTGGTCTGCGCCGGCTGCTTGCGCAATGGCGATAGCGTTTTGAGCTTCCAGCAACTCCAGCGGGGTCTTTTTATCTGCGGTTGTGGCGGGCAACTGATCAGCCGGAATATTCACGGTGTACTGGCCTTTTTGCAGCAGATCGAACCTGGCAGAAATGGGATGAATTCCGCCCTCTGTATCCTGCCGCACAATGTTTTCAGCAACCACAAGGTTACTGGGACGCGTGACGGCGAAATAGGGCTCCGCAGTCACAATCATGCCGAACTCCTGCAATCCGCTGGTGACTTGCAGGCGCGAGTTGCCGTCGTCATTGGGCCGGATTTCTCCCAGGTTCAGGGGACGGCCTTCCGGAGTAATGGCCCACAGAACATAGGTCAGATATTCCGGACCAAACGTGCGTGGCGGAGCCAGATGATGCAGGTTCGCGTCGATAGCCAAGCGGCCCGTGTGCCCAGTGACCCTGGCGTTTCCATCGACTGCCGGCATGAGCGCCGTGCCTTTGAAGTCAACCTGAGTTGTGCCGCCACGATCGCGATAATCGACCGCTTGCGTGGTGCGCTCTACGACCGTCACGCGATAAACAGGGACGTTTGCGTTCTGCTGATCGTCATTCTGCTTATCGTCGGCGTTGGACGGAGCATCTGGTTTTTGCGCGTTCTGTGGCGCATTGTTGTCTGGGGAACTCTGGCTTGAAGGAGGCGGATTTTGATTCTCCGGCGTGGATGGCGCGGCGCCCTGCTGAGCGGTGAGTGGCAGAAACGCAAAGGCAGAGAGAGTTAATGAAAGAAACAGATTAGTTTTCATGCGCAAGGTTCCCCCTCGGAACAATTATGTGCGTATATAGATGAGGCAGTTCGTCCCAGCGTTTTCCATTCTAAGCTTTTAAGCCAAGGCTGATAAAGGCGGCTATCTACTTTGCCGAATCAGCGCACATGGAACGTAATGTCAGCGTAAAAGCGGTCAGGTTTGCCGTTATTCATGTAAGGACGAAAGCGCCACTGCTTCAGCGCGGCGGCTCCAGCCGTATAAAGCGCAGGCGCAACTTTGTTCTGGTTCTGGACGGCCTGAAGTTTGCCGGCTTCATCCACAGAAATTCGCAGCGCAAATTTAGTTCCGCTGCGGGCCTTGCCCGGTGGGACCACCGCCTCCACGACGCGCGTAGCCAGCTTACGCGCTTCCGCATCACTCAAGACGGGAATAGGATTTTCAATCCGTGTGGAAAATGCGAAGGTCAGTACCGCTTCCATTTGCGATGGGCCGCCGTTGTTGTATGGCTTGTATTGCCAGCGCAGCAACTGTTCGCGAGCTGCCTGAGTTAACTCCGGATTGTTTGACGCCAGCGGCCAAACCTCGCGCACCTGCCCGGTGCGATCAACAGAGACATAGACGCTCATTACTCCGTCAGTCTTGCCTTCGCGTACCGTTGGCCACACGATGGCCGGAGTATTCAGGGCCAGGGCCCGCGCTGAATCTTCCGTCACCTGTATGGTCTTCATCTGCTCCGTGGCAGGCGTGGCGGCGTCAACGGTGAATAGCTTTTCGTCGGGGCTCGTGAGATCGGCAAGCTGGGTGATCTTTGCTGTGAGTACAAGGTCTGGCGCAAATTCGGCTTTGATGGTCCGCGCGACCATCTTTTTTTTGAATGGCAGATAGTTGTCAAACTGCGCTTTGTAACCGGGTGTGACTGCCGCCTGAAGCAGTCCGCCCCTGCCGCCAAAACAAAAACCCATGCCCAGGGTGTTTTGCGCCGGGGCGATTCCCACTTTAGCCTGCATGTTTAAACAGGAGTTTGATTTGGTTGAATCTTCCGGGATCTCCAGCTGCCCCCGCATAGCTTTGAGCTGGTCCGCCATGGGCAGCGGATCAAACAGGGCCGTCACCAAGTCATGCAGCCAGAAAGGGTAATAGTCGCCCGTGAGTTTTTCTGAGACTGCGCCGCCATTGACGATCAAAGTCTGGAAAAAGCCGGCAGCCTGCACGGTGCGTCGCCATTTTTCCGGCGAGACCCAATACTCTTCCACGTCTGCCGTGTACTCCGGTTTGGGCGCGCCTGAATTTGTTATATGGGCTTTCAAATGGAAAGGAGCGCCGCCGGCCAGCGTAAGCTTGCTTTGCTGCACCGCGTTGTCAACAGCCTGAGCAATGGAAACAACTTTGTCCCCGGCTTCCTGTGCCACTGCGCTCACAGCCAGCACAGAGACGAGCACCAGACCCAAAAGCCGCCAGGTCCTCATGCTTTTTTTTCTTCGAGCGTGGAAAGAAAGTGCCGTGCTTCGCGGGCGTTATACGTCTTGTTGTAGATAGGCGATTCCGGCTCTTGCAGGCGACCGCCTTCGCGCAATGATCCGGTATCGAGAGGAGCAAACCCAATCTCTTCAATCAGCCGCGCGACGATCTTTTTGGCCTCCACATCATCGCCGGCAAGATAAATGGTGTGGCGCTCGTCGAAAGGCAAATCTTTGCGGCCGCGCTCGGCAAGATGGACGTAATAAATGGTATTGAACGCTTTCACCAGCCGCGACCCGGGCATCCGCTTGAGCACTTCTTCAGAAGAGGTGGACCCGCCCAGATCGTAAAAGCCGCCGTCGGGCCGGTAAGGATTCATGGCATCAATCACAATCTTGTTGCGCAGCAGCTCCGGTTCCGGCAGGGCCTCAGGCGATCGCCACGGAACAGCGAGCAAGATTACGTCGCCAAAGCGGGCCGCGTCGCGGATGGTCATGGCATGCGCCTGCGGACCAAGCTCGACGATCAGATCGCGCAGCGAATCCGGCCCGCGCGAGTTGCTGACCGCCACGTCATGTCCGGCGGCCACAAAAAGGCGCGCGGCAGTGGCGCCAATGTTACCTGCTCCCAGGATTCCAATCTTCATGCCATACTCCGGTGAACAATGTTTGCGTCTTCCAACCAGCAATCATTCAAGCAGAAATTATATATGTTCAAAACTGAACAGGCTGTAACTTTGGGTCTTGGTAAATCACGGAAAAAATTGTTGTTCCGCTGTTTTGCGTTCTCTCAGACCAAGACGCTGCCAATCACGCGCGCAGGTTTCGATCAATGTCATCAGTGTTGATCAGTGGTTGAGACTTGCCCCTACACCGCCTGTCCTGCGCTGAAACCGGACGCCCAAGCCCACTGGAAGTTAAAGCCGCCAAGGTGGCCGGTTACGTCCACTACTTCGCCGATAAAGTACAGCCCGGGCACTTGACGGCTCTCCATGGTCTTGGCGGAAAGTTCGTTCGTGTCCACGCCGCCGGCGGTGACTTCAGCTTTCGCGTAGCCTTCTGTGCCTGCCGGAGTGATATGCCAGTTGTGCGCAAGCTTTTCCAGTTGGTCGAGCGCGTGATTGCTCCAGCCTTTCGGTGGATACACATCAAGCCAGCGCTCGGCCAAGCGATTGGGCAGGGTCATGCGAAAAGCTGCTTTTGTTGAAGTCAGATCGCGCGGCTTTTTGGGATCACGCAGCGTAGCGGTCAGCTCGCGTTCAGGAGCGACGTCAAGCGAAACGGCTTGTCCCGGGTTCCAGTAAGAAGATATTTGCAGGATGGCCGGGCCGCTCAGGCCGCGATGTGTGATCAGCATCTTCTCGCGAAAGCTCTGCGCACCAATCGACGCGATAACCTCAGCCGAGACTCCAGCCAGATCGCAGAAATGTGACGCGTCATCTTTATTGAATGTAAACGGAACTAACGCTGGCCGCGGCTCAATAATCTTCAATCCAAATTGCCGCGCCAGATCGTACCCAAAACCTGTCGCGCCCATCTTGGGGATTGATAAGCCGCCCGTCGCCACAACCAGCGACTCGGCGTGAAACTCATCGCCACCGGCGCGCACCAGGAAACCATCTTCCTTCGATACTTCCTCAACATTGACATTGACATTGGTCTGAATGCGCACGCCCACGTCGCGGCACTCGGCTTCCAGCATGGCGACGATCTGCTGTGCCGAACCATCACAGAAAAGCTGGCCCAGAGTTTTCTCGTGGTAGGCGATGCCGTGCTTTTCAACGAGCGCCATAAAATCGGCAGGCGTGTAACGCGCAAGAGCAGACTTGGCAAAATGTGGATTACCGGAGATGAAATTTTCCGGACGGCAATGCAGGTTGGTAAAGTTGCAGCGCCCGCCGCCGGAGATGAGGATCTTTTTGCCGATGCGCTCGGCCTTTTCCAGCACGGCCACGCGGCGTCCGCGCTTGCCGGCTTCAATGGCGCACATCAGGCCGGCCGCGCCAGCGCCGAGAATGATCACATCGTACTGAAACTTCATGCAGGCTAGTGGCGCAGCGCGACTACGGCGAGCACCACCAGGCCGATCGTCATGAGGATGTTCCAGACCAGCAGCGCCAGCAGCCAGCGGCGAAGGCGCTCTTCACGCTCGGCGGCCACGTTGTTGAGCGTTTCAAGATCAGACTTGAGCTGCAGCACGTAGCCCTTGATCTGGTCAACGTCGGCGGCAAGCAGTTGCACGGGATCAGGACCGGCGGATGCACCCGCTTGCGCCTGTCCCTGGGCGGCGCGAGACCTGAGCGAATCGCGCAACACATTTCCGCCGTGCTCCACAGCGATTGGCGCCAGCATACGCAATATTGAGCCTAGCCATCCCATAGGTTGAATTCATATCCTGCCGCGACGATGTGGCCGCGGGCCGCCGGCAACTTCCGCATATCTATTAGAACATGCCGTCGAAGCATTCCCCAGAACCGAACCGCTTAATTCGCCAAAGCGTCACTCAAACTTTTTGTCGGAATATCGACGTTGAAATATGCGGTTACTTCGTGTCCTTTATTGTTTACGTCCTGGCAAATCATGATGTCGTAGGTATGACCATCCTTGTGACCCAGCTTTTGCTGTGTCACCTGCATATGGCTGAATCGAAGAAAGGTATATTCCTCATGAACATTAATGACCACGAATGCATCTTCTTCTGACTGGCCGTGTTTATTCTCCTGGATTGAATCCAATATGCCTCGTATAACCGCCTTGTGGAATTCCGCCTTCTCTTTATTTCCGGATTCCGAGTTAGCGGCGAAAGCGATGTAGTGCACCTCGGCATCCACAAACACTTTTTCTAGCAGTTGATTGACCTTCTTTAGCGCTTGGTCGAACTTCTTGTCGTTGAGAAGAGAGAATAGCCGCTTAATGTCGTCGGAGTCAGCCTCACATTGGTATTTGCTTGCAGCACAGTCGATGCGCAACGCCTTAAAATCAATTTTCAAATCGCCGGCTTTGAGTTGCTGCAGTGTTTTCTCATATCTAGCCGTCGCGGCTGGGTTCTCCTTGCCATGAGCAAGAACGGTACACAGCAGCACGATTGCCAGCCTCCACGGTCGCCGTCGTATCTTCACTTACACCCCTTCTCCGTGACTTTCCGAATTCAAAATATACGCTGTAATTGGACGAGAGTTCCACTATTGATGGGAGAACAGGCGATTGCACCCTCATCATCATGTCCGAATCACGCTCGTACCGCCTCCCAGCGTTCCGCAGCGTTCAATTATTGCTCATGCTAGAATGCTGATATCTAGCTGCCCTTTCTTTAAGCCGGGATGGCGGAACTGGCAGACGCAGCGGACTCAAAATCCGCCGGGCTTCGGCCCTTGGGGGTTCGACTCCCCCTCCCGGCACCAAATTTTACTGATAGATTCTGGAACGTAGAGGTCCTTCGACTCGCGCTGCTCGCTCAGGATTTCGCCTGCGGGCTCGGACGCCCGCAAAAGCGGCTCAAGTTCGACTCCCCCTCCCGGCACCAACCGAACGTCCCTTACGTCGTCCAGATTTTTCCACCCCAGCCATGATCGTCAGAATATTTCTGACTTCTGACTATGGAATCAAGCACCGACTGCCAACAGAGGATCGCCCCGGTTGATCGCTAACGACGAGACGATGAAAAGAACGATGCCATCGGCCGGGCTGATCGCCGTTTGCAGCACGTGCCCTTCGTAATCCTTAATGACGCCCAGGTTTTGCCCAGCCTTTACTCGATCGTTCACCGCGACCGCTGGATACCAGAAACCTTCGTGTTCGCTACGAAGCCAAAGGAACCGCTCGAGAAGCGTGAACGGAACGGTTTCCGGAGCATTCCCCGGAATCATTTTCAGATGACGCATCAGACGGTCGAGGCCATTGGTATGGCAGCGGACATCTTCGGTGGTCCAGATTCCCTGTCCGCCGGCTTCAGTCAGGATGGACGGAATGCCCGCGCGTGATGCCGCGCAGAACGTTGACCCAGGCGTCTCACTGCACACCAGAAAATGAATACCGAAGACCCTGGCCATTTCCAGCGATGCTTCGTCAACGCGCTTATCGCCCGTGCGAAAGAAAATTGTGAACGGAACCAATGCTTCGATCAAATCTCCGCCATGTAAATCTACGTAATGAGTCGCCTGCGACATTACGTTGCGAAACACCCAATCGGCAATCTGTT
>Ga0105245_10003524_pt1 | contig 14002 bp, 11 predicted proteins | sample KBSM54metaG_FD_81523 | JGI IMG/M metagenome (GOLD analysis project Ga0105245, IMG submission 81523) | Miscanthus rhizosphere microbial communities from Kellogg Biological Station, Michigan, USA - KBS M5-4 metaG | ecosystem: Host-associated > Plants > Roots > Rhizosphere > Soil | place... | reverse complement strand
TTGATCAGTTTGATGGCCGACCGAGCGATGATGGCAACCACCGACGCGCCGACACCATAAAATGCAGCATGCATCCATGGCAGCCCGCCAAATTTCACATAGAAGAAGGAGAGCGCCAGCACCATCAGGAATGAAGGTACAATGAATGCCACTGCGACCAGCGACGCGCCAAACGTCCCGCCCCGCAGCAGACCAAGATACATTGCCAATTGTGCTGCCAGCGGTCCGGGGGCAAGTTGCGCCAGGGCAAGGCCATCAAGATATTCCTGTCTGGTGAACCAGTGTTTCTCGTCCACCAGATCGCGTTGCATGTAACCGGCCAACGCAATGGGCCCGCCGAAGCCCCATGTTCCCAGCCGCAGAAAGTACCACACAAGTTCCGGCAGAACTCGCGCGGGCGGAATGGGCGCAGTCCTGGATTCAGTGGCTGCCAGTTGGCTCATACACAATCATCCGCGCTACTGGTTTGCCATTCTCTTCTTCTTCCGGTGCATAGACGCGATGCGTTCGCTCATCCACGGCCAAGCTATGCACCTTATGTTGAACGCGAAAGTCTTCCAGTTTGCGGAAATGATCAGGATCATCTTCCTGGAAAACCGAAATAGCTCCGCTGTAGCACGCCACATAAATGCGTTTGAGACCGGGATCAAATTTGATGACGTCGCCGCCATCCGGGATGGGGAGCGTCGTGACCACTCGGTGTTTCTCCAGGTCGATCACCGCCATCAGGTTGTTGTCTTCACAAACCAGGAACGCGCGGCGGTGTTCCGCATCTAGCGCCATTCCGTGATTGCCTTTGCAGGGATGGACTTCATACACCGGCGTTTTGACTTTGTCCGTTGCCGGATCAATCACGGTCATGGTATCGAGTTCCTGAAGATTGACGTAAATGAGCTTGGCCACCGGATCGTACTGCGGCATTCCCGTTTCACTTTTGAAGTTCAGCGTGTTCACGATTTTGTCAGTCTGAACGTCCACCACAATTTCTGTCTTAGCGCGCTCATCGGAAACATAGAGCTTGTGGAATGGCGGAGCGTAGGCGCTGCCATCGGGCTTCTGTTGTGCCGGCAGCTTGGTAATGACCTTGCCCTGGCGCAAGTCAATCACGCCGATCTTCTTTTCATGCCAGTCAGACGTGTAAACCTTCTTAAGCTCCGGAACGTACTCCACGCCTTCAACACCTGGCACATCAGGGATGGTCATTACCACTTTGTTGGTTTTAAGATCGATCACGTAAAGCAATCCCGCGCCAAGATGTGCGGAAAGAAGATAGCCATCGTCATAATCGATGGTGAGATAGTCGAAGCGTTTGCCTGTAGGGCCGGGCAGGTCGATTGTCGCGATCTGCTGCAGCGTAGTTCCAGCAGGTGGAGGAACGGCAGCTGCCGTCGGATGAAACCTTTTCGTGCCGAATAAAGAGAGCCCTGCCATGGCAAGCAGAACTGCGGCAAAAACTATTCGTTTCATCGCTTCGCTCCTCCACTGCATTCTTGGCGCAGTTTTTACTTCTTGGCTGAATTGGTCTGGTCCAGCGCCGCCCGCAGGCCTTTGGCCAGTTTCAATGCATCATCATTGGCCCAGAAGTGCATAAAGAACAAGCGCGGTTGTTCCTGGAGCATGTGGCTGTGCAGCGCAGTCACTGCAATGCCGTTTTCGTGTAACGCCTTGATCACCGGATTCACTTCCTTCGCTAGCAAAACAAAATCTCCAGTGATTGCCGCCTTGCCGCCGCCCGTCGGTTGAAAGTTGAGCGCGGTGGCAACGCCCATGGAATTGGGAATCGCCATGCCGGCTTCTGTAATGTGCTCCGCGCGAGGCACGCCGACTTGATAGATTCCACCATTATTTTTGCCGCTATGTCCCAGAATCTGGTCAATCTGCTTGGTGTCGATATCAAGGTCTGGTGGTGTAGTTGCAGCGCCGGCGTCAGGCGTTTTCGTTTTTGCGATCGCCGAGTGAATTGCCTTGCTCAGGCTCGCAGCGTTACCCATGCCGTGAATGTGCATGTACATCACGCGCGGAGTTTCACCGATCAAGTGATTGTGCAATGCGGTGATCTCGATCCCGCCGGATTGCAACTCTGCCATCACCGGCCCTACTTCATCCTCGGCCAGCACAAGGTCACCCATCGCCATGGCGTTCCCTTGAGATGTTGCCTTGAATGCCACCCACGATCCCAGCGCCAAGCCGGCCTTGATCTGAACGCCGCCAACTGTAATGTTCATGTCCTTGCGCGGGAGCGCGTATTTATGTGTCCCGTCCGGCTGGTCTTGCCCGGCGCGGCCCATGGCGGCATCTACATCTTTCCAATCTGTGGATGCTGGACCTTTCGCTGATTTATGAGTTTGGGCCCAAACGGGAACAGATGAGAGAAGAAGAACGATCAAGAAGTATCTGAACTTTGCAGACATAACAAACCCCTTTCTTGTCACCTGCCACGATTCGAGCTAATTGATTCTATCCAGCTTTATCGGATGGTTGCCAGTACGCGTTGCGGGCTTACTTTGACACGCTGCTCAGCATCACCATGCCCAGCGCAAAAATCAGAAGCGAAACCAGCCGCCTGAAATAGTTTTCAGGAATGCGCGCAAGGATCCTGCCACCCGCCAGCGTACCAATGATGACGCCCGCTGTCATGATGGCGATAGAAGCTGCTAGTCGACGCACGGTTTCTGGACTGGTAAAGAAATAAATCGGCATGCGTGCGCCGTCCACAATAAGTGCAATCGCCGTCGCAGTCGCGACAAAAGTTTTGGCTTCAAGATTGAAGCCGAGCATTGCGGCAGAGCGTACACCGCCCTGGTTGCCGACGAGTCCGCCCAGCAGGCCTGAGAGCGCGCCGCCGAGCCATGCTATTTTCTTGCCGAAGCGCATCTTCTTGGAGAGTCCGGTGAGCCCCATGAATCCGGCAAAGACCAGAAGCCCGCCAAGAATGTAAGCCAGAACGGGACTGCTGAAGCGCGAGCCCAGCCATGCGCCCAGCAAACCGCCACCAGCGCTGGCAATGCCAAAATTTTTGAGCAGATGGCGGTCGATCTTGTGGCGCAAGTTCCAGAAACGGATGCTGGTCGCGACCAGATGCGGTATCGACACGGCCACCACGGCTTGCTTTGTCCCCACGCTCAAGGCCAGCAATGGAGTGAGCACGCTGCCGATGCCAAAGCCGGAAAGCGCCGCAATGGCTCCGCCCAGAATCGCTGCAACAAAGAGCAGAGCAGCGGTCATTTTGTGGGCGGAATGGACGGTGTGAACTGGCTGATATCGTAGATGCCGAATTGCTTTTCCAGTTCAGTCACCTTATCCACGGCCATATCAAAGCCATCGCCGCCAAAGGTCTTGCGTTCAATCCCCTCAAACTGCTCGCCCATGGCGTCATACTCATGCTTGCTCACGACTTTGTGCAGCGCGGGGAAAAGCACCGTATCTTCACGTGCTTCATGCGGCCGATACATGCGATTGAACGCCGCCAGCGACGTACGCAGTGTTTCATTGTCCGCGCTCTTGGCCGCAGCCGTGATTCTTTCCGTCAAACGACGTCCGATGGCGTGCTGCGCCCGCAGGTTTGTGGTCAATTCAATTAATTTGCCGGCCTGTTCAAAGCGCGGAAAGATATGGTCCTCTTCCAGCTTCTCGTGGTAGTCCTCAATAAAATTCTTGATAATGCCGGCCGCGTTGCTCACCACAGCGGGATCAAATTTCTCATTGGCTTGTATGCGGCGGAGAGCTTCGTCATAAATCAGCAGAACGCGATTGAGCACCCCATGTTCGCGCATCAGGTCTTCATTTGTGGAAACGTCTTCTTCTGCTTCTTCTTTTTTATGGGCGGCCTTTTTGGGAGCTTTCTGTTGAGCCAGTGCTGAAAGCGGCACGATAAGCGAAGAGCCAGCCACTGCGGAAGTTCCAATCAGAAAATCACGGCGAGATGTTTTCATTGTTCTGGTCCTCAATGGGAATGCGCGTTGCTTTTGGGGTGTACTCGTAAGAACAATATAACTCCCACAGGATGCTGCCCGTAAATAGGCGTTAGAAAATCAGGTTTGCTATAGAACGTGACCTGCGCTCCCAGCGCTGTTGAAAGGCCGGGAACCAGAGGAAAGTCGCGGTCATATCCCGCAGTGTACGCCTGTATTCGCGCAAGAAACTGTTCGTCGAATCCCGGCGGCTCAGCCTGCTTGCCTAACAGCAACTCGCTGCTGCGGTCTGTGTTTTCAATTCGTGTCCACACATGGTTGTGCTCGGCAAATTGCAAAGTAGATTCCGCCAGGTAGCCATTAGCGATCTGCCCGCTCTGCAACACGCGATTGCGGCCCCACAACAGCGTGGAAGCCCAATTGCCTTTAGTGAATGGGCGGTTATAGCTCACTGAGGCGGTCATGCGTTGAACGTCATCTTCCAGATGCAGTTGCTCCGGGCTGCTGAGATGGGCAAAGGAATATTGCGCACTCCAGTTCTGGCCCGGCTGCACTGTGAGGCGCGTTGACCATGAATCGATGGCGCCGGAATCTATGTCCCAGCGGAACTCGTCCGGCTCACGACCATGAAATCCTGAAAACTCAATGCGGGCATTTTTATAAGCCAGACCGCCGGTTACCACGTTATCGGCAATGTGCGTTGAATCCTGTAAATGATGGCCGAGCGTCGCCACCGGATCTTCAGAAGCTGAAGCGCGATGCGCATACGCGCTTGGCCCCATGGCTGGATCGCCCACCGGCGCAGCGTAAAAGGATAGCAGCGCATTTTCGCCGAGCCGCAGATCGTAGAGCGCTGCCAGTTCCATGATGAAGTCATGCGGATGCTGGCCGTCATTGATTGGCTTGCCGAACGCCGTTTCACCCTGCTGGAAAAGCAGCGGGTAGAAGCGCTGCGTCACGGTAGCCGGTTCCAGGCTGAGCATGGTCCGGAATGTAAGCTCGCCGCGGCCAATCTGGCGCTGCGCCATGGGCATGAACCAGTTGGTGGAAAAAACTTTGTCATAACCGCGTGGGCCGCTTTGCTGTAATGTGCTCAGAAATGCCACGCCATGAAACATCAACATCCATTTGCCGCGCGCATGCATGATCATGGGTTCATCTATCGAGTTTGGCTGCGCTGAGGTGCCCGCTGTGTCGTGAAGCATGATTTTGTTGATGAACGTCAGCGGCTGCTCATGCACTGAGCCATGCTCCATCCCTGGCATGTCTTGCATGTTGTCATCAGGCTTCGAAGTTGGAGTTGGGTTAGCGCTGTGCTGATGCTGCACCGGATGTGCTTCCTGCGCGAAGGCTGAAGCCGACAAAAGAATGAAAGAAATAGCTAATACAGATAGAAATGAACGCTTCATGTCGATCCTTACCGGTCTGCATGAACTTGCCTTATGAATTTGGAGAGCCAACGCTCGCCGATGGGCAGACGAGAAACCTAAAGCTCAGATTCGAAGGGCAAGCAATGCATGCGGCGGAGAAAAATAGGCAGGGAAGCCATTAGAGGCAATCGCCAAAGAAGGCAAAGGTGAAGTCAGGTGCGACGCGCCGACGTCAGAAATCAACGGTACAGGCGCGACTGTAGCGCTCAAAAGCGCGTCTGGAGAATGATCACCACTGCAACAGATGTGGCTGGAATCAGGGGTGTTGGGAGTGGGCGGCGCGGATTCATGGCATCCGGAGTCGCCGTGCGTCTCAACCTGCATGGTCGAAACCGCCGGCAGACTGGCCATGCAGGAAACCTGCAACAAGGGCGCTGCTATCGCCACGAATGCGGCAACTCTCGCCATAGATTGGACCATCGAACGAATGCCCATGCGCAGCTCTCAAATTAGCCACCCTAATTCTATCGTATCGTTGTGGCTTCCGGCGCTGTACAAGAGTTCTGTCCTGAGTTCGTAAAACGTATACTGTTGGCCCTAGCAGGAGGTCACCTTTGCACGCCAGAAAATTTATCGCGCATATTGCGCTCTTTATTGTGGTCCTCTTTTCAGTGATTGTTCCCGCTCAAGAGACGCAACCGCCCAGTTCCGCACAGGCGCCGCTAACGCTCACGTTGCAAGATGCCTTAAAGCGCGCGCGAGCAAACAGTGTCGCGTTCCAAGCCGCACTTACCGATCAGGGAATCGCGCATGAAGACAAGGTGCAGGCGCGCGCCGGACTGCTGCCCAGCGTGAACTATAACAACCAATTTATTTATACCGAGCCTAACGGCACTCCCTCAGGCGTATTCATTGCCAACAACACAGTACATGAGTACCTCAGCCAGGGCGACATTCATCAGGTAATCGGGTACACCAACTACGCAGACTATCGCAGGGCGCGGGCCCTTGAAGCGGTAGCGCGGGCCAAGGCGGAGGTCGCCAAGCGCGGGCTGGTGGTGGCCGTCGTGCAGGGCTATTACGGGCTGATAGCCGCGCAGCGCAAGTACGCCAACGTGCAACAGGCCGCGTCTGAAGCGCAGCAGTTTCTTGCGCTGAGCCAGAAGCTGGAAAACGGCGGCGAAGTGGCGCACGCTGATGTGATCAAAGCCCAGATACAGTACAACGATCGCCAGCGCGACCTGCGCGAAGCCCAACTTGCCATGGACAAAAGCCGGCTGGATCTGGCCGTGTTGCTTTTTCCCGACTTCAACCTGAATTTCACCGTGGTTGACGATGCTCAGCTTGCGCCGCCGCTCCAAAGCTTTGAGGAATTTGTGAAGGCGGCGGAGACGCGGAACCCGGATGTTCGCGCCTCGTCGGCGAGTTTCCAGGCAGCCAAGTTCGAGGTAGCGTCCGCTCAGAGCGCGTATCTTCCCACGCTTACGCTTGATTATTTTTATGGCATTGATGCACCACACTTCGCGGCGCATGAGCCCGATGGAACCCGCAACCTTGGTTACTCCGTGGCTGCCACGTTGAATATCCCTATATGGAATTGGGGCGCGACGCGCAGCAAAGTGGTGCAGGCCAACCTGAAGCGTAAGCAGGCCCAGCGCGAACTTACATTTGCTCAGCGTAAACTCCAGGCGGACATGCGAGAACTGTATGCGGAAGCTGAGGCCGCGCACGCAGAACTGGAGTTGTTGAAGAGCTCAGCCGACCTGGCTGCAGAGAGCCTGCGGCTGACCATTCTCCGCTATCAGGGTGGGGAATCGACTGTGCTGGAAGTGGTGGATGCTCAGAATACGCTCACCCAGGCGCGCAATGCGTTCAGTGATGGCGAGGTCCGCGCGCGCACCGCTGTAGCAAACCTGCAAACTCTAACGGGTACAATGTAAGTAGCAGATTTATGGACAAAGACAAGGGCAACGCCCGCCGAATGAGGACGCTCGTCGTTATGGCGACAGCCATTTCCTTTGTCGCTACAGGCTGCGGCAAAGGCGAAAAAGAAGAAGCGCCGGAGGTAAGTGTCCAGGCCGCTCCGGCGGCCACCGCCGACATCTCCCGCGTGGTAAATACTGAGGGCATCATATTTCCTCTGGCACAGTCGGCAATCACGCCCAAGATCAGCGCGCCGGTAAAGAAGTTCTATGTGGTGCGCGGGCAAAAGGTGCGCCAGGGCCAGTTGCTGGCAACGCTTGAAAATCGCGATCTCTCCGCCGCCGCGCTCGATAATAAAGGTGCTTATGAACAGGCTGAAGCCGCTTACAGCACCAGCATTGGCGCCACGCTTCCTGAAGAGAACGCAAAGGCCGAGCTTGACGTGCAGACTGCGCAGCAGGAATTGGATGCGCAAACGAAGCTTTATAACAGCCGCCAGGATCTCTTTAAGCAAGGCGCGCTGCCGCGCAAAGATCTTGACGCTGCCGCCGTGTCACTGGCCCAGGCCAAGAGCGCTTATAACATCGCCAAAAAACATCTGGATGGTTTGAACGCAGTCGGCAAGCAGGGCGCTATCAAGACGGCCAATGGGCAGCTGACATCGGCGAAAGGGAAGTTGCTGAATTCTGAAGCACAGCTCAGCTATTCTGAAGTGCGCAGTCCAATTGCGGGCTTCATTACTGACCGTCCGCTTTATCCGGGTGAAATGGCGTCAACCGCAGCACCGCTGCTCACGGTGATGGACATCTCGCAGGTCATCGCCAAGGCGCACATTCCCCAGAGTGACGCCCTGCAACTGCACAAAGGCGATGCTGCCACTATCTCTCTGGCGGGACTGGACAAGCCAATCAACGGCAAGGTGTCTCTCATCAGCCCCGCGCTTGATCCCAACAGCACCACGGTTGAAGTGTGGGTGCAGGCGCCAAACCCGGATCAGCAGTTGCGTCCCGGTACCACGGCGCAGATTGCCATCACAGCGCAGACAGTTAAGGATGCATTGGTCGTCCCCTCTGCGGCACTGCTCAATGCGAAAGGTGACGAAGCTCAGGTTTTGGTGGTCAATTCACAAAATCAGGCTATGAGCCGCGACGTAAAGACCGGCATCGCGACCGGCCAGCAGGTGCAGATTGTTTCCGGTCTCAAGCCCGGAGAGATGGTAGTGACTGAAGGAGCGTACGGCCTGCCTGACAAGACCAAGGTCAAAATCGAAAAGCCGGAGACTGAATCCGCCAGCGAAGGCGGGAAAGACAAGGATGACGAGAAGTCAGGCAAAGGCGGCGACGATGCGGCCAAGCCTGATGACACGAAATCGGCCAAAGGCACGCCATCCGCAGGGAATGATGCTAAAGCCAAACCCGATGCGGGCAGCAAGAAAGCTGCGCAATCGAAAGCCAAAGGCAAGAGCGGCAGCGGGTCAAAGGACTAGTCAGAGATGGCGGATGAACCCAAGGTCACGAACCATACCGACGTGAAGGGCATCGCGCCGCGCCGCCACTGGCTGGCGCAGAACTCCACCACTGTAATCTTCCTTATTATCGTGATCGCGCTGGTAGGTGGCTATCAGGCTTTTAATATTCCTATCGCGGTTTTTCCTTCCACAGATTTTCCCCGCATCGTGATTGGCATTGATAACGGCGTGATGCCGATTGATCAAATGATGGTCACTATTACGCGTCCAGTGGAGCAGGCCGTGAACAGCGTGCAAGGCCTGGAGATGGTGCGTTCCATCACCAGCCGCGGCTCGGCGGAAGTCGACCTGTTTTTTAACTGGCAGGTTGACATGTTTAAGACGCTCCAGTTGGTGGATTCGGCGCTGTCCAAAATCGCAACCGAACTGCCACCCGGCGCAAAGATGGAAAGCCATCGGCTTACGTTTGCTTCGTTCCCCATTCTTGGCTATAGCCTCACGTCAGATTCGGTGCCGCAGAATCGCCTGTGGGAAATGGCGACATACGACATTGCTCCGCGCCTGAATCGCATGTCTGGTGTCGCCACGGTGATTGTGCAAGGCGGGCAGGAGCCGGAATTTCAGATCACGCCCAGTCCAGCCAAGCTGCTGGCGACCGCGGTGACAGTAACGGATATTTTGAATGCGGTGAAAGCCACGAACCTGGTGGACTCCCCGGGACTATTTGAGCGCAATCACCAATTAGTTCTCGGCCTGGTAAGCGGGCAAGCGCGCAATGCTGACGATCTTGCGAATACGGTCATCAAGAACACGCCTGCGGGGCTTCCTGTGCGGATCGGGGACGTGGCCACTGTCCAGCAGTCAGTCAAGCCGCTTTACACCATTGTTCGGGCCGACGGAAAACCTGCGGTGCTGCTGAACATCAATCGGCAGCCAGACAGCAATACGGTTGCTGTGGCCAATGAAGTACATGACGAAGTCGCACGCATACGCAGCATACTTCCGCCGGGAATCAGGATTACACCTTTTTATGACCAGTCAGGACTTGTGAGGGATTCCATCAGTAGCGTGCGCGACGCCATCCTGTTGGGACTGGTGCTTTCTGCGATTGTGCTGGTGGTTTTTCTGCGCGATTGGGGCAGCTCGGTTGTGGCCGGACTGGTGATTCCAGTCACGATTTTTATCACCTTTCTGGCGCTCAAGCTTCTGGGTGAAAGTTTTAACCTGATGACGCTGGGCGGACTTGCTGCCGCTGTGGGACTGGTGATTGACGACGCGATTGTTGTGGTGGAAAACATTGTGCTGCATCGCGACGCGGGCGAAGGCAAGATTGAGGCCATGCAGAGCGCGCTGTCTGAGATCACCGTGCCGCTGATCGGTTCCACGCTGACGCCCATTGTTGTGTTTCTTCCGCTGATTTCCATGACAGGCGTTAACGGAACGTTTTTCCGCGCGCTGGCGGTGACTATGTGCGCCGCGCTGCTTACGTCGTTGATTCTTGCGCTCACATGGACGCCAACGCTGAGCCTTTTCCTGCTTCGCCGCAAAAATGTTGTTGAAGCTCAGCCCGCAGAAAATGGCGACGTGGATTCCGAAATCCGCAAGCTCATGGCCGCAGAAGAATCTTCTATGAAAGGTTTCTTTGGCCGCGTTATCGAATTTTATGAGCGCTGGCTGCGGCGCGCGCTGGAGCACCCTAAGGCGTTGCTGGCTGGCGCGGCGGTGCTCATCGTTGTTTCATTCGGATGTTTCTACCTCTTGGGCTCGGACCTGCTTCCGGAAATGGATGAAGGCGGTTTCATCCTTGACTACCTGACTCCAGCGGGCAGTTCTTTGCAGGAAACTGATCGCATTGTGGGCCATCTGGAAAAGATGCTGAAAGAGACTCCTGAAGTCGAAAGCACCTCCCGACGCACCGGTTTGCAGCTTGGGCTTGCGGCTGTGACAGAGGCCAATCGTGGCGACCTCACAGTGAAGTTGAAGGCGGATCGTAAGCGGGCCACTGACGACGTGATCGCCGACCTGCGAGCGCAGATCAAGCACGAAGAGCCCGCGGCGGACGTTGATTTCCCGCTAATTCTCCAGGACATGATCGGCGACCTGACGGGGGAGCCCGAGCCGGTGGTGATTAAGCTTTTCTCTGAAGATCCCAAACTGCTGGAAGACCAGGCGCCGCGCGTAGCAGACGCAATCGAAAAGATCGACGGCGTAGTCGACTTGAAGAACGGCATTGAGAACACCATGAGCGGTCCCGCAGCGGAGTTCCGTGTAAACACCACCACGGCAGCCAAAGCCGGATTCACCGCAGAAGAAGTCTCCACTGACGCCACGGCTGTATTGCAGGGCGTCACGGGCGCAAATCCCGTGATCGCAAACAACCGCGCGTATAACGTGCGGGTGCGCTTCCCGGAAGAGAATCGCGGTTCGCTTGAGGCGATGAGCAATACGCTGCTGGTAAGTTCAGCCGGCAGGACGGCCACGCTTGGCTCACTAGCGCAGCTCAGCGAGATTCCGGGGCAAACGGAAATCAATCGTGAAAATCTGCAGCGCATGGTGGAAGTAACGGCACGTTTGGAGAAGATGAGCCTGGGCAAGGGAATGGAAAAAGTGCAGAAGGTTGTGGCCGGTCTGCACCTGCCTTCCGGCATTCGCGTGGCTTATGGCGGCAAGTACGCGCAGCAGCAAAAAGATTTTCGTGATATGGCCATGGTGCTGTTGCTGGCCATCATTCTGGTTTTCACTGTGCTGCTGTTTGAATTCCGTAACTTTTCCGCCCCGGTGGCGATCTTGAGTTCTGCGCTGCTTTCGATCTCCGGTGTGTTTCTGGCGTTGCTGGTTACGGGCAAGACCGTGAATCTGGCGTCGCTGATGGGGATGATCATGGTCATCGGCATTGTGGCCAAGAATGGCATCCTGTTGCTGGACGCGAACCAGAAATTCGCTCACGCCAACTTTGAGCCGGAAGAAGCGATGGTGCAGGCGGGCCGCCGCCGCTTGCGTCCTATCTTTATGACTGCGCTGGCGACCATGGCTGGCATGTTGCCGCTGGCCTTTGCGCTGGGCGCAGGATCAGAAATGCTGCAACCACTGGCGATTGCCGTAATCGGGGGAATTCTGGTCTCGATGGTGCTCTCTCTGATCGTAACGCCAGCTGTCTATTTCTATCTGGGAAAGCGCCGCTCTCATAGCTAGTCGCTGTTTTGTCGTAACCAATCCACGCTTGCAGGCTCAATATAGATGTGCAGTGGACATGCTGCTGGAAGGGCTCAAAGGATTCGGTTGATTAGATCGCGCATCTGCGCGTAACCAGAATCATTAGGATGTATGCCGTCAATGGTGTAGTCGGATTGGCGCTCAAACAGATCGGAAAAATCCACGAAAGTCACTCCGCGCATCTGGCCGATGCTGTTATTCAACGGAGTGCGCCACACGTCATAGAAAGTGACGGGCGCGGCGCCAGCAGGGGCCATCCATGGTGCAGGATGCGCGGGATCGTATGCATAAACAGTGCAGATAATTACCCTGACGCCTTTTGCGCTGGCCATGGCCGCCATGCTTTGCAGGTCGTCTATGGGATTAACAGAATTTCCCTGAAGAAGATTGTTCCACCCAGCCATGATCACAATGGTCTTGGGTGGCGTGACCTGAACACAACTGAGGGGAAAGGTAGCGTCGCCATCAACCCCGTGGCAGACTCTATTGCCTGAGAGAGCGTCGGGCAGGATTGCTTTCAGCTCGTCGGTACGGTAGCCGAACATGCCGCCATTGACATATTCCTTGCCGGGAAAATATGTTTCCAGATTCCACGCGCCAAAGATGGAGTCGCCAAAGAAAATCACGGAAGGCTGGGGTGGCTGAGGAGGGTGACTGGCCCCGCCGCACCCAACTAAGAGAAACAGCAGGGTAAGCATCGTGATTTTCATTCCGTCACAGGGTAATCCAGAGTTGCTGAAAATGCGAGAGGGGAAATCGCATCGTGCCGAAGCATTAAAATATTTAATGGTCCAGAGCGTGTTCAAGCCCTTGAGTAACTCTGAATCCCATTGCTTTCACGGTAGAAATGAAGGAATATTGAGTAAGGAATGCGGCGTTCACTCTCCATCACGGTGATACTTGCGCTGTTTTCGTCCATGCTCTCGCCGATTCTGGCGGCGGCATGTACTGGAACAGGCAAAGCGGTTTCATGCCACGCGGTAGCGGTAGACCATTGTGATCGCCCGATGCATGAGCATCATCATCACCATGCAGCAGCCGCGCCGGAGTCGAAGACGGCTTTCTCCGCGGCGCCTGATGACGCCAAGTGTCCCATGGATTGCTGCACTCCTGGACATCTGCGCAGCAGCGCAACGGTTTCCACCCATCCCACACTTCCCCCACCGGCAGTTAGCGATCATAAAACGCAGTTTGTTGCTGTTGTCTTCACGGTTGCCGGTTTTTCCTCCCATACTGATCGCGGTCCTCCCTTGGTTTAAGGCACAGCCCATAAGCAGAGAAGTAATTGCTGAACCTGGTTTCAGCCTATTGTCTCCGCTTCAAAAAAGACTTTATCCAAAGTGGGCTGCGTTCCGGCTGCTTTCAAACTCTTCTTGCGGATTCTTCCGCTCCGGAGTTAAGCCGGTTTGCTGTTTGGCAAAGACAACAAAGGGACCTGACGGAGGTCCCTCTGGGGAATGAAAATGTCAAAGCGATTTTTTGCGATCATAAGTTTGCTGGCGCTGCTCTCATATTTGCCGGCTTCAGCTTCAGTGTTTGGGACCATCAAGGCCATCGTTCACGATCCGCAACACCGGCCTGTGCAGGGCGCACAGGTTGAAGCAAAAAGCCGTACGTCAGACTTTAAGACTTCCGGCACCACGAATGAAGAAGGCATGGCGCTGCTTTCCAACGTGCCGGTGGGCGAATATGACGTGGCGATAATCTCCCACGGATTCAGCGGAGGGCAGCAGTCCGTTACCGTGAGTTCCGGCAACGTGCAGGAAATGCATTTTGCGCTGGCGCTTGCGCAGCACCAGGAGACGGTAGAAGTTTCCGGAGCGCCGGAGACGGTGAATCCTTCTTCACCAGTGCCGCAGACGCTGGTCAACCGCGGAGATATCGCACAGACACCGGGCGCAGATCGCACCAACTCCATGTCAATGATTACGGATTATGTTCCCGGCGCGGCCATGGTGCACGATCAGTTGCATGTGCGCGGCGGACACCAGGTAACGTGGGAGATTGACGGCGTGCCTGTCCCCAACACCAATATTGCCACCAACGTGGGGCCGCAGTTCGATCCTAAAGATGTGGATTACATGGAAGTGCAGCGCGGCAGTTTTTCTGCTGAATCC
>Ga0105245_10003523_pt1 | contig 14002 bp, 10 predicted proteins | sample KBSM54metaG_FD_81523 | JGI IMG/M metagenome (GOLD analysis project Ga0105245, IMG submission 81523) | Miscanthus rhizosphere microbial communities from Kellogg Biological Station, Michigan, USA - KBS M5-4 metaG | ecosystem: Host-associated > Plants > Roots > Rhizosphere > Soil | place... | reverse complement strand
GCGATCTTGACCACGGTGGCCACGATCGCGCGCACGTAGAGGCCGACCGAGCGGTCGGCGATGTACTCCATGTCGTGCGCGAGCTTCTCGGCCCAGGTCATCTCGCGGGTCAGGCGGAGCTGGGCCAGGCCGGTCAGGCCCGGCGGCACCACGAGGCGCTGCCAGTACTGGGGGATCTCCTCGCACAGCTCGGCGAAGAAGGTCGGGCGGATCGGCCGCGGTCCGACGATGCTCATGTCGCCGCGGAGCACGTTCCAGAGCTGGGGCAGCTCGTCGAGCTTGGTCGCCCGCAGCACCCGGCCCAGGCGCGAGACCTCGCCCGCGGTCAGCTGCGTGAGCTGCTCGCCCAGGAACGGCCCCAGCCGCTGCTCGGCGTCGGGCCGCAGGGTGCGGAACTTGTACATCGTGAACACGCGCCCGGCCCGGCCCACCCGCTGGCCGCCGTAGAGCACCGGGCGGCCACCGCCCACGCGCACGGCGAGCGCGGTGAGCCCGATCACCGGCGACAGCACGACGAGGGCGACCCCGGAGAGCGTGAGGTCGAGCGAGCGCAGCACGCGGTCGACCGCGGGGCGCTCGTAGGTGTGCGCCATCCGCTCATAGCTCGTGATGAGGTTCTCTTCGGTCGGCGGCAGCGCTGCCGTGCTCACTCGATCGCTCCCAGGATCAGGTCCACCAAGTCCTGCGGGTTGCGGCGCTCGCGCACGCTCCCGTCCGGATGCTTGGCGATCTCCATTGCGCGCGGATCCGTCAATGGTCGCAATCTTCCCTCGCGGATGAGGAGTTCGTCGACGCCGCCCAGTCTCCCGCCGTACGTGGTGTAGACGGGTTTGCCCAGCGCGACGGCCTCGCGGTTCATCGTGCCGCCGGCCGAGACCACCAGATCGGAGAGCGCGATCAGGCTCTGGGCGTCGATGGCGCCGTCGGGGACGACGAGCGACGGCATGCTCAGCGCGCGCACACTGGCCCGCTGCTCGTCGGTGCGGGGGATGACGATGGCCTGGACGTCCTCGCGGTTGCCGAGGTGGTCGAGCACCTGCGGGAACAGCCGGTTGGCCTTGCGGTGGTAGATGGAGACGTCGGGCGGCGGACGCACGACGACGAGGATCCGGGCCCGGTCGAGGGCGAGCTGGTCCAGCACCGCCGTGTCGGGCTCGAAGTCGGACAGGTAGTACTCCTCCTTCAGCCCCGCGTACTGGCGCAGCTTGTGCGGGCCCACGCCGTAGCGGCGCAGGCGCTCGGGGGGGATGGCCTCGGGCACCATCACGCGGCGCGCCAGCCGGCACCCGATCTGGTGCTGCTGGGTGGCCCACTCGTAGTCGAAGGTGTTGACGGCGGGGATGCCTAGCGAGGCCGCGGCCAGCGCGAGGTCGTTGGAGCCGTGGGCCACGGCGAGGTCGAAGTGGTCCTTGCGCGCGAGCCTGCGCACGCGCGACGTACGCCCGACGAGGGCGCCGAGCTTGCGCACGCGCGAAGCCCCGCCGTGCTTGCCCACGGCGGTGAACTCGATGCCCATGCGCTCGAGCAGCCCGAGCGTCTGCGCGTAGTCGCGAGCGGTCACGACCACTTCGTCGCCGCCCGCGCGAAGGCGCTCGATGACCGGCCGGAACACGAGCGGGTGCGCGGGCGCGGTCATGTCGAACCACAGCCTCCGTCCAGCCAAAGTGCCGGTACGGTAGCGGGAGTGGCGGGCCGCATCGTCCTGTTCGGCGCCACGGGCTACACCGGGCGCCTGACCGCCGACGCGCTGCTGCAGCGCGGCGGGCGTCCGGTGCTGGCCGGGCGCAGCGCCCCGAAGCTGCGGGCGCTGGCCGACGAGCTGGGCGGCGAGCTCGAGGTGCAGGCCGCCGACGTCGAGCGCCCGGAGAGCTGCGCGGCGCTCGTCGAGCGCGGCGACGTGCTCATCTCCACCGTGGGGCCGTTCACCCGCTGGGGCGACCCGGCGGTGCAGGGCGCCATCGCCTCGGGCGCCCACTACCTCGACTCGACCGGGGAGACGCCGTTCATCCGCCGCGTGTTCGAGCGCTTCGGCGGCGCCGCCGAGGCGGCCGGGTGCGGGCTCGTGACCGCCTTCGGTTACGACTGGGTGCCGGGCAACCTCGCCGGCGCGCTGGCCCTGCGCGACGCCGGCGAGGACGCCGTGCGAGTGGACGTGGGCTACTTCATCACCGGCGCGGCCGGCGCCAGCGGCGGCACCCGCGCGTCGGTCGTCGAGGCGCTGATGGCGCCGTCGTACGGGTGGCGCGGCGGCCGGCTGGTCACCGAGCGCGGCGCCGCGCGCATGCGCGACTTCGACGTCGACGGGCGCTCGCGGCCCGGGATCTCGGTGGGCACGTCGGAGGCGTTCGCGCTCCCCCGGCTGCGCGACGGCCTGCGCGAGGTCAACGTCTACCTGGGGTGGGCCGGCGGCGCCGCGCGGCCGATGACCCTGCTCAGCCCCGCGCTCGACCTGTTCCGCCGCGTGCCGGTGCTCGGCGACGTCCCGCGGGTGCTCGGGCGCCAGCTCGTCAAGGGCTCGAGCGGCGGTCCCGACGCCGCCGAGCGGGCGCGCAGCGGGTCCTACGTCACCGCTTCCGCCTACGCCGCCGACGGCGCCCAGCTCGCCGAGGCGACGCTGCGCGGCGTCAACGGCTACGACTTCACCGGCCGCATCCTCGCGTGGGGCGCGCAGCGCGCGCTCGAGGGCGGCCTGCAGGGCACCGGGGCGCTCGGCCCGGTGGACGGCTTCGGCCTCGACGCGCTGCAGTCCGGCGTGGGCGAGGCGGGCCTCGTCCTACCCTGACACACCTGTGTCAAGGTTGGTAGCCTGAGCCCATGGCCGACCGCGATTTCCTTACCGCCGCCCGGTCCCGCGTCGTCGTCTTCGACGGCGGGATGGGCGCGACGCTCGAGCAGTTCGAGCTCACCTCGGAGGACTACGGCGGCCTTCCCGGCAAGTGCCACGAGGCGCTCGTCCTCAACCGCCCCGACGTCATCGAGGGCGTGCACACGTCGATGCTCGATGCCGGCGCCGAGGTGCTGGAGACCGACACCTTCCAGGCCTCGCGGCTCAAGCTCGACGAGTGGGGCCTGGCCGAGCACACGCTGGAGATCAACACCAAGGCCGCCGAGATCGCCCGCAAGGCGGCCGGCGCGGACCGCTTCGTCGCCGGGTCGATCGGCCCCACCGGCATGCTGCCCGCCTCGGACGACCCCACGCTGGGCGCGATCTCGTTCGGCCAGCTCGTCGAGGTGTTCACCGAGCAGGCCCGCGGCCTGCTCGACGGCGGCGTCGACCTGATCATCATCGAGACCGCGCAGGACATCCTCGAGGTCAAGGCCGCCGTGTTCGGCGCCCGCGAAGCGGCCAAGGCCGTGGGCCGCACCGTGCCGATCCAGACCTCGATCACGCTGCTGCCCAACGGCGGCAAGATGCTGCTCGGCACCGACGTGGACTCTGCCCTGACCACGCTGACCGGCCTCGAGGTCGACGTGCTCGGCCTGAACTGCTCCACCGGGCCCGAGGACATGCGCGACGCGATCCGCTTCCTGAGCGAGAACTCGCCGCTGCCGATCCACTGCATCCCCAACGCCGGCCTGCCCATCCAGGGGCCCGACGGCGAGACGATCTTCCCCGAGGAGCCCGAGCCGCTGGCCAACGTCCTGGGTGAATTCGTCGAGCGCTTCGGCGTCGCGATCGTCGGCGGCTGCTGCGGCACCACGCCGGACCACATCGCCGCCATCCGCGAGCGCTGCGCGCGCGACACGGTGCCGGCGCGGCCCGAGCCCGCCCCGCGCCGGGTCTCCAGCATGATCGCGGCGACGCCGCTGGTGCAGGACCCGCGCCCGACGCTGGTCGGCGAGCGGGTCAACTCGCAGGGCTCGCGCAAGGCCAAGGAGCTGCTGCTGGCCGACGACTACGACGGGCTGGTGCAGGTCGCCGAGGACCAGGTCGAGGGCGGAGCGCACGTGCTCGACGTGTGCGTGGCCCTGACCGAGCGCCAGGACGAGGACGTCCAGATGAGCGAGGTGGTCAAGCGCATCGCGCTGACCCAGCCCGCCCCGATCCAGATCGACTCCACCGAGCCGGAGGTCATCCGGGCCGCCCTGGAGCAGATCCCGGGCCGGGCCATCGTCAACTCGATCAACCTCGAGGCCGGCCGCGACAAGGCCGACGTCGTCGTGCCGTTGGCCAAGGCCCACGGCGCCGCGCTGATCGCGCTGACCATCGACGAGGTCGGCATGGCCAAGACCGCCGACCGCAAGGTCGAGATCGCCCAGCGCATCAAGGAGATCGTGTGCGACGAGCACGGCCTCGACCCCGAGCTGCTGATCTTCGACTGCCTGACCTTCACGCTGACGACCGGCGACGACGAGTGGAAGCCGTCGGCCGTCGCGACCATCGAGGGCATCCGCCGCGTCAAGGCCGAGGTGCCCGGCGTGAAGACCTCGCTGGGCGTCTCCAACGTGAGCTTCGGGGTCTCCCCCGGCGCCCGCGCCGTGCTGAACTCGGTCTTCCTGCACCACTGCGTCGAGGCCGGCCTGGACCTCGCGATGGTCAACCCCAACCACATCACGCCGTACGGGGAGATCGTGGAGGAGGAGCGCGCGCTCGCCGACGACCTCGTCTTCAACCGCCGCGACGACGCGCTCGAGCGCTTCATCGCCCACTTCGAGTCCAAGGGCTCGGAGGCCGAGGAGGAAGTGGGCGACCCCACCGCCGAGATGGAGCCGGAGGAGGCGCTGCACTGGCGCATCCTGCGGCGCAAGAAGGACGGGGTCGAGGGCGACATCGACCGCGCGGTGGAGAAGATCGGCGCGGTCCCCACCCTCAACGACGTCCTCCTGCCCGCGATGAAGGAGGTGGGCGACAAGTTCGGCGCCGGCGAGCTGATCCTGCCCTTCGTGCTCCAGAGCGCGGAGGTCATGAAGCGCGCCGTGGCCCAGCTCGAGAACTACCTGGACAAGATCGAGGGCTACACCAAGGGCACGGTCGTGCTGGCCACCGTGTTCGGCGACGTGCACGACATCGGCAAGTCACTGCTCAACACGATCCTCACCAACAACGGCTACACGGTCATCGACCTGGGCAAGCAGGTGCCGATCCAGACCATCCTCGACGCCGCCGACGAGCATGCGGCCACCGCGATCGGGCTCTCGGCCCTGCTCGTCTCGACCTCCAAGCAGATGCCGCTGTGCGTGCAGGAGCTGCACAGCTCCGGCCGCGAGTACCCGCTGCTCATCGGCGGCGCGGCCATCAATCGCAACTTCTCGTTCCGCGCGCTCTATCCCGGCGGCAAGGAGTCCGACGACGTCTACGACCCCGGCGTCTTCTACTGCAAGGACGCGTTCGAGGGCTTGGCCGTCATGGACCAGCTCATCGACGCCGAAGCGCGCGAGGGGCTGCGGCCCAAGGTGCTCAACGGCCCCCGCCACTTCCGCGAGAAGGGCCACGAGCCCGTGGAGCTCGATACGTCCGACGCCTCCGTGCGGTCAGCGGTGCGCGTCGACGTGCCGATCCCCGAGCCGCCGTTCTGGGGCGTGCAGGAGATCCCGGTCGACATGGACGAGCTCTACTCGCACCTCGACACCCACGTGCTCTTCAAGCTCCACTGGGGCGGACGGGGCGTGAAGGGCGAGGCGTGGAAGGAGCTCGTCGAGACCGACTTCAGGCCCCGGCTGGAGCGCATGTGGAAGGAGCAGACCTACCTGCACCCGCGCGTGCTGCTGGGGTTCTTCCCCTGCTACGCCGAGGGCAACGACATCGTCGTGCTCGACCCCGCCGACCGCGAGACCGAGCTGCACCGCTTCGTCACCCCGCGCCAGCCCAAGGGCGACCGCCTGTGCACGGCCGACTTCTTCCGCCCCAAGTCCAGCGGCGAGCTCGACGTGATCGCGCTGACCGCGGTCACCGTCGGCTCCGAGGTCACCGACGTCATGGCCCAGCTCGAGCGCGACGGCGAGTTCGCCGAGCAGCTCTTCGTGCACGGCCTCGGCGTGCAGACGGCCGAGGGCCTGTCGGAGTGGCTGCACTGGAAGATCCGCGGCTGGTGGGGGATCCCCACCACGCAGGGCCGGCGGCTCTCGTGGGGCTACCCGGCCATCCCCGACCAGGCCGAGCACCTGAAGGTGCAGGAGCTGCTCGGCCTCGAGCAGATCGACATGACGATCTCGGACGGCTACGCGCCGATCCCGGAGCAGTCGACGCTGGCCATGGTCCTGCACCACCCGCAGGCCATCTACTACGGCATGGGCAACGGCCGCCTGCTGCCCGACGGCTCGCCCGACGACGTGATCAAGGGCTCGCGCCGGGATCCCTCGCTGTTCGGCGAGCCCGGCGACGATGAGCCGCGCGAGGGCGCCGTCGAGGCCGAGGACGCCCCGGCGCCGGCGCGCGCCTAGGGCCCTCAACCACCCGCAAGGGTCTGACCCCCAGGGCTCGCGGACCGCTTAGGGTCCTCCTCGGTGGACCCACTGGTCGAGCGGGAGGTCGAAGTCGCGACCCTCGACGCGCTGCTGGAGTCGGCGCGGTCGGGCGCGGGCGCCGTGGTCCTCGTCGAGGGGCCGCCGGGGATCGGGAAGACCAGCCTGCTGCGGGCGGCCCGGACGCGCGCGGCCGACGAGGGGATGCGCGTGCTGCACGGGCGCGGCACCGAGCTCGAGCGGGCGTTCCCGCTCGGAGTGGCGCGCCAGTGCCTGGAGCCGGTCGTGCGCGACCCGGTCGAGCGCGAGCGCGTGCTGTCGGGCGCGGCGCGCCTGGCCGAGCCGGTCCTGCTCGACGCGCCCGAGTCGGTGCCGGCCTCGTCCCTGGGCCTCCTGCACGGCCTCTACTGGCTCGTGGCCAACCTGGCCGAGCAGGCGCCGGTGCTGCTCGCCGTCGACGATGCCCAGTGGGCGGACGAGCCGTCGCTGCGCTTCCTCGCGTACCTGGGCCGCCGCGCCGAGTCGCTGCCGCTGGCGCTCGTCGTGGCGGCCCGGGACGACGCGGACGTGGGCGAGCAGCCCACGCTGGTCGAGCTGCGCGCCGAGCCGGCGGCGCACACCCTCGCGCCGGCGGTGCTCACCGTCGCGGGGGTCGGCGGGCGCCTGGCCGAGCTGCCCAATGGCCCAGTCGACGACGCCTTCGTGCGGGCCTGCCACGAAGCGACCGGCGGTAACCCGTTCCTGCTCGACGAGCTCGTGCGGACACTCCAGCGCGAGGGCGTGGCCTTCGCCGCCGCCGGCGCGCCGCGCGTGCACGAGGTCACGCCACCGACGGTGGCGCGCGCGGTGGCGGCGACGCTCGCGCGGCTCGGTCCACAGGCCGCGGCGCTGGCGCAGGCCGCGGGAGTGCTGGGCGACGCTGTGGCGCTCGACCTCGCGGCCGAGCTGGCCGACGTCCCGATGGCCGCCGCGGGGCCGGCCGCCTCGGACCTCGTGCGCGCCGGGCTGCTCGAGGACGCGGCCGCTTTGCGCTTCCGCCACCCCATGCTCACCGGCGCCGTGCGCGCGAGCCTGCCCGCGCCCGAGCGCGCCGCCGCCCACGCTCGTGCCGCCGCGCTGCTGCGCGGCCGCGGCGCCGGGCCGGAGCGGGTCGCGCTGCAGCTCCTGCACGCCGCGCCGGCCGGCGATGCCCGCGTCGTCGCCGAGCTGGCCGAGGCTGCCACGCGCGCCGCCGAGCGGGGCGCGCCGACCACGGCGGCGGCGCTGCTGCGCCGCGCGCTGGCCGAGCCGCCGCCGGCGGAGCAGCGCGCGGACGTGCTGCTCGAGCTCGGCCGCCACGAGCTTGCCACCGGCCGCGCCAACGCCGCGACGGACCACCTCGAGGAGGCGCATCGCTGCGCCGGCGACCCCCGCACGCGCGGCGCGGCCCTCACGCTGCTGGTGCAGACGAACCCGGGCGACCGCCACGTGCGCGCCCGCGTCGTCGCCCGGGCCGAGGAGGAGCTGCCGGCGCTCGAGGCCGAGGACCGCGAGCTGGGCCTGCGGCTGCGGGCGCTGCTCGTTCTGGACGGCGAGCACGGCGACCAGCCGCTGCTGCCGGGCGACACGCTCGGCGAGGCCGCGGTCATGGGCTCCCTCGTCTTCGGGCGTGCGAGCGTCGGCGCCAGCGCGGCCGAGGTGGCCGACGTGGCCCAGCGGGCCGCGCGGCAGGCCGAGGCGCTGCTGGCCGCCGAGGGGACGGCCTCGCTGCCGTTCACCGGCGCTGTCGTCGGGCTCCGCTGGGCCGACCGCCTCGACGCCGCCCTCGCGCTCACCGACCGTGGCCTGGCCGCGGCGCGCCGCAGCGGCTCCGTGATCGATTTCGCGGCCGCGTTGACCCTGCGCGCGACCGTGCTGCGGCGCGCAGGGCGCCTGCGCGAGGCCGAAGCCGACGCCCGCGTCGCGCTCGAGGCGGCCCTGGATCCCGCGGTCGCGTTCGCCCGCGGGGTCGGGCCGCTCGCCGGAACGCTCCTGGACCGCGGGCGCGTCGACGACGCGGCGCGTGAGTTCACCGCGGTCGTGCCCGACGACATCCCGGACTCGCCGCCGATGACCCCGGTCCTGCTCGCGCGCATGGCACTGCGGGCCGCGCGGCGCGAGCACGCGCTGGCGCTGGCCGATTGGGAGGAGGCGCTGCGCCGAGCGCCGCGCGGTCCGACGCCGGCCTGGATCGAGGACCTGGCCGTCGCCGCCGGCGTGCACCAGGCCCTGGGCGACGGTGACGCCACGCAGGCGCTCGTGGACCAGGCCGACGCGCTGGCGCAGACGTGGGACACGCCCACGGCGCGGGCGGAGGTGCTGCTCGCCCGGGCCCGACTGACCGAGGTCGATGCGGCGGTCGATCTGTTGCGCGTGGCCGTCGCCGAGCTCGAGGGCACCCCGACGCGGCTGATCGAGGCGCGGGCGCAGGTGGACCTCGGGGGCGTGCTGCGCCGGCGCGGGCACCGGGTGGAGAGCCGCGAGCCGCTGCGCGCCGGCTACGAGCTCGCCCGCGCCTGCGGGGCCGACGGCCTTGCCGAGACCGCACGCGCCGAGCTGGGCGCGAGCGGCATCCGCCTGCGCCGCGAGGCGGCCTCGGGCGCGGACGCGCTGACCCCGAGCGAGCGGCGCATCGCTGAGCTCGCGGCCGCCGGGATGTCCAACGCCGAGGTCGCGCAGGAGCTCTTCCTGACCGTCAAGACGGTCGAGATGCACCTCACGCACACCTACCGCAAGCTCGACATCCGCGGGCGCTCGGAGCTGGCGCAGGCCCTGGGGTCAAAGCCCTAGGGGCATGGTCCAGGGTCGGCCCCGTCGCGCCTCCGGGCGAGGGCCGGGAGCATCGCCGCCATGCTCCGAACCACCGATGCCACCAAGCGCCGGTCGCGCACCCAGGCCCTCCTCGAGCTGCTCACCTACGCCTGCAGCTGGGGCGTGATGATCCCGCCCTACGTCCAGCGGAACGACGGCCGGCGATGAGCGCGACCGCCGCCGCGCCGACCACCGACTGGACCGCGCTGGCCGACCTGCCGCTGCGTGTCGACGGTTACGCGCTCGAGGCGCTGCACCGCCGCGTGACCGACGACTACACCCGCCTCACGACGGTGGTCCACCTCCGCGGCGAGGGGACCGACGGGGTGGGTGAGGACACCACCTACGCGCCGCCCGACCAGCACGGCTTCCGCGCCGCCGGCGCCGTCTTGCCGCTGGCCGGCGCCTGGACCCTGCGCTCGTTCTCGGCCCACCTCGACGGGCTCGACCTGTTCCCCACCGGGCCCACGTACGCAGGCTTCCGCCCGTTCCGGCGCTGGGCCTTCGAGAGCGCGGCGTTGGATCTCGCGCTGCGCCAGTGCGGCCTGTCGCTCGCCGCGGCGCTCGGACGGGCGGCGCGCCCGCTGACCTTCGTCCACTCGCCTGCGCCGGGAACACCGGTGACCGAGGTGCGTGCGCGCCTGGCCCGCTACCCCGGTCTGCGCCTCAAGGTCGCGCCCAGCGCGGACTGGGACGACGCGACGGTGGTCGCGCTGGCGGCCACCGGCGCGGTGGTCGTCGTGGACCTCAAGGGCCAGTATCCGGAGGGCACGCCGGTCCGGCTGGCGCCCGACGCCGACCTGTACCGCCGCGTGCTGCGCGCGTTCCCCGACGCCTGGATCGAGGACCCGGGCGTGGACGAGCGCACGGCGCCCGTCCTGCGCGACCACTGGGGCCGCATCACGTGGGACGCGCCCATCGGCAGCGTGGCCGACATCGCGGCCCGGTCGCCCCGGCCGCGCATGCTGAACATGAAGCCGTCGCGCTTCGGCACGGTGCGCGCCGTGCTCGAGGCCTACGCCCACTGCGCCGGCGAGGGCATCGGGCTCTACGGCGGTGGCCAGGTCGAGCTCGGCCCGGGCCGGGCACAGGCCCAGCTCCTGGCCGCGCTCTACCACCCCGACGCGCCCAACGACCTGGCGCCGTCGACGTACAACGACCGCACGCTGCCGCCCGGCCTGCCGTCGAGCCCGCTTCCGGCCCCGGCGCCGCGGCCCGGCTTCGGCTAACGCCGAGCGCGTGGTCGAGTAGGGCTCGGCTAGCGCGCCACCCGCGCCGCCCGGCGGCGGTCGTGCAGCGCCAGCACCAGGCCCCAGAGCAGCGAGAGCGCCGTGGCGGCCGGGCGCTGCGGCGGCTCCGGCCGGGGCCGGCGCGGCGCCGGGCGCGGGGTCGCGTGCAGGCGGCAGACCACGAGCTCGTCCGACTTCAGCGCGACCGCGATGCGCTCGGCCAGGCGGAGGTCCTGGTCGGTGTGTCCGGTGGGAAGGAGGACATGGCCCATGCGCCTTTTGTAACGAGCGCGCCGGACGGGTTATGACGACGTCAGGTCGTCGGCAGGGGCACGTCGGGCGTGCGCGCGACGATCGCCGCGACGATCACGAAGGCCAGGCCGACGCGCGTGTCGGCGTCGGGGTGCTCCGTCCGCACCTCGTCGTAGCGGTCCAGCAGCGAGACCACCGACGCGCACGTCGCGGCCGGCTTCGTGCCCCGCTCGACATCGCAGGCCAGGCGCGCGAGCTGCAGCGCCTCGTAGCCGTCGGCGCCGACGAGCATGCGGCCCAGCGCGGTGATGAGGAAGGTCTCCACCCGCGCGAGCAGCACGTCGTTGTCGATGCGGTCGGTGCCGATCGGCGGGCCGAGGTCCGGCGGCTCCTCGCCCGCCACCAGCGCGGCGATGGTCCCGCCGGAGACGGCGCGCAGCCGGTCGCCTGACAGCCCCGCCTGCTGGGCGCAGCGCAGCCCGATGCACGCGCCGATGAGCGGCGTCCCGTAGGGCGCGTCGCTGGCCCAGACGATCTGGCCCGGCGGCACCAGCGTGAACAGCGCCAGCAGGTCGGCGGCGCTCCACCACGACGAGTCGAAGAACAGGTTGGGCAGCTCGTCGGCCGCGGCCCAGATCCACGACAGGTCGGAGATGCCGGCGTGGGCGAGGATGATCCGCAGCCCCGGGTGGCGCTCGCACAGCTCGACGGCGTGGCGCCCGAGCGCCGGGATCCCGCGCCCGGCGTGCACCAGGACGGGCAGGCGGTGCTCGTCGGCGAAGGCGAACGTGCCCTCCAGCCGCGGGTCGGCGAGCGCGAACTGCTCGGCCCGGGGATGGAGCTTCAGCCCCCGCGCGCCCGCGGCGACCGCGCGCTCGGCCTCGGCCAGCGGCGCGTCGGCCGGGTCCAGGCGCGCGAAGGCGACGACCCGCCCGGCGGAGGCGGCGGCCAGCTCGAGCGCGGTGTCGTTGGCGGGCGGGTAGCCGTCGGGCTCGTGCATGGGGAACACCACGCTGCGCGCGTGCGCGCGCTCGAGCCCGGCCAGAAGCTGTTCGGGGGCGAGCTTGAACCCGTCGGGGTCGTTGAAGCCGATGTGGGTGTGGGCGTCGAAGAGCTCGCCCCCCGGGACGGCCGCGAGGACCTGCTCGAACCAGGGCTCGAGCCCGGCGTCGGCGAACGCCGCCGCCCAGGTCAGCTGCGTGTCGGTCACGCGGCAGCCCGCGCCGGCAGCGTGCGCCGCAGCCACGCCTGCAGCTCGTCGATGCCGCGAGGGTCGACGCCGTGACCGACCGGCGACTCGCGGTAGAGGACGTCGAGGCCCGCGGCGGTCAGGCGGTCGCGCGCCTCGTGGCCGAAGGTCACCGGGATCACCGGGTCTTGGGTGCCGTGGGCGATCGCCACCGGCAGGCCCTTGTGCGACTCGAGGTCGAGCGTGAACCCGTCGACCTCGGGGATGAACCCGCTCATGGCCAGGATCCCGGCCGGCGCCGGGCGCCCGGCGCCGAGCCCGAGCGCGTAGGCCATGACCGAGCCCTGCGAGAAGCCGCCAAGGACGGCGCGGCCGATGTCCGGCACCTCCTCCTCCAGCCACGGCGAGAGCTGCGCGAAGCTGTCGAAGAACGTCTCCGCGTTCGGGTAGCCGACGCGCACCACCGGCCCGTACCAGTGGAAGCCGCCCGGCGGCATGGTGAACGGCGCCCGCGGCGTGAGGCCGACGAGCCGCCCCTCGGGGTCGAGCGCGTCGACGATCGGCTGCAGGTCGTGCTCGTCGGTGCCCCGGCCGTGGAACAGCACCAGGGTGCCGTCGGCGGGGTCGCTGTTGGCCCCGCGCCGCTCGAAGATCACGACGAGACCTCGGTCGCGCGCGGGTTGTGCAACGGCGTCAGGGTGCGCTCGAGCTGCGCACGCAGGTGCTCGTGCTGGGGCGGCAGGCGCAGCGCCTCGCCGAGGTGGGCCGGGTCCTCGTCGGTGGCGAAGCCGGGCCCGAGCGTGGCGATCTCGAACAGCACCCCGGACGGCTCGCGGAAGTAGATCGAGAAGAAGTACTGGCGGTCGATGACCGGCGTGACGTGCGCACCGGCGGCGGCGACGGCCTTGCGCCAGGCCTCGTGGTCGGCGTCGGGCGCGGCCCAGGCGATGTGGTGCACGGTTCCGGCGCCCTGGACCCCGCGCTCGGGCGGCGGCGGGTCGTAGCTCCAGCGGGCGCCGCGCTCCTCGCCGGCGCAGATCCAGTCGCCGTCGCCCTCGTGCTCGAACTGCAGCGTCTCTCCGAGCAGCGCGGCGCTGCGCTCGGGCGCCGTGGTGTAGGCGCGGGCGCCGTCGAAGCCCTGCAGCGCGTGCTCGGCCGGGATGTCGGCGGCGGCCGCGACCAGCGGGGGGTCGCCGCTGTCGACGTGGGCCAGCTCGAGCCCCAGCCCCTCGGGGTCGGCGAAGCGCAGCCGGTTGGCCTCGCGCGTCACGGCAACGCCCTCCCCCTCCAGGCGGCCGGCCCAGAAGTCCAGCGCGGCGTCCGTGCCCACACGCCACACGATCGAGTGCAGCATGCCGGCGCCGGCGCGGCCGGGCGCGGCGCCGGGGAACTCGAAGAAGGTGAGGATCGAGCCCGGCGAGCCCGCCTCGTCGCCGTAGTAGAGGTGGTAGACGTCCGGGGCGTCGAAGTTGACGGTCTTCTTGACCAGGCGCAGGCCGAGCACGCGGGCGTAGAAGTCGACGTTGCGCGGCGCGTCGGCCGTGATCGCCGTGATGTGGTGGATGCCCTCGAGCCTCATGCCCGCCGCGGCCGGAGCTGCACGGGCGCCGTGTGCAGAGCGCGGAAGCGGACGTCGCGCCACGAGAGCCCTTCGCGGACGAGAGCGGGCATGCCCATGATCACCGCTGTCGCGATCTCCACGGCCTGGAGGATGATGCCGTAGCCGAGCGCGTCGGCGGCGGAGATGCCGTAGGCGCCGGTGAGCACGGCCACGCAGGCGGCCTGGAAGATGCCGAGGTTGGACGGCGTGGCGGGCAGGACGGCGGTCACGTTGACGGCGAAGAGCACGCCGGCGGCGGCGCCGATGCTCGCGCGCTCGTCGAGCCCGAGGGCGACGAGCAGGATGTAGCAGCTGGTCAGCTGCAGGGCCCAGGCACCGAGCTGGGCGGCGGTGGCCAGCGCGCCCTGGCGCGGCTCACCGAAGACGCGCAGGCCGAGCCGGACCTGCACCAGCGCACGGCGCGCGCTCGCGGCCCAGCTCTTCACGCGCGAAGAGCGCGAGTCCGCCCCGGGCCGCACCAGCGCCGGCGCGAGGATCACG
>Ga0105245_10003522_pt1 | contig 14003 bp, 9 predicted proteins | sample KBSM54metaG_FD_81523 | JGI IMG/M metagenome (GOLD analysis project Ga0105245, IMG submission 81523) | Miscanthus rhizosphere microbial communities from Kellogg Biological Station, Michigan, USA - KBS M5-4 metaG | ecosystem: Host-associated > Plants > Roots > Rhizosphere > Soil | place: Michigan... | reverse complement strand
CGTGCGACCACTCTTGTGCAGCAGACGTTGTTCGGCCGGAGGCACAGGCCCACCGGCGGTCAGCGAATCCCGCCGATCCTTCACCGTCTCGCGATCGTCGGGGTGCACGAATTCGTAGACCTCGTGACCGACGAGTTCGTGCGGTTCGCGTCCGAGCATCGAGCACAGCGCGCGGTTGACGCTGAGGATGCGGCGGTCGTTCGGGCCGCCGATCTGGCTGAGCACGGTGCCCACCGGTGCGTCGTCGAACGCCGCGCGGAACTGCGTCTCGCTCAGCGCCAGCGCAGCCGCCGCCTGCTGGGTGCTCTGGACCAGGTACTGCACGAGCGGCCCGATTGTGGCCAGCACCAGGAGGAACAGCGTTGTGCCTCGCCATGCGCTGGCCGGGTAGCGAGGCGCACCGACGATCAGGATCGGAAGGATCTGCACGCAGAATCCGCCGATGACGGCCAGGACGACCTGATACCTCTTGCCGTAGAAGGCGAACCAGATCACCGGGAGGTAGATCAGGCTCGCGAAGCCGGAGGCGCTGTTGCCGTCGGCGTTGCGCAGGAACTGAATCCCGGGCAGCACCATCAGCGGTCCGAGGGTTGCCAGCCACTCGATATGCGGCTTCACCTGGCTGACGGCGATAAGGGCGAAGGCCACGGCGAGTGTGAACCCGGCAGCAGTCCACCACTGGTGGTCCGGGTGCATCTTGTGCGGCAGGACCGGACTCAGTGCGCTGAGCACGATGACTGCGACGTACGGCGCGTAGCGGTTCACCAGCACGACACGCCACCACGGGCTAGCCGTCTTCGCTGCCGATGAACCGAACGTCATAACCATTCCTTGCGTTTGAAGGTCAGGTACAGCAGCCCGCTGATGATCACGATCAAGGCGACGCTGAGCAGGAACCCCCATTCGTCGGCGAACCCGGGGTAGGGGACATTTTGCCCGAAGTACCCGGTCACCGCAGTCGGAACCGCAATGATGGCCGCCCAGGACGTCAGTTTCTTCATGATCATGTTCAGCCGGCTGTCGGCCAGTGCCATGTTCGTCTCGAAGATCGAGCTGACCATGTCGCGAAGGGCTTCGGTCCACTCAGCCGCCCGCAGCACGTGGTCATACAGGTCTTCGAAGTACGGGGTGAGTTCGGTTGCGTGGTCGCTCGTGGTCGCGCGGCGCATCACCGTGTTCACGACCTCGCGCATCGGCAGGATCACCCGACGGGCCTTCACCAAGGCCTTGCGGATCTCGTAGGTGCGTACCTGCACCGTCTTCATGCTGCGTGTGGTGTCCTCGAAGAGGGCGCCCTCGATCCCTTCGATCTCCTCGTCGAAGGATTGGATGGCCTCGAAGTACTGGTCGACGATCAGGTCGAGCAGGCCGTGTTCCAGTGCCCGCGGCCCGTACTGCATCAGGTCGGAGTTGTCGTCCCACCGTTCGAGCAGGGGTGCCAGGTCGAAGCCGTCGTCGAGCCGGATCGTCACGAACGCGCGGGCCATGCAGAAGGCGGAGACGTGCGTAACGTCGAGGACGTCGTCGCCGGTACCTGCCCGGAGCGCGTAGGTGCTCAGGAACAGGTGGGTGGCGTAGCGAGTTGCCTTCGGCCGCTCGTGCGGGGACGCGGCGTCCTCCACGGCGTGCGGGTCGAGGCAGAGTTCCTCCGCCAACTGCGCGAGCGTCTGCTCGTCTGGCGCGCACAAATCAGCCCAGACCAGGCAATCCGGCTCCTCGAGGTAGTCCGAGACCAGCTCGAAGGGGAAGTCCTCGCGCTCGAGCACCCCGTTGCGCCACACCCGCGTGCGCACGCCGGGGAATGCCGTCTGTTCGGATACCTGATCGTTGGGTGACAACATGCGCACAAGTGTGCCTCTGAGAGTGCCCAGAGCACGCCAAGCGTCGTAAGTTGACCTACGTGAAGTGGACCTCGGCACAGTTGTCGGATCTGCACCACCGGACCGCGATCGTCACCGGCGGCAATTCCGGTATCGGGTGGCACACCTGCCACGAGTTGGCCAAGCACGGCGCACGCACCGTGATCGCCTGTCGCGACGTCGAGCGAGGCAAGCAGGCCGCCGACCGCATTCGGGCGAAGGTCCCCGGTGCCGACGTGGAGGTCGAGCAACTCGACCTCGCCTCGATGGCGTCGATCCGCTCGTTCGCCGAGGCGTGGGACGGGCCGATCGACCTGCTGATCAACAACGCCGGCGTGATGGCGCCGCCCAAGCCGGTGCGTACCGAGGACGGCTTCGAGCTGCAGTTCGGCACGAACCACCTCGGCCACTATGTCCTCACCGGGCTGCTGTTGCCATCGCTGCTGGCCGCGTCGGCCGGACGAGTGGTGACGGTGGCGTCGGTGGCCCACTTCGGCGGTACCGAGGCGGTGCTCGAGGGCAACACCGGTGCCAACTACCACCCGCAACACACGTACTCGAACTCCAAGCTCGCCAACCTGCTCTTCGCCTTGGAGCTCCACCGCCAGCTCACCGCGCGCGGGCTGCCGGTGACGTCTGTGGCCTGCCACCCGGGTGTCTCGGCGACCGGTCTCGTGGCCGACCCTGCCGGTATGGGTGCCAATCCGGTGCTGCGCGTCGTCGCGCCCGTCTTCTTGAAGATCTTCACGCAGTCAGCACTGGCCGGGGCACGGCCGACGCTCTACGCCGCGACGGTCGCCGAGCCGGGCTCGTACACCGGGCCGCGACGGTTCGGTGAGACACGCGGCCCGATCGGCCCTGCGAAGCTGCTGCCGCTGGCCCAGGACGAGGCGCTGGCCAAGCAGTTGTGGACCGTCAGCGAGGAACTGACCGGCCTGCACTACGCCTGGTGAGTGGCGTGCTTCGGGCTCGCGCAGGCTCACTAGACTGAGCAGATGCAGGCCGACCTCGTCCTCGTCGTCGACTATGGCGCGCAGTACGCACAGCTGATCGCCCGCCGCGTGCGCGAGGCGCACGTCTACTCCGAGATCGTGCCGTCCTCGATGCCGGTCGCCGAGATGATGGCCAAGAATCCGAAGGCGATCATCCTGTCCGGCGGGCCGTCGTCGGTCTACGCAGACGGGGCTCCGCGCACCGATCCGTCACTGTTCGACCACGAGGTGCCCGTCTTCGGTATCTGTTACGGGTTCCAGGCGATGGTGCAGGCCCTCGGCGGGGAAGTGGCGCACACCGGCGAGTCCGAGTTCGGCCGCACCGCGCTGACCGTCTCTCAGCCAGGCGTGCTGCTGCACGGGCTGCCACTCACCCAGCTCGTCTGGATGAGCCACGGCGACTCGGTCACCACGCCGCCTCCCGGTTTCACGATCACGGCGTCGACGAGCGGCACGCCGGTCGCTGCGTTCGAGGACGTGGCTCGCCGCCTGGCCGGCGTGCAGTTCCACCCCGAGGTGATGCACACCGAGCACGGCCAGACGATGCTCAAGCACTTCCTCTACAACATCGCCGGTCTCAAGCCCAGCTGGACCGAGTCGAACATCATCGAGGACCAGGTCGCGGCCATCCGTGCGCAGGTCGGGGACAAGCACGTCATCTGCGGCCTGTCCGGCGGTGTCGATTCAGCGGTGGCCGCGGCGCTCGTGCAGCGCGCGATCGGCTCGCAGCTCACCTGCGTCTTCGTCGACCACGGCCTGCTGCGCTCTGGTGAGGCCGAGCAGGTGGAGCGCGACTTCGTCGCCGCCACCGGCGTCAAGTTGAAGGTCGTCGACGCGACCGCACAGTTCCTCGACGCGCTCTCCGGGATCACCGACCCCGAGGAGAAGCGCAAGATCATCGGGCGCGAGTTCATCCGCTCGTTCGAGCAGGCCGCGCGCGAGATCGTCGCCACGGGGGAGTCGGTCGACTTCCTCGTGCAGGGCACGCTCTACCCAGACGTTGTCGAGTCCGGCGGCGGGACTGGCACCGCGAACATCAAGAGTCACCACAACGTGGGCGGCCTGCCGGACGACCTGCAATTCGCACTGGTGGAGCCGCTGCGCACGTTGTTCAAGGACGAGGTGCGCCGGGTCGGCGAGCAGCTCGGGCTGCCCACGGAGATCGTGTGGCGCCAGCCGTTCCCAGGGCCGGGGCTCGGCATTCGCATCGTCGGCGAGGTGACGGCCGCCCGGCTGGAGATCCTGCGCCGGGCCGACGCGATCGCGCGTGCGGAGCTGTCCGCGGCCGGGCTGGATCGTGACATCTGGCAGTGCCCGGTGGTGCTGCTCGGCGACGTCCGCTCGGTGGGCGTGCAGGGCGACGGGCGCACGTACGGTCACCCCATCGTGCTTCGGCCGGTGTCATCGGAGGACGCGATGACCGCGGACTGGACGCGCGTGCCCTACGAGGTGCTGGAGAAGATCTCCACGCGCATCACGAATGAGGTACGCGAGGTGAACCGGGTGGTCCTGGACATCACGTCCAAACCACCCGGCACCATCGAGTGGGAGTAGCTCGCGGTTCAGCAGACGCCGAGATCGCCCTTCAACAGGTCGAACCCGAAGTCAGCGACGCTGAGTTGTAGCTTCGGGGAGCCGATGCAGTTGAGCGTCCCCGTGCTCGATCGGTCCTCGTTGGGCACGTCGTAGCTGTCGTAGAAGAACCAGTCGTGAGCGCTGAGGTAGTTGCCCGGATCGGCGGCGCTGTATTCGATGGTCGGGCTGTCGGGGTCGTCTCCGCCTTCGTAGAACTTCGCGTCGCCGGTGATGTGCGTGCCGTCGGTGTTGAACCACACGAAGGCGCGGCCACAGTAGATCGAGGTGTCGCCGCAGTCATCGCTGTGGTTGCCGAAGCCGGCGTCGAGGGTGCCGAACTGAAGGTTGTCGATACTCAGGCGGTCCTTCTTCGCATCCGGGTTCCCGCAAACCTGTGCGTCGGCCTCGGACGGGCAGTAGAGGACGTTGAGCGTCATCCGCGTCGGCCAGTCGTGGCCCGCCAGATCAGTCGGGTACAGCTGGAAGGCGAAGGACGGTGTCAGCCCGAAGTTGGGGTTCGGGTTGATGATGTCCTGCGGCACCCAGTTGGGGTCGCAGTTGAAGTTGTCGCCGGCCAGGCAGATGTGGACGTGCGGTGCGATGTTGTTCAGGTCGGCGTTGAGCCACGCACCCCCGACATCGGTCATGATGCTGAGCCCGTTGATCGAGCCGTCGCCGCTGTAGTTCGGGCTGTTCGGGTTGACCGTGTAGTCGAGACTCGTCCGATCCTCCGTGCTCCCCACGATCGAAGCCGGCTCCGGATTGGTGATCTGGAAGTCGACATAGGTGCCGTCGTTGAGGCCGAGGTAGACCTCGAGTGGCTCCGAGGAGATGTCGTACTGGAGCTCGACGGCAGGGGAGCTGGTGTAGAAGCTGTTGTAGCCGATGCTCTTGATGTCGGCGGTGAACTGACCCGTCGTCAGATCGGCGAACAGCATCTGCTGGTTGGCAATCGGGTTGTGCGGTCCGAGCGCGTGCGGGAAGTACTCCACCAGCACGCGGCCGATGGTGTCACCGTGCGGGTCGAAGACGGCGGTGCCGTAAGGCGCAGGGATGGTCGCCGTCAGATGACTGGGTAAGTGGTCGATCTCGGCGTGCAGGGTGTCTGCTCCGAACTGGATGGGCAGGCCCGTCGCATCGACCGTGATGGAGTCGATCGCCTGCCCGTGGGAGTTGTAGTCGATCACCTGGCTGCCATCGGACTGGTTGACGATCGAGAAGTCGATCTGCGAGGGCAACTTGGTGATGGAGCCGGTGAAGGTCATGTCGTTGGTGGCGTCTTGGAGCGTCGCGTAGAGGGTCATCACCTGAGCCGAGTTCGTCTGGATCGTGCCGGAGATGGGCGACGGGCTGAAGCCGAACTTCGTCACGCCGTCGATCTGCAGGAACGCCCGCCACAGCGTCGGTGTCCATTCGAAGGACGCGTAGTCACCGGTCGCGGTCGGCGGCCCGGTGCCGTCGCTCGCGAGCAGTGACACTGAGCCGATCGGCGCCGATCCCACGTAGGTGACGGCGTTGGTGTCCTGCTTGACGTCCACCGTGACCACCGGCGGCAGTCCGTCCAAGGTCACGTCGAGACGGGTGGCCTTGGCGAAGAACGGCTGGTGCGAGTCGGTAGCGCTGATGGCCAGCTCAGAGATGCCAGTGCCGTGGCCGTTGAAGACGATCTGCCCGTTGGGTAGGTCGATTCCCACGGTCACGTGGGCCGGCAGGTTCGACAGGTGGCCCGTCGCGCTGATCCCGGACACGTCATCGACGAAACTGAGGGGTATCAAGCCGGGCGCGGTACCGAACACGATGTCGCCGACGTACGGTCCGGAGCCGTCGAAGGACACGGAACTGATGCTGCCCAGCCGAAGCCCAGCCGTCAGATGACCGCTGGCGTAGCGGTGGAGGCTCACGTACGGCGTGACGCCAGGTGGCGAGGCGGGCACGTCCTGGCCGGTGGCGTACCGCGCCTCGACAGCCCCGATCACCCCGGAGGGCACGCTCAGGATCGTCTTCGCATCGTCCTGGTCGACGGTGAGCTTCGAGGGCAGTGACGTCACGTCGAGTTGCGCCGCGGTGAGCAGGGTCGAGCCGGCGCGGTCGTGATACATGCCGGTCAGGTGGGCGATCGGCGAGCTGGCCGTGTAGGTCTCGACGTCATGGCCCGAGCTGGATTGGTGCATCACGTCCATCGTCGTGGGGATCTGATTGACGATGACGTCGACGTCCTTCTCCTCGGTCGACGTGATGGCGGCCGCATGAGCGGTGAGCGTGCTCCGAACCGACGCCGTAGCTGTCACCTCCTGGCTCGTCGGCCCGATGCGCAGGCGCGTCGTGAACGTCGACGGAACCGGGTTGGCAAAGCCGAGGGTGCCGGCGTCGATGGAGCTCGGTGCGTCGGGATTGCTGCCGAAGAAGGCCTCTCCGAGCGAAGCGATCGACGTGGGCGGTGTCGTGCACTGCAACGCCAGCTGCAAGTCGACGGAGCTACCGGAGCTGAGGAACGCACCTACGCGCAGCCGCCAGATCTTGGCAGTGCCGGCCGCCGATCCGTCCTCGCCGACGCCCACGAAGGTGGTGGTGGAGGCAGGATCAAGCAGGACGGCCTCCACCCGCACGCGGGCCGACGCCGGGAAGGACGTCGTGCGTGTGATGGACAGCTGCGCGCCGGGCACGACGAGCGTCGGGCTCAGCTGTCCGGTGAAGTCGATGCGGCCGTCGCCGTCGACGTCCATGCCGATGGGCACGCCCGCCACCGCTCGGAAGTAGCGGACTACGGGTTGGCCGGAGGCGGGCAGGTAGGTCGTGCGGTAGGCGTAGCCCAGCTCGCTGAGGGCGCACAGGACGTTGGCCAGTTGATCAGTCAGGGTGGCGACTCCGGGGATGGTGCTGCTGACCTGCTTCACCTTCTTCCCGACCGGGCACAGGAGCGCCTGTGCGAAGTTGGCGGATGACGTCTGGAACGCGTTCGTCAGGCTTGTCGCCGGGCCCGGGGGAAGCGGCGGCGCGGCCAGCGCGGACGTCGTCGACAACGACGCAGTCGCCAGGACGACGACAGTGACGATCCCGGCGCTGAGCAGGGCACGTCGGACGAGACTCCGCCCTCCGTGCCGTTGATTCGAGTCGTAACGCCCTCGCGACATGGGTCCTCCCCGGGTGGTCGCCTGGTAGGACGTCCAGGCGTTCACTCGAAGAGTGCCGCCCTGCCCTGGTGCGGGGCATCGGGCAACCTACCTATGTTCTCGACCCGGGTACCCAGGTTGCGCTCCGCCGCAGGGTGCTGAGGGAGGTGTTCTACTAGGTCCCGTGACGTCCCCGATGCCCGCCCAGCGGCGAAGCAAATCGGTGTCGCTCGTACACGTCACGGTCGCCTACGTGGCAGCGTTTGCCGTCGCCGCGGCGTGGCTGGCCTGGGGTCCGAACACGCGTTGGCTGTGGCTCGACACGTTCCTCGCGGACGCGCTGGCAACTGCGGTGATCTTTGCGTTCAGTCGCGGTTACCGAAATTCGAGCTTCTACGACGCGTACTGGAGCGTGATCCCGCCGGGGATCGTCATCTTCTGGTGGGCGTCGGGCACCGTGCCGGCCGACGATGTGCGCGCGTGGCTGGTCGTCGGAGTGGTGATGTTGTGGGCGATCCGCCTGACGGGCAACTGGATCTATCGCTGGCCTGGGCTGCACCACGAGGACTGGCGCTACCCGATGGTGCGCGAGAAGGCCGGCCGGCTCGAGATGGTTGCCGACTTCTTCGGCATCCACTTCTTCCCTACGGTGCAGGTCTTTCTCGGCACGGTGCCTCTCTACGTCGTCCTGACGCGAGCAGGGCGCGACGTGGGTTGGCTCGACATCGCGGCCACCGCCATCGGCATTGGCGCTGTGGTGATCGAGTACGTCGCGGACCGGCAGCTGCACCGCTTCGTGCGCGAACGCCAGCCCGGGCAAGTGATGGACCGCGGGCTGTGGTCGTGGTCCCGCCATCCCAACTACTTCGGCGAGATCACCTTCTGGGTCTCGCTGGCGATCTTCGCCGTCGCAGCGTCACCCCACGACGCTTGGTGGGTGTTCGCAGGCAGTCTTGCGATGGTGGCGATGTTCCTCGGTGCGAGCATTCCGATGATGGAGGAGCGCAGTCTGGAACGACGTCCGGACTACCAGGACGTCATCGACCGCGTGTCGAAGCTCGTGCCGCGCCCACCTCGCAACGCGTCCGCTCAGAGATCGACGATCTGACGGCCGAGCGGCGTGAGCGAGATCGGCACCATCTTGAAGTTGGCCACCCCGAGCGGGATCCCGATGATGGTGAGGCAGAGCAAGGCTCCGCTCACGAGATGCCCGATCGCGAGCCAGATACCGGCGAAGATCAGCCAGATCACATTGCCGACGGCGCTGGCCGCTCCCGCGTCCGACCGTCGAACCACGGTGCGCCCGAACGGCCAGAGCGCATAACGCGCAATACGAAACGAGGCGATGCCGAACGGGATAGTGACGATGAAGATGCACGCGATGAGTCCGAAGAACACGTAGGCGATGGCCATCCAGAGTCCGGAGAGCACGAGCCACAAGATGTTCAACAGCGTCTTCATGCCCGGAACATACGCCCGCTCGAGCGACAGGGTGCGGGTTATGGTGCTCGGAGCGAAGAGTGCACACAGACAGAAACCGGTGCCGGTCAGTGGAACTGGAACAACATGTGACCGCACGCCCTGCCCGGGTGCTGGTGGCCCCCGATTCGTTCAAAGGCACGTTTTCCGCCCTCGATGCGGGAGCCGCCATCGCCGAGGGCCTCGTGGACGCGCGACTTGAGGTTGTCGTCTGCCCCGTCGCCGATGGCGGGGAGGGGACGCTCGCAGTCGTTGCCGGAGCACTGCACGGGGAGCTCCGTGCGGCCGCGTGCCGAGATGCGCTTGCCCGCCCGATCGTGGCCGAGTTCGTGTTGCTCGATCGGGGACGGACGGCACTGGTCGAAGCAGCCGCTGCTATTGGTTTGCCGATGATCGCCGACACGGAACGGGACGCCGAAGCAAGCACGTCTGCCGGGGTAGGTGACTTGATCGTCGCGGCGCTGGCTCACGACGTCGAGCACCTGATCGTCAGCGTCGGCGGGGTCGCGAGCACCGATGGCGGTCGCGGCGCCATCGACATAGTCACCGGCTGTAGTGCAGGCGTAGCCATGACCGTCCTCTGTGACGTCGACACCGTCTTCGAAGACGCGGCCGTGGTATTCGGGCCGCAGAAGGGCGCGGATCAGCAGGCTGTCGTCCGGCTCACGGAAGGGCTGAACCGGTATGCCGAGACGCTGCCCCGCGACCCGCGCGGCATCCCGAGAACCGGGGCGGCCGGGGGCCTGTCCGGTGGGCTCTGGGCCGCCTTCGGAGCCGACCTGGTGTCCGGGGCCGAATACGTCCTGGACCTGCTGGACTTCGACTCACTCGTCGCCGGTGTTGACGTCGTGGTGACTGGTGAAGGCGCCTTCGATGGTCAGTCCTTGCGAGGCAAGGTGGTCGGTGAGGTCATACGCCGGGCCGCTGCCGCTAGCGTGCCCTGCTTCGTCGTCGCCGGCCGCACCGACTTCGAGGAGCTGCCTGCAGGCGTGCGGTCCGTGGTGATCGCCTCGACGCGCGAGGAGCTGGTCGCCGCCGGACGCGAGATCGCGGCGATCACCACGGCAACTACGCGCTGACGGTCTCCGGTGCTGCGGCCTCGGCGCCTCCGTCGGGCGCTGTCTGCTCTCGTGCGAACCGCGGCAGTAACGGGGAGATGAGCAGCAACAACACGCACAGCCCGACCTGGACCTCGAGTGTGTAGGTCAGTGCGTGGTGGAAGAGACGATGGGTGAAGCCGCTGGCGATTGTGTTGAAGAAGATCGTGCCGAAGACGGCCACCCCGACGGACGTGGCCAGCTGCTGCCCGGCGTTGAGCACGCCCGACGCCGACCCCGTCTCGTGATCGGTGACCGAGGCGAGGATCGTGTCGAACATCGGCGCCACGACGAGGCCGAGGCCGATGCCCGCGACCAGGAGCCCAGGCAGCAGGTCGACGAACCCGACCGTGCTGGTGCCGCGCGCGGCGATGATCAACAGCACCCATCCTGTCGCTGAGACGACCACGCCACCCTGGATGACGAGGCGCCCGAACTTCGGTCCGAGAACGCCACCGGAGAGGCCGGCGCCGATGATCAGCCCGACCGACAGCGGAACGGTGCACAGTGCTGCCTTGATCGGGGAGAAGCCCTGCCCGAACTGAAGGAACAGCGTGGAGCACAACAGCGTGCCGCCCATGCCGCCGAAGAACAGCACGGCGAAAGAGAGGCCGGCTGAGTACCCCCGATGGCCGAAGATGCTGGGGACGACCAGCGGCGCAACGCCGGACGCATCGCGGCGGCGCTGCTGGATCGCGAAGATGCCGAGCACGAGGACGCCGCCGATCATCGATGCGAACGTCCACCACGGCCAACCCAGCTCGCGCCCCTGGATCAGGGGATAGACCAACGCGACAGCGAAGACGGTGACCAGCAAGGTTCCGAGCAGATCGAGCTTGGTGGTGCGGTCAGGCACCGAAGACGGCAGCAGCTTGATCGCGCCGATGATCGCGGCCACCCCAAGCGGGACGTTGACCAGGAAGACGAGGCGCCAGTGCGAGTCGAACAGGTTCCAGTCGATGAGCGCACCGCCGATGAGTGGGCCGAACACTGCTGACAGCCCGATCACCGGTCCGAAGATCGCGAACGCGCCCTGTTGCTCCGCTGGCGGGAAGACCTCGCGCAGCACTCCAAAACCCTGGGGCAGCATCAGCGCGGCGAACGCGCCCTGCAGCAGGCGGGCGAAGATCAGCACCCCGGCGTTCGGCGCCAGGCCACACAGCGTGGACGCGGCGACGAAGCCGATCGTGCCGATCACGAACATCGTCTTCCGACCCATCAGGTCGCCGAGGCGGCCACCCATGATCAGACCGACAGCGATCGCCAGCGGGTAGCCGCCGACGATCCACTGCAGGGACGTGCTCGAGGTGTGGAAGTCCTGCGAGATCTGAGGTGCAGCGACGTTGACGACGGTGGAGTCGATGAGGTCCATGCACTCGGCGGCCAGAACTACCGCCAGGATCAGCCAGCGGTTGCGGTAATAGACGGACTGTTCGGTCATGGCGGAAGCCTCTCAGCCCGCACTGACACGCCGCTGGCACCCCACCGTCAGCGCCGTCAGCGGTGGCTGACGCTCACGTTCCCGTCGGCCAGGTGCACCCGTACCAGCACCGGGGCGCCAGTGGCTCCAGCACGTGCGGGCACCGTCCGATCCAGGTTCACGCCGCGTGAGCGGAACCCGTCGACGTCGTTGTAGTCCCTGCCGTCGACGGTCAGGTTCCCGAAGTGGACCTCGGCGCGCACGCTGACGTTCATGGAGCTCGGCACGATGACGCGGACCTGGCCGGCCGCCATCGTGACGTCGATCGTCTCGCCTGCCGTGCTGGCCGGTAGCGCCCGAAGGTCGAGGATGCCCTGGCCGAACGCGAGGCGGTAGTGCGAGCTCGCGGCCGCGGTCGTCGGGCGCCACTCCTTCTGCCCGATCCCGTCGTGGAGGCTGGCGTGCGTGCCGCCGAACCCGATCAGGCCGATCGCCGCCAGCACCAGCAGGCTGGTGAGGCTCCAAGGGGTGCGCCGCAGCACCATCCCTGCGAGGAGGCTCGCACCGACGATCGCGAGCGTGAACCAGAAGTAGGTGGGAATGGCGATGCCGCTGGCCGCGTCGATCAGACCCAGGATCGTCAGCGTGACCGCCAGGGTCGCAAGGGCACCCACACGCAGTGGCATGGCGCGCCGGCGCCGCTGACGGCTCGCCTCCCGCGACTCGGTCGCCCATTGCCGCATGTCCGAGACCCACTGCGGCGCTGGACGACCCGTTGGGTCGGTGGGCAGTTCGGCCGTCTCGTCTGACTTCTCCAGGCTCACCGCGGTCGCGGAGCCGTCGGAAGCCGCCGTCTCGACCGGTTCGCCGACGGGCGGGGTCAGGTCGTCGTGGTGGCGGTGATGCCGACCGCGTCCGAAGATCAGGACCAGGACGATGACGATGACGACGAGCGGGAACGACGGGCCGGGCGCCCACCAGCTGAAAGCGACCAGCCAGAACAGCAGCACGCCGGCAGCGGCGACAAGTACGAACGGCAGGCGCCGCTGGCGCAGGCCCTGGATCCAGCGGTCGATGGCGGCGTGCTCCGTGCCCTGCTCGGGGATGGCTGCCCAGGCGAGCAGGTAGCCGAGCAGACCGGCGCCTCCGAAGAACGCGGCGGTGGCGAACAGCACCCGGAAGAGCACCGGGTCGACGCCGAAGTACTCACCGAGGCCGCCGGCAACGCCGGCACCGACTCGGTCGTGGCGGCTGCGTCGCAGTGGCCGCCGTGTGGGGGACGTCGGCGGGGGCGGGGCATATGGCTCAGTCGTGGTCATGGTGAAGAGATTGCTCGTCGCAAGGGTGTTTCCACATCGGGCACAGCCCTGATTCCAACCCTGAATCCGGTACTCAGGGGAGCACCTGATGCGAAACGCTACCGCCGACCGGGATCATGGCGTAGTGAGCCCGCAGCCTGCCTACGCACTCCCCGGTGCCGGGGGCCCGTCTGCGCCCACGCTCTACCGGCGTCCCGACCGCGGCCTGATCGGCGGAGTCGCCCGCGGGATCGGCGAGCACCTGCATATCCGGGCACGCTGGATTCGCATCGGCTTCGTCCTGCTCGCGTTCGCCGGAGGGCTCGGTATCGCGCTCTACGGCGCCTACTGGATCGTGCTGCCGACCGCCCCGGATGCCGGCAAGGGTCGGTTCCCGCAGTGGTTGGAGTACCTGGTCTCCGGACTGGCCGTCGCCGGCGCGCTCGCAGCCAGTCTGACGCAGGGCTCCGTCGGCGGGCTGTTCCTACCGACACTGCTCGCCTGCCTCGGTGGCGCCTTGATCTGGCGGCAGGCCACCGGATCCGACCGGGTGCGGATGCGTCGACTCTCGCGCAACTCGCTCGAGGCCGAGGGCACCGCCAGCATGGGCCGGTTGCGGTTGGCCGCCGGTGCGGCGCTGGTCATCGGTGGTGCGGTGCTCGTGCTCGCCCGGGCCGACTTCACCGCCATCCGCGACGGTCTGCTCGCGATGGCCGTCACCGTCATCGGCCTCGGCCTGCTGACCGGCCCGTGGTGGCTCGGCCTCGTCACCCAGCTCGGCGCCGAGCGCAGCGAGCGAATCCGATCGCAGGAGCGCGCGGACATCGCAGCACATCTGCACGACTCGGTCCTGCAGACACTCGCCCTGATCCAGCGCAACGCGGAATCGCCACGCGAGGTTGCCCGTCTGGCACGCGGACAGGAACGCGAGCTCCGGACGCTGCTCTATGGCAACCGCGCCGTCACCGGACAGCTCGCCGATCTGCTGCGGCGTGCTGCTGCCGAGGTCGAGGACGACTACGCCGTCAAGGTGGACGTGGTGCTCGTCGGTGACACGGCGATCGACGCCGACATGGCAGCGGCGGTCGACGCCGCCAGGGAGGCCATGGTCAACGCTGCCAAGCACTCCGGCGTCACGACGGTGTCGCTGTACGCCGAGGTCGAGGACGACGT
>Ga0105245_10003521_pt1 | contig 14005 bp, 12 predicted proteins | sample KBSM54metaG_FD_81523 | JGI IMG/M metagenome (GOLD analysis project Ga0105245, IMG submission 81523) | Miscanthus rhizosphere microbial communities from Kellogg Biological Station, Michigan, USA - KBS M5-4 metaG | ecosystem: Host-associated > Plants > Roots > Rhizosphere > Soil | place... | reverse complement strand
ACGCCGAAGCCGCGCGCCAATGCCCGCGGGCTCATGACGCAGGCTCGATGGGCGCTGCCTCGGCTCGCGCCGGGCCGAGCCACAGCAGTTCGACGATCGGGAGCAGCAACGTGTACGGCACGAGCAGCGCGATGACGAGCCCGCACACGGCCATCGCCGCGACGCCGTAGTCACCCAAGATGCCGCGCAAGAAACTGATCGTCAGCACGACCAGCGCGACCAAGAGCAAGCCGGCGCCGAGCGAAACCCAGGCGGCGATGCGCAACGCCAAGAACTGCCAGCGCGCGTTCAAAAACAGCCCGGCTGCGCACGCCAAATCAGTGAAGGCGATGAGCGCCACGGGCAAGTCGAGCAGCCAGAAGCGCGGTTTCACGAGCGCAACCGCGACCAGCAGAACCACGCCAGCAAGCGCGTTCAAGGCCGCAAAAGTGACGCGAACGCGGGTGTCTCGAGGCGACATGACGAGGGCTATCTAGCCCTGAGCCGGGCGCACTACCTCAAAAATCGCGCGCCCAGCGGCGGCGGCCAGATTTCAATGCAGGCCAAACACCTGAATCGACTGCGAGGTGCCGGTGTTGGAGGTGCTCGCTAGGTACACTCGGCCAGCAGCGATCGTCGGCACGGCGAACTTCGACCAGGCCGGGAGTTTGGCGTCCCAGAGTCGAGTCAGGGTCGTGGCAGAGAACGCCCATAGGTGGCCGCTCACGCCGTCGGCGTCCACCGCGGAAGCCCAAACCACGGCCGAATCCGCGCGCGCGCCGTCGGCTGAAACCGACAACATTCCGCCGCTCGGCAACGCGGGCACCGCGGCAGCGGCGCGCTCGGTCACGAGCCCGGTCTGGTAATCGTAGGCGAACGATTTTAGGCGATCGTACTCGGGCCACAGGAAAATCAGGCCTTGATCGGACCCACCTTCGACCGCGGCGGGGCGGAAAAACACCGGCGCTCCGTGCACGTGCGGCCCAGCATCGTAGGAGTAGATGTACAGCGTTTGCCCGGCGGCGAGCGCTGGCGCGCTAAACGCCGGCAGCGGGTCCTGACTGAGTTCTAGGCTGGCGCGCTCGAGAACGTACAAAATCCCGGCTTTCCCCGCGCTGATCAAGCGCGACGTGCCGGGGATCAACAGCGGCCCAGCGGTAGCGAAATCGATATCGTTCTTCTCCATGTATTGGAACACGTTGCCGTCCGCGTGATACGGGCGCTGGTCCCAAAAGTGGCTGCCACGGCTGGGCTCCGCGAGGGGCAGGCGCACCACGCAATCCTCATCGCCTTCGGGCCTCTCGGGGAAGCCATTCGGCGCGAGGGGCGTCGGTTGATGAATGCCGTTCCCGGTCGCGAAATACAGCGCGTCATCGTCGGCAGCGGGGCCGTCGCCTGATTGCCAGATCGCGCCGCCTCCGAAGTCGGGCGTGGAGCAATACACGCTCGGCGCCTGGGTCAAATCGTTCGCCGAGAAGCCGAACACCCAGCCGTGAAACAGAAAATCTTCCTCGTGCGCTGCGCCGTTCGGCCCCGAGCCAAAGGTGACGAACAGAGTTCCGTGCTGGAGGAGCAGCGCGGCACGCCCCCAATGCAAGCTCGGGTCGAACGGCACCAGATGCCCGGCGCTGTCCGTCGCGTTGCCCGAGACGGCGATCGTTTGCAGGATCTCGCCACTTTTCAGCGAGATCGCGAACACTCGTTGCGTGCACGACGGGGCCCGCGCCGGAAACGCCGGATCACAATCGCGTGCGAGCAAGAACAACGTTTCGGTCGCGCGATCGATCACGGGCGTGGCCAGGATGCCGTTATTGCCGCCCACGTTGCGCACCGAGAGTGCCGCCGTGCCCAGTTCGTGCTGCGCGCCGAGCCGCCAGAGCGGATCGCTCCCGGGTCGATCGGCGTCGAACGCGTACAGTGAGTCTTCCATCGTGGCCACGAGCAGGAGATTTTTGGATCCGCTCGCGGTGGCAACGGCGCTCGCGTACAGTGGCTGCGCGTACACCTCACCGTCGATGGGATAGCTGCCGAGCGAGGCGAGCGCGGGGACCGAACAGTTATCGAGCGCGGTCTCCGCGAGTGTCGCACCGGTGCGAGCCGTGTCGTTGTGCCCCGTGAGCACGTCCGCCGATGCAGACGTGCTGCCTGCGTCGGCCGCGGGCGCGCACACCCCGGCATCGAGCAGCGACGCCGATGGCAGCGCCGTGCTCTGCCCTTGGCATCCGAGCACGCACAGCGCGCAGAGCCCGCCCCAGCGCCGAGCCCAGACGCGCGTCATTTCCCCCAGGAAACGGCTAATTTGGCGGCTGCGATACCGGCGCGCGCCGCCTCCAGTGCGGCGCGCGGTCGGCCGGCGAGCGCATCACCCGCGACGAACAACCCCGGGCACGCCAAGGCTTCACCTTCGGCGTTGGCTGCAATGCCCACGCGCAACAAGGAGCCCAGGCCGCGGCTGGCGAAGTCAATCTGCGCCAAGGAAGAAACGCCTTCGGTCACTTCCCCATCGAGCGCCAGCGCTACGGGTGCTTCGAACGGCAAATGAAAGCCCGCGCCGCCACGGCGCTCGAACGACCGCTCGAGCTCCACGCCACCCGCCGCCACACCGCCGGTCGCTAGAACCAGTGCCCGAAATTCGCGCCCTGGACCCGCTCCGGTGTGAACTCGATAGCCGTCAGCACAGCGCTCGATACGCGTGACTCGTACGCGCTCGACATCGGCGCACTGGGCGAGCAAGCGGTCACGCGCCGATTCGAAGCGCGCACCCGCGACACCGCCGACGGCGGAGGTGGTTTCACCGACGGGCACGCCGAGCGCAGCCGCGAACTCCGCGGCCACCGGCACGGCCAACCCGAGCCAGGGCCCAAACAACCATGCATCGGGTTTTTCGACGCATTTCTGCAGCAAATCGAGCCAAGCGGCTCGGCGCTCGGGGTCGTCCAGAAGTGACGCGAAGTCGTACGCCGAAATCCGGCGTTCCGAACCATCACGCAGGGCATCGATGGGTACGGCTTCGAAACGCGTGCCCGTCTGCCGGGTCCACACCGAGCCCGCCAAGCTCCTGGACAAAAGCGGGGCGTCCCAATCATCCCGCTCCACGTCCACCACGGCGATGCGACGACCGGCGCACAGCGAGAGATCGAGCAGCGCGCGATCGCACCCGCGCCCCTTTCGAACCCCGCCTTCGACCGTAGCGATCGGACGCGGCTCCGACCAAAGCTGCCAAGCTTCGAGCGCTGCGCTGAAGGCCTCGAGCTCCGCGCCGAGCGCCGAGTTCGGACCGGGCTCATCCCAGGCGTCGAAGTCGAGCGCACCGGAATACAGCGCGCTCGAGCCGGCAGCGGCGTGAAACACGCGCGGGCGCACACCAGCCTGCGCGACGGCAAATGCCGCCGCAGTGCCCGCAACGCCCGCGCCGATGATCGCGACGCTCACCGTTCCCCACTCCCCGAGCCGATTTCAGCCCCCAAAGCCGACAACGCCAAGGCTTCTTGGCGAGCTTGCGCTGGACCAATGGCGGCGCTGCGACGCCGAGCACCGTGCACCAAAAAATCCAAAGCCAGCTGCTGGCCCTGTTCCGGTGAACGCCCCGTCGCATCCGCCACGATGCGCCCACAGCGCAGGGCGCAGCGCATGCCACCACAGGCACCAAGCCCGAGTCGCGTCCGGCGCGCGACGTCGTTCACGTCGCTCGCGAACTCGTGCTCGATCACGTAACGGATCTCGGCCTCGGTGACCGGCTCACAGGAACAGACGACGGCGGCCTCACGCGGCTTCTGCTGCATGCGTTCGAGCACGCGCAGACTGCGCCCGCCGTGACGGTATTCGAGGCGCGCCGCGGTGACGGCCTCCATGCCGCCCGCAACCACGAGCGCCATCGGGTCCACCTGCTCGTCGCCGCCGGGCAAGGGCGAGACATGCGAGCGACGCGGCGCGGTGTTGCCCAGGCGCGCCGCCAAAATATCGGTCATTTCTTCGGCAAAAAGCCGATAACTGGCGAGCTTGCCTCCGATCATCGAATACAAGCCGTCCGCGCCGTGCTGCGCGTGGTCGACGACTTGGTGCTCGCGCGACAAGCGATCTTCGTTCGTGCCCCAGGCGTAGAGCGTCGGCCGCACGCCGCCCCAGGTACCGATGGCGCGGGCGCTGCGAACTGCGGGGAACACGTGCTCGATCGCCTGAAACAGGTAGCTGACCTCATCGCCGTTCGCGACCACGTCGTCCAAATCGCCGTAGTAGTCGTCATCGGTCGTGCCGAGCACGCTCATGTTTTGCCAGGGTAAGAGGAACACCTGGCGGCCATCGATGGCGTTGGCCAAAATGGCGTAGTTGGTGAGGCGCCGGTCCAGGAATACGTGAATGCCCTTGCCCGGTCGAATGCGCGCGGCGGCTGGCTCGAGCCCGCTGAGCGAAGCCGTGATGGGAGCCCAAGCGCCCGTCGCGTTCACCACCAAACGCGCCGTCCGAGTGCCCACTTCGCCGGTCATGCGATCGCGAAAGCGCACGCCGTAAACGCGCCCGCCTTCGCCGCGCAAGATCTCGGTCACGGTGCAATGCACGCGAATTTCCGCGCCGCGCTCGCGCGCATCGACCGCATTGCCGACGCACAGCCGCACGCCATCGATGCCCCACTCGTCGAAAGTGACCCCTCCGGCGACCCCGCCCACGAGCCCCGGCTCCAAAGCGGCGATTTCGTGCGCATTCAGCCGCACGTGGCTTTTGCCCGATTTCAGCGGCTGATAAGCATCATACAGGTCGAAGAAGGCGTCGAACCCAGTGAGCGCGATCTTCGACATCAGCGGCCCGCTATCGAACACCGGCATCAAAAATGGGATGCGAAAGAGCAGGTGCGGGGCGATCTTCTGGATGTGACCCGAATCGAGGCAGGAGCTTTGAGTGACTGCGGGATCGTAGGTCAGGTAGCGCGGGCCACCGTGAATCATGCCGCTCGAGTTGCCACTGGCGCCGAACGCGATGTCGTTGCGCTCGAACAACGCCACTTTGAGCCCGCGGAGTGAGGCATCTCGCGCCACACCCACGCCGTTCACTCCGCCACCGATCACGATCACGTCGACGTCGACCGCGCGGCGCTCGGGGTCGCGGTCGATTTCAGGCACCATCCGTCATCAACTAGCGCCCGAAGCGCACGCGGTAAAGCGGCCCCGCTCTGGCCGACACGGTAACCGGCCAAAACTTGGCCCGAGCGGATGGCCTCGGCTATCTCCGCGCGGTGCCGCGCGTCGTCTACCCGTTCATTTTTGCCTGTGCGCTCGCCGGAAGCGTGCTCGCACCGGCGCCCGCGCGCGCGACCGAAGACGACCCGGGCAGCGCGGCGGCAGGCCGGCCACACGTCAAACTCGACCGATTGGTGTTCCCGGCCGACGTGAACGGCGCCAAGGGCTTCGAGACCCACTTGCGCAGCACGCTCCGGCGCGAAGCCCACCACGCCGATTGGGGCGCAGGCCGGAAGAGCAAGATCAGTTACCGCTTCTTCGTCGAAGAGCTGAACCTACACGAGGAGGCCGGCGTATTGCGCGTGTCGTGCACGGCGCTCGGCCGTCTTCCCAAAGGCAAATCGGCCAAGAGTCGGATCGTGTTCGGCGGGGATCCGCACGACCGGAAAAAGGTCATCGAACGCGTGCTCGACATCGTTGCGCGGGGCGTGGTGACGCGCCTCGCCGAGCTCGAACGCACGCGCCGAACACCTTAAAGGTCAGCTCGTCCATTCGGGGTCCGGGCCCCAAACGAGCTGCGGCGCGGCTCGGGCTCGTCAGTTCGCGCGGCTGGTGTATGGTCGGCGGCCGGGAATCCGCATGCCGAGCGCAACCAGCACCTGCCCCAACTGTGGCGCGCCCTTGGAGTTTGCACTTGGCTCGTCGCTGGCCAAAGTTTGCGAGTATTGCCGGCACACCGTCGTCCGTTCGGACCGCGGCCTCGAGAATCTGGGCAAGGTCGCCGATCTCGCGCTCACGCCGGCCTTGATCGCGATCGGTGACGAAGGCACCCTTTCGGGTCGCCCCTTTCGCGTCTTCGGGCGAGTGCAACTCGATCACGGCCAGGGGCCGTGGGACGAATACTTCGTGGCCTTCGATCAGGGCCAGAATTTCGGCTGGCTCGCTTACGCGCAAGGCAATTGGTACGTCACCTCGCTCGTTCCCGGCGTGCCTGCCCCCGCGTACAACGAGCTCGCACTGGAAGGCGACGTGCAGCTCGCCAACGTCACTTATCGGGTGGCCGAGATCAAATCGGGGCGCGTCACTTCGAGCGAAGGTGAGCTCCCGGAACCCGTGCGCGTGGGGCAAACACGGCTGTACGCCGATCTGTCCGGCCCCAAAAACGCCTTCGCAACGCTCGACTACGGCGAAGGGCGCGGCCCGGTCAGCGTGTTTCTCGGTTGGGTGTTTTCAGAGCCGGAATTGCGGGTGAATGCGCTCGGGCCACGCTCCACGCAGAAGGTGAAGAGCACCACCATTCGTTGCCCCAATTGCGGCGGTGACGTGCCCAAATTGATGGGCGATCGCGCGGAACGCGTGGGCTGTCCTTATTGCGGCGCGGTCAGCGATATCGCCGAGCAACGCGTGATCAGCGTGCAAGAGCGGGCGCGCGCGATGCCGGACATCCCGCTCGGCCAGCACGGCACGTTCGAGGGCCTCGATTACACGTGCATCGCCTACATGCGCCGCGGAACCAGCTTCGAGGGCGAACCCTACAGTTGGGAAGAGTACCTGCTCTGGTGTGAGCCAGTGGGCTTTCGCTGGCTCGTCAAAGATCCGGAAACCGGTTGGACGTGGGTGGTGCCCACCAACTTGGCGGATATCGAACACCAAGGCCGCGGGCTGTTACGCTGGGGTCCGCGCACGTTTCGACAGCGCAGCGAAACGGTCGCACGCGTGGAGTACGTGCTCGGCGAATTGAACTGGAAGTGCGAAGTCGGCGAAGCCACGCGCGTCGCCGATTTCGTGGACGGCCACGACGTGCTGTCACGCGAAGAGGGCAACGGCGAAGTGCGCTACAGCTTCTCTTCGCCCATTCCGTGGCCGGTGCTCGCCCACGGCTTCGGATTGCCGAACGGGGGCGGCGGTGCGAGCTTCGGCGGCGGCGATGATTTTGGCGGCACCAGTGGCCCAGGGCGGCAGCGCAACGTGGCGCTGATCTTGATCTTCGCGCTCATCATCTTGGTGGCCGCGGCTCAAAGTTGCGGGAGCTGCGCCGGCGGTGGTGGAAGCGGCTCCAGTTACCGCGGTACCGGCGTTTACTATGGCGGCAAATGAGCGGCACGCCGAGCGCGGTGCCGATCGAGTCGCCCATCCCGGCCCCCCGCTAGCTCGCTTCCTGATTTTCTGCTTTGCGCTGCTGCTTGGCGCGCTCCGCGAAGGCTTGATTCGACAGCCCGCGGCCTATTTGCTGCCCGGCGTCGCGCCGAGCTTGGACGCCGTTCGGCTTGGCGCTCTGGCCGTTGCGCTCGTCGTCGGCATCGTCACTTGGCGCCGGCGAGCTGGCTTTCGTAGCCTCGTGCATGCGCTCTGCGCGCTTTCGCTCACCCTCTCGCTGTCTGGTCCCGCTTGGTTCGAGAGTTTTTCTTTTCCGATCGCCGCCTGGCTCGTTGCGTGGCTCGTGCCGGCCGCGCTGCTCGGGCTCATCGCGCTCGTGCTCACGAGCTGCGCGCGCTCGCTCGGTCGTAGCGCGCGCTCACTCGAGGTACTGAGCTACGCGTTGAATCCATTTCGGGTCCTCACGGCGCTGCTCGTCCTAATCCTGGGGAGTGTGCTCGGCAGCGTGTGCGGCTTCTGGCGAAGTGCCGCAATTTTGGGTATTTTGTCGGCAATTTTGGCATTCCACGCGCCCGCGCTCGCCGGCTTTGCGGTCGCTCGTTCGGGACGCACACCCATCGCCACGCCGCCCATCATCGCGTTCGTGGTCGCCGTGGCTTCGTTTTCGTTTGCGCTCGTTCGCGTGCCCAACGCACAGCTCGACAAGTATCCCGGCGAGATCGTCTTCGCCAGCAGTGGCCCTGCCGAGTTCGTGATCACTTCGGTCCAGCAAAGCTTCGAGGTGTATCGTGGCCGGGTGCTGCGCTTGGCCACGGTCGACGCCAAGCGTTACGCCGAATGCTCCACCCACCCGGCGCTCGCTCTCGCCCCGAGCCGGCACGAGGTGCTCATCTTGGGTTCAGCAGACGGCTTGGCCGAGCGTGAAGCCCTCGCCTACCCGGACGTGGCGCACCTCACGAGCGTCAGCGATGACCTGTCACTCGCTCACTTGGTCCGGAAAAATCAGTTCTTCGCGCAGCTCACCGCGCATTCGCTGGACTCTCCACGCCTCTCACTGGTCGCCGCTGAAGCCTTGCCCTGGCTCGCCGGAAGCAGCCAGCTCTTCGACGTGATCATCGTCGATTTGCCTGATCCGAGCGATTATTTGCAGGGCAAAAACTACAGCCACTTCTTCTACGAAACGCTACGCGCGCATTTGTCTCCGACCGGTTTGCTGGTCACCCAAGCCACTTCGAATACTTCTTCGCCGGGTGCTTTCGCTAGCATCGCCGCGACCGTCTCGAGTGCCGGCTTTTCCGTGCACAGCTACGCCACTCCGATCCCCACGCTCGGTGAATGGGCGTTCTTGCTCGCCTCGCCCGGCCCTTGGTCAACCCCGAAGCCGGATGCCGTCGCCCAGCGGATCCTGGCCAGCAACCAGTTTCTGAGTGCGCGCACCTTGGAATTACTCTTGGCAACGGGTCCTGCACTCCCGGTAACAGCGCCGCAGAATACGCTCAACGAACAACCCGTCGTCGAACTGCTCAACGAAGAGCGCCGCGAGCGCGGGCTTTAGAACCGACCGAAGCGGACCGCAACGCCGGCGAACGCGCGCAAGGCGTAGAGCGTGTTGACCAGCACGTAAGGCAGGAAATACAGCTCGATTCGGCCGATCAGCGCGACGTACAACAAATACGACGGGTAATGGATCAGGAATTTCGCGCCGCTTTCCACGAGCCCAATCACGCGCCGCACGAGAGAGACTCGGGCCGGAACGGCACTCGTCGCCTCTGCGGCGGGGCCCACCACCTCCGGGCGGCGAACGAACGTCGTCAGCGCGATGCCGGAGGCCAACGCGACCAAACCGAATAGGCCCAAGAGCAACCAGCGCGCATCTCCGTGTTCGCGAAACAAGCGCACGGCTACGGCCGCGAGCAGCAAAAACGCCTTGAGCTCATCCATCAAAAAATCGAGCAAATGCCCGACCGGCGAGGCCACCCCGCGATAGCGCGCGAGCATGCCGTCTGCGCAGTCGAGCACGTAGGAAAACTCGAAGACCAACACCGCAGCGATCAAACCGACGTGACCCGGCAGTAGGATCAGCAGTGTCACCGCGAGCAGTGCCACGAACACCGCCGAGATCGTGATCTGATTGGGCGTGATGCGCGTGCCCTTGATCAGGTCGACCAACACCGCAGCAATGGGTCGGCAAACGTAACGATTCCAAAACAGGTCCGGAACCTTGCGCGTTTTTCGGTAAACTTCGGCCGCGCTCATGAAAAAGTCCGGGCAGGCTACCTTGAAGTTCACAGAAACTCGACCGGCGCGAATCCGCCGCAAATTGCGCGCGATCCAGTGCGCAGGAGGAATCGCGCTCGCGCTCGGCGCCTGTCGTTCGGTCTCGGCCACTCGCCCCGTGGAGGCGAGTGCGCGAGCCACCGTGACCCCTCCCCCAGCGGAATCGCCCGCTCCGCTCGCACCGGCTCCGCTGCCGAGTGCGGGCACTGCACCCAGCGCTGCGACGCCGCAACCGGCTGCCGGCATTCCCGCGCGTCCACTCGTGCTCGCCGTCATCGGCGATTCACTCACCGATCCGAAATCACACGGCGGCGGCTATTTGCACGTGCTCGAACAGCACTGCCCCGGGCTCACCATCGACAATTTCGGGCGCGGTGGGTTCATGGTCAATCAGATGCGCCGCACGTTCGAGGCGGAGGTGGCACCGAATATCCAGCGCTACACGCACCTGCTGGTGTTCGGCGGCGTCAACGATCTGTACAGCGATCTGACCGCCCACCGCACCCCCGCAAAGATCGAAACCGATCTCGGCTACATGTATGATTTTGCCAAGGCTCACCAAGTGCGCGTCGTCGCGTTCACGGTAGCGCCGTGGGGCGGCTTCACGCGCTACTTCAACGAGTCACGGCGCGATGCCACGCACACGCTCAACGATTGGATCCGCGCACTGCCCGCCGCCGGCCGCGCCGACACCGTGATCGACGCCTTTGCGCTGCTCTCTTGCGGCGATCCCGAGCAGCTGTGCGAGCGCTTTTTTGCGCCCTTCCGTGACGGCATCCACCCCGGCCCGGAAGGCCACCAAATCCTGGGCAAAGCCCTGACGGACGGCGCTTTCCCCGATTGCCACTGAGCCCGCCCGCGCGAGCTAATTCAAGGCAGACGCCCGTGCGCGCTCGACCTGCGCGTCGTGATCGCGTTGCAGCTCGACCATGCGCGTGTAGCTCCCGCCGCGCCGCATCAGCTCATCGTGCTTGCCCACCTCCACGATCTTGCCACGTTCGAGCACGACGATGATGTCGGCGTGCGTGATAGTGCTCAAGCGATGCGCGATCACGAACGTGGTGCGATTGGCGAAGAGCTCCTTCATCGACGCTTGAATCAAAAGCTCGCTCTCGGTGTCCAAATTGCTGGTGGCTTCGTCCAAAATCAGGATCTGCGGGTCGGCCAAGAGCGCGCGGGCGATGGAGAGGCGTTGCCGCTGCCCACCGGAGAGCTTCACGCCGCGCTCGCCGATCAAGGTCTCGTATTTTTCTGGCAAGCGCTGGATGAACTCATCGGCATTGGCGCGGCGCGCGGCGTCTTCGATCTCCGCGTCGGCAGCTCCGTTCTTCCCGTAGGCGATGTTTTCGCGCACCGTGCCGTCGAACAGGAACACCTCTTGTTGCACGATGCCGAGCAGTGAACGGTAGCTCTTCAACTTGAGCTTCCGGATATCGACGCCATTGAGCAGCAGCGCGCCGCCGGTTGGATCGTGAAAACGCGCCACCAAATCGGTGATGGTGGTCTTGCCCGCGCCGCTTGGCCCCACGAGCGCGACGACCGAGCCGCCCGGCACCGTCAACGCGAAGTCGAAAATCACCGGCGCATCCGGCCGATAAGCGAAATCCACGTGCTCGAAGCGGAGCTCGCGCACCCCAATCGGTGCCTCGCCCGCGCCTTCGATGTCCGGTTTTTCCTCCGGCTTGTCGAACACATCGAACACGCGCTCCATGGCAGCGAGGCCGCGCTGCGTTTCACTGATCGAGTTGACGAGCTGCATCACCGGATCGAGCAAACGCCACACGTAGCCTTGGAAAGCGATCAGCGTGCCGAGCGTGGCTTGGCCGCGCAGCACCAAGTAACCACCGAACCAAATGATGGTCACCTGTGTCACCGGCATCAACAGGTCCCAAATCAACGCCACACTGCGCTGCGTGCCGGTCGCCAGCACCTGCTTCCGAATCACGGTGTGATGACCGAGCGCGTAGGCCGTTTCCTCGCGATGCTCGCGAGAAAATCCGCGCACGACACGGATCCCGTTCAGGCCCTCGCTGACTCGGCCGTCGATCTCGGAACGATCTTGGCCGATCGATTTCCAGATCACGCGGATTTTTCGGATCCACAGATTCTGCGCCAGCATGATCGGCGGCATCGCCAGCATCACCGCCGCGGCGATCCGCCAATTGAGCGTAAAAATGATGCTGAGAGTAGTGACTAGCCGCACACTGGAGAGCACGGGGCCGACCAAGGCCATTTGCAGCAGGCCCGTCGTATTGTCGACGTCGTTCGAGAGCCGCGAGATGACTCCGCCCGTTTTCATCTCGGTGATCTCGCTCATGGGCAGGCGCAAGATCCGATGAAACAACTTGCTCCGCAGCGAGAACGCGAGCTTCGCGTTCAAGAGCTGCATGCGAAAGCTACGCAGCAGATTGAGCAGCGAGTTCAGCAAGAACAGCGCAATCACCAAACCGGAAACCAGCGTGAGGCGTCGCAACTTGAAGGCGAGCGACAGCGCCGGATTCAAGATCACGCGGTCGATGAGGTAGCGAGACGCGAGCGGCCACACCATGTCGATGGCGATACCGATGAACGCGAACGCGAAAATGACGAACAACGAGCGCCGATGCGGGCGCAGCCAGCCGAGGTATCCACGAAGGTATCGGCGCCGCTCGGCAGGCACGCTCTTGGGCGAAGCGCTTCCGGGTGCCGGCAACACCGGTTTGCGGCTCGCCGCGCGGAAGGCGACAAAGCGTTGTTTGGAGGTGCGGGGGGCCTGGCTCATGCGGGACGCGGCCGGCAGACCCTGACCCCAAGCGGCGCGCCCTTCAAGTCCGGGCCTTTTTCCCTCGGTTTTCGCCGCTCAGCCGCGGGCCTTGGGAGCAGGCCCCGATTTGGGCTATTGAAGCGCGCGATGGCGACGAGCGACAGCACCGAAAAGCAAAGCACCCCTCCCTCGGCCTCCGCGTCGGGCGCCCCGCCTCCGGCCAAGCCGCGGGTGAAGCCGGTGTTCGAAGAAGAGCCGACGCCCGTCATCGGGGGTCGCTTCATGATTGCAGCGCTGATCCTGGGCGCGCTGGTCGTGATTCCGATGTCGGCGCTCGGTAACTTGTTCGAACCGAAGGATCCCCCCGCGACCAACACCACCGAGTGGGTCAAGGGCCAGAAGTCGAACATCATTTTGACGTTGGTCACGGCCGATGCCGCCACCCTCACCTGCGCTTCTCCGCAAATCTTCGAGGGCCGCCATTGCGCATTCAAGACCGAGACCGAGCCGTTCGCGCGCGACCCCGGCGCTCCACTCGATGACAACAAAGCCAACACCATCCAGCCGTACCGCACCTGGCTCGATAACAAATTGATCTTGGTGTCCGGCGTTTGGGCTCAGCCGTCGCTGGCCATGCGCGTGCACAACGAACCGGCGAACGGCGTGGCCGCCGAGAAGCTCGCGCGCTTCACGGCGCAGTGCCAAGTGCACTTCGCCGGTCAGATGGATAGCCCGAAGCTGCGTTGGCAACCGGGGCAAAATTGGGGCAGCGAGCAAGGGACGATGGTGGCCATCGCCGATCACTGCGAAGTCATCGAAGAGCCCTCGCGTGATTGTCCCGAAGGCCCGATTTGTGCCCTGATGCACCTGTTCAGCAAATGACCGAAAGCGCTCCGCCTCGCGCTCCCGCCTCGCTCACCGTTCGCGCGCTTTCCACCTGGTTCGGCTGCGGCCGCTCCAAGTTGGCACCGGGTACCATGGGCGCTTTCGGCTCGATCCCCGTGCACTTGGCGTTGCGCATGCTCCCGCCGGGCGTGCACTTGGCGGCCGTCGTGGGCATCACCGCCGTTGGTGTTTGGTCTTCGAACGAGATGGCCAAGGCCATGGGCGTAGAGGATCCGCAGTGCGTGGTGATCGACGAAGTCGCGGGCGTGCTGATCGCGATGGGCATGGTTCGCCACAGCAGCTTCGGCGTGCAAGCGCTGGCTTTCGGCCTGTTTCGGCTGTTCGATATTTGGAAGCCCGGCGTGATCGATACCGTGCAAAACGCCAAACCCGAAGGCGTCGGCATCATGGCCGACGACGTGCTGGCGGGGCTACTCGCCGGCGTGATCAGCTTCGCGGTCGCGCGGCGTTAGTTCAGTTCGACGCGGCGCCCGCCGCGCCACCTTCGCCTAGCACTGGCGCAACGGCGATCGGTGCACAGGTTGCCGGCGCGTCGATGCCGTCAGCTTTCACTTCGGTGCCCGCCGCGCCCCACGCCACGAAGTCGATATAGAAATCGGCGCAGGTGTCGTTCAACACATCCACCTCGTGCTCATTGACGCACGTCACCACGGCCTCATTGCCGGTCGCGAGGGCGAATTGGCCGTGGTCTGAGAATGCCACGTTGATCTGATATAGGGGCACGCTGCCCACCCCGTGCATGAAGCGCATCGTGCGTGCGGGGGGAAAGTGTTGGTAGGGCCCATCGATGGGTTTCGCTGAGTACCAGGCATTTCCCTCGACGACGCCGCTT
>Ga0105245_10003519_pt1 | contig 14008 bp, 9 predicted proteins | sample KBSM54metaG_FD_81523 | JGI IMG/M metagenome (GOLD analysis project Ga0105245, IMG submission 81523) | Miscanthus rhizosphere microbial communities from Kellogg Biological Station, Michigan, USA - KBS M5-4 metaG | ecosystem: Host-associated > Plants > Roots > Rhizosphere > Soil | place: Michigan... | reverse complement strand
TCCTGCTGCTGCCCCCGTTGGCACATCCAAAACAGCGCGAGCACAGCGCTCCAAAACACGACCATGTTGAGCGTCACCATCTTGGCGGCAAACCCAAGTTCCGGCGTGAAGGCCCAGGGCGAAACGTCCGCCATCACTTCGTTGACGTGCCATGCCAAGCGGCCTGACGACCGGATGTATCCCATGAGACCCATCACCCACGTAAAGGCGCCGGCCAGAGCGAACAGCACCACCATGCCTCGAACCGAAATCTTGCCCCACTGCACGGGCCCATGGACGAGCGATCCTTTGAGCATGGCCCGGTTGATCAACAGGCTGGCGACGATGACGGTCAGCGTAGTGACCGCTTGCGGCGTGGAGAGACCTACGCGCAGTTTCGCGGGCAGATAAAAGCCGTAGACCGAGAGCCAGGTCACATTCACTAGTCCCACGGCAAAAAGCGTCCCGATCAGAATATTGCCGGTTTTGACCCAGGATACGGTCATGGTGCGATTCGCTCGCCGAAGATAGAGGTAACTCAAGGCCGTGAGGAGAATCATGACGTTGACCGCGCCGTTCTTGGCGGACATGACGCCATAATTCCCTACGACCGGATGCTGGGCGCCGCCCATCGCCTTGAACTCGCCTGGCGACATCAAGACTGTATGCGGCGTCAACCAAATGAACAGTGCCAGGGTCAAGGCCCCCAGGAGGACCTGGTAATACGATTGATACCGCTCGCCTCCCTTGATCCGCGCCATGCTTTGCCAGATGTAGTAGTTAATGCCGAGCAACAGCGCGCCGATGAGCAGCGCTTGGACGACAAAGAGCCATGTCAACAATCCACCCATCATCGTCACGCCCATACTTTGTCTGAACGCATACACGGAGCGCATCAACCAATAGCCGGCGATCGGCATCGGCAGGAGGGCGCAGACGGTCACAAACAAGAAAATGTAGCCGACCCAATCGAAGTACGCGCGCTCGCCATCCGTCTTACTCGTGAAAAAGCGGTAGCAGGCATAGGCCAGCACGACGGCCCCGCCCGACATGATGTCCGCCAGGAACCGATGGACGTTCAGCGGATTCCAGAGCGCGGAATGCAGCAAGTGCCAGCCATTGCCCAAAAACCGACCTTGGGCATCGACGCCGGCCGGCGACATCATGAACGCTGCCCAGGAATTCGCGAGAAGAAGGAGTGCCGTTCCAAAGATGTTGGTCAGAATACCGACGGCGGCATGGATCCACTTCAAGCCGGGTTCCGCCATGCGGTTCCAGCTGTAGTAGTAGAGAATGAGCAGAAGGGATTCGCCGACGAACACGATGGCATAGGCCGGCATAAACGCCTTAAACGTTCCTCCCATGTACTTCATAAAACTCGGATAGAGCCAAAGGAACATTCCGAGCATCAGACTGCCCACGACAGCCGTGACGGACAGCGCGAGCAATGCCACTTTCGCCAGGTCTCTGGCCAAACCGTCGTAGCGCAGCGACAACGCGGGCTTGTTCGTCAACAATCCCAGAAATTCCAGCAGCGCGCAAAAGAGCGGCAACGCCAGCACGAATCCGCCGAAGTAGGTATGCTGCTGTGTGACAAACCAGACGACGAGACGACTGTCGAACGAGCCGATCCGTGAATACACCGTGTCCGTAGGCAACGGCGCGGCAGGACCTCGCGGGGTCCCCGGTACCTGGTAGTAGAGATCCGCAGCATCCTCTGCATGCACCGGAAGCGGCAGCCCAACACCCGCGACGAGACCGCACGCCAACACTGCAAGAAGAAAAGCCGCTGAGAGTAATCGCTTCGTTGACATCGTTACGCTATCCCTTCGAAACACCGGCAACAGCAGACCCGGACGACTTGCTCAAAATCCCCATGACAAACGGGCACCGGAGCAAGGAGGGGCTTAGGCTGATGCCCTGCCGCTCCTCAACCTGCCGCCTGTGGCCTAGGTAATATCCATACAGGGCCATCAAGCCGGCGACCAGGCCGCCGCCACCAATGGCATAGGAGGTAGGGACGCCCGGCTGCTTCAGCAGGAAAATCACGACGCCCGCCAAGACCAGATAGTAGGTCGAGGCGAATGCCAAGCCTGGCCACCACCAGTATTTCAGTAGCTCGGCCGGCTTGGTTTCCATCAATCCCTCCATCCATGAGCCCGACGGTCTTAGACCGCCGAAATAGGCGCACAGTGCGAGGGCGCCGGCGAACACCGTCACAGCCGAGACCTGCACGAGCGTCGCGGCCTGCTGACTGTCGAAAAGCGCTCCTAATGAGGCGCTTCCGGCGCCGACCATGAGTCCCACCGCAATCCACGGTCCGACGATCGTCGCGTGAGTGGCCAGCAGGCTCCGCAGGGCACGGCCGTTCGGAAAGGTGGGACAGGGCCGTCCCATCAACGACACCTTGCGCACATAGCCGATTTCGAACGCGTCACGGGCGACAGCCGTACAGGAAATGATCATGGCCATCATCGCAGGGCCATCTGGATGTTTCAGATAGTCGTAGCCAACGAGCCATAAGAGCGCGAGAACGAGAAGAGACAGCTGCACAGCATAGACAAACCCAATCCATCCGGCCATCCATGTCAGGAGACTTCTGGCGTCCTCGCGCAAGAGCTGAGCCCATGTCGTCCCGCGACCCACTCGGTAGGCCAACATCGCCGTCAGCAGGCCCACAATGCCACTGATCAGCAACAGCACCACCGGCTCCGTCAATGGCACCAGGTGTTTGGCCACTCGATACATTCCAAAGGCGACCAGGCCTGGCACGAACATCACCAGGCGCTTCTGCTTCCGGACAGCGTCCTCGGTGACGGCCAGGCTCAGACTAGGAAGGACGCGCAATGCCATTCGATGCAGCATGATTCAGTCATCTTCAATCTTTGGCCCCAAGGCCAAAATATTTCGCCTTTACCTCTTCCATGAGTGCGACGGTAATTCGACCGCTCCCGCGGTCCGCCGCCGTACGCTCAAGCTCGATTTTCGCCATGGCCCGTACCGGGGCGGGCACGTTGTTCAAGCGACGTTCGGCGTCCGGGTCCCATTCGATCCGCGCACTGCTTCGCGGTCGCAGCAGACCGTCGTACGTCGCCACTCGTTCTCCGCGGGCGCGCAGATCCTGCTCGATTTCGTCCTGGAACAGCGGAGCCAGATAGGGCGGCATCCGGTGCAACCGATGCAATGCGTCATCGGTCCACATCAGACGATCCACAAGTCCGTTCATCTGTCCCGCCGGCACGTCCACGCCGATTTTCTGGCCGCAGCCTCGGCATTCGGAGCGGATGAACCATTGTTGCGAGCCGTCTTCGCAGGACCGTTCCTCGATCCCTTCCGTATGCATCCAGCGTCCGCAGCCACAGGTCAACATTGGAACTACGCTCCCACAGAATGTTCAAAAGGGACTTCCAGCGAGGCCGCAGCGAGTGAAAGCGCGAGGCGTACATTGGGGCCGTACGCGGAGCGTTTGAGCGATGCGAGAACGAAGCTGGAGGCCGTTTTCAACATTCTGTTAACCGATCTTGCCGGGATACAAGATGTAGAGCATCGTGTACGTCGTCGTGCCGGTCACAAACAGAATGCAGTAAATGATCATGGTAAACAGGCCCAGCGTGCGATGCCGCTGCGCGCCGCTGGGCCATAGCCGCTGAATCGTCGTTTCGATGCCCAACACAAAGGAGACCAGAATAATCAAACCCGCATACACCTCGAATTTGCGCAACGAAAAGCCTGCCGTCGCACCGCGCAATGCGAACAACAACAGCGCAAGAGCGGTCGTGGTGCCGACGATGGCGCCGATGCGTTTCCACGTCGTCTGCAACGGCCTTTCGTTGAGCTGGCGGCGATCCCCCACGAACATTTGCGCGCGAAACCCAAGAATGATCATGTAAATCGCCATGACCAGGCCGATGATCACGAGAATGATGTGCACGACTAAGATCGGCACAAAGACGTGGTCATAGAGCTCCTGCGACCCGCCGAAGCCTTCCTTTCCCTCCACGGCCAGCACACCCAGCTGACGGAACAGATAATAGGCAGTGAAGAATCCCACCATGGCCAACATGCCGCAAAACATCAACCAGTGATGGGCACTCGCCTGACCGCGACGTGCCTTGAACCAGCCCAGCACAAACAGCGTGGTAAAGATCGTCGCCATCAATTGACTGAGGTCGGCGCCCATCGTGGCATGAGTGCCGAAAAATCCCGGTTCCCGGAGCCAATCCATCGTTATGTCCTTTGTCCGCTCGAAGCCTTCAGACCCTGGACTACGGCGGTTTTTTCCAATTCCTCGAGCGAATGAAACCCCGCGCTCTTCATCCACCGTATCGCGTCTGCCGTCTTGTAGCAGGCCCCTTGTTGGGTGTTGACCAGAATGTGCACGGCGAAGGCCGTCGTCCAGGCGGGACCGGTCCCCGCCTCATCAAGAAAGCGATCCTTGATCACCAGTCGCCCGCCTGGCGCCAGATGTTCATGAACCTTCTTGACGAGCGTCTGATTCGTCTCGCACGTCTGATAGTGCAGAATGTCGGACATGAGCGCGATATCGTAGGGACCGCCAAGTCCATCCAGGTTAAAGTCTCCACCCAGCATCCCGATTCGAGAGTCGAATCCGGCATCTTTGACTGTTTTTTCCGCCAGGGGAAGCGTCGCGGGAAGTTCGAACACCGTCGCAGTAAGTTCGGGATAGACCTGGCAGAAGGCAATCGCGTTGGTGCCGGCTCCCCCACCCAAATCCAAGAGGCGGACGCGTCCCTCGAGCCGCAATCTTTTGGCTAGTTCCGGTCCGCTCTGCCGGCCGATGCGATGGAGCACGGCCAGCACGTTTGCCCCTAAGGTTGGGTCGGTTTCGAACACATGCCGGTCCACCGTCCGCTTGCCCGAACGGATCGTGTCTTCCAACTTCCCCCAATTGTTCCATTCTGCGTCATGCAGAAGCAGAAGATGACCAATATATTGCGGGGAGTGGCGGACGAGATGTGCGTCTGCCGTAGTGGTGTTGCCGTAGAACTCCGCCGTCTTCGTCAGAAGGCGCATGGCGACGAGAGCGTTCAAGAGCAGCACAAGCGTCGGCTCGTGAGCACCGATTTTGGCGGCCGCTTCGGCTGCTGTTTTCGGCTTCCCGTCAAGAACCGAGAAGACGTTTAGCCGGACTGCGGTCAGAAGAATCTTGGTTTCCCAGTAATAGCCCAGCTGAAAGATTTCGGCGAGACTTAGTTCCCGTGGCACACCAATCCCCTCACAGCAGGATGCGACGTCTTTTGGAACATCCTGCAGCCCAAATAGTTGTTGAAAGACGGCATCTTACCCAGTTCAGAAAGGGAAAGGCAAGGCAGGAAGGGATCGAGAAGATGTCGGCAAAACACGAAGGGCAGCGGAGGATCCGCTGCCCTTCGACGGCTGCTGCCGTTGTCGCGGCCGAGTTGCGCTTACTTGAGTTCAGCCTTTAGGTTGGCTGTTCCACCATCTGCCACTTCGACTTCAAACTCTGTCTTCTTGCCCTTTCCAACGAACGGGTGCCAGGCAACGACCTTGTGCTTGCCGGGCGGCACATCCTTGATCTCGAACGTCCCGTCGTCCTTCACCACAGCGAAGTGGGGGTTCGAGACCGGGAGGAAGAACGACTGCATGAACTCGTGCTGGTCGCACTGCAGACGATAGAACCCGTCCTTTTCTGCACCACCACGGAAGGTGACGGGCTTGTCCAACTTGTCACCCTTCTTCGCGAGACCGATGTTGAAGCCGGTCGCAGAGGTGGAGCCCTTCACGGTGAAGCTGTGAGGATTGTGGAGCACTCCCTGGACGGACTTGGGATCGTCGGGATCGGAGTCGTGGTTTTCCACATGGAAGTTCTTGGTGTTGACCACCACGCCTGAATACGGTAGGAACTCGCAAAATTCGGCGATGACTTCCGTCCCTTTGTAGCCGTCCATGAATGCCTTGTCTTCGACATCCACGACCGCCACGACAGCGTTCTTCAACCCGCCATCCTTGACGACTTCAATCGTGGGGAAGAACCGCTTGTCCCCATCCATGAGCTCCTTGTGAGGATTCTTCGGGCAGAACTTCGGGTTGGGGAACTTCGCGAAGGAAAACTCTTTCTTCTCAGCCTTCCCCGCGTAGGTAACTTTGCCGGCGATCGTCCCGCCTGCAAAGGAGGTGACAGGAGCCGCGACGAACGCGACGGCTGCCACGCCAAATACGATGGATAACGCACTCTTCATGTTACTGCCTCCTTGTGATTAAACGAAAAACCCAACATTATATGGTTATTAGCTCGCTGTCCCCCGTCTTCATTCCGGTTACGAGAGGAACAAGAAACCGCTCCCTCTCTGGGTACTCGATTGACGACTTGGCTGGCGAGGCTGGTTCTAGACGGAGTAGATATACTGAATGTTACCGTGGGATGTCAACAGGTTGTAACCTCGCCCCGGCGGCCCCTTTCACCGGCGGAAGCACATGGAGCAATGCGCCGGCGGCAGTGGCCCGGACGGCTTCGTTTTGATCGTGCAGAGCGGCTTTCAGGTCGGTCACGATCGCCTGATCGCCGATATGGCCGAGGGAACGAAGGGCGACGGTTTTTGGACCAGGAAGCGGATCTTCGGCGAGCGCCGACAATAGGGAGATGGCCCCCTGGCGATTCGCCTTGGTAGCCTTCCCCATGGCAAACGCAGCCGACGATCGTGAAGCCGGGTCATTGTGCTGGGCGAGCGCCAACAGCGTCGGCCCGACCGTCTCGAACGGCTGGCCCAGCTGGAGCAGGCCTGCGGCTACCGCGGCTCGCACACTGAATGCGGCGTCATTGAGTTTACGCGTCAATGCCGGCACGGCATAATTGGTGCCAAGGTCGGCGAGCGCCGCGGCTGCGGATTCACGGACAGGCGGCACGGGGTCCCCGAGCAGCTTCTCGATGTCTTCCCTGGCCTCATACCCATGCAGATGGCCGAGCCCTCTGGCAGCGGCCGCACGAACCGAAGGCTGATTGTAGGTCAACAGACCCTTCATCAACGGCGTGGCCCGATGATCGTTCAGGTCCGCCATGGTACGAAGGGCCTCCGCACGATCTTCCGGATTGGGCGCCTCGGCCGCCTTGTGCAATTCCTCCCAGGCTTCCGCACGCCCGAGCCTGATCAATGCCCCAAAGGCGGCAATGCGGACGGTCGCCAATTCGTCCTTCGCAGCCCGTTCGATCAGCGGGAGCACCGACCGGTCACCGCTCTTGCCGAGCGCCTTGACCGCACGGGCTTTCACAATCCCAGCCTGATCGTCCAGCGCGAGTTGTAGCTTCTTTGATCTGCGTCCTCTCTCGGACCGCCCTAGCCCCTCCACGGCCAAGACCCTCACAGGTCCGGAGCCGTCACTCAATCCGTCTTCGAAATACGGCACCGCCTCGTCGGAGTCGATTTCCTTCAGCGCCGTATAGGCGGCCCCACGCATCTGCTCACGCATATCCTTCACGAGCGACAGAATGAACCCAAGAGCCATCTCGCGCAACAGCGGGACATCGTCTTGATGTAGTCCCGCCTCGAGCTTGTCATATTCCGCAAGCGCCTCTCGAGGCGTTCCAAGCTTTATGAGCGTCCGCACTTTCAAGCGGCGGACCTCCGGCGATGCCTGGGCGTCCTGACTCAACTTGGAGAGACCATCTATGACCTGCTGATATTTCTTCTCGTCGTACAACGCCTTGAGGTCCGGCGGCACGGAAGCCGAACCAGCTCCAAGCGCGAAGGACGTCAGAACGACGAGCGCAGCCCATCTCATGTGGCTCATTCCGCTATCCACGCTGCCCTCGAACCGTTGCAAGCTGCCGTTTTTGGTACCCCGGCGGTTCGTTGAAATACTCGGTGGGCTGCGGGGACCATCTGATCCGTTCATAGACGAATGACCAGTCACGGTCGCGGCTGACGAGCTTGAGCACCGTGCCTGTTTCCACATCGACCCATTCGAACCACTGTTCCATTCGTCCATGACGGTCTGTTTGGACTTCGTATAACTGTGCCGGCCGGCCTACGGCCGTTGCTTCGCCGACGAGTGTCCGGCCACGTTCTCCTGGAAGGGTCGGCTGCATCGGAAGCACATCGTCCGGGTCGAGCGGCGTAACCAGCAATTGCTTCTGTTGTGCCAGCAGGTACCAAGCTTCTTCACGATCCAGTCGGATGATCTCGATTGCCGCGTAGCCATAGTCCGTGCGGATCGCGTATTTGTACTCGAGCCTGAAACGGTCACCCTTCGCAAACACTTGCGCCTGATGCTTCTTTCCGTTCACCTGCTGATGAGGGTTCCCGAAAACTCGCGCGGAGAGGCAATCTGTTTTTCGGCAACTGCAGGAACAGGGGGTATCCAAAGCGTAGTGGCAAAGGTCGAGGCAAGTAGGAAAGAGGCCAGGGACTTGGCAGAAGCAATCGGTTCGCGGCTTTTCAACATCCACTAATGCTGATGTTCGACGAACGGATCAATCTCAATAGTTCGACCAAGCGATTCCGGGCCGAAACGGGGATTGTCCACCACCTTATACGCGGACCGGTCACCTTTCGGCGCCGGCAATGAGAGTTGCTCGGTCACTTTGCCGTCGGCCTTTACGGTCACCATTTTCGTCATACCTGGACCTGTCTGCGGATGCCAGACAATGAGTTGATAGGTTCCAGGAGGCACCTGCTCCAGAGAGAATTTTCCGTTCTCGTCCGTCAGGGCATAGTAGGGATTGTTCACTGCCATGGCCCAGCTTTCCATGTACGCATGAAACCCGCACTGCATATAAAAGGTACGCCGGCCCTTGTTCAGATAGATCGGTCCCACGAGCGACTTGCCCGGCGCATGATTGTGAATTGCATGGAGGTCGCCGCGGTTGTGCTGATGGTTCATGACCAGCGGCGTATTGAAGAGTACCCGGGCGCCGGCTTCCAACGAGGTTTCATAGCCCTGAATATCATGCATGACGGGATCCATGTTGACCACTTCGACGGCGTGCCCGTTGCGAACAATCGTCATGAACGGCTGAAACATGCAGTCGCGCGCCTCTATTAATGGGACGGACACTTCAAAGGGTTTGCCTGCCTCTACGCCTTCGAGCAGCACGATCGCATCCCTCAGGCCAGCGTTAGGACCGACCACAAAATCATGAAGGAGCCGCCAGCCGCGGCCGTTCGAAATGCGGCCGCAATACTGAGGGTCCGGAAACGTAATCAGATTGAAGCCTTTGGGTTCGGGCACGGCCCCTTCGAGTGTGACCGTCCCTTCAACGACGCCGCCATGCTCCACGTCGATGACGTCATACCCGAAGGCGGCACTGTTGCTGAGGGCGACCGCGACGACGAGACTCAATCGTAAGAAGTGCGTGATCAGACTTGCATTCACGATGTGCTCCGTATGATGTGAAGGAATGGATAAGACCTATGTATTATGGATGAACGGTCGTCACCTTAGGGTGTCTGCACTTCGAGAGTCGGTCGAATATCTAAGCTCTTGCCAAGCGAATCAGGCCCAAAATGCGGGTTCTCTTCGATTTCATGGGCGCTGCGCCGGCCCTTGGGAGATTCGAACACGAAATCGGCCTGCGCCGATCCCTTGGCCGGAATGGTGATTTTCTTTTCGAGGACCGTTCCCACACCCGGATGCCAGGCCATCAGCGTATAGTCGCCGGGTGGCACTTCGGTCAGCGAGAATCCTCCGCTACTGTCGGTCAATTGATAGTAGGGATTGTCCACCGCAAGCCCCCAACTTTCCATATAGGCATGAAATCCACACTGCATGACGAAAAACCTCCGCCCTTTGGTCATCTGGATCGATTCTCGGACCGGCTGACCAGCCAGATGCTCATGGGTCTCGGCACTCACAAAGCGCTTGTGGTGCGGGTTCATGGGAAGCGGGGTGTTGAAGAGCACCCGTGGACCCAGGTGTGATGTCTCATAGGCTTGGATGTCGTGCATCACAGGATCCATGTTCATCACGACCACCTCTGATCGGTCGCGCACGACTGTGACAAAGGGTAAAAACCGGCAATCTCGCGCTTCGATGGTCGGTGGCTCAAACTTAAACGGTTTGCCTTTGGTCGCATCAGCCAACCAGACGACGGCACTCTTGAGACCTCCGCTCTCCGTTACTTCGAATTCCTTTAAGATTCGCCAGCCGGTCCCGGTCGAAATCCTTCCGCAGTAGACTGGATCTGGAAATGTCACGAGGTTGAATCCTTTGGGAATCGGCTTGCCCGCGGTGATGGCCACTTTTCCTGTGATGGTTCCCCCATCGGTGACCTGAATTTCCTCGTATGCCCAGACAGTTGCGCCAGTCATCACCAGCCAACCGCACAACAACAACAGCAGCCTCTTCATCATGCCTCCAAGATCGATCCGACACCGTGCAATCTGGTCATCGTACCAAATGCACTACACAAAGCAAAAGGGGGAAGCCTTGCGGCCTCCCCCTTCATTGCTGCATTGCCCTCCGTCCCGGAGGGCACCGATGCTTACTTCGCAGCGACCGGAATCACCTGCGTCGCATTGTCGAACGAGGCGCTCTTCATGCCTGCGCCCGCGCCCGCGAGAGGCAGCAGCCGCTGGTCGCCAGCCGGCAACACGCGGAGGTAGCCCCATTGCCCGGACTGCGAGTACGGCAACCGTTGGTTGCTGTACACATAATCGCCTGGCAAGCGGTAGGGTCCACCGGCCGACGGCACGAACGCGTCCAGCACTTCGGAACCGGAGAACTCGACCACGCTGATCTGGTCGGCACCCCGCATGAACGGCTCGATTGGCCACTCATGCTTCTCGACGCTGAACATGCCGTTCTGCTCGTTATTCGCCCCAATCACGTGAATGCGCACGGGATCGCCCGCATGCGATTCAATGATGGGCGTCGCAGGATCTTCGGGCTTGTCCGCTTTGCAGGGCTGGAACACCTTGCCGAGCGAGCAGCCCTGCTCTTCACGATACTTGTACGGCTCCGACCGGTAGTTGACACCGGTCAAACCCGCCACGTTCTGCACGTAGGGCATGAAGCTGGTGCCGATGATGTTGTCCTCGTCCTGGAAGAACAAGGCCACGTCTCGGTAATTCGGCCGGCTTTCGTTGCCCGGGATCGTGCGGTCGATGATGACATCGGCCGCCCAGGCATTCTTGTTCGAGAGATCGGCACCGGTCTTCGGGTCGCGATACTTTGAACCCTTCGGACCGACCACGACGGCGCCGAACAAGCCGTTGCGTGGATTGGTCATCACGTTCCCCCAGTCCCAGACCAGCGAGGTCGTCTCGCCGTTGAACGGATCCGCATAGTAGGTGTACGTCCGTTCTCCGCCGGAAGCGATCGTCTGATCGCCAGGGTTGTTGCCGACGTTGGCACCCATCGAATCCTTCGGATCGAACACCAATCCGATGGCCGAGAAGGACGCCTTGCTCTCTTTCATCTTGTTCTTCAACTGCACCTTCACGCAATCCCCGACGTTCACGCGCAGCGTGAGCGGCATCGGATGCGAGCCGCCGGAGACCTTCGCCGCGTCTTCTTCCAACGCGTAGATCTTGGCGTCGGGATTGGTGATTTGGATCTTCCGCTCGAAGTCCACTTCAATGGCCTCAGGCGCCTTCGCATTGAAGGTCATGGCCGGATAATCCATTGCCACGACGTTGAAGGTCTTCACCGGGGCGTCGGCCGGACAGACCGGCAACGCCTTTGGAATTTCACCCTTGACCGAGAACCCCGCCGGAAGCTTTTTCAGATCCGACTGTTCCTTGTCATACACCCGGATAATGCCCCATCCGCCCTCTGAGAATTTCGAGGAACGGCCGTTGAAGTGGATATAGTCGCCGGCTTGATGCCGCGGACCGCCTGCTTCAGGCACCACCAGGTCGTACCGCTCGGCAATCCCGATGTGGATCGAGTTCTTGCGATTCGCATCGGACGCATAGCGCTCGGACCAGAACGTATGACCGGACAAGGTCCACGTCATCGTTTCGTTCATGAGCGTATGCAGCAGCCGGAAGACCATCGTGTCCCCTGTGTAGGCCCGCAGCAGCGGCGTATAGGGATCCCCGTGGATCTGGCTGTTGAACGCCTGCGAGACATCCGGGTTCGTCGCCAACCGCTGGGCAATCGGGCCGGCCCGGAAGTTCAGGCCACTGCCCGTCGTGTGCGTCCCGCCGTTCAGGAACGGCATCGGCGTCATGTACAGCTTTTCAGGCATCATGAAGGACACGGTCTTGCCTGCCTCGAGCGCCACTTCGACCGGCTGTCCGGGAGGATTGCCCGCGGTCACGATATTGACGGTGTGTGGCACGGTGTCGTGCACCTGCACCATCAATTCGCGGAAGCTGTTGTTCACGCCATGTCCGACCGGCTCGTTGGTATGGATGTCCGCGATCGGACCGCTCCAGACGAGCTTGCCGGTTTTCGGATCATGATAGGTCGAGCCGACCGGCTCGGCGATGAACGTCCCGAATCCGCCGTGCGGCCAGGTGGTGGCACCGAACGCATGGTCGTGCCAGAAGACCGTACCGACGTCTGCATCGACCCAGAACCTCTGCCGGACGAATTCCACCGTCACGATGTCGTTCGCCGGATGATCATTCTTCAATCCCTTGGCCAGGGTGATCGTATTACCGTTGATCGCCTTGATGCGGGAGATTTCGTTGCCTTTCACATTGTCGGCCCCGACGAGGATCAAGGTCCCGACATGGTACTGCTTCGCATTCTTCACCGAGAGACTGTTCGAGCCCTTCTTCGCGGCCGCCGTCAGCACCGTGTTCATCGGCATCGGCAGGCCCTTCTTGTTCTTCTTCTCCAGCATGGTGAACGGCCGCACCGACTGCTCATAGGAGAAGCCGGTGATGACGCCGTCCGATGCCTGATTGTCGAATTGCAGGAAGTGCCAGTGGGTGTTGATCTTCGACGACTGGAAGTTCGTGTAGTCGTCGTCGTCCCACTCGCTTGTCAGCATCCAATCCACACAGTCATAGATGTTGCCGCGGACCACCAACGGATATTTGAGGTCATCATTGGCGCGGATCGCGGCTTCTTCTTCATGCAGCACATAGATCAAGCCGTTCGGATCGACCACGGGCGGTTCCTTCCCCTGCGCCTTGGCGATCTTGATCGGCAGCTTGATGAAATGCACGTTGTAGCTCTTGCGACCGGCATTCACCGGGCAGAGACTCCAGTTGCCCTGCTCACCCGGCTGCGCCTGGTCGACACTCTCCTCGCCATTGGCGTCACGCCTGATCATCTCCAGCCAGGGCGCGCCCGCGTGGTTCGGAGAGAACATCACCCGCTTGCCGAAGTGCGGCGTGAGGTGCGGCCACGCCACTTTCCCCGTCAGCGGCTCAAACATGATCGGATGCCGCTTGCCTGGATGGGTCGATTTATACTTCGGATTGTCGATCGTGCTCTCCTTTTCACTCATCGCCACGCTGCCGTTCCAGGTCCAGTCCAGCACGGTAGCGTCATAGGACACAATCTGGCCCTTCTCATCGTCTTTGTGGCCAGGTTTGCCCGGTGTGGGCAGCTGCATCTCGACCCAGTCTTTGATCGTGATCGTGGCGGGATTGCCCTTCCAGTTGCTCTTGCCCTTATCAACGATCTTGAACTGCGTGCCGAACCAATCGACCGTTTGACCGACTAACTTGTCGGATGAGATTGGGGTCTTGATGCGGCCTTTGCGATCCGGCAGCTCGCGGAGATCCGGCATCACGTCGTTCCGCAGATCACCCTGTTGGATCGTGTTGTAGACCCGCCAATACCCCCACATGCCCGCTACATAGTGGTGGGCGACGTGGCAGTGGAACAGGAAGTCGCCGGCCAGCTGCTGGCAGAGACCGGACCCGCACTCGGTTTCGAGGTCGAGGGCTTCCGACGGTCCGATGACCTCGACGTCCACGCGGTCGGTCTTGGCCCGAATCACGGGATATTTCACGGGCCCATTCGTAGCCGTGGACCAGAGGTTCATGTCATCGATCGCTCGCGGGCTGCGCGGCCACCGGATGGTCCCGCCGTGCGGATGGTGACTGTGGAACACTTCCGATCCGCCATGCACGAGGCGGAATTTGGC
>Ga0105245_10003514_pt1 | contig 14022 bp, 11 predicted proteins | sample KBSM54metaG_FD_81523 | JGI IMG/M metagenome (GOLD analysis project Ga0105245, IMG submission 81523) | Miscanthus rhizosphere microbial communities from Kellogg Biological Station, Michigan, USA - KBS M5-4 metaG | ecosystem: Host-associated > Plants > Roots > Rhizosphere > Soil | place... | reverse complement strand
CGTCACGCCGACCGGCCTTCCCCATGCTGAGTTGTCGTCGAGAACAAAGCCGGTGACGAAGTCCTCATACTCGCCGGTCGGCACGCCGTCCTTCACGATGCCGCGGATGATCTTGTAGCCGGTGCGCTTGGCGCGGTTCCACGAGCCGTGCTCGGCCGCGAACAGATTGCCGCGATACTCGGCGGGGAACTGCGTTCCGCTGTAGAACGCCACGCCGAGCGAGGCCGAGTGCGATTGCACGAGGATGTCCGGCACCGTGACCTTGTCCTTGAGGTCGGGTCGCGCGCCGGCGTGACGCGGATCCTCGTTGCCGCCGATGTAATACCAGGGCCAGCCGTAGAACGCGCCCTCGCGCACGCGCGTGATGTATTCGGGTGGCAGGTCGTCGCCGAGCAAGTCGCGCTCGTTGACCGAACACCACACATCGCTCGTGGTCGGCTCGACCGCCAGGCCGACGCAGTTGCGCAGACCGGTGGCGTAGATGCGCCGGCCCCTGCCCTGCGGATCGAAGGTCAGCACCGCCGCGCGCTCCTGCTCATAGCCCCAGACCGCGCCAAGCGGATGCTCGGCGGTCCATTTCCGCAGCGCGTCACCCGACAGCCGCTCGAGCCCCTCGGCGACGTTCGAGGCGGAGCCCACCGAGACGAACATCTTGCTGCCGTCGTTCGAGAACGCGATGTCGCGCGTCCAGTGCCCGCCGGTCGGCAGCGAGGCGACGATCGTTTCGGCGTGACCGGTCGCTTTCATGTCGCCTGAACGATAGGGAAAGCGCACGACCGAGTTGGTGTTGGCGACATAGACCCATTGCGGGTCGCGCGCCGGATAAAAAGCGATGCCGAACGGGCGGTTGAGGCCCGTCGCGAACACCTCGGCATGCTCGACACCCGCGCCGTCGGCGGACGGACGAAGGACGCGGATGCGCCCTGCCCCGCCCTCGGCAACGAAGATGTCGCCGTTGGGCGCGGCACGGATGATGCGCGGCTGATTGAAGCCCTCCGCGAACTGGGTCACGGTGAAGCCCGGTGGCGCCTTGAGCGCAGCACGCGCCGGCTTGCGCACAACCGACACGCTGTTGCTCGACGAGCGCGTCGGTTGCGGCGGCACGTCGGTCGCTTTGATCAGGCGGCGCACGCCCGGCGCATCACTGCGCCAGTCGCCGAAGGCCGCGACGCCGGTGAGGAGCTTGGTCTGGGTGAGCGCAGGCGTTGCGAGCATAGCCGCCACAGCCGCCATCACCACCGCCGGAAACGTCGGAATCATCATCGGCTCCGTGGCTGTCGCAGCCCCGCCGCTGATCGGTTCTACACCATTTTTCGCGAGTCGAACTACGCGGAAGCAGGGATCGCCGTGCGCGCGTTCTTCACCTCATGCGCCTTGAGGCGCGGCAGCACGTCGCGGCCGATGCGCCGGATCTGCTCCAGGAAAAGGTCATTCGGCATGGCGCCCAGATTGACGTTCAGCAGGATCGCATTGGCGCCCGCGTGCTCTGCCTCGCCGATAAGCTTGTCGGCAACCTCCTTCGGGTTGCCCCAGATCAGATCGTTCTCCGCCACCCGCTTTTCAACGTCGGCTAGGGTCGTGTTGCGGATCTTCTCGCGGTCGAGCTCGATGTGCGGCCGGTTTTCCGGGCGCACGTAGTCGTAGGACGTCGAGGCGACGTAGCCGGAATTCTGGCGCGTGCCCTTCGGTTGGCGGCTGCCGTGGTGCCAGAGCGTCTGCTGGAAATAGAGGAAGTATGGCGCGTATTCCTTCAGCGCGTCGGCCTTGTCGCGCGCCACATAGGCGTCGAGGAACAGCACCATATGCTCGGGCGTGACGCGGTGACCGAAGCGCGCGAGCTGCGCGCCGTAGTAGCCGGTGATGTCCTCGGTCACGCCGGGCTTGGCGTGCGGAATGACGGCGTTGAAGTTGTGCCGCGCAGCGAACTCGATCGTCTCCTTGCTGCCGGTGAAGGGAATGAACACCGGCGGATGCGGCTGCTGATAGGGCCGCGGCCAGATCGATATGTCCTTGTACGACCAGAACTTGCCCTGATAGTTGAAGACATCTTCCGTCCACGCCTTGAGCACGATATCGACCGCTTCCTCGAAGCGCGCGCGCGATTCCGACATCGGCACATTGTAGACGTTGTATTCGCGCGGCACGCCGCGCGCGAAGCCCGACAGGATGCGGCCGCGCGACATGCAGTCGGCCATCGCGAGTTCCTCGGCGATGCGCAGCGGATTGTGCAGCGGCAGCAGGTTTCCGAGCAGCAGGAATTTCAGATTTTTCGTGTGTTGCGCGCCGACCGCCGCCATCATGTTGGGCGAATTCATCAGACCGTGCGGGGTGGTGTGGTGCTCGTTCAAGCCCACGCCGTCGAAGCCGAGCCGGTCCATCTCCTTCCAGATCTCGAGATGCGCTTCGTAACCCTTGGCCGCGACCTCGCGATCGAAATGATCGCCCGGCAGCGGATACGGCAAATGGCGATCCGCCTTGTAGCGATCGAAATGCGCGTCATAGGGAAGGAGATCGAAGACATAGACTTTCACGAATAGCCCCGAACACAAAAACGCGCGCCTCTCAAGCGCGCGTTTTCATGTGCCTAGGGGCGCGCCACCTTGTCAATCTCGGCCGCGGAATGCAGCCATGCAGGCTGCCTTTTTCGCCCCACGCTCCGGACTGCGCTCGACCGCGCGGGACGGAATCCCGCTATTCCTTCTCCCGCCATGAGTAGAACAACGCGACCGGGAAATCGGCCGCGTAGTTCTTGGGCCGCTCGTGATGGACAGGCGCCTCGGCCGGCCCAGGCTCCACCACCCTGCGATAGAGATGCCAGGTGGCATGGCCGAGCACCGGCAGCACGACCACAAGACCAAGGAACAGCGGCAGCGAGCCGAGGAAGAGGAGGCCCGCGACGATCAGGCCCCACAGCGACATGTTGATCGGGTTGGCGGCGACCGCGCGCAGCGACGTCATCACCGCGGTGCCGACGCCGACATCGCGATCGATCAGCATCGGGAACGACACCACGCTGAGTGCGAGCACCGCCACCGCGAACACGAAGCCGACGATGTTGCCGATGATGATGACGTTCCAGCCGGCCTGCGTGAACAGCATGGCGCGTGCAAACTCGGTGAGGGAGTCAGGCACCGCATAACCGAAATTGGCGACGTAGATCTGGCGCGCGACGCCGAGCCAGACCAGGAAGATCACCAGCAGGCTGAGCCCGAGTACGGCAATGCCGAGGCGCGAGCGCGTGTGCGACAGGTAGAGATGGCCGAACGACACCGGCAGGCCCGCCTCCCGCCGGCGGCTCATCTCGTAGAGGCCGATGGCCGCAAAAGGTCCGGCCAGCGCAAAGCCGGTCGCGAGCGGATACAGGAGCGGAACGACATTGAGGCCAAAGGTCATCGTGAACAGCAGCACGCCGATCACCGGATAGACGATGCACAGGAACACGGCGTGACTGGGCATCGCCGAAAAATCCTGCAAACCCTTGGACAGGGAGTCGAGCAGATCGGTCGTGGTGATGTTGCGGATCGCCGGCTGCGCGTTCGCGTCGACGACGACCGGAAGCGAATGAACGGGAAGCGGTTGCACCTGGGCCATGTCGTTCCCTCCTTGAACCGTTTGAGTTCAAGCATCACGACAGGCCGGAAGATCGGCGCCCGCGCCGACTGCCAGAGCATGCCGCGAGCCGTAAGCCGACTATAATCCGCGAGGCGGTATCGAGTTTCACTTTCCCGAGACCCGGCCGGCGGCGGTGGATTTGAGTGAAATAAGGGTGAAATTGCGCGCGCTTGCGGCCCTTGCCCTGCGCCGCTATAAGACCGGCCTTCATCGGAGCGTGGCTCAGCCTGGTAGAGCACCTCGTTCGGGACGAGGGGGTCGCAGGTTCAAATCCTGCCGCTCCGACCATTTCCCCTAATCAAAACAAGCCCTGGCCCGCGCCGGGGCTTGTCTGTTTTCGTTAGCGATATCGAGTGACGCCCGTCACTTCGGCGCCGGCGCTCCCGTGCCAGCATGGAACTCAATCGGGATGCCCCGCGTTCTACCGCCGACATAAACAGGCATTCATCGCGGCAACCAGACTCTAGCGCTGGTCGCGACACGGGTGGCAGCGCTCGCGGCCAGACGGCGACATGAAGTGGATTGGACCATGGGTCAGCAAGCTCAAGCGCGCACCGCCGACAACCGCGCACTCGCCACGATCGGAATGAGTCTCGGCCTCGCCGCACTGTTCGCGGCCTTGATGGCCGCCTTCCTCGTCACCGCCGAGGTGCAGGCAATGTCGTCGGCCCCGCAGCAGCAGGCTGCGCTCGGTACATTCCCGCGGTAACGCGAGCACGTTCCATCGAACGGTATGCCGGAACGCTCCGCGGTAGCGTGTTGCGTGTGTGGTGTTTTCCGTCGGAACCAACCCCAATGTTTGGCCATTGGCTCCTTTGGAGGCACGAAGACAATGCCTCTTAAGGAGGATCTGATGAAACGTGCAATTCTTGCGGCCGTCGCGGTGGCGGCGCTGATGAGCGGTTCTGCCCTCGCGCAGAGCACGACGGTAACCACGACCACGCCAGGCGCCGGCACGTCAGTCGTGATCGCGCCTGAGCAGCGCACCAAGATCAAGCAGTACGTGGTGCAGCAGAAAGTGCGGCCCGCGGTCGTGAAGGAAAAGATCGTGGTCGGCGCCACTCTGCCGTCCGACGTCGAACTCATGACCGTCCCGAGCGACTGGGGCCCGAGCGTGACCCACTATCGCTATATCTACTCGGATGATCACGTCGCCTTGGTCGACCCGGGCACCCGCCGCGTGGTCCAGATCATCGATTGATGACGTAACGCAAACGAACAAAGCCCCGGCCGCGCGCGGCCGGGGCTTTTGTATGCGCGGTACAGAGCAGCGCTAGAACGTCGATTTCAGCCTGAGATGGTCGAGCCGGTTCATCGACGGAATGTCGAGACGGCGGATCTTGTCGTCCTGCATCACGTCGAGCGGCACCACCACGCCGGCGGCGCCGCGCGCCCAGATCTGGCGGTAGAGTTCGGGCAGCGTCTTCGCCACCGCACCGTCAACGCCGACCACGATGTTGCCGCGTTGCACGCCGGCCTTCTCCGCCGGGCCGCCGGCGGTGACCTGGCTCACGAGCAGCCGCCCGCTCACCTCTTCCGTACTCATGCCGATCCACGGGCGCGGCGGCGTCGAGGGTTTTCCGTTGGCCAGCAGATCGGCCAGGATCGGCGCCAAGCGATCGATCGGCACGAACATGTTGCCGGGCACCGCGTCCTTGGCGGACGAGGCATCGCGCACGATCAGCGAGCCGATGCCGACCAGTTGTCCTTCGCGGTTGATGAGCGCAGCGCCGCTCCATTCCGGATGCGGCGGCGCGGTGAAAATCGCCTCGTCGAGCATGTATTCCCAGCCGCCGGCGAATTCGCGTTTCGACACCACACGCACCGGCGCGATCATGCCCCTGCCGCCGTAGCTCGCGATCAGCACCGGGTCGCGCTCCTTCACCGCGGCCGACTTGCCGAGCGGCATCGGCTTCACCTTCACCGGCTCGAGCGTGCGCAACAGGCCGAATCCGGATTCGTGATCGTAGCCGACGACCACCGCCGGCACGGTCTTGCCGCTGGCGAGCGAAACCTCCGCGGCGTGTGCCTCGACCATCAGGTAGCCGATGGTGAGCACGAGCCCGCTCTCGTCGATGATGACGCCGGAGCCTTCGCGCTGACGCCCGAGGTTATCGACCGTGCGTCCGTCCGGATTGATGTAGGTCTTGACCTTCACCACCGCGGCGAGGAGGTCGTCGAGCGAAATACGGTGGTCGCCCTGCGCGAGGACAGTGGCGCTCGACACCACCAGCAGCGTGAGGGCCGCCACCAGCTTGCGGAAAAAAGACATAGAACACCCGTCGCCCGTGGGTTTCCCAGCTGATCCTACAGGGCGGCTTGCCCGGCGCAATCGTTCCTTGATTGCGCAGGCCCTTGGAACCGCGCTAGGACGCCCCATGGCCGACGACATCCCATTCAACAAGACGCTGGATCTCGCGCCCGGCAAGGTCCACGAGGCCACGCCCGGGGTGCGGCGACTTCTTGCCAACAATCCGAGCCCGTTCACCTTCAAGGGCACGATCAGCCACATCATCGGGCGCGGCAAGGTCGCGATCATCGACCCCGGCCCCGACGATGCCGCGCACATCGCGGCCCTGCTCGACGCCGTGCGCGGCGAGACGGTCACGCACATCTTCGTGACGCACACCCATCGCGACCACTCCCCTGCCGTTCCTGCGATCAAGCGCGCCACCGGCGCGCTCGTGCTGGCCGAGGGCCCGCATCGTCCGGCGCGGCCGCTCCACATCGGCGAAGCGAAGCGCATCGAGGCGAGCGCCGACACCGATTTCATGCCCGACCGGCAGCTCGCCGACGGCGAGGTCGTGAGCGGCGACGGCTGGCGCATCGAGGCGATCACCACGCCCGGCCACACGGCGAACCACATGGCCTATGCGCTCGGCGGCACTGACGTCCTGTTTCCTGGCGATCACGTCATGGGGTGGGCCACGTCGATCGTTGCGCCGCCCGACGGCGCCATGACCGACTACATGGCCTCGCTGCACAAGCTCGCGAAGCGGCGCGAGGCGCGCTACTTCCCCGGCCATGGCGGCATGATTCCCAACGCGCCGGCTTACGTGCAGCACTACATCCGCCATCGCGAGGCGCGCGAGGCGTCGATCCTGCATCGCCTCGGCAAGGGCGCGGCCGATGTCCCGTCGCTGGTACGTGCGATCTATATCGGGCTCGATCCACGGCTCGCCGGCGCAGCCGGGCTCTCAACGCTCGCGCATCTGGAAGATCTGGTCGCACGTGGACGCGTCGCCACCGACGGCGACCCATCGATCGCCGGCACTTATCGCTTGATCGACTGATTGTTCGCGACCGGCGCCTTCGCGGTCTTCTTGACCGGTTTCTCGGTACGATCGGGCGACGCAGCGTCGTCGATGTCCTCGATCAGGCTCGTCACGCGCGACGCGTTCGCTCCGAAATCGTGCCAGCCGTAGCGCGAGGCCGAGCGCACGTCGACGCGCGCGCCGCCACCCGCCGAGCGCACGCGGATCACCACATCGTCGCGAAAGCCCATGATCGGGCTGAGCGCGATCGCCTCGATGCGGCCCTCGCGGCGACCGGTCTGCGGCGCGCGCGCATCGACGATGCGCCACTTGCGCTTGGTGACGACCGCCATCGCCGCGTCGTAGGCCTGCTGCGGCGTCGCGTTGGAGTCGAGCGGCTCGATGTCGGGATAGGCCGTGCGCTGCTGCTGATAGACGGGCAGACCGCCGTAGGTGACTGGATTGTGCTCGCGCGTGCGCAGGCGCGTTACCGCCTCGAAGCGCGGGGGATCATAAGGATCCGTGGTGATGTCGTAGATCGCCGGGAGCCGCGTGTACTTGATGCCCAGGTAAGCCGGATAGGCGAGCAGCGCCGCGCCGAGCCCGAGCGACAGGAAGGCGTAGCCTGCCCCGCTGCGCCCGGTGAACCAGATCGAGACCAGCCCCCCGAGAGCGAACAGGATGCCGAGCGCGGCCAGCACCAGCGAAGCTCCGAAGGTGACGAGCACCGGCTGGATCTCAAACATGCCGGTACGCTCGAAGACGATCGCGAGCAGCGCAACCGGCAGCGAAAAGATCGCGAAGCGCCGCGCCCAGATGGACAGGCGCGAGCGAGGCTGTTCGGCAATGCGGCGGCGTACCATCGTCCGTCTGGTCCGACTCTTGGCGGGGTCGCTAGCGCCAAAACGGATAGAGCCTCTCGCGCGGGGCGGCAAGCATCCCGCGAATTAACTTTGAATCCGGCCGCTAACCTTGATCAGGCCGCCGCCGACGGCAGCTCATAATCCTTGAACTTGTCGCGCAGCGCCGTTTTCAGGATCTTGCCGGTGGCGGTGTGGGGAATTTCATCCACGAACACGACGTCATCCGGCATCCACCATTTTGCCACTTTGCCTTGCAGGAAGCCCAAAACCTCATCGCGGGTGACGCTCTGGTCCTTCTTGCGCACGATCACCAGCAGCGGACGTTCGGCCCATTTCGGATGCTTGATGCCGATGACGGCCGCCTCGGCCACCTTCGGGTGACCGACGGCGAGATTTTCGATCTCGATCGAAGAGATCCATTCGCCGCCTGACTTGATGACGTCCTTCGAGCGGTCGGTGATGTTCATGTAGCCGAGCGGATCGATGGTGGCGACGTCGCCGGTGTCGAAGTAGCCGTCCTTGTCGAGGACCGCCCCACCCTCCTTGAAGTAGGACTTGGTGATTGCCGGTCCGCGCACCAGCAGCCGCCCGAACGTCTTGCCGTCCCACGGCAGCGCCTTGTCGTCGTCGTCGACGATCTTCATCTCGACGCCGAACGGCGTATGGCCTTGCATCTGCTGGATGTCGAGCCGCGCATCGCCGGTAAGATCGGCGTATTCCGGCTTGAGCGAGCCGAGGGTGCCGAGCGGCGACATCTCGGTCATCCCCCAGGCGTGGCAGACCTCGACGTCGTAGACGTCCTGGAATTTCTGGGTCATCGCGCGCGGACAGGCCGAGCCGCCGATGATTACCTTGCGCAGATGCGGCAGCTTGAGATTGTTGGCCTCGAGATGTTGCAACAACATCATCCACACCGTCGGCACCGCGGCGGTGATCGTCACCTTATAGTCGGTGAGAAGTTCATACACCGAAGGTCCGTCGAGCTTGCCGCCCGGCATCACCATCGCTGCTCCGGTCATCGGCCCAGTGAGCGCGAGCCCCCAACAATTGGCGTGGAACATCGGCACCACCGGCAGCACCACGTCGCGCGAACTGATGTCCATCGCGTCCGGCACCGCCGAGATCATCGAGTGCAGGACGTTGGAGCGGTGCGAGTAGACGACGCCCTTCGGGTTGCCCGTCGTGCCCGACGTGTAACACATGCCAGCGGCGGTGTTCTCGTCGAACGACTTCCAGGCGAAATCGCCGTCGACATCCGAAAGCCAGCTTTCATATGCGACCGCGTTCTTGAGCGACGTCGCCGGCATGTGCGCCGCGTCGGTGAGCACGACGTAGCGCTCGACCTTCGGCAGCTTGTCGGCCAGCTTCTCGAGCAGCGGGAGGAAGGTGAGATCCGTCATGACCACGCGATCCTCGGCGTGGTTGATGATCCAGATGATCTGTTCGGGGAAGAGCCGCGGATTGACAGTGTGATAGATCGCGCCGATCCCCATGATGCCGTACCAGGCCTCGAGATGGCGCCAGGTGTTCCAGGCAAGCGTCGCGACACGATCGCCGAGCTTGATGCCGTCGCGATCGAGCCGCTGCGCAACACGCAGCGCGCGATGGCGGAGCGCGGCATAGTTGGTGGTGTGCATCGGCCCTTCGACCGAGCGCGTGATGACCTTGCGTTCCGCGTGATTGGTGGCGGCGTGGTCCAGGATTCGGTGGCACAGCAGCGGCCAATCCTGCATCAACCCAAGCATGGCGTTTCCCTCGATCTATCGGTGGGCGTTTGCGCCCTTGTCCGGGCACAGGTTAGCGGGACCCGGGTGCAAAGGAAAAGGGTCGAGCGAAGCTACGCCGCCGCAAAGGGCGGGTTTCAGCCGAAGCGCCTGAGGGGAAAGCGCTCAATGTCGCGGCGCGTGGCTCCGTCAACCACCAGATCGGCAACGATTTCGCCGATCACGGGCGCGAACTTGAAGCCGTGGCCTGAGCAGGGCGACGCCACGATCACCTGCGGCGCGCCCGGCAGGCGATCGAGCAGGAAGTCCCCATCCGGCGTCATGCTGTAGAGGCAGGTTTTGGCGCTCAGCAGGCGCCCATTTCCGGCAGGGAGGTGCTCGGCCAGGAAGCCGCGGATCAGCGCCTCGTCGTCACCCGTGATGTTACGCGCGACGGCGTCGGGATCGGCCGCCTCGTTGGCATGATGATGCTTCGCGACTTTAAGACCGGTCGCGCTGTGCACAGGGAATCCGTAGTGAATGCCATGCGTCGTCTCGCAGAGAAACACCGGAAAGGTGCCGAGCGCGAAGGGCGCCGGCTCGGGCGGCGCAAACCAGCCGACGACCTGACGCGTGACCTCGATCGGCGCCGGCAAATCTGGCAGCAGCCGTTTCAGCCATGGGCCGGCGGCCACCACCGCGGCGCGGGCCTCGATCGTGGCATCGGCCGTGATGATCCGCACGCCGCTTCCGCGCGGCTCGACCGCGAGCACGCGGGTGTTCTCCAGAACCTGGGCTCCCCGTTCGCGCGCCAGCGCAAGCTGCGCCGCGATCGCCGGCTCCGCGCGCAGAAAGCCGCCATCGGGCTGCCACACGCCGATGAAATCGCGCGGCAGCCGGAACGGCGGAAAGCGCCGCATGACTTCGGCAGCATCGATCACCTCGTGCGGGAGGTTGTGCAGGCGCGACGACGCGAGGGTCCCCCGCACCAGCGCGCTGTCCGGCGCGCCAAATTCGATGATGCCCGTCACGGTTAACAGCGGCTGCCCGTGGTCCGCTTCGATGCCGCGCCAAAGGCCGTAGGTCTCGCGCAGGAGCGGCACATACGACGGATGCTCGAAATAGCCGAGTCGGATGATGCGGGTTTCGCCATGCGATGAGCCGCTATCATGGCCCGGCGTGAACTGCTCGATGCCGAGCACGCGCTGGCCGCGCAGCGCAAGGCGATGCAGCGCCGCGCTGCCCGTCGCGCCCAGTCCGATAACCACGGTGTCGGCCGCAACCATGTGACATCCCTATGGCGGATGGGCCATTGCCACAATTAACTCTGGACGATTTTACCGCTCCCAAAACCCCTGCCCAAAGGTAGGATCGGACTGGGGTTGGGGTGTCAATGCGTACCGCCGTTTGTCTCGTTGCGTGTCTGGTCGCAGCGGCCGCCATCGCGCAGCCGCTGCCGCGCCCGCGTCCGACCGCAACGCCGGGGAGCGCCGAGACCCCGCTGCCCCGCGCGCATCCGCTCCGCACCACCAGCCCTGCCGATACCGCGCCACGCAGCGGTGCAACTGCCGACGACGCGCTGCAGCGCCCCGCCATCCCCCTGCCCCGCGTGCGTCCGGGCACACCCGAGCCGGCGGCAACGACGGAAGCCGCGCCGGCGGCGGAAACGTCGCGCGTTGCTGCTGTTCCCCTGCCGCGTGTGCGCCCAGGTACGCCCGAGCCCGCTGCGACGACTGAAGCCCCGCCCGCAGCGGAAACGTCTCAGGTCGCTTCCATCCCCTTGCCCCGCGCGCGCCCGGATACGCCTGAGCCGACGGCCACGCCCGAGACCCAGCCCGCTGCCGAAACGGCCGCAATTGTCGCTGTTCCCTTGCCCCGCGCCCGGCCAGCGACGCCTGAGCCGACAGCGACTGTCGAGACGCCGCCGGGACCGGAAGTGCCTCGCATTGCCGCCACGCCGATGCCGCCGCGGCGGCCTGCGGAATCCGCGCGGCGGGCTGAGGCGAAGCCGCTGCCCCCTGTGCCCCCGGCGCTCGACCTCGATGCCAACGCCCATGCGGTGCCCCCGCAGGAGGTCGCCAAGAGCGCACTGCCGTACGTGCCCCCCGCGCTCGATCTCGATCCTGAGGCTTACGCACCCGTCGTGCTGCTCAAGCCTCCGTACCCCCCCGTGCCCCCCGCGCTCGATCTCGGTCCCGACGCGCCACCGGTTGTGATCCCGCAGATCGCGCACCAGATCGTCCCACCGACTGAACCCGTGGAGAAGCAACCGAACGCCGAGCCGCAGATCGCGCAGCCCGCGACACCGCCGGTTGCTGCGCCGGCCGAGCAACAGCCTGCCGCCGAGCCGCCGCGTGACGTCGCGTCGGTCCCGCCCCCGAGCACGCCACCGACCGAAGCGCCGCGTGAGCCCGCGCCGACCGAACAGCAAATCGCGCAGCCCGCTACGCCGCCGACCCCGCCAACGATCGAAGACAAGCCCGCAGCAGAACCACCGCGCGAGGTCGCGTCTGCGCCGCCGCCGAGACCCCCCCATCCTGGCGACGCCCCGGCCGAAACTGCTCCGGCGGTGACAGCCGAATCCACGTTGCCACCGCTGCCTCAGATCATGGTCGAGGAAAAACCGCGCGGCCCCGTCGCGACTGTGCCGACGCCGCCGGCGCGCCCGCCTGAAGTTGCGTCGCGTCCAACCGAGCCCGAAGCAACCCGCGAACCCGCACCGTCCGCTCCTCCCGTCGTGGCAGACAATACTGCGCCACGTGAGCGGGCCGCCCCGCGCCCGGGCGCGCGCTTCACGATCGACGCCCTGCGCAAGCTATACGAAAACGAGCAACGCGAACTGCGTGAGCAGCGCGAACGAGAGAATGCGACCCCGTCCAAGCCCGAGGAAACCTCGCCTCCCCCCACGGCCGAAACGACACCGCCCGCCGACACGCAATCGCCGTCCGAGCACGCCGCTACCGCAACGCCGGAGATCACACCGTCACTGCCGATGCCGGTGATCCTGCGCATTCCCTTCCCCAGGAAGCGCCCCGACGGGGCCATCCCGCGCCTGTTCGAGGGCACCTTCCACGAGATCCGGGTGACCTCTCCGGGCACCGAGTGCTCGACCCTGATGCAATCGGGCGCGATCGTCGCCGAGCGCCTGCCCGGCATCGGCCGCGGCGCCTGTCACGTTCCCGATGCGGTGAAGATCAGCGCCGTCGTGATGCCGGACCGCCGCCGGGTCGATTTCGTGCCGGCGGCGACCATGCGTTGCAGCATGGCGCTCGAGATCATCAACTGGGTGCGCGGTGACGTCGCGACGGCGTTGAAAGTGTTCCCTCAGCCGATCGTCGGGATCCGCAATTACGACTCGTACAACTGCCGCAGTATGTCGAGTTCGCGCAAAATGCTGAGCGAGCACGGCAAGGGCAATGCGCTTGACATCAATTCATTCCTGCTTGCCGGCGGGACCAAGCTTGAGCTCACCGACCGCCGCGTCCACAAGGCGTTCCGCAACCGGCTGCGCGCCACCGCCTGCAAGCGCTTCAAGACCGTGCTCGGGCCCGGCGTGCCGCAGCATCACGACCACATCCACGTCGATCTGCGCAAACACTACGGCCCCGGCGGCATCTGCCACTGGAACGTGCTCTAGAAAAGAGTGCCCTGTCCGTCGTCGGACGCGGCTTTGCGCGCTCGCTTCTTCACCGGTGGCGGAGGAGGCGCGGCATTCGGATCGGCCGGCAACAGCAGATCGGGCGTATCGTTTGCGGCGCGGTTGACCGCGGGCCCGATCTCATAAGCCTCGAACAATTCCTCCTGAGCCGGCACCAGCATTGCCGCCGCGACCGACGCTTCGACCGAGCGACAGTCGAGCCAGAGATCGAAGGCGTCGGGCGGGATCACCGCCGGCATGCGCGAATGGATGTGGCGCAGCGTGTGGTTGGCATCGGTGGTGAGGATCGCCGCGGTCTCGACCTCCTCGCCGTTCGGACCCATCCAGGTTTCCCACAATCCGGCGAAGGCGACCGGCCCACCTTTCTTCGGCAGCACCGCAAAGGGCCGGCGCGTCTTGCCGTCGGCCTTCCATTCGTAAAATCCGTCGGCGGGAAACAAACAGCGCCGCCGCACCATGGCGTTGCGGAACGCCGGCTTCTCGAGTGCGGTGTCGCCGCGCGCGTTGAACAGCAGCGAGAAATTCTTCGGATCCTTCACCCACGCCGGCAGGAAGCCCCAGCGCACCAGCGCGAACTGGCGCGCGCCTTCCCACATCCGGACGATCGGCACCGGCTGCGTTGGCGCCACATTGTAGCGCGCCGGGAAATTCGGCTGCTCGGCATAGCGGAACAGCTTGCGCAGTGCTTCCGGCGCCGTGGTGATGAGGTAGCGTCCGCACATTGTCCGAAAAGCTCCGCGTTCCAGTTGACGCCGTTCGTGCGTGCATGCGAAGCACGCACCTCCGCTGTCCACAGAAACCCAGATAAGCATCGGACGCGAGCACCACACGGGGCGTCGATGGCCGACAGAACCTATCCCGACCGGCCGTTTCTCGCGGTCAGCGCCGCCATCATTCGTGACGGCCGCGTGCTGATCGTCCGCCGCAACAAT
>Ga0105245_10003513_pt1 | contig 14023 bp, 11 predicted proteins | sample KBSM54metaG_FD_81523 | JGI IMG/M metagenome (GOLD analysis project Ga0105245, IMG submission 81523) | Miscanthus rhizosphere microbial communities from Kellogg Biological Station, Michigan, USA - KBS M5-4 metaG | ecosystem: Host-associated > Plants > Roots > Rhizosphere > Soil | place... | reverse complement strand
TCCACTTCGCGACTCCGAGCATGTGGTGGGTGCCGTGCGAGCCGACTTTGAGCGTGTGCAGCGGCAGCCGCAGGTAGTCGATCGGGCTGGCGGGCGAGGCGAGGTGGTAGACGAAGTCGACGTCCTCGGGGACGTCGACGTAGTTGGTGATGTCGATGTGACGGAAGTCGAACGCTTCGTCACGGATGTGGGCGATGTTCTCCAACGAGCCCGTCTCGAGGTTGTCGATGCAGATCACCCGGTGCCCGTCGCGGAGCAGACGCTCGCAGAGATGGGACCCGAGGAAGCCGGCGCCGCCGGTGACTACGCAAGTGCTCATGGAGCGATCCTAACGACCAGGGGTGGCAGTGGACGTCTTTCCGGTCGTCCTTGCATTTTCCGTTGTTTGGCACTGCGAGATCCGTCCAGGCGGGGGGAGAACCGGACCTCCTACGTACCTAACGCTGCAAGTGTCCGATGCGAAGAATCGAAGCGGCAGGGGGAATTGAAGCGGTGAACAGCGGCAGCGCCGCGCGGGAGATCCCGCGCCCGAAAGCGGACGACGAGGCCGCCCGAAAGCGGGCAGCTGTCGAGACTTACGCACGCAACGAGACGACTTTGCGCAGAACCGCACGGCGGTACTCGCTCTGCGAGGACGACGCCGAGGACGCCCTGCAGCGGGGGCTGGAGATCCTGCTGCAGAAAGCGCCGACGGGAGACTCGCGGCACCTGATCAAGTGGACGCAGACCGTGGTCAAACACGAGGCGATGGCGCTCCGCCGCGAGCGCGAGCAGATCCTCGCGCCGCCCACCACGGCAGGTGGCCCGGGCGCGGAGGACTGGCTCGCGCTGCTGCCGGCGGGGTCGGACGGGCCGGCGGAAAAGGCCGAGCGCCGGGAGGCGGTCGCCCGCAGCCGCGAGGCGCTGCAGGCCCTAAAGCCGCAGGAGCTGCGCGCCCTCACCCTCCTGGCGGAGGGCTACTCCTACGCCGAGATCGGCGAGATCACCTCCTGGTCGCACACGAAGATCAACCGCTGCCTGGCCGAGGGGCGGGAACGGTTCCGCAGCCTGATCTCGCGCAGCGAAGACGGCAGCCGCTGCGCGGAGATACGACCTTTGCTCTCCGCCTTCTGCGACGGCGAGGCGCGGGCGGACGAAGTGGCTCAACTGCGGGAGCACCTGCGCGCCTGCGCCCACTGCCGGGCGACGCTGCGAACCTACCGCGCCGCGCCGGCGGCGGCTGCGGCGCTCGGGCCGGTCCTGCCGCTCCATCGCTCGCTGCTGGAGCGAGCCCACGACGCCCTCGCCGACCTCGCCGGCCGCTTCGGAGGAGGGCGCGGGGAAGCCGCTTCCCAGATCGCCGGCGGCAGTGGCGCCGGCGGGATCGGGGCTGCGGGCCTGGTGAAGGTGGCGGCGATCTGCATCGGCACCGCCGGGGGCGCCGCGGCCTGCGTGGCCACCGGGCTGGTGCCGGCACCGCTGGGGATCGACGCCGACGCGAAGCGGCCGGCGCCGCTCGAGCGGCACGTCGATGCACCGTCCCGAGCTCGAAGCGAGGCTGTGACCTACGAACCGGCCGCACCGGCGCCGGAACCGGAACCCGAGCCGCACCCGGAACCGGCCCATCAGCCCGCTCCCGAACCGGCGCCCGCCCCGGCCGAACCCGCCCCCGAAGCAAGCGAACCGGCCGCCTCCAGCGGCGCCGTCGAATACGCGCCCCCACCGGCGCCGGAACCCGAAGCGGCACCGGTTGAAAGCGGCGGTGGCGATCCGGCCGGGGAGTTCGGCCCGTGAGCCGCTTGCTTGGCGCTTTTGTCAACCGGTGGTTTGCAAAGGCGCCCATCCTCCTGGCGCTCGCATGCGCCTGCGCCTTCCCGGCCCTCGCGGCGGCGGAAGAGCTGCGGATCGCCAACCTCCAGGTCGAGGGCGGCGAAGAGAGCTGGCACTCGGACAACGCCTTCGCCCTCACCTGGGACCAGGTCCCCGCCCCGCCCGCCTACCCGCGCGCAGTCCTCTACCGCCTCTACGACTCCGAGGGGAACCTGGTCGCGGGACCGGTGCGCAACACGAGGGCGGTGGTGGCAATCGACCGGCTCGAAGTGCCGCCGACGCCGGGCGCCTACACGGTCGAAGCGTGGCTGGAAAGCGCGGATGGGCGGGAGGGGCCACCCGCTTACGCGACGCTTCGCTTCGACGACGTCGCGCCGGCGGCGCCGTTTCCCGTCGCTCCCGCCGGTTGGTTGACCAGCGGCGAAGCGGCGCCGCTGGAGATCGAACCCGCGGAGCCCACGCCGATCTCCGGCATCCGCGGCTACGCGATCTCTCTCGACGAAGGCGGTGGCAGCTCGCCCTGCGCGCAGCCGAACTCGTGCAGCGCCGCCGAGATCGACCTCCCGGCGGGGACCGGTACCAGCGCCATCGACCTGGGACCGTTTCCCGAGGGAACCATCTACGCGCGGGTGGTGAGCGTCTCCGGCTCCGGCGTCGCCTCGGCACCCGCCGCCGTCCTTTTCCGGATCGACGGGACCGTCCCGCAGCTCTCCCTCCAGGGCCTGCCCAACGACTGGAGCAGCGGTTCGGTCCGGCTGACCGCGCTGGCGGCGGACCCGCTCTCGGGGATGGCGGCGAGCGGTCCGGCCGAGCCCTTCACCGCGATCGCGGTCGACGGCGGCGCGCCGGCGCTTTCCTTCGGCGACGCCGTCTCCACCTGGGTCAGCGGCAGCGGCGTCCATCAGGTCTCCTACTTCGCGCGCGACGCGGCCGGCAACGTCAACGACGGCGCGCGCGGCCCGAGCCCGCTGAGCGCGACCGTGCGGATCGACGAAGAGCCGCCGCAGGTGCTCTTCGCGGCGGCGCAGGACCCGGCCGAACCGGAGCGGCTCGAAGCGACCGTCGGCGACTCCCTCTCCGGGCCGAGCCCCGACCGCGGCTCGATCCGGCTGCGCCAGGCCGGCACCCATGCCCGCTTCGAGGAGCTGCCGACGCAGGTTGTCGGCGACCGGCTGGTCGCGCACTGGGATTCCGACTCCTACCCGCCCGGCAAGTACGAGTTCCTCGCCGCCGGCTACGACCGCGCCGGCAACGCCGCGACCGGCGACCAACGCGCCCGCGGGGCGAAGATGGTCCTCGTCAACCCGCTGAAGACGCCGACGGCGCTGGAAGCCGGCTTCGGCGGCCGCGTCCTGGTCTGGCAGCGCTGCAGGCGCTCGCAGGAGGGGCGGCGCTGCCACCGGCGCAGGACCGCCGGCTTCGACGCGCGACCGGCGGCGCGGACCGTCCCCTTCGGCCACGGCGTCCGCTTCGGCGGCCGGCTGAAGAGCGTTTACGGGGGGCCGCTGGGCGGACTCGAGGTCGAGGTGACCGAGACCTTCGCCGCGGGAGCGACGACGGCGCAGCGGACGACGCTCGTCCATACCCAGCCCGACGGGACCTTCACGCTGCAGCTCCTGCCGGGACCGAGCCGCGAGGTGACCGCCTCCTTCGACGGCACCCGCACCCTCACCCGCGCCTCCGCGCGGAGCGTCCGGCTGGGCGCTCTCGCCTCGGTGCGCCTGCGCGCCTCTACGGCGATGGCGAGGGTCGGCGGCGCCCCGGTCGTCTTCAGCGGCAGCGTCGACCAGACCGCCGCGGCCAGGACGAAGAAAGGGCTCCCGGTCGAGCTGCAGTTCCGCTATCCCGGCGCCGAGTGGAGCGAATTCCGCACGGTGGAAGCCGACGCCCGCGGCCGTTTCCGCTACGCCTACCGCTTCAGCGACGACGACAGCCGCGGCATCCGCTTCCAGTTCCGCGCCTACGTAAACGGGCGGGAGGGCTGGCCCTATGAGCCCGCCTACTCCCGCCCGATTGCGGTGCTAGGTAGTTAGCTGCTTAGCGCAGCGCGGTCAGCTGGCTGCTGACGGTGTCGACGACGCCCTGGGCGCTGCCGACCAGGTCCTGCGCCCGCGAGGTCGGGACCTCGATCGCGCGGCGGACGCGCTGCTCGACTTCGTTGCGGTTGCGCTTCAGCGTCGTCTCGACGTCGCGCTGGCGCTTGCGGGCCTCGCGCTCGACCTGGTTGCGGGTCTTGCGGGCCTCGGTGATCGCCCGGCGGCGGGCGGTGGAGCCACGGCGCTCGGTCCGTTTAAGCGATTTGCGCAGGTTGCTGCGGTAGCTCTTGATCTGCCGCTCGGCCTTGCTGCGGTCGGTCCAGGGCTCGGCCAGGTCGGAGAGCCGGTCGCTGACGGCGAGCACGGCGCCGACGGGGAAGTCGACAGCGGTCTCGACCGCGGCCTGGACCTGGTTCTTCTCGGCGACGGCGGCCTTGGTGGCGGCCCTTTTCGAAGCTTTAGCGGTTTTTGCCGCAGATTTTTTCGCTTCGGTAGTGGCTCGTTTGGCCTGCGTTTTCGATTTGCTGCCGTTGTTTTTCGTCTCTGCCATAAAAGGAAACACCTCTTCAGTCTTTGATTGGGGGCATCGGGGAAGCGCCTGAGTGTAGCGAACATATGTTCCAGCGAACACACGTTTGTAAACCGCTTTGCGGAGATGGTTACGCGGGCGTGACTTCGCCGTTAAGCAGCGGTGGCGAGCTGCGCCGAGCGAACGGTGGCGAGAGCGTCCTCGCCGTTCGCCGCGGCCATCGGGTAGCGCGACTCGAGGTCGAGCAGCGCCTCTGAGAGCTCCCCCTCGCCGAAGGCGACGAAGCCGCCCGCCTCGCGGGCGATCAGCTGCGCCGCGGCGGCGTCGACCGAGCGGCAGGAGCGCAGGCTGAGCATCGCGTCGAAGCGGCCGGCGGCGACGTAGGCGGCCGAGATCGCGATCGCCCCGACCACCCGCAGGCGGAAGACCTTGCCGCTCAGCGCCTCCAGCGCCGGCAGCGACCATTCCGGCTCGGCCGACTCGACCCCGACCACCTCGAGCCGCTCGGCCTCGGGCGCGACCCGGGCCGGGGCGCCGTTCAGCTGCGCGCCCTCCCCCCGCCGGGCGACGAACTCGTCGTCGGCGCCGAAGTCGTGGACGAAGCCGAACTCGACGTCGGCCATCGAGGGGCCGGAGGCGACAGCGATCGAGACGGCAAAGGACGGGATCGTCCGGCGCGCGTTCAGCGAGCCGTCGATCGGGTCGATCACGACCCGGTGCTCGCCGCCGGAGCCGAAGGAGACTTCCCCCCGCTCCTCGGAGACGGCGAGGAAGGAGGCGCCTTCCGCGGCCAGCTGCTCGAGCTCGGCGAAGACGACGTCCTCGGCGCGGCGGTCGATCACGAGGGTGCGGTCGCCCCCCTCGCCGATGCCTTCGTAGACGGTGCGCTCCTCGCGCGTCTTCGCCTCGGCGAAGATCGGGCGCTGGGCGGCGACGATGCGGCGGCAGATAGCCGGCCAGTCGGCGGAGAGGAGGTCCATCGCGCGGATGCTAGATGGTCACCCCGCGCCCCCGGTGCACCCGGCGGCCAGGCGCTAGCTTTGGGCTATGCGCGAGGAGCCACCGATGACCGGGATCGACGCCCCCTCGGCGCGGCAGCGCGCGATCGAGCACGGCGACGGGCCGCTGCTGGTGACCGGCGCGCCGGGGACGGGCAAGACCGAGCTCCTGGCGCGGCGGCTGGCTCATCTCGTTGCCGCCGGGACGCGCCCCGAGAACGTGCTGACGATCGCCGCCGGCCGCACCACCGCCGGCCGCCTGCGCGAGCGCTGCGAGGCGCTGATCGAGGGCTCCTTCGAGGAGCTCTGGGTCGGCAGCTGGGACGCGATCGGCGAGCGGATCCTGCGCGAGTACCCTGAGGAGGCGGGCCTCGACCCCCTCTTCGACGTGCTCGGACGGGCCGAGCGGCTGGCGATGCTGCTCGACCGGCTCGAGGAGCTGCCGCTGCGCCGGCACGAGATCCGCGGCAACCCGGCCGGGTTGCTGGCCCGGCTGCTGGCCCGGATCGACGGGCTGAAGGCCGAACGGGTCGGGGCGACGACGCTCTCGGAGCGGGCGCAGGCGGCGACGGCCGAGGACGAGGCCGGTCGGGAGGCGATCCGGCGCGAGCAGGAGTTCGCCGACTTCTACGCCACCCACGACCGCATCCTCGCCGCCTCCGGCAGCCTCGACCGCGGCGACGTCTTCCTCGCCCTCGACTGCCTGCTGGTCGAGCGGCCCGACGTGCGGCGGCGGATCGCCGAGCGCTGGCGCTACCTGATGGTCGACGAGCTGGAGGAGGCGACGGCGGCGCAGCGGGCGGTCATCGAGTCGCTCGCCGCCGAGAACCCGAATCAGCTCTTCGTGGCCGAGCGGAGCGAGGCCGGTCGAAGCGAGGCCGGAGGCGACGCGGTGGCGGAGTGGTACGCGGGCCTCTTCCCCGACGGCGAGCGGATCGAGCTCGAGGAGCGCTTCCGCGATCCGGAGCTCGGCTTCTGGCGCTGCACCAACGAGCGGGCGCAGGCGCAGGCGACCGCGCGCGCGGTCGAGCACCTCGTCGCCGGCGGCGCCGCACCGGAGGAGGTCTGCGTCCTCGTCGCCGACCCCGCCCAGGGGGGCGGCGCGGTAGCCGCGGCGATGGAGGAGCGCGGCATCCCCTTCCACCTCTTCGGGCCGGCGGCGCTGTTCCAGCGGCCGGAGGTGCGCGACGCGATCGCCTGGCTGCGGGTCCTGGCCGACCCCGACGACTCGGCCGCGGCGGCGCGGGCGCTGACCCGGCCGCCGGTCGAGCTCCGCTCCGGCGACCTGGCGCGGCTGACGACGATCGCGCGGCGGCGCAAGCAGGACATGGTCGCCGCCTGCGAAGCCGCCCTCGACAGCCCCCAGTTCCAGCCGGAGGCGCGGGAGCGGATCGGGACCTTCCTCAAGCTGTATGCGGGTGTCGCGGCGACGATGGAGGAACGGCGCGCCGACGTCTTCGTGCGGCGGCTGGTCGAGCAGGTCGGCCTGCGGCGCCAGCGCCTCTTCGCCGCCCAGCCGGAGGTGGCCGAGCGGCTGCTCGGGCTCTCGCGCCTGGCCGAGCTGGCGACCGCGTGGACGCGGCGCGAACCCCACGGCTCGACCCGCGCCTTCGTCGCCTACCTCAGCGCCGTCGCCGAGGCGGGGGTGGAACCGGAGGACGCCGACGAGCCGCCCGCGCCCGGGGCGGTGCGGGGGATGGCTGTCGATGCGGTCAAGGGCCTCGGCTTCGACCACGTCTTCGTCCTCGGCCTCGAGGAGGAGGCCGACTGGGAGCGGATGGGGTGGCCGGCGCGCAGCGGGCTGGTGCTCTCGCGGGTGGAGCGCGGGCCCGAGGGCGAGGCGCGACCATCCCGCTACTACGAGCGGGCGCTGGCGGGCGCCGAAGGTGCGTCCGGCGCCTCCGAGGAGGTCCACGAGGAGGAGCTGTTCGGCCCGGCCGAGGGGCTGCACGCCACCTACCGGACGCTGCGCGAGCAGGTGCTGGAGGCCTCCTGGCGGGCCGGTCGCGAGCTCTCCGAGCCGCGGCTCGACACCGCGCTCGACGTCAACCGGGCGATCGCCCGCTACCTGGAGCTGCTGAAGCTGGCGGCGCTGGCGCAGCGGCCCGGGGACGAGCCGACCGCGGAGGCGATCGAGGCAGTGAACGGGCTGCTGCGACAGGTGGCGAGTGCCGAGCAGCAGGCCGAGCTCGACGCCTCGGCCCTCGACGCCTACCTGCTCGACTCCGAGCGCGAGCGGGGGCGGCGACTGGAGCTGGTCGCGGCGCGTGAGGAGCCCTCGCTGGAGGCGTTCCTGCCGCGGCGCGGCGACGGCATGCTCAGCCTCTCGGCGTCGGACCTCTCGCTGTATTTGACCTGCCCGCTGAAGTACAAGTTCGCTCGCGTCTTCGGCATCCCGCAGGAGCCGACGATCAACCAGCGCTTCGGGATCCTCTTCCACAACGTCCTCGAGCGCTTCCACAAGGACCCGCCGGCGAACGAGCGCGAAGGGCTGTCGCGGCTGAACCAGCTCTTCGCCGAAGGCTGGCGGCGGACCGGGTTCGGCGACTCGGACGACGAGCTGCAATTCCGCGATCGGGCGCGGGAGGCGCTGCGGCTCTACTGGGAGCGCGAGCGCCTGTCGGAGGGCGAACCGGTCTGGCTGGAGAAAAAGTTCGACTTCAAGGTCGGCGACCACCACGTCCGCGGCCGCGTCGACCGAGTCGACCGCCTCCCCGACGGCGACTACGAGCTGATCGACTACAAGACCGGCGAGCGCAAGAGCGAAGCCGACCTCGACAGCGACCTGCAGCTGGCGCTCTACCGAATGGCCGCGCGCGAGGCCTGGGGCATCGAGGCCAGCACCGGCAGCTACTACTACGTCCTCGACGCCGAGAAGGTCCCGGCCCCGACCCGACCCGACGACGCCGAGCGCGTCGAGCGCACCGTCCTCCAGGTCGGCGAGGGCATCCTCAGCCAGGACTTCGAGCCCCGCCCCTCCCCCACGGTCTGCAGCTGGTGCGACTACCGCCTGATCTGCCCGGCGGCCGAAGCCTGAGAACGCCGTTCTTCCCGCTATGCGGAGACAAGTGCGTTTTCACCCCCCCAGCGGGAGGCTCGTGTAGGAGGCGGTCACTCTCTCGCGGGAATGTTCGCGAAGCGGCGAAATGCAATCTGATCTTTGCCCGCCATAGGCGGGCAGCATCTCCGGGGAGCATGCCCCGAAGGGGCGCGACAAATTCCCGCGAGAGAGTGACCGCCTCCCCCACCCCATTTCGTCCCTAGTTCTGCTGGTCGCCGCGCTGGCGAAGGAAGCGCTGAAACTCGCTGGCGAGAGTGTCGGCCGAGGGAAGCTCGCCCTCGCCGTCGAGGAGGTCGACCTGTTCGGCCTCGATCCGTTGGACCAGCTCCTCGATCTCGGGGTTGGCGGCGACGGCGCGGCCGATCTGCTCCTCGTAGTCGACGGTTTCCTCCTCCAGCTCGGAGGCCTCGACGGCGATCCCGGTCAGTCCCTCGAGCCGGCGCAGCAGTGCCAGCGCCGCTTTCGGGTTCGGGACCGCGGCCACGTAGTGCGGCACCGCCGCCCAGAGCGACGCGGAGTCGATGCCGTTACTGCGGCAGAGGTCGTGGAAGACGCCGACGATCCCGGTCGGGCCCTCGTAGCTGGAGCGCTCCAGCTCCATTTCCTCGACCAGTGCCTCGCTGGAGGCGAGGCCGGTGATCGGCACCGGCAGGGTGTGGGAGACCTCGGCGATCAGGGCGCCGAGGGTGATCACCATCTCCACCCCGAGCGCGTCGGCGGCGGTGGCGATCGTCTCCGAGAAGGTGCGCCAGCGCAGGTTCGGCTCGGTGCCGTCGAGGAGCACGAGGTCGCGGTCGGCGCCCGGCACCTCGACCGCGATCAGGTTGTTTTCCGGCCACTCGACGCGCCGGGTCTGACCTTCGTCGAGGGTGATCGTCGGCCGCGTCGACTGGAAGTCGAAGAACTCCTCGGGGTCGAGGTGGGCGATCAGCTGGCCGTCGAGCGAGTTGCCGATCGTCGCCAGCGCCGTCGAGGCCGAGGCGGCGGCGTCGTTCCAGCCGCGAAAGGCGCAGACCATGACCGGCGAGCGCAGGTGCGGCAGATCGCCTTGCCAAGTCAGTGCATCCACGCTTTTGAGCGTAGACCATGGATCGCGGCCTCTCTTTAAGTAGTCGAGCGGGCGCGGCGGACCAGTTGCGCGGCCATGAACAGGGCGAGCGCGGCGAATGCGAGCTGCAGGGCGCGTTCGGAGACGTGGTTGGCGAGGCCGACGCCGACGATGACGCCGAGCGGCGAGAGGGCGCCGACGATCAGCGCCTCGCGGAGGCGGACGTTGCCGTAGCCGTTCTGGCGGTAGGCGCCGACGAGCGCGACGACGACGATCATCAGCAGCGAGGTCGACTCGGCCTCGACCTGACCGAGGCCGAGGAAGACGGTCAGGGCGGGGACGAAGAGGACGCCGCCGCCGACGCCGACGAGGCCGCCGGTCATCCCGCCGGCGAGGCAGATCAGCACCGCCAGGAGCTCGTTCACGAGCGCTTCCTCATCAACACACCTCTCACGACAAGATCAACTCCACCGCGATCGCGACCAGGAGCAGGGCGAAGAGGTAGGAGACGGCGCGCTGGGAGATGCGCTGCTGGATCGCGGTGCCGATGACGACCCCGAGCACCGCCGGGATCGCCAGCAGCAGGCCGGTGGCGACGTGGACGTTGCCGTAGAAGCCGCCCTGGGCGAGGGCGCCGAAGAGGCCGATGACCACGATCGCGGCGAGGCTGGTGCCGGTGGCGAGGCGCTCGCCGTAGCCGAACCAGAAGATCAGCAGCGGCACGATGATCGTGCCGCCCCCGACCCCGAAGAGGCCGCTGAAGACGCCCGCGAGGGTGCCGATCGCCGCCAGCTTCCAGATCGCGTGGTCCGGGGTCGCGCCGGCGGGCATCTCGCGATACTAGAGGCGTGCCCCCCGACCGCGAGACGCGCGAGCCTGCCCGCGGGGGCCAAGAGTGGGAGCGGGTGCTGGCGCCGCTGCGCGAGGAGCCCGGGCGGGCGGCGATCCTCACCGACGTCGACGGGACCCTGGCGCCGATCGTCGAACGGGCCGAGGAAGCGGCGGTGCCGGCGGCGGCGCGCGAGGCGCTGGCGGCGCTGAGCGAGAGCTACGCGCTGGTCGGCTGCATCTCCGGCCGGCGGGCGGAGGAGGCGCGGCGGCTGGTCGGCCTCGACTCGCTCGCCTACGCGGGCAACCACGGGCTGGAACTGCTGCTGCCGGGCGACGAGGCACCGCGGTCCGATCCCTCGGTGGCGGGGCGGGAGCAGGAAGCGGCGGAGTTCCTCGCCTCCCGCGACGGCGAGCTGGGGGCAGCGGGGCTGAGGCAGGAGGACAAGGGGCCGATCCAGGCCCTGCACTGGCGCGGTGCCCCGGACGAGGCGGCGGCGGAGAGCCGGGCGCACGAGATCGCGATCGAGGCCGGCAAGGCGGGGCTGGAACCGCGCTGGGGACGCAAGGTGCTGGAGCTGCGGCCGCTCGGCGGCGGCGGCAAGGACGGCGCCGTCGCCTCGCTGCTGGCCGACGAGCGGCTCGACCGCGCCGCCTACGCCGGCGACGACCGCACCGACCTCGACGCCTTCCGGCGGCTGCACGGCCTGCAGGAGGAGGGGCGGCTGAGCGCGGCGGTCTGCGTCGGGGTGCTCTCGCCGGAGGGACCGGCCGAGCTGACAGAGGAGTGCGACCTGACGGTCGAGGGGTTGGGCGGATGGCTGGCGATCCTCGAATGGCTGGCCGGGTAGAGGCTGGCGGACCGAGGCTTAAGCGATGCCCTACACCGACCTGCTCCGCGTCAGCGTCTTCATCACCGCCGCCGAGGCGACGGCGCTGGGGGCGATCACCGCCGTCGCCGCCAACCGCGAAGGCGAAGCCTGGATCGTGGTCGTCGCTGCGGCGTGGTGGCTGATCTCGCTCGCGATCGGCTTCTACCTCGGCCGCCCCCGGCGCGCCGCCGACGACGTCCGCGACGCCCTCGCCCGCGCCCGCACCGCCACCTCGCTGCCGGAGCAGAACCCGGGCCGGATCGCCTTCACCCGCCTCTGGCCGATCTTCTTCACCGCGATCGCCGCCGGCGTCCTCGGCCTCTTCTTCCCCGGCGTCGCCGCCGTCGGCGCCGGCTACGCCCTGATCGTCTCCCTCGCCTGGCACACCCGCGAGGCCGCCGTCCTCGGCGTCGAGGCCCGCGACGGGGTCAGGTTCTACGTCGTCCCCAGCCACGCCCTCAAACCGATCGAGCTGGTGCGAACGCCGGGGCTGCGCAGCGACCACCTTGGTGCGGTCTAAGAAACCTCACTGTTTTTCTTTCATGTCGTTTTTCACATACAGTCAAGTTGTGTACGCATTGATTAGCATCGACCATGATCCCGGAGATGCAATCGGATGCTTGGAAACAGCTACGGGAATGCCCCATAGCCCTTCCGCCATCCTGAAAAGCGCCTTTCCCGGCCAATTGGAGCTCGCGGCCACCGGAACTGTTCTATACAGCGCCGCCAATGCTTCGTGGGTTGTCTTTTCCGCCGCTTCTCTTCATACGCAGTTGCAGTTGGTGGTTTCCTCTACGCACGGAAATGTCAAGCAAGCATGCGAGGACATTTGGCGGTCATTTCGGTCCGCGGCCAAGGCCCTGTCGCCCAAGCTTGTCCGGATGGAAATTCTCGATCCCGCATCAACCGCACCCCTTGCTAAGGGCGAGATCGGCGTGAGTGCGGTGATGAAGCGAACCGATTTCATTCTCGCACTGTGGCCCGGAGTAGTTACTGCTCTTCTCATCTCGATCGGGCAGCTGGTGGGCTTTTTGAGAGGACCGTCCACTGGCGAGGTTTGGCTTGCGGGAAGCCCGGCTATCGTCGTCACCCTGGTTGCTATCGGACTTCTGATCCGCGAAAATCTACGAGGTGAAGTTACGTGGTTAGGCTAGATACAGAGAGGCCGAGTCTCGATGACCCGGTCCCTTACCGGGAGCTGGAACTTCTCCAGGCAATTACGCACGAGGCCCACGAGAAAGGGTTGGCCGCTGACATCCAGCCCGCCATAGGCCCGATGCGCCCCGACCTGATCGTTCGACGAGCTCAGCGACCGGCCCTGGTGATCGAGGTCAAGAGAGAGCAGGGGACCATTCACTTTGCTGGCCTCAGTCAAGTAACCGCGTACGGCAAAACGCTCGAAGCTCTCTCCGGTGGACCCATATATCCGGTCTTGATCTCGACCGGTGAATCCAGCGATGAAATCGAGTCGCTTGCAGAGACCCTCGGGGTCAGTCTCGTTTCTGTACACGGGCTCGATCTCGAACATGCAGCAGAGGAGAGCGTCCGCCGTCTGGCCGAGCTGGCCGAGCTTCAGGGGCATGAGAGAGCAGTTTCGCCCGACGAAGGTCAGGCGACTGCGTCGGCGATCGAGGTGCTTCGAAACCAGCTCGCGCACGGAGCGAGCCGGGGTCAGATTTCCACCGAACTCGATGTCGAGCCTGACGAATTGAGAAATCTGTACATGACCCTCCTGACCAAGCTTGAGGCAACCGAGCCGGATCGCCTGGATGCGATCATGCGCGCTTGGGAGCGCACTGACTAAGCGCGCCTCCTCAACCTTTGGAATTCGGTCCAGCCGCGGGTGTTGGCGACGTCGCCAGCAGTCAGCCAGGCACGCCTCGCGGTGGCGACGGCGTAGGCCATGTTGTCGAGCGTGTCGACGCCGTGGGCGTCGGTGTTGAGGACGATCTTGACGCCGGCTTCTGAGGCGAGGCGGGCGTGGAGGTCGGAGAGGTCGCGGCGGTTGGGGTTGCCGTTGATCTCGATCGTCGTGCCGGTGCGGGCCGCTGCCTCGGCGACCGCCTCGACGTCGATCCCGTAGGGCTCGCGGCGGCCGATCAGGCGGCCGGTGAGGTGGCCGATGCAGTCGACGTCGGGGTTCTCGATCGCGGTGAGGACGCGCTCGGTCATCTGCTGCTTGGAGACCGAGAAGGAGGTGTGGACGCTGGCGACGACCCAGTCGAGGGCGGCGACGAGGTCGTCGGGGTAGTCGAGCGAGCCGTCGAGGCCGATGTTGATCTCCGAGCCGGCGAGGAGGCGGAAGCCGCGCTTGCCCTTGTTCCAGGCGCGCACCTCCTCGATCCGCTCCCAGAGCCGCTCGGCGGTGACATGGTCGCCGAAGCCGTGGCTGGCCGAGTGGTCGGTGATCGCCAGGTACTCGTAGCCCCGGTCGCGCGCCGCTTCGGCCATCTCCTCGAGGCTGTTGCGGCCGTCCGAGAGGGTGGTGTGGGAGTGGAGGTCGCCCTTGATGTCTCCCAGCTCGATCAGCTGCGGCAGCTCTCCTTCGCGCGCCGCCTTCAGCTCGCCGCGCCCCTCGCGCAGCTCCGGCTCGACGTACTCGTAGCCGAGGCGCTCGTAGACCTCGGCCTCGGTCGCGCAGGTCTGCACGTCGCCGCTCTCGCTCTCGGTGATGCCGTGCTCGGATACGGAGAGGCCGCGCGCCACCGCCTCTTCGCGCAGCTGCACGTTGTGGGCCTGGGAGCCGGTGAAGTGCTGCAGCAGGTTGCCGAAGGCGGCGGGCGGGACGATCCGCAGGTCGACCGAGACGCCGTTGTGGGTCTGGGCGCGGACGCCGTTGGGG
>Ga0105245_10003509_pt1 | contig 14030 bp, 12 predicted proteins | sample KBSM54metaG_FD_81523 | JGI IMG/M metagenome (GOLD analysis project Ga0105245, IMG submission 81523) | Miscanthus rhizosphere microbial communities from Kellogg Biological Station, Michigan, USA - KBS M5-4 metaG | ecosystem: Host-associated > Plants > Roots > Rhizosphere > Soil | place... | reverse complement strand
TCTATCCCGCAAGGCCGGACATCTGTTGAACGCACGCAGTTCCGTCTGTTAAATCGTGCAAGTCTGTTCCGGCGCGACGTTCCAAATATGGGCGAGGTAAGACATGAAAGCATTTTCAATTCACATAACCGCAGCAGCATTGATCGCTGCAGGCCTGTCAGGATGCGCCGGCACTAGCGCGGCAAATCCTCTGGCTAATCCAGCAGTCGATACCGTGGCGCAGTCGGCGAAGAAGAACAGCTTCGTCGCGAAAAAGACGATGCGCGCCTTCCGCTCAGAGCAAGAACTCAAGAGCTATTTCCGCGAAATTGCGGCAAAGCAGAAAGCGGAAATTCGCCACGCTGCTGGCGGAGTAGTCGGCGGAGTCCTTAGCTCTGTAGCTGCACCAAGCGCGGTGGCGAGCGCTGATAAAGCAAGCGTCGCTGAATCGGTCACTAATGTGCAACACGCTGGCGTGGACGAAGGCGGAATCGTCAAGGTCCATGGAAACCATCTGGTCATGCTGCGTCGCGGGAGGCTGTTTACTGTGGCCATCGGAGATGGCGCGTTGGAGCCAATCTCCGCGGTTGACGCGTATGCACCCGACGTGGACCCGAGCGGCACATGGTATGACGAGATGCTGGTAGCAGGCGACACGATCGCGGTGATCGGCTACAGCTACTCCCGCGGCGGCACAGAGGTGAACCTGTTTCAGATTGATGCGGCGGGCCTGCTCAGTTACAAATCTACGTATCATCTGCGCTCCAACGACTACTATTCCTCGCGCAACTATGCCAGCCGCCTGATCGGCAGCAAGCTGATTTTCTACTCGCCTCTCTATATCAACCCTGGCATGGAAGATCCGTACCAGAGTTTCCCGGCGGTGCGGAAATGGCACAAGGGTGCGACGGCAAGCGAATTCAAACGCATTGTTTCCGCGACGCAGATTTACCGGCCAGAACGTCCTATCAGCAGCGGTTATGGGACGGCGTTGCATACAGTAACCATTTGCGATTTGGCGCGGGGAGAGTTCGATTGCAAGGCAACGTCAGTTCTCGGGCCTCCGGGGCGGGTATTTTATGTCTCACCGGAATCGGTTTACGTCTGGGTGAATGACTGGGTGCAGAATGACAAGCAATGGCACGCACAGTCGATTGTTTATCGAATGCCGCTTGATGGCTCAGGCCCAAGCGCGTTGAACGTCTCCGGCAGCCCGGTGGACCAGTTCTCCTTTCTGGAAAGCGAGGATGGCCACCTTAATGTGCTGGTGCGGTCTGATACTGCGGGCGACGGTATGTGGGGGGCTGAAGTTGCGGCGGGTGACGTGGCTCTGATGCGCGTGCCGCTCACGAGTTTTTCTGACGGTCATGATACAGCGCCGCCTTCCTGCTATCGCAAGCTTCCCAATCCAGCGGGCTACACGTTTCAAAATCGGTTTGTCGGCGACTATCTTCTGTACGGCACCGGAAGCGGCTGGGGTTATCCGCAGAAGAAGGCGCAAACCAATCTGTACGCAGTGAACTGGGCCGGAGGCAGTCCACGCCGGCTTTCGCTGGGGCATGGCGTTGACCGGATTGAGCAACTGGGCAACGATGCGCTGGTTGTGGGCACAGACGGCAACAATCTTCACTTCACCGCGGTTCGTTTAGGACGCTCTCCTGAGCTGGCGGATGAATATGTGCGGAAAGACGCCTCACAGGGTGAGTTGCGCAGCCAGGGCTTTTTCTATAAGCCCGATGGCCCGAACTCCGGATTGCTGGGGCTGCCAATTAGCCGCGCCGGGCGCGCGGGATATGGACACTTGATTGAGGGATCGGCGGCCATTTTGTTTTTAAGGAATGATTCGCTGCATTTTCAGGAAATGGGAGAGCTGGGCGCAAGTCCCAAGGTGGCAGTGAACGACGGATGCCGCGCCTCATGCGTGGATTGGTATGGTAATGCGCGCCCATTGTTTCTGCGAGGACGCTATATCGCACTGCTGGGTTACGAACTGGTGGAAGGCACGATGGACGAAGGACAGATCCACGAAATGCGCCGTGTAAGCTATGCGCCCGGGAGCGTGCAAGCGCTGGGACGGTGATGTTGCTTAGCTGTTTCGCTCCTGTGGAGCTGTGCTCTGCACAAACATGCGGGCCCACGCTATGCTGTTCGGGATAGCAGATCGTTATGGGGGCGGTAGTTGAGTGAACAGCGAGTATCGAGCTGCTTCAGTGTGATTGCTCGCTTGCATGTTGTAGGTGCAAGATCGTGCTGCGCAGGCGAGGGCGCCTGCGGTCCACAAAAATCTACATACACGGCAGGAGTGCCTGTGCCACCCAACAAAATGTACATAAGAATCGACATAGCGCAGCCGAGGGCGGTTGCGGTCCAAAAGGATTGAATCAATACAAGTCAAAAAAATGCGGCAGGTTTTTGGCCTGCCGCATGTTTGTTTCTAAGAAGAGACGTAGCGTGCTACGTCTCTACGTTGTGTTTCTTTCCCGGCGAACCTATTGCTTCTTGGCTGCGCCTTTCTTTTTGGCTGTGCCGGTTTTGGGGGCTGCTGTTTTTGGAGCCGCCTTGGCCGGGGCCTTCTTTGTTCCGGGAGCGCCGCGCGGGTTGATGAGGTTAAGAGCATCTTCAGCATTGAACGGGAACTGACGAACTGACGTTTGTCCCGTGGTGCTGAGAGTGACGTCAACGCGGCGGTTCTGGGCAAGAGCCAGAACTTTGGCATTCTTGCTGAGCTGCGCTTTTTGCGCCGCGGTGATGTTCTGGTCCTGGTCAATGGCTTGCTTGACCTGTTCAGGACTCATGGGCTGTTCTTCACCCAGGCCCTGGGTTTCAATGGCGTCGGCGGAGACACCCTGGGAAACAAGATAAGCCTTGGTGCGCTCCACACGACGTTCAGAAAGTTTTTTGTTGTATTCCGGACCGCCGCGCGGATCAGCATGGCCTTGCAGGATCAAGTGAGCATCAGGCTTGAAGGCCAGATACTTCTTGAAGTCGCCAGCGAGGGCGAGCAGTGTGGTTTTCTGGCTGGCGAGAAGTCCGCTGGTGATCGGGCTATTCTCAGTGGGCTGAGCGGTGGGGAAGTAAATGCTGTGCAATGAGAGCCGCTGTTCAAGCTGCTTCTGCTCAATTGCCGGCTGAACAGTGACTTGGGTGGTTGCGTCGGTTTCTCCGCCGCGGCCGTCACTCACGTGGCAGGTGATTGTGTAATTTCCAGGAGCAAGACCTTTGGAGTCGAACTGCGCAGTTGCGCCTGTGCCTGATACATTGCCGCCGCTGGCTTTGTAGCTGTACGTCAGCTTGTCATTGTCCGCGTCACTGGCGGTTGAAGTGATCGTTGCGCTCTGGCCTGCGGTAACAGTGGCAGGGTTGGCAGCGCACGAAATCGTCGGCGGAGTGTTGGGTTTTTCTTCAACAGTTACGTCGGTAGTAGCGTTGGCGGTCCCGCCGCGTCCGTCGTCAACCGTGCCGGTGATGGTGTATTTGCCCGGCTGAACGCCAGTGGAATTCCAGCGAGCTTCTGCGCCAGTGCCTTCAACCGTGCCGCCAGTGGCCGTCCATTTATAAGTCAGCGTGTCATTGTCAGGATCGGCAGCCTGAGCGTTTACAGTGATTGGATCATTGGAGCCGGCAAAAACCTTGGTGGGATTGGCGCTGAGAGTGATCGTGGGCGGATGGTTGGGCGGAGGTGGCGGTGGATTGCCGCCGAAGTGCAGCACCAGTCCGGCAGAGGCACGGAAATTATCCTGCTTATTGTCTCCGCCATCAGTGAATTTTGTCAGTAAGTATTCGACCTGAGCAATGCGGATGCCGACGTGCTTATTGATATTTACGTCAAAACCGCCGCCGAGGGCTGTGGCAAATGAGTTCTGGGAGAACGATCGATTGAAAAAAGCTGAGCCCGTAGGAATGGTGGAAGCCTGGATATCCGCCAGGCGCGCTGCGCCGAAAAGTGCGTGGACGAAGGGCGTCCAGCGCTCTCCGCGGCGCGAGAATTGCGGACCAAAAAGAAATGTATATGCGCTGCCTGAGACCGCAGGCGGAAGGTCCTTAATGCGATACACGCCAAAATCACCCACAAGGCTGAACCAGCGATTTACGTTTCCGGCCAGAGCGCCTGTGAATCCATGCATATTGAAACCCTCTTTGACGCCGGCGTCAGTCCGGAAGCGGATGTAAGAATACCCGGCAAAGAGATCAACCGCAGGATACGTGTCACCATTGCTGGCGGTTTTGGTCTTGGTGCTGGCCGTGGTTGCTTGTGTAGGAATGAATGGCGCCAAATAAGCGGTGGAGCTGCCAGTAGCATTTGGGGCGCTGGGCTCAGTGGTGGTCGAATTGGAAGAGTTGGCGGTATCTTCCGCAAAAACCTGTGTTAAAAGAAGGGACCCCAGAATTATTGTCGCAACAATGCGCGCCACAAACTTCATTCTTGCCTCCTGTGCGAGTTTACGGGTTAACTCACGGCACACCATCATACTAGAGAAGACGAGTCGAGAGCGCATGGAGTCCAGTTAGCTGGGTGGATACGTGGAATCTGTGCAGTATTGAACGTATGTGCGGATTTGTGATGCGGACGAGGCGTGTTATGTCGGTCGCAAGATGATGTCAAACATCGAATAAAAAACGATAGTCGGGTAAATAAAAGGCATTGCAAACAGGCTAAAGGTCGCTTATAATAAATGGTTTTTCAGTGAGCTTTGGCCCCCAGAATAAGGTCATTCATCGTCAAGTTTTCCATTAAGTATTGAAACCAAAGGCGGATTCTGGGAATCCAAAGGGGTAGTCATAAATTGTAAGCACTCTTCTATTTAAAGGCAGGGCGATATCTAATATGGCAAGGCGACGCGGCAATCCAAACTGGGGCAAGCCTGAGCCCATCGGGCCAGTCATCCCCGTTGTGACCTCCTTTGAGCAGGCAGTCAAGGAATTTAAGCTGACGCCTGATCAATACATCCGGTCTACTCGTCTCCGTGAGTGGGCGCGTAGAAATAAAAACAGCAAGTACATACCAGAACCCTTACTTGAAGCCTGGGGTTTTGAGATTGAGAGTACGTTGTAAGCTGTTTTGTATCAATAGTTTACGAGAAAGGCTGCTTCGGCAGCCTTTCTTTTTTGTCAAAATTGAAATGCTTTCATTTACCAACAATGACATTTTGGCCGTAGTGATTGCTGCCAGCTTTGCCGCAGGGCTGAATGTTTATGCGACGGTTGCTACTTTAGGCCTGCTTTCTCGCGTTCATGCGTTTCAACTGCCGCCTGCGCTGCACCTGCTGGGATCATGGCCGGTAATCCTGATCTGTGCCGTGCTTTTCGGTATTGAGTTTTTTGCCGACAAGATCCCTGTCTTTGATCTCCTCTGGAACGCACTGAACACCTTTGTAAAAGTGCCTGTTGCGACGCTGCTTTCTTATGGCGCCGCGCAACATCTTTCGCCAGGGCTTCAAATTGCGGTCGCCGCGCTGGGTGGCGTTATTGCTTTGGCTGCGCACGGCAGCAAGCTCGCGATTCGCACAGCGGTCACGCCATCTCCTGAGCCGTTCTCAAACGTAGCTTTGAGTCTTGCGGAAGATGTTGCAGCCATCTCTCTCACGTGGTTTGCCACCCGCCATCCAATAATTGCCGGCGTAATCGTATCGGTATGCGTGCTGCTGGCCATTCTGGCAATCCGTTATTTGGTGCGCGCGTTTCGGCGATTATTCAGCAGACTCGGGCAGTCCGGCGTTGGTCAGGCAGTTTGACCTGATCGCTGGCACCATGCGATATTTCTCCGTTGACTTTAACGGTCCCTTAACAATCACCCAGGAGAGCTCCCGCTTACATGGTCCGCCTCGTCCCCAGAGATACAAAGTTCTTCGATATGTTTGCTGAAATGGCCAGCAACCTGGGCGACGGCGCCCGTCTGCTCAAACAGACGCTCGAAGACTTTAAAGATGTTGATGCTCGCGTGCAGCAGCTCAAGGACATTGAGCACCGCGGTGACGACATGACCCACAACATTCTCACCAAGCTAAATCAGACTTTCATCACGCCTTTTGATCGTGAAGACATTTACCGGCTGGCCTCCTCGCTCGATGACGTTTTAGATTTCATCTACGCCGCCGGTGTTCGACTCATCATGTACAAGATCACGAGCGCTCCTCCGGCTGCTTCGCTGCTGGCTGGAATCGTCGTCAAACAAGCTGACCAGCTTACTGATGCTCTGGCGCGCCTGGGCAAGAAGCATGACAACGTGCTGGAGAATTGCGTTGAAATCAATCGGCTGGAAAATGAAGCGGATGGTGTAGCGCGCGCGGCGATTGCCGTGTTGTTCGAAAAAGAAAAAGACCCCATTTCCCTGATCAAGCTCAAAGAACTTTATGAAGTCCTTGAGACCGCTACCGACAAAGCTGAAGACGCTGCCAACGTTCTTGAAGGCGTAGTTCTCAAGAGCGCATAAGAGATGGAACGTTATATTCCAATAGCATATGCGGCGAGGCAGACCACGCCCCGAGCCGCCCGGCATCAGGGCTGAAAAAACGTTAAAGCGGTTTTGGAGCGAAGCGACATGCATAAAAGGAAGGCGAGCTAAGTGCACCTGAGCGGATTATTGGTTGCAGTCACCATTCTGATCGCTCTTTCCTTCGACTTCATCAACGGCTTTCATGACGCCGCCAATAGCATCGCCACTGTCGTTTCCACGCGCGTGCTCTCTCCGCGACTCGCAGTGATCTGGGCAGCATTCTTCAACTTTGTTGCCGCGTTCGTCTTTGGGACAGCCGTCGCAAAAACCATTGCCGGCGGTCTCGTTGATCCGCACCAGGCAACGCAATACGTAATTCTCTCGGCTCTTATCGGTGCTATCGTCTGGGACTTGCTCACCTGGTGGTGGGGCCTGCCGACTTCATCTTCGCACGCGCTCATCGGAGGACTTGCCGGCGCCGCCATTGCCCGCGCTGGCTGGCAAGTTCTGGTGCGCACACCAAAACTACATTGGCCAATCATCGGCACCATTCCCGGCCTGGGTGAAAAGTGGATGTCAACTTTGATCTTTATTGTCCTGGCGCCGCTAATCGGTCTGGTCCTGGGTCTAGGGTTAATGGTTGCTGTTTCCTGGATATTCAAAAACGCCGCACCCCGAACGGTGGACAAGCTTTTCCGCAAGCTGCAGCTTCTCTCCGCCGCCGCTTACAGCCTGGGCCATGGCGGTAATGACGCGCAAAAGACCATGGGCATCATCGCCGGGGCATTGCTGGCGGGCGGCTATCTCACGCCAGCACAATTCGCTTCCGGATGGGGAGATTACAAGTGGTACATAATTCTTGGCGCCAACGCCGCTATCGCTCTGGGGACATATATGGGTGGCTGGCGCATCGTTCACACCATGGGATCAAAAATTACCAAGCTCCGTCCCGTGGGCGGATTCTGCGCTGAAGGCGCAGGCGCGGTCACCCTTTTTGTCCTGGCTTACCATGGCATTCCGGTCAGCACCACGCACACCATCACCGGCGCGATTGTTGGTGTGGGATCCACTTCACGCCTCTCCGCGGTGCGATGGGGCGTTGCCAAACAAATTGTCTGGGCCTGGGTTCTTACGATTCCCGCATCTGCCGTCGTGGCTGCGCTCACGTTCTGGGCCATTAGGCTCTTTGTCCCGACCGCATAACGCACTATAACGCACTTCCGAATTCCCGAAAGAACCCAAAAATAGCCGATCCTTCCTCACAACCATCACATTCTTCGGGCTTTAGGTAGCGCTCTATTTTCACAGTCTTTTAACAGTGCACGAATAGACTTTGAAGTAGATGAATCGGGTTTCTTGAAGCATTGGAGGCACATGATGAGCACCGCACCTTCACTTGCAACCCCTGTACACTTGACCTGGATAAGGTCCAACGTTAGAGGCAGATATGAACTAACAGCCAATGGGCCGATTCTGGGTTCATTGCAGCGTGTTGGCTTCTGGAAATCATCCAGCCGGGCAGAATTCAAAAACCAATCCTGGTCTTTTCAACGGAGTGGATTGGGCAGCACCCAAATTCTCCAGCAGCCCGGAGACCGGCCAATAGCCATGTTCACCGCCAACTGGCTGGGGGGCGGAATGTTGACCTTCATCGATGGCCTGCAATTCAAGCTATCTACAAAAGGCCTCTTTCGCCCGGTCTGGTCATGGATCGACGATCAAGGGTATAAGCTGCTTGATGTAACCCCGCACAACAAGAGTGTGGTACTGGTTGGAAGTGTGGACAGCTATCTCCCGGTCTTGATCATGTTCTCATGGCACCAGATTCTGCAGGCCAACGATGAAGCTGCCTCTATCGCTATGTCTGCAGTCGCTGGTTAGAAGGCAATCGCAAAAATCATCCCGCGTCGAATTTCGCGACACGCCTTGCTTTATGCGTGACGGGCTTGACTCCATCAGCAAAATGCACATGCCGGCGCTTGCGTCCGGTGCTACGATTTCGCCGATGACAAATCGGCGGGCATTCCGTCTGATTTGAGGTGGATTCCGCAGACGAGGGACTCCCTATGTTGAAAACAGCAACGCCCGCCCTGCCCAGAGATGCGACCCCGCACGCCAGAGTAGACCGAGATGAGATGCCGGTCAGCGAACGCGTCCAATCAATCGACATCGTGCGCGGCGTGGTGATGTTGCTGATGGCCATTGACCATGTCCGCGTTTATTCCGGTCTTCCCGCCGGCGGCCCAACTCCCGGCATTTTTCTTACTCGCTGGATCACGCACTTTGTTGCGCCTGCATTCACCTTTCTGGCGGGCACGTCGGCTTTTCTCCACGGCCGCAAACTAGCGGATACCCGAGCTCTGGCGCGGTTCCTTATCACGCGGGGTTTGTGGCTGGTGCTGCTGGAACTCACTGTGCTTCGCGTGGCCTGGACTTTCAACTTCGACTTCAGGCATTACCTCCTGGCCGGAGTGATCTGGGTAATCGGATGGTGTATGGTCCTGCTGGCAGGACTGATCTTTTTGCCGGTGCGAGCACTGGCTGCCCTCGGCTTGGTCATAGTATTGGGTCACAACATTCTTGATCGATTTGTGCCGAGTTTATTCGCGCTGTTGGAGAAGAGTCACTGGGGATGGTTATGGCAAGTCTTGTACCTTGGAGGCCCCATCCAGATAGGCGAATATGGGCCCACGCTGTTTGTGCTGTATTCGATTGTCCCGTGGGTAGGTGTGATGGCGTTGGGCTACGTGTTTGGACGTGTAATGATCATGGACGAGCCAATGCGCCGAAAAATTTGCCTGGCGCTGGGTTCTGCGGCCATTGCTCTGTTTCTGGTCTTGCGCGGCTTTAACCTTTATGGCGACCCGCGTCCCTGGGCCGCGCCTGCGCCCTCGGCCAACGCGCAGAGTCAGAATGTGCCACATTCGGGCGCGACAGCTTCGACCACGACTGCGAGCCCTGCGGCTCAGCAGTCCGCACCGGTCACTCCTCCACGGCGACCGCAAGCTCCGGCATGGATTTCATTCCTCAATACCACCAAGTACCCGGCTTGTTTGCTCTTTCTGCTAATGACTCTTGGGCCCATGTTGTTGGTATTGCCCTTTCTGGAAAACGCTGGGGGTCGCGCTGCAGGCGTACTGAAGATATTTGGCCGTGTCCCATTCTTTTACTATGTGCTGCACATTCCGTTGATCCATCTGGCTGCGGTGATTGTGTCTCTGCTGCGCACGGGCTCGGTTGTGCCGTGGCTGTTCATGAACCATCCCGTAATGAATCCGCCTTCGCCGCCAGGCTATGTCTGGAGTCTGGGGTTGCTCTATCTGGTTTGGTTAATAGTCGTGACTTTGCTTTACATTCCGTGCCGCTGGTTTGCAGCGCTGAAGCAGCGGAGAAAGGATGTCGCGTTCCTCAGCTATTTGTAAGCGAGCCAGGGTGCAGAATACGCATTCCGATTTTGCGCCGCTCTGCTGCAGAAACTGCTCAGCCTGCCTGTATCCTGATCACCTGGTGCTCTCCGCATCCCGTGCGGATCGCGGCCTTGATCTGTTCCAGAACGCTTTCGCCGTATTTCAGCAAAAAATACGCCGCTCCAATCTCTCGCTCTTGCAATTCCTTGTTGGGATAAAGCGCGGTGATCAACTCATCGGCATGGCGCAGGACTTCAGTATTCTTTCGCGACTCGGCGCGCGCGGCTTTATCACGAATGCCCTGCAACTGATAGCGAATCTTCGATCCCGCATTTTCCGCGGCGTCGATCAGCGTTTTGTCCAACTTCTCCAGCGGCCCGTGAATCAATTCCAGCGCTTTCTCCACATGCTCAGCAGCAAGGTCAAAACTTTTGAGTATGCTGTCCGGCAATGCGCGACTGCCCACCAGTTCGCGCGTTTTTTCTGGCGTATTAAAAAGGTCAGGAAGAGAAAGTTGATAACGGTCCATCAGCTTGGCGGTGCGGGGTTCAATCAGCGTGGCAAAAATCCGTGGGACAACGGGCGTTACTCTGCCGGCCAGCTTGCGGTAAACAACTTCAATCTGCGCGAAGTATGCCACCTCAGACGGCCCGCCGACATAACACAATGTCGGCAAAAGATAATCCTGCATCAACGGCCGTAGCAACACATTCGCGCTGAACTTTTCCGGACATCGCTCTGCTTCATTCAACAAGTCCGCGGCAGCCAGCTTGCGCTCGCCAATAAAGAACTCGCCATCCTGGTGGCGTACCGGCGTTCTGGCTCCGTCTTCAAAATAGAAACAGAGCGTGTGGGATGGCGTGACTTTTACCTGCGCGTGAAATCCCGCCGTTTCCAGTTCATGATTGCGCGCTACCAGCGCATGATTGATTTCTTCTGATTTCTCCAGCGCCGCGCGAAACACCGGCTGCGCAATGCGGTGCAGCTCTTTATCAAGAGGGTTCAGGAAAACCACGCCCATCTCAGAAAATATTTTGGTGTAGAACTTCGCGAATGCTGTACCAAACGTCTCGCCCTTGCTATAACTCGTTGCCAGCAGTTCGCTGATCTCTGATTTTCCAAACAGCGCTTCCACCTGCTGCGTTGCCGCAGTGATCTCATCGGTGAATGCAATGTTTCCCACCGGCGCGCCTTCGCGATGCGGCACGTTGACCGTGAATTTCTGCAGATGATCTCCGGCCGCCAGGTTTACCGTGTTGATCTCTTCCAGATCGTGATCTTCGGTCGCAAGCCAGAACATTGGTACCGCGCCGGCTTTTTCCGCCATCAATACGGCCGTCAGCGCTTTCAGAATGCAAAACATCGGCCCGCCGAACAGGCCGACCTGCTGCCCCGTAACAACTGCCGTAGCGCCCTGCCGCAGCCGCTCAATGTTTGCCAGAGTTTTTTCGCCCGCGCCGAACTCACGGTTCTGCCGCTCCAAAATGGCCGCAACAGCCTGCCGCCGCTCTGCCGGATAATCGATTTTCTTGATCTCGTCCGCCCACCAATCCTGGGCCAGGGGCGAGCGGGCATAAAACCGCTTTACGCGGTCAAAATTATGGAGATAATCTTCAAACAGCCGGCTGGTGTGGGGAATACTTGAAAACGGCAGACACTCTGTTTCCACGATTGGGTTCTCCACCATCTGCATAGACTCATTGGACTCGCGCCGGCTCCGCTGGTTGCACAAAATCTGCATCTTCTGGCGCCTGACGATTGTAAAGGTGGCAACACCCAAAACTCGAATTACCTATAAAATGAATATTCCCGCGCCGGGATGGCGGAACTGGCAGACGCAGCGGACTTAAAATCCGCAGCCCTTAAAAGGGGCGTGGGGGTTCGAGTCCCCCTCTCGGCACCAATAAACCATTGGCCTCGAAAGAGTTAGTGGACAGGCGATGGAGAGCGCTTGGCGGCTCTAGTGAGTTTGGAATCATTAAACGTGACCAATACGTGACTTATCTGAGATTTCTCGTTTTGCTCAAGTTTCTTCATTGCATCCGCGATATCGCGGTTATCGACGATGTCATATCTCTGAAATACTGAGCGCGTTTTCCAGCCCCCTATTTTCATAATGACATTTTCACCAACCCCGATTCGTCGCAGATTGCGTGCGGCAGTTCTCCGCAAATCGTGGAACAAGAGCTTCGGAACATCAGCAAATATACAGGCGTACTTCCATGTCTTTCGGAAGTCGCGGACCGGCTTTCCGCAAGGACGAGTGAATACGTGATCCTCAGGCCCCTTGCCTTCAATGCAGGCTGAGAGAAGTTGAAAGATCGCTTCGGTCATAACGACCTCTCGGCCAGCTTTGTTTTTGGTTGTTCCGGTTTCGAGTCGGATTACCCGGTGCCCGATATCAATCTGACCGACCTTCAGCTTGAGCAGTTCGGAGATGCGCCAACCGTAAGTACGTCCGCATTCAACGATGGCGCGGAACCACAATTGCGGGCGGTAATCGACTATCTTTTGATATTGGCCGTCTTCGAGGAATCCGGTTCTGGCGTTGTTTTCGGCCAGATGAGGAAACGCAGGAATATGCATCACCTTGGCCGGTGTCGCTTTCATGCCCAGGTGAAACATACGCTTTAGCGCGGCCAGTTCGCGGTTAATGGTGGCGTTCTTTGCACCCTCACCCTGCCGTGCATCTACATAACGGGCCAGCAACTCGCTCGTTACATCAATTGCGCGCAGGAAGCCAAAGAACGGCTTCAAATGCAGATTCCAACGCGCTTGTACGTCATCAAGTGACTTTTTGCCATTGATGCGGTAATCGCGAAGAAACTCTTCCGCTAAATCCTCGATTCGCACCCGCTCAATTTGCGGCCCCGCAAATGTGCCGGAGCTGATCTCAGCCAAACGGATCCTAAGGAACTTTTCAGCTTTCCGCTTGTCCGTCGTTTTTGTTGATTCCCGAAAAGGCTTGCCGTTCCGGGAATACTTGATCCACCAAACATCAGAATCAGGCCTTTGAAATACAGAGCCTGTTCCCTTTGGTCGTCTCACTTCGTTTCTCCTTTCTTTGATTTGCCCTTATTGGCCTGGCCCGCCTTACGCGCTCGCTCGATTCGTGCCTGTTTCGTCATGCGGGCGCTTGCGGCTTTGCCGCCCTTGCTGCCAATGGTAGCAAGAAAGCGGCGAATTTCGTCTTTGCCCATAAAACCCTCGTGTCATACAAACTAAGCTGCTTAGTTAATTATTAACTAAGCAGCTTAGTTCGTCAAGCAATAAAATCAGAAAAGCAGAATTCTCTTATTGCGGTCAATATAGCTGTCTAAATCACGGACATCCAGGAGAAAGGGCGCCGCGTCACCGTCCTGCACCACTGGCAGCTTTCCAGCCTGGATAAGACGGCGCAACTTCCAGGGACTAACGGATAGATATGCGGCTGCTTCCTTCGTCCGCAACAATCTGCGTCTAGCAGACATACTAGAAATGGACATCTGCGGTTCTCTTGAATGCATAAACAGGCAGCGTTATAGACCGCCTGTAAGCTATGACGTTCAAATTATGTTGAAAGTAGCGACCACAGGCAATGAATAGCAAAGATAGCCAAACTCAGCCAAAGCGAACCAAATTGGCGGGAACAAAAGAGCAGAAAATATCGAGGTTAATACAGGGCTGCAACCATAATAGGAATGCAGCCCTTACTGACTACCACTTTGCATCATTCCTCCATACAGATCGAAGATTTTCTCTTGTGCCGGAGCATCAAGACAAAGAGTTTGTAATTCTCCCATCCATTTGAAAGGGACCCGCATCAAAAGGAAGCACGTCATCCGTTACACCGCTCAAGTCTTATCCAGCTAATCGCGGCACCTCCTTTCCCACCCTTTTCTCGGCGTTCTTTGCTTCCGGTCCATTCTGTGGGAGCTCATCGTGTTCGCCATTCAGAGCCTTTGTGTTTGTAGAAATGCCGGCGTTCATGTTCGCGGTTGGACAACCAGCTGCCACCCGCGCTCTAAGCCACGCCGCGAATTCGGCAGGACAAATCTTTATCCTGCCTTTTGGTTTTCCCGGTTCGCGGAAGACTCCGGGGATTTCTCCCCGACGAATCTTCTTGTAAAAAGTGCCGGTTGAGTCGCCATAGATCCTTGCGGCTTCCTTTACCGACAGTGGGTCGTTGCGATGTTCAATTGCTTCAATCCACTTCATGACTGTAGTTATCT